>Ga0247825_10002749_pt1 | contig 11625 bp, 12 predicted proteins | sample 13C_Vanillin_Day_FD_194413 | JGI IMG/M metagenome (GOLD analysis project Ga0247825, IMG submission 194413) | Soil microbial communities from agricultural site in Penn Yan, New York, United States - 13C_Vanillin_Day48 | ecosystem: Environmental > Terrestrial > Soil > Agricultural land | place... | reverse complement strand
TGTGGGTGAAGATCACCGCAGACACAAAAAAGGCGCCCGCCGCTGCATAAACAGGGAATGTCGTGCTCGAAACCAGCGCCACCGCCAGGGCGGCTTGCGCCACCGCGCCGCCAAGCACGACCTTTCGGGCATCCAGCTTGTGCTGCAATAACGCAGCGACTGCACCCGGCGCCAGGTTCACGACCCCGACGGCGATCAGTACGAGGTGCAGGTTGGACGGTGTGAACCCGCGATCGGCGCCCATCCGTTCAAGGAAGCTGAACACCATCGCCTGCGTCACATTCATCAGGCCGATGCCGGCCATGGCGCACCATGCAGCCTTGGGCAGTGCAGCCGGTGTCGCATCGTGCACCGCGGTGTGGCTGCGAGTGGGTTGCACGTTCGGAAAGGCCACCGCCGTGATGGCGCATGCCACGAACATGATGCCGCCGAAGATGGCGAAGAGTCCCGCCCCTCCGACCGCCGCGATGATCTGGGGCGCGGCTGCCATATAGGCAATGCCGAACAAGCCCACCGCCACCTGCATGAAGCCGAACATCCGATGCGGATTGCGCGTGAGGGCGACGGTGCCGTGGGTGATGCTCAACCCTGCGCCGGTGGCCAGCCCGCCCAGTGCATGCAGCAACGCAAGCGTTTCGAACTCGCTGGTGCGGGTGCATGCCAGGAATGCGGCGCCCGACAAGGCGTAGGCGACAGGAACGATCCAGCGGCCGCGCAAGCGATTGAAGCGCGGTGCCAGGATCAAGCTGGCCACCACACCACCGGCCAGGAACAAGGTCGCGAGAGCGCCTGCCTGCTGGGGGTCAAAGCCGTAGCGTGCGATGAGCGTGCCTACCCACACGGGCAGCGCGACGATGTCCACCATTCCCGCGCAATGCGCGGCCATCAGCGCGATTCGCGCGCGCGGCTTGTCTGTCGCATTCATATTTCAAGCTCTCCTGAACAGGTTGTCAGTCGGCTGGGCGCTGTGAGTTGATCCACAGCGCACCTTCTTCATCGCGCTCCACCGCAACGGGCGTCAGCGCTAGCCCCACACACGGGCCCTTGAAACACAACCCACTCTCGATGTCGAACATGGCGCCGTGCCCGTAGCAGACGATCGAGCCGCCGTCGGCGCTCAGGTATGCGTCCTTGCGCCAGGCCAGCGGCGCACCATCGACATGCGGGCAGCTGTCCAGCCATCCCCGCACCTCGTTACCGCGCCGCACGACGAACATCGGGATCCGCGACGTGCCTGCGGCATCGAAGCCACGCGACGCCCCGTCGGCGAGTTCGTCGAGCCTGCACAGGTACGTTCGCATGGCCAGCCCTTAATGCGCCTCGCCGGCCGGTGGCGCGCCACCGGGCGCCCACTTCTCGCGGTGCTGGAAAAGGAAGATCTGTGATTCATCCACCTGCATGGGTGCTTCGCGTGCAACCCAGGTGTCATCGTGCAGGTCCATGTCCGCGTCGTACTCCACATGGCAGCCCACGGGGCTGTTGAAGTACCAGAACCAGTTGGACCCGAACTTGTGGCGCCCGGGACCCCAGAAGCTCTGGTAGCCCTTGGCGACGAAGCGGGTTCCGCACTGAAGCATTGCCGTCGGACCCGAGAGGTGGAACGTGAAGTGCTCGACGCCCTTCATGAAGGCCGGCGTCTGGATCAGGAAGAGCGTGTGATGGTCCAGCGTCCCTGCGGGCTGCAGAAAGCTGCCCGCATCGGTGAAGCGGTCGGTGCAGCGGAAGCGCAGCCGGTCCACATAGAACTTCGCGGCCTTGGCTTGGTCGGGCACGAAATACACGACGTGCGAGAGGGTCAGCGGCCGGTGCTCCGCATCCGCGTTCGCACCCAGGACATTGGGGCCACGGGCTGGCTTGCTGCCGGGCGAATTCGACGCTTCGCCGGGCGCGTCGATCTTGCGCCGCACCGTGATCTGGAATCCGAGGACGAAACCCATGTCGTCGCAGGCTTCGATCGAGCCGTCGGCCATGCGCTTGACTTCGCGGTCGCGGCCAAGCTCGTCGGCAATGGCGTCCAGCGTCTGGAGATCCGCGACGCCGTAGATCGTCTTACGCAGCATGGTTCCGGTTTCCATCGGTGCGGGCAGGAACGCGTCGTCCCGCCGCGCGATGACGATGGAAGTGCCATCGACCGCCTCGAAGCGGCCGCCGGATTCGCTGACGCCGATCGGCGTCAGGCCGTAGTCGGTGAAGAATTGAATGCAGGCCGAGACGTCATCTACGCCGAAGACCAGGCAGTCAGGTCCGAGGATGTTCATCCTTGTTTCCTTTTCGAGAGTTGGAAGGCATGGCGGCCATGGGTTAGCCGCAAACGGATAGATACTAGACGCATCGTTTCGATATTGATTAGGGACAAACCCTTGAGGCAAATGCGCGGCATCGCCTCACGATAGGCTCGGCTTCATTCGGGATCATATGATTTCGATGCCGCAAGGCACGCGTAGGTGCTTTCCCGATAGTTTCAATACGCATCGTCTTGCAATAATCGCCCCATCTACCGGGCGCAGATCCATAGCGACGCCCAACCTACGGAGAAAAGCCATGACGATCTCAAGACGACAGGTGCTGGGCACCAGCGCCGCGATCCTGCTGACAACGCTTGCCGGCAAGGCGGCGGCGCAGGACTATCCCAACAAGCCCGTGCGCATCGTGGTGGCGAACCCACCGGGGTCGGGCCTGGACGCTGATTCGCGCTTCTGGGCCGCAGGGCTGACATCGTTGCTGGGGCAGACGGTGCTCGTCGACAACCGGCCTGGCGGCGCCACGACCATCGGCACCTCGCTGGTCGCGAAGTCAGCCCCTGACGGCTACACCCTGCTCGTCGGCATCCCGAGTTCGCTGTGCTACATGTCCGAGCTGTACACGAAGCTTCCGTACAACCCCACTGATTTCGAAGCCATCAGCCAGCTTACCGCCCTGCGCAGCGTGATCGTTGCCCATCCGGGCCTGCCTGCCAACACGGCCTCCGAACTCGTGAAGCTGGCCAAGGCCAGACCCGGAACCATCCCTGCTGGAACGGTCGGCATCGGCACGTTCCAGCACCTGCTGGGCGAATGGTTTGGGGCGATCACCGGAACCAGCTATCAATTCGTCCCGTACAACACGACCAGTCCGTATACGGCGCTGCTGGGCGGCGAGACGCAAGTGATGTTCGATGCCCTTGCGGCCTCGATGAGCAACATCCAGGCGGGCAGGCTGAAGGCCTTGGCCGTGACGGGCAAGGGGCGGCATCCGCTGCTTCCGAACGTGCCGACGTTCGAGGAATTGGGCATCAGGGAATTCGACGCATCGACCTGGTTCGGCCTTCTGGCCCCCGCAGGCACCCCCAAGCCCATCCTGGAAAAGCTGGGCGCTGCATGCGCCACCCTGGCACGCAAGCCGGAGGTCATCCAGAGGTATCACGACTACGGCGGCGAACCCGTCGGGAGCACGCCCGCGGAGTTCTCTGCCTACATCCGCTCTGAACGTGCGAAGTGGGTTCCGGTGGTCAAGCGCTCCGGAATCAAGCTCGAGTTGACCTGATGACGGAAAGGCCCTTCCCCATGTCAAAAACACTGCGGGTTCTTTGGTTCGTTCCTCCGCCGGTGGCCCTCGTAGCCCAGGCGTCTAAGGATGCCACGAGCGTCCACCTCATCTCGCGGCGCAACGCATCATCCGATGAGCAGTTCGAGGCGCTGGCATCCAACCAGGCGGACGCCGTGGTCACCGCCATGGACAACGTGATGGACTGGAACCTGCGTGAGGGACCGCAGGACTTTCGCGTAATTGCGCAACTTGAACGCACGACGCCTTTGACCCTTGTCGGGCAGAGAGGCCGAACCTCGCTCGAGGATCTGCGTGCTGCCACCATCCTGGTTGATGCGCCTCGCAATGGATTCATCGTGGCCTTGCGCGCCATGCTGGCCGAAGCGGACATCGGCCCCGAAGCGTATGCGCTGGAGTCTGTGGGAGGCGTGAAGGAAAGGCACGATGCCATCGTCTCCGGACGTGGCGACGCCACACTGCTGGGCCCACCTTTTGATGCAATGGCCATCGAAACCGGCCTCAACCGCATTGCAACAGTGCAGGAACGCTACCCCGCATTTCCGGGACAGGGACTGGTGGTGAGCGCAGCGGCCCTGGTTCGGCTGCGCCCCACCCTCTCCGCCTGGCTTCGCAGCCTGGAGAGCGCGCGCCAGAGCATGGAGAAGGCGCCTGAGGCTGCGCGACAAGCACTGGCGATGGCAGGCTTCTCGGCTCCCGTGGTGAGTGCCATGCTGGGTGCTACGCCGGCGTCCGTTTTTCCGGATCGGGCCGGCATCGAACTGCTCATCGAGCAGCGCCGCCGCGCCGGTCTGTTCGGTGCCGCCACGACCTACGAGGCGCTGGTGGAGAGTTCCCTGCTTGCGCCCTATCGCCAGACGGGAGACCGATTCAATGACGACTAATCCCCCTGTCGAAACCAACCGGGCCCGCACATCGCCTCGCAACGAAGCACTCCTTCACTCCAGGCGCTCGGTTCTGCTGGCCGCAGCCTGCATGGCTGCAACGGCAGGCCACGCGCAGGCACGACGAGAGGGCACCTATCCGGCGCACCCCATCCGCCTGATCGCCCCGATCCCGCCCGGCGGTCCGACGGACTTCGCGGCGCGCGCGCTGGCCAACAGCCTCGCGCGCGAACTCGGGCAATCGGTCGTCGTGGAGAACCGCGCTGGCGCGGCGGGAACGCTGGGAACAGCGCTGGTCCAGCAAGCGCCGCCAGATGGCTATTCACTCGTCATGTCGACGCTCTCGACGCAGATCACCGGCCCGCTTCTCGTGCCCAAGCCGCCGTTCGACGGTGTCAAGGACTTCACTGCGATCGGCGGCTTCATGCGCATGGCCGTCGTCCTGCTCGCGAGCCAGCGTCTTCCCGTAGGCAGCTTCAAGGAGTTCGTGGCGTATGCCAGGCAGCGCCCGGACAAGCTGAACTACGGCACGCCGGGCATTGGAAGCGCGCCCCACCTGGTGACAGAATTGATCAAGGATCGCACCGGCATTCAAATCACCCACATCGCCTACAAGGGCGGCGCCCCTATGGTGCAGGCGCTGGTCAGTGACGAAGTGCAATTGGCAGTCGGGGACCTGACGACCTCGATGGCCTGGATCAAGGCCGGCAAGGTGAAGCCGCTGGCCGTCCTCTCGGCGCAGAGATCTCCCTTGCTCCCGGACGTGCCGACGCTTCTCGAAGAACGCGTGCTCGATGCGCCCGCCGATTTCTGGGCCGGCCTGGCGGGTCCGGCCGGCATGCCACCCGCCATCGTCGACCAGCTTCACGCGGCGATTGGAAGAGTGCTGGACCAACCGGACATGCGGGAGTTCTTCGCCAAGAGCGGCGCCGAACCCTCGGCCCTCAGCCCCAAAGACCTGCGGAACCTCTGGGCGATGGAACAACAGCGATGGGCCGAAGTGATCCGTACCAAGAACATCCGAGCGGAATGAGTTCTCCGGGCGCAGGTGCAGGCGTGTTCACTCGTCGAGGGCACGACTGCCGCGCGCGGCGGTTCAGGCCAGCTTGCGCTTCCTGGCTGGCGCCGCCCCGGCATCATTCTGGGTGGGTGCCAGCATGAGCATGATGGCGGCGCAGTGCTCGTCCGCAAACTTCTTGTCCAATGGCATGTGTCGCATGAGCAGCCGAAAGTAGATCGGCGCATAAAGAAGATCCATCTGCGACTCCGAGTCAAGGTCGTTGCGGATCTCGCCCCGGCTACGCGCTTCTTCGAGCACTTCACGAACAACCGCGCGCCGGCCGTACCAGAAGCGCTCGCGGAACTCGCGCAGCACATCCGGGTCGCTTTGCCCCTCGGCCATGATCTGAGAAACGATACGCCCCGACCAGCCGCTGTACTCTTCGATGAGCAGGTGGAGATGACGCATGAGAGCCTCCCGCGGGCTCGCGACCTTGGGCATGGGCGTGTGGCTCAGATGGGTGTGCAGGAACGCCTCGATGACCACCGCGGCCTTCGAACTCCACCACCTGTAGATGGTGGCTTTGCCCACGCCTGCCTCGCGTGCGATCGACTCGATCGAGATCTGCTGCACGGGGGTCGTCTCCAGAAGCTTCAGCGTGGCCTCGAGGATGGCAGTGCGCGACGCATCGCTGCGAGCGCGTCCGGGCGAGCGCGGGCGGGGCACAGCAGGGCCTGGAGCGGCGGCCAGCTTGGCGGCGGAGGCGCGTCCACTGGCCTTCGCCGCGGTCACTTTGGAAGTAGGTTTGGTAGGCAAGGAAGTTCCGGTCACTATTTCGTAGGCCTCATTATCTGGGTCCCTGCTTTCGCTGCGAAGTCCCAGGCAAACGCCGATCTCACCTGGGTGCGGTGTCAATGCCTGCCCTAAAACGCCATCAAGTCGCGAGCGACCCTCACAGGCCCGCGGAAGTGCTTTCGCACGCCGTCGATGAAGAGCGAATCGGGCTCGCCACGCCCGGGAATCAGGTGCGTCAGCACCACCTCCTTGACGCCAGCGTCCTGAGCCAGACGGCCAACGTCTTCCGCTGTGGTGTGGTCTTGCACCATGTGCTGGTAGAGGCCCTGTGCGAGTTGCGGCGGAAGCTCCCGCTGCAACAACTGTTGAATGGACGGCAGGGCCACGACTTCATGGAACAGGATGTCTGCGCCGCGAGCAAACTCGGTCATGGCAGGACACTTGCCGGTGTCGCCACTGAAGACGATCACTCTGTCGGGGGTCTGAAAGCGGAAGGCAAACGTCTTGTCCTCGCTGCGCATGCCGCCTGCCGGATCAGGATGGAAGTGACAGTTCTCCACGGCTGTGACGGTGACGAGGTCGTCCTTGAAAACGAGTCCGGATCCTTTGATGTCGTGAGCCTTGAACATGTCCTCAGGCCGACGAAGACCCGTGGCATCCGCCATACGGATGCGGGCATTGGGGGCGAAGTACTGGAGAAATCCGCCGAGCATGAGTTCGGTGCCGGCCGGTCCCCACACATGAATGTCCGCCCGACGGCCGGTGCTCCACGCGAGCCCCATGATCGTTCCCCAGTCGGCGTTGTGATCATCGTGGTTGTGCGTGATGAAGATGTTGTCCACCTTCCTCACATCCAGACCAGCCGCCAGCAGCTGGCGTCCCACGCCGTTCCCCGCATCTACCAGATAGATTCGATCCGCGACGACGACGGCGTTGGCGGGCTGACCGCGCTCGAGAGAGAGCACGGGTCCGCCAACTGTGCCAAGCGTGACGACGCGGGTCTGTGCAGCCGCAGCCATGCTCGCCACGGCCAGCAGCACCGCAGCAAGGGCCGGGCGGAATCGTCGTGCGTTCACTTCACACTGCCTTCGGCGCTGTCATCCAGATCAAGCAAAACGAAAGCCATGCGACAGGGCTTGCCGGATCGGTTCGCCCAACTGTGGTTCGTCGCTCGCTGGATCAGGATGTCGCCGGCGCGCATGAGCGTCTCGCCTTCGTCCATGAGTGCATGGATCTCGCCCTCCAGGACGATTGCATAGTCGAGGGACTGCGTCTTGTGGAACCAGAAGTGGCGGGCGTCACCCTTGTCCCGCACGCCGTGCTCGTCGAGGAACTGCGCCAGTTTCTCCGGCTGGTAAGCCTCATCGGGCGGGAAATCGACCACGCGCAGGAGTGAGCCCCCCTTGGAGTGGAACGCGAACGCTTGTCCGGCGGGGGCCGGATCGGGGCCCGGTGCGCAGGCTTCGCCGGTGACCCACAGCACGTGGGCGAGCGGCGTGTTCGGGTCCGTGGTGTGGTTCGGCGCCGGTCCATCCGACACGAAGACGGATCTTCCCTGCTCGTTCTCGCCGGTGACGATACGACGTACCGGCCGCACATGCGCGGAGGCGTTCGCGCGTTGTTGTGTCTCGATCAATGCTTCAGTGTTCACGCCCGGAATCCTTTTTGGTGGCGGTATGTCGAATGGCTTGGTGTTGCGCGAACTGCGCGATCAAACTGGCTTCGGCGTCAGGGGTCCGACGCACGCGTTGCGCTGGGTGCCGAGACCCTCGATGGACGACTCCATCACGTCGCCATCGCGCAGGAATCGGTTGTAGTGGGTGCCGTTCCCGGCGGGCGAGCCGGTCGCAATGAGATCACCGGGCCAGAGCTGCACATGCGCGGTGATGTACTCGATCTGCTGCGCCACGTCGAACAGCATGTCGGCCGTGGATTCGTCCTGCATGGTCTGGCCGTTGAGCTTCAGCGTGAGGCGCAGGTCCTGCGCGTTCGGCACGAAGCAGGCGGGTACAAGGACGGGGCCGAAGGGCATGAAGCTCGGGGCCGACTTGGATCGGAGCCAGTCCGTCCCGAGCATCTTGTAGTCCGTGCGCGCGATCAGGTCGCGCGCGGACACGTCGTTCACGATCGCATAGCCGGCGACGTAGTCCAGCGCGCGCTCGCGGCTCACGTTGCGCGCCGGGCGGGCGATGATGACGGCGAGTTCCAGTTCCCAATCGGGCTTGAGGGTGGTGGCAGGAAGCACGACGGGATCGAAGGCTCCCGTGATGGCCGAAGGCAACTTCGGGAAGACGTAGGGCTCACCGTGCGCCGCCCGCTCGTCCATCATGTCTTCGGCCCACTTGCGCAGCGCGGGTCCCTCGAGCCCCGGCGGCCCCACGCCCATGTCCAGCGTGAGGTCGACCACATGCTTGCGGTAGTTGGCGCCGGTGCAAAGGACCTGCCGCGGCAGATCCACGGGGGGATGAACCCGCAGGTCGGACATGGACAACTCGCAAGGGTGCCGAGCGGGGATAAGCTCCCGCAGCGCGCGCAGCGCCTCCAGGTTGCGGTCCCAGTCCTGGAGCAGGTCCAGCACAGAAGCCTTTGCAGGCCATTGGGCACCGCAATTCACGGCGACCGCATGCAGCGCATGCAGGGGCAGCACCCGATGGTCGATGCACATGGCGGCGAATCGTTCGCCACCATCGTTCGAGAAGGTCCCGAGGGTGAATGTCATCGCGGGCTGCTCACATGAATGGCTTGCGCGGCGTCGGCCACCAGGTGCCCTGCTCGCGCGGACCCATGCGGTTACGCAACACGCCGACGCCCGCCACCTCCAGTTCCACCACGTCACCAGGCTGGAGGCTGCGGCCGAGTTCGAGCGCCGAGCCGTTCCCCATCGTGCCGGAACCGATCACGTCGCCCGGCTGAACCTGGTCGCCCAGCGATACGTACGCGATAAGCTCTTCGACGCTCCAGAGCATCTCCGAAGTGTCGCCCTCGCCCCATGTCTCGCCGTTCACTCGAACGGCCATGCGGATGCGCTCGAGGTCGGGGAACTCGTCGATCGTCGTGATCCACGGCCCGATGCCATAAGCAAAATCCTTGCTCTTGGTCGGACCCATGCCGATCGCAAACTCGTTGGCCTGCAGATCGCGAGCCGAGAAGTCATTGAAGATGGTGACGCCGAACAGATGCGAACGTGCGGACTCGGGCGTGATGTTGTGGGCGGTGCGGCCCATGACCCATCCGATCTCCAGCTCGTAGTCCATCTTCTCGGCGCGGGCCGGCCAGGGCACTTCCGCTTCGTGCCCGATCACCGTCCAGGGGGAGCCCTTGAAGTACCCTGGCACCTGCAGCAACGCCGGCGCAGGCGTGAGCTTCATGCGCTCATGAAACTGCCGGATGTGCTTCGTGAAGGTGAGGCCGTCGCGCACCACGGACGGGTCGCACGCCGCGGCCCACTGCAAGCCTTCGAAGGGCTTGGAGGCATCGTCCCCGCACCGGGTCGCCGCTTCGTGGGCCGTCGCGAGGAACTCCTCGCCAAGCGCGATGGCCGCGGACATGCTTTGAGGGAACACTGCTGAGGCGTAGCGCAGAGCAGCCTCGCGGGACGCACCACGCGACTGCTGCCTCAGAACCTCCGCGGCACGCAGGTCGATCACGCGAGATTGCTCGGGCTGCACCAAACAGATGCGTTGAACCGGACCGTCCAGGCCCTGCATCACAAATCTTCCAAGTTTCACTGCTACTCCTGTTAGTGGACAATTACGATACTGTACGTCTCGTTTTAGTCGCATTTCTTTGGTGTTTACCCCTAGCAATCTAGTGGACGAACGGGTGGGTTTGGCGCTTGACGGGGTTGCCGTGAACTCTTACATTTACCGCGATACGAGTCGTCTCGTATTTTGCCGGCAAGATGTAGTCCAGCGGTGCTGCTCGAGCCACTCCCCTCTTCTGCAATCTGGCAGTCATCACATGAGCAAGCGCCTTCCCGTCATCATCTCCTGCGCCCTGACCGGCGCCGCAGACACCCGGGCGAAGAACCCCGCCGTTCCAGCATCGCCTCGGGAGATAGCCGATCAGGCCATCGATGCCGCGCACGCCGGTGCCTCTGTTGTCCACATCCACGTGCGAGACCCCGAGACCGGCAAGTCTTCGACCAGGTACGCCTATTACGAAGAAGTCGTGCAGCGCATTCGCGCCTCCCGTTGCGATGTGCTCATCAACCTCACCACAGGCCCCGGCACGATGCTGACGGTGCCCATCGATGCGCCGTTTCGGGTGGAGCCGATTCCCGACGCCGAACTCATGACGCCAAGCGAACGGGTTGCGCACGTTGTCGGTCTCAAGCCGGACATCTGCAGCCTGGACGTCGCCACCATGAGCTTTGGTGACGCGGTTTTCGTCAACCCCACCAACCACCTGCGCGAAATGGCTGCGCAGATTCAGGCATGCGGCGTCACCATGGAACTGGAGGTCTTCGACTTCGGCCATGCTCGGCTGGCGAGTCACTTGATTGAAACGGGCGTCATCCCGAAGAGCGCCTACTTCCAGTTGTGCATGTCAGTGCCCTGGGGCGCACCGGCCACGCCAACGGTCCTGGCCGAAATGCAGCGACTCCTGCCGCCGGGTACGCACTGGAGCGCATTTGGCGTAGGCCCGGAACAGTTCCGGATGGTCGCGATGGCTGCGATCCTGGGAGGGCACGTGCGGGTCGGCCTTGAGGACAACCTGTATGTCTCGCCGGGCAAGCTTGCGCGCGACAACGCCGAGCTGGTCGCCAAGGCTGCAAGGATCATCGAGGACATCGGCTACCAGGTCGCCTCGCCCGACGACGCGCGCAAGACCCTGTTGGGCTGACCCGGGAGTTGAACCAGATGTCGCAAACCCTGCTAGCGGCAGACAATCCCACGCGGGCCTACATCGCGAATGCGGTGGCGGCTGGAGGCCGGAATGTTCCTCTCGACGTCAATCCCGCACTGGCCAGCCTGTCGGCCCTGCTGTTGGAAAGCGAGGGCGCCGAAGTCGTGATCAGATTCACCGCGCCGCAAAGTGCCACGCAGGGCAACGGCGTGGTGGGCGGCGGTACGTTGGCCAACATGCTGGACCTTGCCATGGCCATGGCGGTGTTGGCACAGCTCAAGGCCGGCCATACCTGCGCCACCATCAGCTTGACGGTGAACATGCAAAGCGCCGGCCAGCAAGGGCATTTCATCGCTGTGGCGCGCGTTGACAGAGTCGGGCGGCAAATTGCCTTTGCAGACGCACGCCTTTATAACGCGGAGCGCTCCCGCCTCATCGCGAACGCGACCTCGTCGCTCGCTGTCATTCCCATGCGGCCGTGACGCGAACGGTGCGTGTGACGATCTGGCCTTTCGAACCTCATCGGCTGCGTCCGTGCTCCGGATAGCCCTCGAA
>Ga0247825_10002747_pt1 | contig 11635 bp, 9 predicted proteins | sample 13C_Vanillin_Day_FD_194413 | JGI IMG/M metagenome (GOLD analysis project Ga0247825, IMG submission 194413) | Soil microbial communities from agricultural site in Penn Yan, New York, United States - 13C_Vanillin_Day48 | ecosystem: Environmental > Terrestrial > Soil > Agricultural land | place... | reverse complement strand
ATGGTGGCCTTCGTGACGCCGGCCGCCAGCGCGAAGGCCACCATCACGAAGAGATCGCCGATGATGACCAGGGCCATGAGGAACTCGGTGAACGGGCCGCGCGCGGCCGTCTCCTGCACGATCGCGATCGTCACCGTGGGCGAGAAGGACACCACCACCGTGGCTACCAGCGCGCTGGTAGCCAGCGCCTGAGGCACTGTCATGCTGGCCAGGAAGGGCAGCACGGGCCTGAGAGCGAAGAGTCCGCCAAAGACCACGACGAACGTCACCCCGCACACCGCCGCGCACAGCAAGGCCACCTTGACGCCCACCCGGCGGATGAGCCCCAGGTGCAGCTCCGTCCCCGCCACCAGGGCGATGAGGCTCACCGCCAGCCCCTTCACCAGCTCCAGCCCCTTCACGCCATCCCCCGGGATGAAGCCCAGGGCGTACGGCCCTACCACCACGCCCACCAGCAGGTAGCCCGTGAGGCGCGGCAGCCCCACGCCCTTGGCCACCTTTCCGGCGAACATCCCGCACAAGAGCAGCGCACCCGCGGCCAGCATCACCGAGTTGCCCGAGTCCGCGCGCCACAGCTGTATCCGGGTGATGCCCGCCAGCATCACCACCAGGAACCCCAACCGGATGATGGCGCCCCTCATGCCGTCCCCTCCGTGACACGCCGGGCCGGCTCCAACACCCGCCGGAAGGCCCGGCTCGCCAGCAGCTCGTTGAACACCGCTCCCAGGGCCACCACGTCGAACACGTGCTGCGACAGCCCTCCGGGCGCCAGCATCAGGTACTGCACCACCAGACACAACGACAGCCCGCCCTGGGCGATCAGCGCGTAGCCCAGCTGCGGCGGCAGCTCCAGCGTGCTCGCCGCGAAGCGCCGCGCCAGCGAGCCGCCCCAGACCTTCCCCAGGAAGCGCAGCGCCACGTACCCAGGCAGCAGCACCCACGCATTCAGATCGCGCGCCTGTAGGTGGCAGCCCGCCAGGAACACCAGGATCAGATAGGTGGGCCGCTCGAAGCGCCCGAGCGCGCGCGCCACCTGCTCCACCGCCCGGCCTCCCACCAGCGCCAGCATCGCCCCGCAGGCCACACCCGCCAGCAGCGAAGAGACGCGCAGGTACGCCGCCGCGCCTCCCACCAGCGCCACGCCTCCCAGCATCACCGCGGTGAGCTCCGCTGGATCCTTCAATGCGTAGGTGAGGAAGGCGATCAGCGCGCCGCACATAGTGCCCAGCAGCAGCGCCAGGCACACCAGGCCCACGCCATCCGCCAGGTTGGTCGTCACGCCCAGCATCAGCGCCAGCGCCAGCACCACCAGCCCCACCCCATCATCCAGCATGGTGAGCAGCGCCACCGCCAGCCCGCGCGAGCGCTCCAGCCGCCCGCTGCGGTAGCCAAGCACCGCGAAGTGCCCCGAGGACATGCTGGCCGCCGCGCCCAGCAGCGCCGCGCCACCGATGGACACCTGCAGCGGCAGGCGAGTGGTCACCATCAGCGTCACCGCCAGCGGCACCGCGACGAAGAGGAAGGCCACCCCCGCGTGCGCCAGGGCGGCGGAGAACACCTGGCGAGGCAGCAGCCGTAGCAGCCGCGGCTCCAGGTTCAGCCCGAGGATGACACCCGCGGTGCCCAGCCCCAGCGACACCACGGGCCGCAGCCCCGTCAGGTCCGCCTGAGTGAGCACCCCTGCAAGCCCGGGGCCCAGCAACGCCCCGAACAAGAGGAAGATCAGCCCACTGGCCGTGAGCTGAGCCAGGCCGGGGAACCGGCCGGGGTCGAGCAGCGTCCGGCTCGAAGCGAGCAACGAGAGCGCCGCGATGGCGAGGAAGACGAGCAGCGCCTGCACACCCCGTGCTTACACCGTCCGGGGCGCTGCGTCACTCTCGGCGAAATACGGGAGCCGCGATCACCGGCAGGGCGATCAGCCGGCCCATGGGTGGGTCATCCGCGTCCATCTCCAGTTGGACGCGCTGAACCAACCGCTCCGTCTCCTCACTGCTGGCCTGGGGCAACACGCTCACCAGCAGGAGCCGGTCCTCGTCCGCGCCCAGCGCCAGACTGCGCAAGCCCGCGAAGACAGGCACCTCGGCCGACAGCGCGGCCGCCGCGCTCCGGGCGCGGAGCACCAGAGGCTCCGGGATACCGAAGTCGCGTAGCCGGCGGATGGCCCGCTCGAGCTGCTCGACCTGCTCCAGCAGTGTAATGATGAGGAACACGGACCCTCTCTTACCGGGTCCGTGCGTCCCCGTCACTTACTCCCGCTGAGGCTCCTGCTCCTCGGTGGCCGGAGGGCTCGCCGCGGGCTCTTCCTGGGCAGCCGGCTGCTCCGCCTGAGGAGCCATGGCGGCCCGAGCCGCGCGCTTGCCCTCCTCGATGAGCTTCTTCACCTTCTGCCCACCCTTGCGGCCAATCTCCTCGTAGAAGTTCGGCCCGCGGGTGGCCTTGACGCGATCGCCACCCTTCTTGCCGATCTCCTCGTAGAACTTGGCGCCGCGCTCGGCCTTCACGGTCTCGCCGCCCTTGCGGCCAATCTCCTCGTAGAAGGAGCGGCCCCGCTCGGCCTTCACCGTGGCGCCTCCCTTCCGGCCAATCGTCTCGTAGAATTCGCGGCCACGCTCGTTGCGGACGGTCTCTCCACCCTTCCGCCCCGCCTCAGCCACCGTCATGCTGCCCTTGTTGTCCTTGTCCGACATATCGCCATCTCCTCTCGTTACTACCCCACGCCTCGCACGGTGCCCCTTGCCTGAAACCTTGGGACGGAAGCGCCCCGATGCAAGCAAGCTCCGTACACCGCCAGCCGTTCCCACCCGACAGACCACACCTAAATCCCAATGATTCAGAGGGGTTATCAGGCTTGCTGGGCGTCCTGGCCGAGCTGATGCCTGCCCGGCAGGACGCTTCTGTGTTGAGAACACGCCGCGCCACGTTGCCGATTCCCCGTAGGGCAAGCACTTTCAGCCAGACACTGTCGGGCAATGTCGTCTGACAGGGCGGGGAGGCGAGCGTGAAAGGCGGGGTGAAGGGCTGGCTGCGCGTGCTGGCACCGGTGGGGGCGTCCATGGGCGGGCTGGTGCTGCTGCGCCTGCTGGGGCCGGATGTCATCGACCAGGGCGAGCTGCGTGGGTTCCTCGAGCCCCTGGGGAAGGCGGCCCCGCTCGCCTACCTGCTTGCCCTGGCCATCCGGCCGTTGACGTTGTTGCCGGGCCACCTGTTCGCCGCGGTGGGGGGCATGGTATTCGGCACGCTGATGGGCACGGTGTACGCGCTGATGGGCAGCTTCCTGGCGGCGCTCGTCGTCTTTGGCATCGGCCGGAAGCTGGGGGTGCGGCCGATGAAGCGCCTGGCGGGCGAGCACTACCCCGCGCTGGCTCGCGCGGCGCGCAAGCATGACTTCCACTTCACGCTGCTCACCTGCATCAACCCGCTGCTGCCCACGGACCTGATGCTGGCGGCGGCGGCGGCCTCGGGGGCGCGCTTCTGGCCCTCGGTGGCGGGGATCATGGTGGGGACGCTGCCGGGCACGTTCCTCATGGTGCAGTTCGGCAGCGGGCTGGCCCAGGGGCGCACGGTGATGACGGTGGTGTCCGGCGTGGGCCTGGTGGTGTCGTTCGTGCTGGGCGGAATCCTGGGCCGGCGCGTGTACAAAGAGATCAACGCCGCGCCGCCAACGACGGAGCCGCCCGAGGCACTGCCTTCACCTCCTCCGCCGGGGAGAGCTGTCTCCATGGCTCGCAAGGAAGGGCTGCCGTCCCCCTCTTGATGAGCTCCTACTGGGGGCGCGGCATCCCCAGGCCCCACCGCTGCTCTAGGGCGGCTACCTCCTCCGGGGCACGCCGGGCGGGCTGAGCGCTCGCTCCGGGCTTGCGCAGGACGTAGAGATCCCAGACGCCTCGCAGGCCGAAGCGCTCGAAGTCCGGCTGGATCGCGGCCTCGATCTCCGGGCAGCGCTCCAGCCCGGCGCGGGCGAACTGCCGCGTCCACCACCGGAACGAGGCGATGGTGAGGTGTCCCTCGATAGGGGTGCCGTCCGCGTCCTTGAGCAGATCGTAGAAGGGCACTGGGCCGTCGTACTCGGGCCCCAGAGAGCTGTAGTGCTCCACGCGGGGCCAGCGCACCTTGCCGGGGAACCAGCCCGAGGGCCCATGCGGGTTGGGGCCGAAGGACGGGATCGTCGCCAGCAGGTGGCCTCCGCACACCCGGGCCAGCTCCGTCAGCGCCTCGGGCACGCGCTCGGGAGGCAGGTGCTCGAGGATCTCGAAGCAGGAGATCAGCTCGAAGCGCCCACTCTCGAAGGGAAGGCCCTGGGACAGATCGCCCTGCCTGAGGAAGGGCCGCACGGCGGCATCCGCCAGGGAGATGGCGTCCGCGCTGATGTCGCTGCCCCAGGCGTCCACCTTCAGCTCGCGCAGCGCCTCCACCAGGAAGCCCAGGGCGCAGCCCACGTCGAGCGAGCTCCGGAACCCGAAGTTCTTCCAGAGCAGGTACGCCGCGATGTTCGCGCGGCTTGTCTGCCTGTCATACTGGACGTAGCCGCTGCGGCGCTCGCCGCCTCGCTCCACGCCGAAGTAGCTGGCGCTGTAGATCTCCGGCCCCGCGGCCAGCGCGGCCCCCAGCCCGTCCGCCACGAGGCTGGCGGCGTAGCGCAGGGAGCGCGAGCGCGCGAGGACCTGCGCCAGTGAGCGCTCCACCTTCCTGCCAGCGGGGTGGAGGATCTGCTCCCGGAAGCGCTGGCGGATGGGGCGAAGCAGGGACTTGGCGTACTCCTTCATGTCCCGGTCAATCTACCTTGGCCAGCCGGTTCCGGTCCCCGAGGAAATCCTCCACGCCCTGGGCGATCGCCTGGGCCACGGCGTCCTGGTACTCCTCGGAGGACAGCCGGGCCTCCTCCTCGGCGTGCGAGAGGAACGAGGTCTCCACGAGGATTGCGGGCATCTTCACACCCAGCAACACGTAGAAGAGGGCCTCCTTGGTGCCCAGATCCTTGATGCCCGAGTAGTCCTGGGAGAGCTGCTCCACCAGGCTCTTCTGCACCTGGGTGGCCAACCGGGTGGACTCGCCGGTGTTCGCCTTGGTGGCCAGATCCGCGAGGATGAACTGCAGATCGCTGATGCCCTTCTCGGTGGAGGCGTTCTCGCGAGCGGCGAGCCGGATGGAGTAGCGATCCGAGGAGAGGTTGAGCGTGTACGTCTCCACGCCATGCAGCTTCGCGTTGGGCGCGGAGTTGCAGTGGATGGAGATGAACAGATCGCCGCGGGACTCGTTGGCGAACTGCGCGCGGGACTCGAGCCGGACGTAGCGATCGTCATCGCGGGTGAGGATGACCTCCAGGCCCCGCTCCTTGAGCTCGGCGGCGAGCTTCTGGGAGATGGCGAGCGTCACGTCCTTCTCGCGCGTGCCGCTCTTGCCGATGGCTCCCGTATCGTGGCCGCCGTGGCCGGGATCGATGATGACGCGGCGGACCTTGAGCCCGAGCTGCTCGATGAGCGTCAGCTGCGCGCCGCGCGAGAGCTTCGCGACGGCCTTGAGGCGGGCCTCGGCGGCGTGCTTGTCCAGGGCGGGGACGGTGGGCAGCGGCAGCGGGTCCTCGGAGACCTTCGACGTCGCCGAGGCGATGGCAGGTGCCTCCGCCTTGGCGGGCTTGGCAGGTGCCGGAGCCGGCGTGGGCTTCGGCGGCATCGAGGTGACGGCGGGAGGCTCCGCCTTGACGAGCACGGTCGCGGGCGGCTCGCTCTTCGGCTTCGCGGGTGGAGCCTCTGCGGGAGCCGCATCCCGGGCGAGCTTGGAGATGGCGTTCACCAGCGAGGCACCGGGACGCTCCACCGGCGTCTTGGACGGGGGCAGCGAGGACAGCAGCTCCTTCAGCTCCCGGGCCCGATCCCCCTTGCGGTTGGCGGCGAGCGTCTCCGTGAGGACGCGGCGTGCGGCCTCGGGCTGATCCAGGCGCTCCAGGTGGATGCGCGCCAGCGAGAGCGCGGCGTCGTCCGCGAGCCGGTGGCGCGGCCAGCTCTCCAGCAGCTTCGAGTAGTCCGCCACGGCAGCCTGCAGATCCTCCGAGAGGAAGGAGATGCGGCTCAGCTCGTTCATCAGCTCGCCAGCGGTGTAGAGGGCGTCCGGGGCGCGGTCGCTCTTGGGGAAGCCGGTGGCCACGGCCTCGAAGCGCGTGGCGACGTTGAGCCAGTGGTGGCGCAGCTTGCGCCGGCCCGCGTCGCCCTTGAGGGCGTAGTAGGCCGTGCGCGCCTCCTGGTAGGCATCCTCGGCCGCGTCTCGCTTCGCCCCGGCGGCGACACTCGAGAGCAGCAGCAGGCAGAGGGCGAGGCGCTTGGGCATGAAGCCTCCGGACACGTGGAGCAGCTGCTACAAAGGTGTGTCACGGGCTCCGGGCACTCGCAAATTTTCGGCCCTCCCCTGCCCTGGGTGATCAACGGATCCAGCCGAGAGTGCGGGCCAGATCCTCATCGATGACACGGACCCAGTCCTGCTCGCGGGGCACCACGGCGGCGAGCACCTTCTCGCCATTGCGCACGGGCGCGCGGCCGGGGCGGGCGCGGGCGCGGACGGCATGCTTCACGTTCTGCCGGAAGTAGGAGGCGGGGAAGACGATCTCGCGGCGCGTCTCCGGCAAGGGCCCATCCGGCGTGAGCCACACCAGCGCTCCCACGCGCAGTGGCTCCAGCTCTTTACGGATGGTGCGGCGCAGGTCGCGCAGGAACAGGGCCACGGCGCCCAGCGCCCCCAGGCCCAGGCCCCAGGGCAGCAGGTTGACCGCCCCAGCCTGCTCCAGGGCGAAGCGGGCCTCGCGGGGCCGGTCCGGCTGATCCGGATCCACCAGCAGCCTCACCCGGGCTCCGAGCCCGAGCCCCTCGGCATACTCGGCGGAGGTGCGCACGCCGCTGGCGGTGAGCTGCATCCCGTTCATGGTGTAGAGCACCTCGATCGTGGCCTCGGCGCCCGACCGCTGCTCCATGGGCGGCAGCGTGGTCCTCGCCACCAGCCCCTCTACCTCCTCGGCCCGGGCAAAGAAGGCGCGCTCCTTGATGAAGAATCTCCCTGCCGCCGCAGCCCCAGCCCCAACAGCCGACATGAGGAGGATCCCGACGAGGAGAGTCCGCACCAGCCGCGCCACGGCGCCGGGCACCTGGGTGAACCGGACTCGCCGAGGCGCATGGGGGATGGCGAACCTCACTTCAGCTCCTTCTGGAGCCGGGCCAGGAGGTTGAGGGCCTCGAGCGGAGTGGTGGTGTCCAGGGAGGTGGTGCGCAGCGCCTCCAACACCTTCAGTTGCGCGGGCGGTACCTCGGGAGCGGCCTGGGGTGCCGCCGTCGCCTCCGCACCAAAGAGCCCCAGCTGCCCGGCCGCCGTGCGGCTTCCGCGGCGAACCGCGACGCGAGGCCTCCCGGCTTCATCCAGCTCACCGGACTCCAGGTTCTGGAGGATGTCCCGCGCCCGGCCCACCACTTCCTGGGGCAGCCCCGCCAGCCGGGCCACCTCGATGCCGTAGGAGCGATTGGCTCCACCGGGAACCAGCTTGCGCAGGAAGAGCACCTTGCCGCCGTGCTCCTTCACGGCGATGCACAGGTTCTTCACCCGGAGCTTCTCGCGGGCCAGATCCACCAGCTCGTGGTAGTGCGTGGCGAACAGCGTCCGCGCGCCGATCTTGTCGTGCAGGTGCTCGGCCACCGCCCAGGCGATGGAGAGCCCGTCGAAGGTGGAGGTGCCCCGGCCGATCTCATCCAGGATGATGAGGCTGCGGCGCGTGGCGTGGTGGAGGATGTGGCTCGTCTCCGTCATCTCCACCATGAAGGTGGACTGCCCGCGAGCCAGGTTGTCGGCAGCGCCCACGCGGGTGAAGATCCGATCACACAGTCCGATGTGCGCCGCCTTGGCGGGGACGAAGCAGCCCGCCTGCGCCATGAGCACGGTGAGGGCCACCTGCCGCATGACGGTGCTCTTGCCAGCCATGTTGGGGCCGGTGATGACGAGGATCTGCGCGTCCGCCGCATCCATCCGCACGTCATTGGGGACGAAGGACTCGCCGGCTCCCAGCACACGCTCCACCACGGGGTGGCGTCCGGCGGTAATGGAGACGAGCTCCGAGTCATCCACCACGGGCCGCGTGTACCCGTACTCAGCGGAGCACCGCGCGAAGGACAGGAGCGCGTCGCTGGTGGCCACGGCCTCGGCGGCAGAGCGGATGCGAGGGGCGGCGGCGACCACCTGGGCCCGCAGCTCCTCGAAGAGGCGGAGCTCCAAGGCGCACCGGCGCTCCTCGGCGGTGAGCACCTTCTCCTCGTACTCCTTGAGCTCGGGGGTGATGAAGCGCTCGGCGCCCACCGTGGTCTGCTTGCGGATGTAGTCCTTGGGCACCAGGTGCTTGTTGCTGTTCGTCACCTCGATGAAGTACCCGAACACCTTGTTGTAGCGGACCTTCAGTGAGGCGATCTTCGTGCGCTCCCGCTCCCGCGCCTCGAGCTTCAGCAGGTAGTCCTTGCCGGAGGTGGACAGCGCCACCAGCTCATCCAGCTCGGCATGGAAGCCCTGGCGGAACAGGCCGCCCTCCTTGATCGCCACTGGCGGCTCGTCCACCACGGCGCGCAGCAGCAACTCGGCCAGCTCCGGCAGGGCGCTCAGCGGCCCGGCAAGCGCCTTGAGCAGCGGGGCCGAGCACCGAGAGAGCGCCGCCGCCAGCTTCGGCAGCTGCGCGAGGGACACGGCCAGGGCGCGCAGATCCCGGGCATTCCCAGCACCCAGCGAGAGCCGTCCGCACAGGCGCTCCAGGTCCGCCACCTCCTTGAGGAGCGTGGTGAGCTCCTCGCGCCAGACGCTCTTCTGTCCCAGCTCCTCCACGGCATCCAGGCGGGCGTGGATCTCCGGCAGAGCGCACAGGGGCGCGGCGAGCCAGCGGGCCAGCTTCCGGCCGCCCATGCTGGTGGCGGTACGATCCAGCACACCCAGCAGGCTACCCTTGCGAGCCCCATCGCGGAGCGTCTTGAGGACCTCCAGGTTGGCCCGCGAGGACTCGTCCATGAGCAGGTGCCCGGAGCGCTCCAGCCGGCTGAGCCTGTCCACGTGGGAGGCGCTCGTCTTCTGGGTGTCCTTGAGGTAGCGCAGGGCAGCGCCCGCCGCGCCGGTGGCCAGGGGCGCGTCCACCAACCCGAAGGCCTCCAGCGAGGCCACCGCGAAGTGGCCCTTCAGGTAGGCGGTGGCACGGGGCGTCTCGAAGGCGGCCTTCTCCAGCTCCGTCACCGAGGGCGTGCGCGGCAACCGCGAGCCAATGAAGGCCACCTCGGGAGCGCCCTTCTGCCCCTCGGGCACCAGCAGCTCGCGGGGCTCCACGCGGGCCAGGGCCTCCACCAGCTCCTGGGCGCTGGGAGCCTCCACGGTGAAGAACTCGCCCGTGGAGGCCTCGAGCAGCGCGGCGCCGAAGCCCCTCTCGCCCCAGTGCACAGCGGCCAGGAAGTTGCTGGCGCGCGGCTCGAGCACCTCCTCGTCCAGCACCATGCCGGGGGTGATGATGCGCGTCACCTCGCGCTTGACGAGGCCGGGGCCGCTGCCGGCCTCCTCCGTCTGGTCGCAGATGGCCACCTTGAGCCCCTGCTCGATGAGCCGGGCGATGTAGCGACGCGCCGAGTGGTAGGGCACCCCGCACATGGGCACCTTCTCGCTGCCCTTGGCACGTGCGGTGAGGGTGATCTGGAGCAGCTCCGAGGCGCGCACCGCGTCCTCGAAGAACATCTCGTAGAAGTCCCCCAGCCGGAAGAAGAGGATGGCGTCCGGGTGGAGCGCCTTGGTCTCCAGGTACTGGCGCATCATCGGCGTGAGCGCGGCAATCTCACGCGCCCCGACAGGCTCGGTGCCGCCCTCCATACCCTCCAGGTTGGATTCCTGAGCGCCCTCCGCACCGGCGCCCTTGGCTGTCTTCACCTGCGTCACACCCATGATTTCCCTTCTCTCACGCCCCACGCCGCGGATCAACGCGCGCGCGTCCTACCTCCTACGTCACCTGAATCTCACCTCCTAACACCCCCCGCCGACATTCGCACTTCGTTGGGGGCGAAAACAGTTCACGCTCGGCGAGCAGGAGGGCAACCTACCACCCGCTCATGGAACCCCGTCCCCCTCCTGCCGTCCCGACCCTGTTCAAGGCTGCGATTGCGCCGCTCCAGGCCTTCTTCCGGCTGGAGGCGAGCAGCGGCATCCTGCTGGCCTTGTGCGCCGTGGCGGCCATGGTCTGGGCCAACTCGCCATGGGCCTGGAGTTACACGGGGTTGTTCGATGCGCCGATGGCGGTGGAGCTGAGCGGGGCGCGGGGTGCCTTCACCTTCCGGGAGCTCATCAACGACGGGCTGATGACGCTGTTCTTCTTCCTGGTGGGGATGGAGATCAAGCGCGAGCTGTCCGCGGGGGAGTTGCGCACGCCAGCACGGGCGATGCTGCCGCTGGTCGCGGCAGTGGGGGGTATGCTGGTGCCGGCGGGCCTGTACTTGATCTTCAATGCGGGCACACCGGCCGCGGCGGGCTGGGCGATCCCCATGGCGACGGACATCGCCTTCTCCATCGGGTGCCTGACGTTGGTGCGGGCGCGGGTGTCCCACGCGCTGGTGGTGTTCCTCACGGCGCTGGCGATCTTCGACGACATCGGCGGCATCATCGTGATCGCGCTCTTCTACGGCACGGGGCTGCACGTGGAGTGGCTGCTGGCAGCGGGCGGGGTGGCCGCGGTGCTGGCCCTGTGCAACAAGTTCTACGTGCGCAACGGCATGATCTACGCGGTCCTGGGAGCAGCGCTCTGGTACGCGATGCACCACGGTGGGATCCACGCGACGCTGTCGGGCGTGGTGCTGGGCATGTTCATCCCGGCCATTCCTGTGCGCCGGGGGCGTGAGGTGCTCAACGAGCTGTCGACCTACATCAACCGGTGCGTGGCGGAGCCCGGGGACGAGGCGCTGCGCGGGGCGCAGATCCTCTACATCGAAGAGCAGCTGGAGGACATCGAGCCGCCGCTCAACCGCTTCGTGCACCTGTGGCATGGCTGGGTGGCGTACGGGATCGTGCCGCTGTTCGCGCTGGCCAACTCGGGGATCTCACTGGAGGGCATGTCCCTGGCGGATCTGGTGAAGCCCCTGCCGCTGGGAATCATCGTGGGGTTGTTCGTGGGCAAGCAGGTGGGCATCTTCCTGTTCACCTGGGTAGCGGTGAGGACAGGGGTGTCGCCCATGCCGGGAGGAGCACGGGCCGCGCAGCTCTATGGGGTGGCGGTGGTGGCGGGGATCGGCTTTACGGTGGCGCTCTTCGTGGCGACGCTGGCGTTCCCGGGGCAGCCAGAGCTGCTGGCCGAGGCCAAGCTGGGGATCCTGCTGGGCTCGTTACTGTCAGCGGTGGTGGGTTACCTGCTGCTGCGCTTCGGCCCGGCGCCCAAGGTGGCTCCAGCCGTCTGAATCCATTACGGAGACGGCTGCCTTCAGTCAGTGAGCCAGATCGCCCAGGACATCCGAGAGCTGGGTGGCCTGCAGGGCTCGCTCAAACCACTGGTCGAGGGTGGACATATCGGTACACGACAAGATGCGTTGGCGGGCCTTGTCATCCACGTGCACGCCTCGCGAGGCGAGAATCCGAAGCAGAGACTCTGCTTGCCCTTCAGCCC
>Ga0247825_10002746_pt1 | contig 11638 bp, 14 predicted proteins | sample 13C_Vanillin_Day_FD_194413 | JGI IMG/M metagenome (GOLD analysis project Ga0247825, IMG submission 194413) | Soil microbial communities from agricultural site in Penn Yan, New York, United States - 13C_Vanillin_Day48 | ecosystem: Environmental > Terrestrial > Soil > Agricultural land | place... | reverse complement strand
GCGTATTCGCCAGCTTCGGCGGCAAGACGCCTCGCCAGATGCACCCGGCCGCCTGTGCCGAGTGTGGCGTGATGACGGAAGTACCGTTCATCCCGCGCGGCGACCGCCCGGTCTACTGCAGCTCCTGCTACAACAAGGTGCGCGGTCCGGCCGCCCCTCGAACCTCCTAAAAGCCCCACGGGCGCCAGCCCATGGCCATTGACCCCGAAGCGCAAGCCCAACTCGCCCGCCTACTGGCGGACGAGTCGCTTCGTGTTGCCTCTAGCGATGCCCTCAGCGCCGCCATCGACGCGCACTTCGACGTCCTGATCGCCGGCATCGTGGCCGAGGCGGCGGCGAGTGATGACGTGTTCGACCGGGACAGTGGTCTGGAGTTTGCCCGCAAGCGTGTCGAGTATCTCAGGAGCGCCATGAATGATGAGCAGCAGGCTCGACTTCTTGAAGGCGTTCGGGGCAAGATCGAAGCATGGTAAGACGAATCGGATTTCTCCTGACGGCGGTTGTCCTGGCGCTGGTGGCGGTGGCGTGCGGTGGCGGTGACGGCGACACAACGACGCTGAGCAACCCGTCGTCTCGCCCGAGTACCTCAGCTACGGAGCGCCCAACCTCGGGTCCACGAGCCGTGATCGAACCCCGGGAGGGACCGCCGGGCACGCGGGTGACGGTGAGCGGCAGCGGCTGGAAGCCCAACGAGACCATCGACTTGCTCGGTGGCGTCGCCCGGGGCGAGACACCACCGACCTACGGCACCGTGACGGCTGACTCAAGCGGCGCCTTCAGCTTCAGCTTCCGCCTCGAGACCGGCGCCGGCGGCACAACCCTGCAGCCCGGGCGCTTTGACCTGATCGTCAAATCCACGGCCAACGAAGTCGATGTGCCGTTTCTGGTGGAGACGCGCCGTCCGGTCGGGAGCAACGGCCCCGGCGGGTAAAGGCGCAGTCGAATCTCCAGCCCGACACCCTCAGGCTGTTCAACCTCGTCACCTTGTAGCGGGCCGATTCATCGGCCCACGATGGTCCGTTGACGAACGAAGGCTGGTGCAGGAGAACGAAACGTTGGTGGGCCGATGAATCGGCCCGCTACAAGGTGACGATATACATCGGACGAGCGTTCACATGTAAAGGTGCTCTTCGAGCTTCTGTCGGACGGACGGCCATTCGTGGTCCAACATGCGAAACCAGGCCGTGTCCCGGTTGCGCCCCTTGATGATGAAGTGCGCCTGTTGGATGCCCTCGAACTGAAAACCGATGCGCAGAGCCGAGCGCCGCGAGCGTTCGTTCAGCGCATCGCACTTCCACTCGACCCGCCGGTAACCGAGCTCGAACGCGTGCTTGAGCATGAGATACGCCGTCTCGACGTTCGCGTGTGTGCGCTGCACAACGGGCGAGTACCAGATGTGGCCGAGCTCGATCTTGAGGTGCTCCGGGGTGTTGTTCGTGTAGGCTGCGACGCCGACTTGGCTGTCTGTCTCGGCATCGAAGACACAGAAAGTCAGCATGTTCGGCGTATCGATGAGTCCCTGAAGAAAGTCGCCGAGCTGAGCTGCCGTGGCGAACGGCCCGTCGAACAGGTATCGCCAGACCAGCGCATCCGGGTCGTAGGAACCGACGGAGCGCTCGCCCACTTGCGCCGGTTCGCCGTTTGAGACCGCGTGAAGACGATCGAGGTCGCGTGTGAGGTCCAGCGGTCCAAGCCGGCCGAAGCGTCCGCTCAGAGTCACCGGAGCCGGCTTCAGCGGGATTGTCTCGCGGCGAGCCAGAACCTGTGGCGCGAGAGGCTCATCGAGAGGAAAAGATGTCACGCGGGCATGGTACGCGGTGTCAGGCCGGGCGTCGTACTGCCCGTAAGCTCAGGAAACCGAGGCCGAGCAGGAGTAGGAGAACGATGGCGATGCCTGTGATTTTCGCTGGACCTTCGATGACGTCCCAGTTCTCGCCGACCTGGGCGCCGAGGAGAACGAAGGGCAGGCACCACGCGAAGGAGCCGATGAAGGTCAGCACCGTGAAGAGCGGCACGGGGATGCGCAAGACGCCGGCCGCGAAGCCTGAGTAGGTGCGGATGACTGGGATGAGCCGTGTGACGAATACAGCCCACACGTGGTGGCGGGTCAGCGCTTGCTCGGCTCTGTCGAGGTGGTGCTCGGTGAGCATGAAGTAGCGGCCGTAACGACGCACCAGGGGCCGCCCGCCGTGCCTGCCTGCTGCGTAGAGGGCCAACGAGCCGGCGGTGTTGCCAAGCGCGGCAATGGCGCTCACGACGAGGATGCCGGCAATGCCCAGCTCTTCCTCTTTCACGATTAGCCAGCCGCCGACAGGCAGAATGACCTCGGACGGAAGGTGAACGGCGGCGCTTTCGAAAGCCATCAGGACAAAGATGAGCAGCCACTTGAGGGCGACATCCGCGTGACGGAGGGGGTAATAAGCACCCACAACGCCGGCACTGCCAATCGCAGTGGTTAGGGCGACACCGGCGATGCCCGCCGCCATACGGTTGAAGGCAGCGCGACCGGCTGCCCTAACGGGTTCCGAGGCGTCTGTCGTCACTTATCGAGGGTCTGGTTAGCGGTTGCCGTTGGTCGTGAGGTCTTCGTCGTCCTCATCTTCGTCGTCCTCATCGTCATCGTCGTCGCCATTCTCGGAGAAGACGCCGACTTCGTGGCCGGCCCAGACGGTGACGATGAAATCGTCGCGCAGTGGCTCCCAACTCATCACCAGGCGTTCGTCGATCTCGCCGATCAGCTCTTCGATGGCGTCGTCATCGAACTCGGAGGGCACGTTCAGGGTGGCGTAGCAGCTGGTGCCGGAGTAATGGAGGTCGACCCGGCCGACCTCATCGCCATCGGCCTCGATGATAAAAGTCTCGGACTGGGGCGTGCGGGTCTCGCGCTCGAAGGTGTATTTAGCCAACTACTTCTTCCTCGCCTTTGCAGGCCGCTCTTCGTACAACGTTTCTGGCGCGATATCCGCACCATTAGGCCAAATTATGGTTCCGAGCTCATCGTCAACCGTGACCCTGGCAAAGAAAGCTGGGTCCTTCAAGGGTTCGAAGACCGGACCATACAACTCATCTTCGAGGTCCACGACGCGGAGGCACCCATCCGCAAATCCAACCTCAAGTACGTAGTGATCCAGAACTCGCACGCTGGTGACAACCGGGATCTCATCCTCTTCCATCGGTCTTAGTCTAGCGGATCGATAGTGATGAGTTCCTCACCACGCTGGGCGCGTTCCCAGTTCATGACGAGTTCATCGCGATGCAGTGCTGCCCATTCGAGCACGAGCCGCTCTGCACGACCCGGCCATCGTCCCCGAACTCGCCGAAGTGGCTCTAGTGCGAAGGACGCCTGAGCGCCGCTGTAGAGCACATGAAAGTGTGGTGGGTTGTGTTCATCGTGATACATCGTCACCACGATGCCGTAGAAGTAGGAGATCCTTGGCATTCCTAGGGGCGGGTTTGGCCGGTGCCCTGGACTACCCACTTGTACGTCGTGATCTCGCGCAGGCCTACGGGGCCGCGGGCGATCGTCTTCTGGGTCGAGTCGATGATCTCGGCGCCCATGCCAAACTGGCCGCCGTCTGTGAACTGCGTCGAGGCGTTCACGTAGACGACCGCCGTGTCGACTTCGTCCGTGAAACGGCGGGCGGCCGCGTAGTCCTCCGTGACGATGGCGTCGGAGTGGCCCGTGCCGTACGTCGCGATGTGGTCGAGGGCCTCATCGAGGCTGTCGACCACGCGTACGGCGGCGGTTGCCGAGAGGAACTCATAACCGAAGTCGTCGGGCGACGCGGGCACTGCCTTGACGCCGTCGCCGGCCTGCTGGAGTACGAGCATCGAGCGCTCGTCGCAACGCAGCTCGACGCCCTTCTCTGCCCACGCGCTCGCGATCTTCGGGATGAAGGGCACGGCGACATCGGCGTGGACGATCAGCGTGTCGAGGGCGTTGCAGATCGACCAGTTGCGGGTCTTGGCGTTGAAGGCGATGTTGACGGCCTTCTCGAGGTCGGCAGCCTGGTCGACGTAGGTGTGACACACACCGACGCCGCCCGTTAGCACGGGCATCTTGGCGTTCTCAGCGACGAAGCGGATCAACTCTGCGCCGCCACGCGGCACGACGATGTCGATGTACTCGCGCAGGCCGAGGAGCTGACCCACGAGGGCGCGGTCCGTATTCTCAATCAGCTGCAAGGCGCCATTGGGGACGCCGGCCTCAACCTGCGCCTCGCGGGCCACCCGCGCGAGCACGGTGTTGGAGCGGATGGCTTCGCTGCCACCGCGGATCACGCACGCGTTGCCGGACTTGAGGCACAGCGAGGCGATGTCGATGGTGACGTTGGGACGGCTCTCGAAGATGGCGGCGAGGACGCCGAGGGGCACGCGGCGGCGGCTGACCTGAAGGCCATTGGGCAGCGTCCGGCCGTCGATCACCTCGCCCACCGGATCCTCGAGGCGGGCTACGTTGCGCACGTCGCCGGCGATCGCCTGGAGCTTGTCGGGTGAGAGGCGCAAGCGGTTCAGCGGCGCCTCCGCGAGGCCGGCGTCACGGGCACGCTCGACGTCGAGGGTGTTCGCCTCGAGGATCTCGTCCTGGCGCTCGATCAGCTTCGCGGCGATGTTCTCCAGCGCCTCGTTCTTCACGACCGTCGAGAGGCCGGCCAGCTTGCGGGAGGCGGCCTTCGCAGCCTGCGCTTGGGACAACAACGTTGCGTCTACATCCATCTTGTTAGCTCCATTAGACAATGACCAGGTTGTCACGGTGGACGGCTTCGGCGCCGTAATCGTGGCCGAGGACGGTTGCGATGTCTGCCGACTTCGCGCCCATGATCGAGGCCATCTCCACCGAGTCGTAGTTGGCGATGCCGCAGGCAATGCGGCGACCCTCCAGCGTCGTTACCTCGATGGTTTCACCGCGGCTGAAGACGCCGCGGATGTCTTTAACGCCGGCGGGAAGCAGGCTGGTCTTTCGCTCCATCATCGCCTTCGCGGCGCCTTCGTCGACGACGACACCGCCCTTGATCGAGAGGCCGGAAAGGATCCAGCGCTTACGGCTCTCCATGCGGTCTGCCGCGGCCGGGAAGAGCGTGCCGATAGCCTCGCCCTGGACGAGCCGCGGCAGCACGTCGGGCTCGCGGCCGCTGGCGATCACGACGTCGCTGCCACCCGAGGTCGCGAGGCGGGCGGCCTGTAGCTTGGTCACCATGCCCCCGGTTCCCTCGCGCTCGCTAGCCCCAGCGTAGGCCTCGACCGTGGCGTCGATGCGCTCGACGCGGGTCACGAGGGTTGCATCTGGGTTCGTAGTGGGGTCGGCGGTGTAGAGGCCCTCGCGTGTCATCAGCATAACGAGGAGGTCGGCATCAACGAGGTTCGCAGTCAGCGCAGCCAACGTGTCGTTCTCACCAATACGGCTCTCTGCGACTTCTTCGAGGGCCACGGTGTCGTTCTCGTTGATGATCGGGACCACCTTGTAGCCCAGGAGCGCCAGCAGGGTGTTGCGCGCGTTGAGATAGCTGACGCGATCCGAGAGGTCGCGCCGGGTGAGTAGAGTCTGAGCAACCACGATGTCATGCGCGGCGAAGAGCGAATCGTACGCCTGCATAAGGCGGCCCTGCCCTACTGCCGCGAGCACCCCCCGAAAGGGGATGTCGCGTCGGCGCTGCGCGACGCCGAGGCGCGCCCTGCCCGCGGCGACGGCGCCCGACGTGACAACGATGACCTCTGTGCCCGCCTGGCGCAGGGCAGCAATCTGCGCCACGATGCCGCCGATCTGCTCCATATCGAGCTGATCGCCATCGGTCAGGAGGTTGGTGCCAAGCTTGACGACAATGCGGCGGTAGCGCTGCTTCATCTGGTTTCAGGGATTCCGTTCGTGCTTCGGATTATAGACCAGCGATTTCGGGCGCCTCTGTGTCCGGCTCGATGTGGATGATCACTAGGGAGCCTGGAAAGAGCGCCTCCAGACGGGATTCGACGTTGTCGGCGATAGCGTGCGACTCATCGATCGTCATCGTACCGGGAAGCGTGAGGTGGAAGTCGATGTGGCGCACCTGGCCCGAGCGCCGGGTGCGCAGGCCGTGAAATGCGTTGCCGTCGCCGGCGCTATCCCGGATCACGGTCTCGATAGCTGTCACTTCTTCGGGTTCCAGACTGGCGTCGAGGACATCGGCGCCGGAGTTCCAGAGGATGCGGGCGGCGATCCACAGCAGGTAGAGGCCAAGAACAAAGGCGATAGCGCCGTCGAACTCGACGAGCCCGGTCACCGCGACGGCGATTAGTCCCAGCATGACGGCAGCGGCCTGGACAACGTTTGTCCAGAGGTGGCGCGCCTCGGACGCGATCGCCGGGGAGCCTGTCTGTTTGGCGACGCGGCTCACGTACTGAACGAGGGCGAAGTTGGCGGCGGCCGCGACGAGCATGACGGCGATGGCGATGCCGGTGTCGATGCTCTCCGGCGGGTTGAGGACACGATCGACGGCCCGGAAGAGGATGAAGACACCACCCGCGCCGATGAGCAGACCCTGAAAGGTCGCTGCCAGGGTCTCTGCGCGGCCGTGACCGTATGGATGGCTCGCGTCTGGGGGCCGGGCGCCGTAGCGCAGGCTGGCATAGGTGATGCCCGCGGCGATGATGTCCTCGAGGCTGTCGATACCGTCCGAAAGTACTGCCACGCTGCCGGAAATCACGCCCACGGAGAGCTTCAGGACCATGAGGACGGAGTTGGTGGCGATCGACGCGGCGGCAGCACGGCGCGCCATGTCGTCGCCGAAGACACGCTCGAGCATGGTGCTCACGGAGGTCCTTGGACCCGTCCTGGGCCTAACGAAGGGCCCTCGGTTGGTGACAGCAACGGCTCCAGGGCCTCATCGATGGAATCGCCCTGCTTCGCCAGCTTGCGGCTGACGAGGATCAGTGCGACCAGCCCGACGACGACGCCGAACCACAGCGTACATGCGCGAATTACCAGCGTCCCCACCGCAGCATCGGACTTCGGCAGGTCAAGGAGGACCTGGGAGAGGCCCGTGATGCCGCCCTCCGCAACGCCGAGGCCACCGGGTGTCAGCAGGAGCGCACTTGCCAGCGTCGCGGCGGGCATGATGAAGGACGCCTTAAGCAGCAGATCGGCGCCTCCTTCGGCGCCGAGGCCCAGCAGCACGACGTAGAAGGCGACCACCTCGAAGCCCCACGACACGACGCTGAGCAGTGTCATAGAGCCGAGAGCCCAGGGCGACAGCAGGACGTAGCTGCTGTTGTAGAACTCCTCCGCTTGCGTGGCGAATCGCGAGACCAGCGGCAGGCGCTCGAGGCGGTTGAGGATCGCCAGTGCCAGAGGACGGTGGCGGATGACCACGAACAGCGCGGCGCTGCCCAGTACGACGACGACGAAAGCCGGCCACGCATCGCCGAAGACGAGCAGACCGGCGGAGCCGAGGAGCACGAGCCCGAGGCTATCGGTTAGCCGTTCGGCGATCGGGATGGGAGCGGACCGACTGAAGGGTGTGCCGTGCATCTCTCGCAGCAGGTAGCACTTCAGCCATTCGCCCACCTTGCCCGGCGTCACCACCATGCCGAGGCCGGCGAGGTAGACGAGGGCGCTGTCCATCGCCGGGAAGCCCGTGACCCCGATCGTCTTGAGGTAGAACTGCCACTTGAAGAAGCGCAAGACGTAGTTGAGGGACGTCAGGCCAAGGATGATCGGCAGGTATTCCCACTTGAAGTTCCCGAGCCCATCGATAACGTCGTTGAAGTCGGCGTAGGCGCTGAGACCCACGAAGACGATCGCGCCGAACGCGAGGGAGATGAGCAGGCGTCCGCGCAGCTTATCGAGCGTCACCTGGCAATTGTAGCGAGGAGTTAGGTATGGAACTCTCGGGTCTCAGGGACGCCGGTGATTCTGGTGATCGCCATTACAGAACCGCATAGCGGTGGTGATAACCGTTGTGAAATGTGTGAAGTTCGTATCTAGCGGCGGCGCTGCTGGAGGAGGGGGACGAGGCGATCCAGGATGCGCTGGGCAACTTCGTACTTGGGCAGCAACGGTACGTCTTCATGGCCGCCGTCACGGTCGAGGATGGTGACACGGTTCGTATCGACCGCGAAGCCCGCGTCTGAGGCCGAGACATCGTTGGCGACGTTGAGGTCGAGGCGTTTCTCGACCAGCTTCTTCTGAGCGTTCTGCAGCAGGTCCTGCGTCTCGGCCGCGAATCCAACCTTCACAACGTCGTCGGGCACCTCGAGGAGGAAATCGGCGTTCTTGACGAGGTCGAGGCTGAGTCCGGAATCGCCCTTCTTGATCTTCTGGACCGCCGCCTCCGCTGGGCGGAAATCAGATACGGCTGCGGCCATAATCAGGGCATCGGCACTCTTGCATGCATCGAGCACGGCGTCGCGCATCTCGACCACGGTTTCTACGGGCACCAAGTCGACTCCGTAAGGCACAGGCAGCGAGTCGATCGTCGACACCAGCGTCACGGCAGCGCCCCGGTCGCGGGCGGCTTCGGCGAGCGCGTAGCCCATCTTGCCGCTCGACCGGTTGGTTATGACGCGCACGGGGTCGATGGGCTCGCGGGTCCCGCCGGCGCTGATGACGATGCGACTGCCTGCAAGGTCCCCGGTACGCGCGAGGAGGTGCTTCGCCGCCTCGACGATGGTGGCAGGCTCCGCCAGGCGGCCGGCGCCGATGTTGCCGCTGGCGAGACGTCCGGACATGGGCCCGACAAACCCGATGCCGCGCGACTTTAGTGTCGCGACGTTGTCCTGAGTTGGGGCGGCTTCCCACATCTGCGAGTCCATTGCCGGCGCTAGGAGAACCGGGACCTTCGTGGCCAGCACCGTCAGGGCGAGCATGTCGTCGGCCAAACCGCAGGCAATGCGCGCGATCGTTGTGGCGGTCGCCGGAGCAACGATCACGATATCGGCGCGGCGGGAAAGGGCCACGTGCTCTTCGCCGGCGCTGGTCTGCGGGTCGAACATGTTTGTGTAGACGGGACGGCCGGTTAGCGACCGGAACGTAAACGGCGTGACGAATTCGCGGGCGGCATCTGTAACGATGACGTCGACCACGGCGCCGGCCTGGACGAGCTTGCTCGTAAGATCGGCAGCCTTATAAGCCGCGATGCTACCGCTGACTCCGAGGACGACGTTCTTGCCCTTGAGAACCATCGTCAGGAACCCTCGTTGAGTTGATAAAGCTGGCGCAGACCGTATAGCGAGAGGGCCTCGTCGATCTTGTCGAAGGAGCGGGTGAGCTGGCTCATCAGGTTGGCCCAACCACCTGTTCCGACCACGAAGGCGTCGTCGCCCACCTCGTCTTTAAACCGGCGCACCATGCCCTGGATGAGTTCGGCGTAGCCAAAGAGGATTCCGGACTGCATCGCTGCCATGCTGTTGCTGCCGATGGCCTTCTTTGGCGGGGCGAGCTCGACGCTGCTGAGCATGGCCGCGCGACTGGAGAGGGCATCGGCAGCAACGCCGATGCCGGGCGCGATGGCGCCGCCGAGGTAGACGCCGTCACGAGAGACGGCTTCGAACACCGTAGCTGTGCCGAGGGAGACGACGATGACAGGGGGTGGGTGCAAACGCAGAGCGCCGAGGGCGACGGCGATACGGTCGGGACCGAGTTCGCGGGGTTCGTACTGGATGCGGATGCCGGTTTTGACGCCGACACCGACTCGCAGGGGGGAGACGCCAAAGTGACGCTGGAACATCTCGCCGAAGACGCCCGCGAGGGAAGGGACCACGCTCGCGTAGACGGCGCCGTGGATGGCCGTCTTGTCGATGCCGTCCATCTGCAGCAGGTTTGTAACGAGGACAGCGTACTCATCCGCCAGCCGCTCACTGTCGGTGGCGATGTGCCACGTCGCGACGAGGTGCTCCCCTTGGAAGACGCCGAGCTTGATCTGTGTGTTACCGATATCGGCTGCTAGCAACATTTCTGTGCCCAATTATAGGTGCATCTAATGGTCGGACTCGCGGCAACGAGTTTTCATCGGGAGACACCCAAAATTCATCCAAATTGGTTGCCTTGGTGATCATAATGGACTTGACCCCTCTGGCGAGGCCTATGGTACTTTTCGGCAGTCCTAGCCGCACCGGGAACGGGGCCAACGGCGGACAGGGCACCTAACTAACGACCTGGAAACATCGTGCTTTTTGGACCCATTTTGGGCCCGGAGGGGTGTCTTTGTCCTCTGCGCTACCCGCCACTGCGCAACAGCTTTGGGAAGCCACACTGAGCCAACTCTTGTTAAGAGTGACGCGTCAGAACTTCGACTCGTGGCTGCGGAATACCGTCGGCTTGAGATACGAAGAAACGACGCTCGTGGTTTCAGCGCCCAATGACCTTACATGTGATTGGCTGTCGACCCGCATGCGCGCGGTCGTCGCTCAGGCGCTGACCAATGCGGCAGGGCCCGGCATGCGCGTGCGCTTCGAGCCCGCCGAGCCCGTGGTCAAGGACGACGCGACTCAGCCCTTGCAGCCGTCGATGCTGCAAAGTAATCCGACACCGCTCAACCCACGATTCACGCTCTCCAACTACCTGAAAGCCGACTTCAACCGCCTCGCATTGACTTCGGCACGCGAGTTGCTGGAAGAAGAAGACTGCCACTACTCGCCACTTTTTATCGCGGGCGGCTCCGGCATGGGCAAGACGCATCTTCTCCACGCGATCGCTCACGCCGGTTATGCCCGCGGCATCAACCTACTGCTGGTCAGCGCAGAGCAATTCCTCAGCGAGTTCACCACGGCGGTCCGCGCCAAGACTGGTGCGGCCTTCCGCTCGCGATACCGAAACCTCGACATGCTCCTTGTTGACGACGTCCACTTCTTCCTGGGTAAGAAGGGCACGCTGAAGGAGTTCTACCAGACTGTTGCCGGACTGCACGACCAGGGGCGCCGCGTTGTCGTGGCAGGTGACCTCAGCGCCATGAACGGCGAAGCCGAGCGCTTCCAGAGCCACCTGCAGTGGGGGCTCGTCGCCAACATCGAGCAGCCGAGCGTCGAAGACCGCGTGCGCTTCGTCGACGCGAAGGCCCGGGCGCAGGGCGCGATCCTGCCGATGGAGGTGCAGCACTACCTGGCGTTGCGCGTCCGCTCCAGCCTGCGCGACCTCGAAGGTGCCGTGAACCGCGTGACCGCCCTCGCCCGCATTTCGCGCGAAGAGATCACCATCGACTTCTCAGCCAAGGCGATGCAACCGATGACGGTAGCAGCACCCGAGAGCAAGCCAGCCATCGCTCCGACGGAGCTGATCGATGCGGTGTGCCGGCATCTCAGCCTTTCGCCGGCGGAAATCTCCAGCGACAAGCGAGCCCGAGCCCTGACCTACGCGCGTCACGTCGCCATGTACCTGCTACGCGAAGACGCCGGCCTGACGTATGTGGCGATTGCGCGCCTACTACACAAGAAGGACCACTCGACAGTGGTACACGCCTGCTCGACGCTGACAAGCCAGTTGCGGGTATCACCAGAAGTGCGCGCTGACATCGACGCGATCAGAGCTTCGCTCCACCTTCCACCCACTGCCGCCTGAATCTGTATCCCCGGAATCACCAGCACTACAGATCACTACCAGTAGGTTGATGTGTGGTGCTCCTATACTTGTCTTAATGATTGACCTAGCCCAAATACACATTGCTTCCGGATC
>Ga0247825_10002745_pt1 | contig 11647 bp, 10 predicted proteins | sample 13C_Vanillin_Day_FD_194413 | JGI IMG/M metagenome (GOLD analysis project Ga0247825, IMG submission 194413) | Soil microbial communities from agricultural site in Penn Yan, New York, United States - 13C_Vanillin_Day48 | ecosystem: Environmental > Terrestrial > Soil > Agricultural land | place... | reverse complement strand
CTGATCGTCTGGCTATGTCTCGCTTTTCCGGCAATCGCTGCACAATCCAAGTCCGATAAGAAGCCGGTCCGGCCCGCGTGGTCGGAGTTGAAGCCCGAGCATCAGAAGATTCTCGCCCCGCTCGCCTCTGAGTGGGACCGGCTGGATGCGACCCGGCGCAAGAAATGGGTGGCGATCGCCGAACGGTATCCCCGGATGAAACCGCAAGAGCAGCAGCGCCTGCAGACGAACATGACCGCCTGGGTCAAGCTCACGCCCGAGCAGCGGCGCGCCGCGCGCGAAAAGTACCAGAACCTGAAGAAGCTGCCGCCCGACAAGCGCCGGGAAGTGGCCGCGCAATGGCGGCGATACGAGAAATCACTCGCGGCCCAGCCGGAGATCTCGCCTTCCGATCCGCCCGCCCCGCCCGAGCCGCAATCCGATACGCCGCCGCCGGAAACGGGGACCGCGACGGCCGGGACACCGTTGCCGCCTCCCCAGTAACGCACCAGCCCGGATGGACGCTGCCGCGGCCACGCCGGCCAGCCTAGCACGCCGCGCGTTGTCACTCGCCTACGAAGCGCTGCTCCTCGCCGCGGTGCTGCTTTGCGGCTCGTTGCCCTTCGTCATGATCATGCGCGATGCGCAGCAGGGCTGGGCCCGCCCGCTCTTCCAGCTCTACCTCCTCGCTCTGTCCGCGCTGTATTTCACCTGGCAGTGGCAACGCGGCGGCCGGACTTTGGCAATGATGACCTGGCACCTGCGGCTCGTGACGCGAACGGGCGACCCGGTAACGTGGAAAGTGGGCTTGAAGCGATTTCTCTACGCGGTGCCCGCCACCCTGCTGGTCGGCGCCGGTTTCCTATGGGCGCTGTTCGATCGGGACGGTCTGTTCCTGCATGACCGCCTGGCAGGAACGAAGATCGTGAGGAGCGACGACTGACGGATGGGGAATTGCGAACCGTGCCCATTCCCCGATGATGATCGTTCGTTCCCGCGGCTAGCGCCGCTCCTGCCACCACATCAGCCCCATCGCCGCGAGCAGAAACGTCGTCATGGGCGCGAGGGCGCTCATCGCCGGCGGCCAGTCGTTGAGCAGACCCAGGTGCGAGAACAGCCGGTTCAGAAAGTAAAAGCCGATCCCCAGCATGATGCCGGCAAAAATCTTGGCGCCTACGCCGGCCTGGCGCCCCTGGAAATGCGCGAACGGCAGGGCCAGCACCATCATCACGATCACCGCCAGCGGATAGGTGAGCTTGATCCACAGCGCGATCTCGTAGCGCAGCGCCTTCTGGCGGTTCTCCTTGAGGTGCTGGGTATAGGCATAGAGGCGCCACGCGGACATCTGCTCGGGCTTGACGAGCAGCACATTGATGAGATCGGGCTCGAGCACCGATTGCCATTTGGTCTGCGCGAATTCGTGCACCGAGGTCTTGCGGTCCTCGAAGCGAGTCTGGATCACGTCCTCGAGCAGCCATCGACGGTCATTCTGGTAGGCGCCGCGCTGCGCGTAGCTGATCGAGCGCAAACGATTTCCCGCGTCGAACTCGTAGATCCGCACCCCGCGCAGCGTCGCGTCGGGAAGCACTTCGACGACGTTGATGAAGATATTGTCGTCCTTGATCCAGAGCCCGGAACGGAATTCCTGCGCGACCAGCCCGGTGATCGACTGTGAGCGCACGCGCTGGGCCAGCTGCTCGGCGGGCGGCGCAACGAATTCGCCAATGACGAAGGTCACGGTCGCGAACAGGAAGCCGATCGTCGCGAGCGTAGCGGCAAAGCGCGCCGTCGAAACGCCCGAGGTGCGCATGACCGTGTACTCGGAGCCGGCGACGAGCTGCGCCAGCGCAAAGAGCGTCCCGATAAGCGCGGCGACCGGGAACAGCTGGTAGACGTGATCGGGCAGCGAGAGCAGCACGTAGATCAGGATGCGGCGCATCGTATAGGCGCCGCGGCCCAGGTCCTTGATCTGTTCAACGAGGTCGAAAAAAGCGAACAGCATCACCAGCGCAGCGAACACCAGCGCGGTGGCCGCGAGGATCTCGGTTGCGAGGTAGCGGCGGAGCGTTCTCATGCGGCGCTCACCGCAGCCAGCGGAACAGCGAGAACACCATGAGGCGACGGTAGAACATGAGCAGCAGGATGACCAGCATTCCGGCATGCACCCCGAGCACGCCCAAGGTGAGTGAAATGCGAGACTGGGCGATCGCCGCCTGCGTGACCGACAACAGGTTGCTGTAGACCATGTAGATCAGCAGCGCCAGCACGAGGTTCATCGAGCGCCCGGCGCGCGGATTCACGAACGACAGCGGGATCGCAAGCAACGTCAGGATCAGCGCGCTCGCGGGCAATCCGACCCGCCAGGAGAGCTCGGCAAGATTGACCGGGGTCGGCTCGCGCAGCAGCGCCATCATGGACAGCGACTTGGTGGTCGGCGCGCGCGGCGCGCGGCCTTCTACAGTCTCGACGCGCATGGCGTAGCGCTCGAACTCGTAAATCTTGTAATCGGCCGCGCCCGGCTCGCCCTCGTAGCGACGCCCGTTGAGCAGCACGAGAAACCGGTCGCCGTTCTCCATCGTCTCCTGAAATCCGCGTGCGGCGACCATCACGCCCTGCTTGCCGTGCTGGACCGAGCTCACGAACACATTCGCCACGAGGTTGGCGCTGCCGGACACCTCTTCGACGAAATAGACGCGCTGGGCCTGGCGCGATTCGCGGAAGACACCCGGGGACACCGCCGACACGTCGTCGCGGCTGTCCATCTGGCGGCGCAGCTCCTCGCTGTTGGTGACCGCCCAGGGCGACAGGACCATGGAAAGCAGTGCGATGATGACGACCACCGGCGCCGCGAAGGTCGCAACCGGCCGGATCCAGTCCGCCAGGCTCAGGCCGCAGGAAAACCAGACCACCATCTCCGAATCCCGGTAGCTGCGCGTGAGCGCCATCAATACCGAGATGAACAGCGTCAGCGAAAACAGGATGGGCAGGTAATTAATGATGGCGAAGCCCATCAGCGCCGCCACGCCCGTCGTCGTGATTGCGCCGCTGGCGGCCTGCCCCAGCAGCCTCACGAGCAGCATGGTGATGACGATGCCCAGCAGTACGAAAAAGGTGGCGACCGCCATCGCCGCCAGCTCGCGCAACAGTGCGCTGCGGAAGATCATCTAATCACTTTGACTTATTGCCAAGAATAGGCAAATAATCAGCGATCTAACCTGAGATGGAGTTCCCGTGGAATTTAGCATAAAAAGCGGCGCGCCGCAGACCGGCCGCAACGGCTGCGTGATCGCCGGCGTGTTCGACTCGCGCAAGCTTTCCGCTGCTGCAGCCGCGCTCGACCGCGCGGCCAAGGGTCAACTGAGCGCGCTACTGCGCCGCGGTGACATGGAAGGCAGGCTCGGCACGACGGTGCTGCTGCACGATGTGCCCGGCATTGCGTCGGGCCGCGTGATGCTCGTCGGGTTGGGACCGCAGGACAACTTTCGCGAGAAGCAGTACCGCGAGGCGTCGGCCGCGGCGATCCGCGCGCTCAACGCCACCGGCGCGGACGAAGCTGCGTTCCAGCTCACCGAGCTGGCGGTCGGCCGTCGCGATGCCGCGTGGAAAGTCGCGCATGCCGTGATGATTGCGAGCGAGGGCGCGTACCGCTTCACCCGCATGAAAAGCAAGAACGACGGTCCCGCGCCTTCGCTCAGGCGGCTTGCGCTACATGTCGACCGCAGCACGGACAGGCGCGCCGCCGCCGGCCTGCAGCAGGGCCTTGCGGTCGCTCACGGCATGGACCTTGCCAAGGACCTCGGCAACCTGCCGCCGAACGTGTGCACGCCGACCTATCTCGCGGAGCAGGCGCGCGAACTCGGCCGGCGCTACCGGATGAAGGTCACGGTGCTCGAGCGCGCCGACATGGAAAAGCTCGGCATGCATACGCTGCTTTCGGTCGCGCAGGGCAGCGCGCAGCCGCCCAAGTTCATCACGATCGAGCACTACGGCGGGTCGAAGAAGAACAAGCCCGTTGCCCTGGTCGGCAAGGGCATCACCTTCGACACCGGCGGCATTTCGCTCAAGCCCGGCGCCGAAATGGACGAGATGAAGTTCGACATGTGCGGCGCCGCCAGCGTGCTCGGCACGATGAAGGCCGTGGGAGAGATGAAGCTTCCGGTGAATGTGATCGGCGTCATCCCCACGACGGAGAACATGCCCGGCGGTCGCGCGACGCGGCCGGGCGACATCGTGAAGAGCCTTTCCGGCCAGACGGTGGAAATACTCAATACCGATGCGGAGGGGCGGCTGATCCTGTGCGACGCCCTCACCTACGTCGAGCGCTTCGAGCCCGCCGCGGTGATCGACATCGCCACGCTCACCGGCGCGTGCGTGATCGCGCTGGGACACGTCGCCACCGGGCTCTTCGCGAACGACGAAGCCATCGCGCGCGAAGTGACGGCCGCAGGCGACGCGGCCTATGACCGCGTCTGGCACATGCCGCTATGGGATGACTACCAGGAGCAGCTCAAGAGCAATTTCGCCGATTTCGCCAACATCGGCGGGCGGCCGGCGGGCGCGGTGACGGCCGCCTGCTTCCTGGCCCGCTTCACCAAGCGTTACCGCTGGGCGCACCTGGACATCGCCGGCACGGCGTGGAAGAGCGGGCGCGAGAAGGGCGCCACCGGCCGCCCCGTGCCGCTGCTCACGCAGTTTCTCGTCAACCGCTCACAAAAGCGGAAATAGAAAAGGGGAATGGGGAAAGGTGCGTTGACAACCCGCGGCGTAGCGCTCGCGAGCTTCACCGTTCCCGGGTCACCATGACGCAAATAGACTTCTACACTCACGTGGAAGACAAGCTGAAAACGGCTTGCACGCTCACCGGCAAGGCCCACAGCCGCGGGCTGAAGGTGACCGTCTTCTGCCCGGACCAAGACACGGCGCAGCGCATCGACCGGATGCTCTGGACCTCCCCGCCCACCGGATTCGTTCCGCATTGCGCGCCCGATGACCCGCTGGCGGCCGAAACGCCGGTGATCGTGGACTGCCGCGGCGACCGGCTGCTGCACGATGAAGTGCTGATCAACCTGGGCACGGAATGGCCGTCTTTTTTCGGGCGCTTCCAGCGGCTCGTCGAGATCGTGAGCCTCGACGAAGGCGACCGCGCCGCAGCGCGCGACCGCTTCCGCTTCTACCGCGATCGCGGCTACGAAATCCGCTCGCACGACCTCAGCAAGACCCGTGACCAGTGAGCGGCGAGCAGTGAACTGTTCCCGATTCTGATGGCAGAAGACGGCGACGATCTTCTCCAGCGCGCCGATGCCCTGCTCTCCAGGCATCGCGGTGCAGCGCCTGTGCCGCCCCCGCCGGCGCCGGCGGCCCCCGTCCGCGAGGTCCCGCCCGTCGAACCGGCTCCTCCCATGGAAGCATCCCCGGACCCGGAGCCCGTCGCGGCCGCGCGCCTCGAGGACGATATCCCGGTCCTGACCGAGGTGATTCCGGCCGAGCAGCTGCCCACCATCATTCCGGGACCCGCGTCGGGCGAGGTCATCTCGCGCGTGCAGGTCCAGAACCTTGAGCACAGTGTCTACCAGAAGCTGAAGCGCGACCTCGACGAGCGCATCGTGCAGGTGGTGCAGGAGCGCTTCATGCCCGAGATCGGCGGCGCGCTGGATTCCGCGCTTTCCCGGATCAGCCTCGACATCAAGACCGACATCAACCGGCTGGTGCGCGACTCGATCGAGGAAACGCTGAGAACGCAGATCAAGAATTTGAGGGTCGCGGTGGAGGCCAAGGCCGCCATGCGCGAGGCGAAAGCCGCGGCGCCCAGTATAATTCCCGCTTTTTCGGATTCAGCGATGACGCTCGCGAAGAGCTTCGAGCCCGCGGCGATCGAGGGCCGGTGGTACGCGTTCTGGGAGAAAAGCGGCTACTTCCAGGCAGGGCTCGACGAATCCAACCCCAACCGCTTCTGCATCCTGCTGCCTCCGCCCAACGTCACGGGCACGCTGCACATGGGGCACGCGTTCCAGCACACGCTGATGGACGCGCTCACCCGCTTTCACCGCATGCGCGGCTTCAACACGCTGTGGCAGCCCGGCACCGACCACGCCGGCATCGCCACGCAGATCGTGGTCGAGCGTCAACTCGAAGCGGAGGGCAGCTCCCGGCAGGCGCTCGGGCGCGAGGCCTTCGTCGAGCGCGTATGGAAATGGAAAGAGGAGTCGGGCTCCACCATTACACGCCAGATGCGCCGGCTGGGCGCCTCGTGCGACTGGGGGCGCGAGCGCTTCACCATGGACGAGGGCCTTTCGCGCGTGGTGACCGAGGTATTCGTGCGCCTCTACGAGAACGGCCTCATCTACCGCGGCAAGCGACTGGTGAACTGGGACCCCGTGCTCCAGAGCGCAGTGTCCGATCTCGAAGTCGACTCGGAAGAGGAAAGCGGGCAGCTCTGGCATATCCGCTACCCCCTGGAGTCGGGCGCGGCTTTCCTGGTAGTCGCCACCACGCGCCCGGAAACCCTGCTCGGCGACACCGCGGTCGCCGTTCATCCCGACGATGAGCGCTACCGGAAATTCATCGGGCAGGAGGTGCTGCTGCCGCTCACCGGGCGCCGGATACCGGTGATCGCGGACGCGCACGTGGACCCGGAATTCGGGACCGGCTGCGTGAAGGTCACGCCGGCCCACGACTTCAACGACTACCAGATCGGCTTGCGTCACGGGCTGACGCCGATCAACATCTTCACGCTGGACGCGCGCGTGAACGACAACGCTCCGCCGGCTTACCGCGGCCTCGACCGCTACGAGGCGCGCGAGAAAGTTCTCTCGGACCTGAAAGACCAGGGACTGCTCGCCGAGACCCGCATGCACAAGCTCATGGTTCCGCGGTGCGGGCGCACCGGCAGTGTCGTCGAGCCCATGCTCACCGATCAATGGTTCGTGCGCATGGAAACCCTGGCGAAGTCGGGGCTCGATGCGGCCGCATCCGGTGACGTCCGCTTCGTCCCTGAGAACTGGACCACGACCTACAACCAGTGGCTCACGAATATCCAGGACTGGTGCATCTCGCGCCAGCTGTGGTGGGGTCACCGCATTCCCGCCTGGTACGACGGCGACGGCAACGTCTACGTGGGACGCAGCAAGGAAGAGGCGCGCGCCAAGTACAACCAGCGCCTGCTCGAGCGCATGAAAGGGGGCGAGAAAGCCGTTCCCTCGGAGCTTCGCCAGGACGAAGACGTCCTGGATACCTGGTTCTCGTCCGCGCTGTGGCCGTTCTCGACGCTCGGCTGGCCTGCGGACAACCCGGCGCTGCGCCTCTACCTCCCGTCGAGCGTGCTGGTGACCGGCTTCGACATCATTTTCTTCTGGGTGGCGCGCATGGTGATGATGACCATGCCCTTCACCGGCAAGGTGCCTTTTCGCGAGGTCTATATCACCGGCCTGGTGCGCGACGCCGAAGGCCAGAAGATGTCGAAGTCGAAAGGCAACATCCTCGATCCCCTGGATCTCATCGACGGCATCGGGCTGGAGGCGCTGGTGGAAAAGCGCACCTCGAGCCTGATGGATCCCCGGCAGGCGAGTTCCATAGCAGCCGCCACCCGGCGCCAGTTTCCCACGGGCATACCGGCTTTCGGCACCGACGCGCTGCGCTTTACCTTCGCGAGCCTGGCCTCGCACGGCCGCGACATCAAGTTCGACCTCTCGCGCTGCGATGGCTACCGCAACTTCTGCAACAAGCTGTGGAACGCGACGCGCTATGTGCTCATGAACTGTTCCGGCAAGGACACGGGGATCGATGAGACGCTGCCGGTGGACTTGTCCATGGTGGACCGCTGGATCGTCAGCCGCCTGCAGCGCGCCGAAGCCGAGGCGCACGAGGCCTTCGGCGAATACCGCTTCGATAATCTTGCGCGGGCGATCTACGAGCTCACCTGGGACGAGTACTGCGACTGGTACGTCGAGCTCGCCAAGGTGCAGCTCGCCGATGCGAGCGAGGCGCGCCAGCGCGGCACGCGCCGCACGCTCGCCCGCGTGCTGGAAACCATACTGCGGCTCGCGCACCCCGTTATCCCGTTCATCACGGAGGAGCTTTGGCAGCAGGTCGCTCCGCTCGCGGGCAATACCGGCGCGTCCATCATGACGGCGCGCTATCCCGAGTCGCAGCCCGAGAAAATCGACGAGCGCGCGGAGCAGAACATGGCGCTCTTCAAGGAGCTTACCAACGCGTGCCGCACGCTGCGCTCGGAAATGGGCGTAGCGCCCTCGGTGCGGCTGCCACTGCTCATCCTGGGAGACCGGCAGCGCATCGAGCCGTTCGTGCCGTACCTGACCGCGCTCGCACGCCTGTCCGAAGTGGTGATCGTCGAAGGCGCGCTGCCTGCGGCGGGAGCACCGGTCTCCATCGTCGGCGACTACCGCCTGATGCTCAAGGTCGAGATCGACATGCCGGCCGAGCGCGAGCGCCTGCACAAGGAGCGTATGCGGCTCGAGGCGGAAGTGGCCAAGGCGCGCGGCAAGCTCGATAATCCCGGTTTCGTCGAGCGCGCGCCCCCGCTCATCGTCGCGCAAGAAAAAGAGCGCCTCGCCCGCTTCACCGCCACGCTGGAAAAAGTCAACGAGCAGTTGCAGCGGCTCGCCTGAGCGAATTGGGGATCAGGAATGGGGAACGGGGATTGGATATGGCACTGGAAGCCGCGCCGGTGTTTTTAGAGCTTTTCCATTTCCAACGACCCATTTTCCGCTTTAGGGATAGCTCTTTGGATCGAATGGTACCTGGCGCCCGACCAGGCTCTCGAGCAGAATCAGCTCCGCGTCGGTGTGGTTGATGACCGGCGCCGTTTCCATCATCCGCGGCATGCCCTTGGCGTAGATGTAGCGCGGCTGCTCGTGGTGCGTGGTGCGCACCACCTCGGCTTCCCTGGGATCGTCCACCGGCACGAGCTCGACCTCGCCATAGCAGGTGCACGCGTAGGTGCGCATTTTTTCCGCCTCGAGGTAGATGCCGGTGCCGCGGATGCCGATCATGGCCGTCGCGGTGCGCAGACGCCGCTCGCCGCCCGGCTCGAATACCGACAGGAGCGCCCCGGTTACCAGGCGAAAACCCGCCAGCACGCCGCGGGCGGCGCCTGCGGAAAGCTCGATGCGCGAATTCGATCGCGCCATGAACGCATCGCGGCCGACCACGAACACGGCCTCTCCCCCCCGGCCGACCGTGACGACATCGCCTGGCCGCACTTCCATACCGCGCCTGGCGGCGGCTTCGCCCACGCGCACGTCGCCGCGCAGCCGCACCATGCCTTTCTGCACCGCATCAGCCGCGAGCGCCTGCCGCAGCCGTCCCATTCCCGCGGCGACGGCCGCGGCGCCAACCGCCGATTGCAGCAACCAGTCCCTGCGTGATATGCCACTCATGCTGTTCCTCCCCGTGCGCAATCTACGGTTTACCCACCGCCTCGGATGAGCCCCGCCCCCGCAGATTCTGCGATAATCGGGGCGCCGGCAACCGCACTATAACGGAGGGCCACATGTTCGACGCCATCTCGATCCCCTTCGGCGCCAAGATGCTGTTCAACACCGTCAAGCTCAAGCCGGGCGTCAGCATGGACGAGGTCGAGATCGCCATCGGCGAAATGTGCAACGTCGTCAAGGCGGCGTACGGCGGCGACAAGGGCGGCTTCATCGCCGGACAGGTCTTCCGCTTCTCGGGCTTCGTGTCCGAAGAAGGATCGCTCGGCGCGAAAGACGCACAGGAGCACGTCGCAATCGTCACCTACTGGCGGTCGTTCGAGGCGCACGAGCGCTCGCACGCGGACGCCGTCTTCAACGCCAAGTTTTCCGCGCTGGTCGAGCTGTGCTCGGATACGCAGGAGTTCGGGTACGACATGCTGTGGCAAGGCGAGTCGGAAGCCGCCGCCGCAGCGGCCGCGGCCGGCACTCCCGCCTGACCGCTACTCCGTCTCGTTTGTCTCGTCCACATTTGCGGTGAGCGCGCCGATCGCACGCCGCACGACCTCGAGAAAATCCTCCGGCTTCAGCGGGGACATCGCCACCTGCCGCCCGGCGAAAAACCGATCCAGCCGGTGCACGAGCCGGAGCGCCGGCGTATAAAGCAGCGCGGCCTCGAGATCCGCCAGCATGCGCTTCGGCGTGACCGGAACATCGCTACTGAACCACACCTGGCGAATGATCCGGGACTGTGGGTCGAACGCGACCGTGGCGCGTAGCGGCCCGTCCGGCGCCGGCTGGCGCGCGTGCAGGACTGCCACGGCCGTGGCGGGACGAGCGACGAGATTGACCCAATCGCGGTGCCCGATCTCGCGCAGCGCCGCGCGGAAGCGCTCATTTTCCGAAAGCGTGAGGTCGCCTTCCCGGAATTCGACGCTGAACTCGCTCTCGAAGGCTTCGGTCAGGTAGCGCCTCAGCAGCCCGGTATCGGGCCGCGCGCCGAGCAGCTCCCTCAGACTCGTGATGCGATCGCGCGCGAAGCCGGGAGACGGCATCGAAAGGCGCGAGGCACGCAGCAGGACGGCGGGATCGCAATCAACGAGCAGCGTGCCCTGGAACAGCAGCGCCTCGCCATCGAAAACGCCCGCGCTGTCCGACACCCTGCGCCCCTCGACCTCGATGTCGTTGGGAGCGCGAAAGCATGCGGTAACGCCCAACGCGCTCACGGCAGCGGCGGCGGCGTGGCACAGCCGGCGCGAGACAGCCTGCATGTTGAGGGGACCGATGTCGCGGCGGTGGAGAAAAAGCGACCAGACGAGCTGCACCGGGTCGAGGCACATGACGTCGCCCCCGGTCAGCCGGCGCTGCACTTCGATGCCGGCGCTGCGGCAGTAGTCGAGATCGACCTCCTGCTCGACCGCCTGGTTGCAGCCGACCAGCGCGGACGGCGTGAAGCGCTGGAAGCGAAGGGTGCTCGGGATTTCCTCGGCACGGCGCGCCTCGAGGAGCGCGCGGTCGAGCGCGATGTTCTGCGCCGCGGCACGCAGTCCGGTGTCGATCACCCGCCAGGTATCCGCCATCCGCAAGCCCTGCACAGCCGGTGCCCGTCCGACGCGCACCCGGGCAGCCCGTTGAAGAACCTCGCGTCACTCCCGCGCAGACGGGAGCCCAGAAAACCTGTCAATCCTGCCTCTAACCCGCTGGACGCCCGCCTTCGGGGGCATGACGATTTCCCGAATACCGCCAGTTCCGGTGATCGGCTAACGCTTCTGCATGAAGAACACGAATTCCTTTTCGGCCTTCTCCGAGGAGAGCAGCGCATTGCCCGTCTGCTTGGAGAATGCCTGGAAATCCTTGACCGACCCGGGATCGGTCGCGAGCACCTTGAGCACCTGTCCCGAGCTCATGTCGGTGAGCGCCTTCTTGGTCCGCAGTATCGGCAGCGGGCAATTCAACCCGCGCGCGTCGAGTTCCTTGTCAAATAGCATCGTGTTCCTCGCATCCATGAGGTCGCCGCGTCCCTGCTGAATATCGGGAGAGGCGGCCCGCCTTCGACGGACTTTATCACAGGCCGGCGGGCGAAAGCCTTGAACCGCCGACCGCCCCGCTGTATAGCGGTCGCGGTGTTCTGCAGCTTCATCTCCTGGGTGGTGTGCTGGCTACGTTGCACCATCAGTACAACGCTGAGACGCTGAGCAGGATGACCACCTTCGTGACGAGCACGAAAACAATCGCCCTCC
>Ga0247825_10002744_pt1 | contig 11649 bp, 11 predicted proteins | sample 13C_Vanillin_Day_FD_194413 | JGI IMG/M metagenome (GOLD analysis project Ga0247825, IMG submission 194413) | Soil microbial communities from agricultural site in Penn Yan, New York, United States - 13C_Vanillin_Day48 | ecosystem: Environmental > Terrestrial > Soil > Agricultural land | place... | reverse complement strand
TACGGCGCCATATCCTCACCACACAGATGACCGTCGCTCTGCAACGGCGGCGGCTCGAGCAGCGACGAGAAGCCGAGGCCGCCGACAGGACGGCGCAATGGGAGGAGCGGCAGCGACACAAGGAGCGGCTCCGTGCGGCGACGGTGGTACCGCTTTTCGACCCCATCGAACCCCCGTCGCCGTAACATCGCCACGATCATCGCGGATGTCCGGTCGATCCCCCGCCACGTCCTCGAACATTACGCCCGGGATGCGATCCGCCCACCGCGCGTGCACCAGGCCCGCCTGCGCGAGCCAAATCAGCACGTCTCGTGCAACACTCGAGTACAAGCACATTCGCGTCGCAGAAGCCGGTGAAGGTCACGTCAGTACAGTCCGCGGCCTTCTGTCAGGGTCGCCGGCTCCTCCGCGGCGCCAGTTTGTGCAGCACCCTCCCGGCCGCCGCCCCTGGGCGCATCCCAGCGCCGAGCGGGTCATCCCGCGAACCCCATTTTGGCCGCGAGAAGGGGACCGATTGCGGCGGGTCGGCGCCCAGGCACCGCCCGATGCCTCGGGCAGCAGTCGCCGACCATCCCGACACGCAGTAGCTGCCGCACGTGGTTTCGGCCAGTGCTCGCGGCACATTCTCGTGTGAGACTCGACAGGTGACCAGGGCCCACGATCCGGGACCACTGGCCGTCGAGACGGACACCGGCGGTGAGAGCACACGCACGGTGATCATCGCGTTCGGCGCCAATGCCGGGGTCGCCATCGCCAAATCGGTGGCAGCACTGATGACCGGCTCCGGATCCATCGTGGTGTGCGGCTGTCAGTCAAGAAGGTCGCGTCACTGGGGCCACAGCGGGGGTGTTCTGAGGCCTAGGTTTCTCTCTATTCCCCAGCAGAGGAGATTCTCATGGCGTCACATCATCATTCCTTCCGTGCCGCGGCGGTCCAGGCCGCACCGGTCTTCCTCAACTTGGAAGTGTCAATCGACAAGGCCATCGCACTGATCGAGGAGGCGGCGAACGCCGGCGCCGAGCTGATCGCCTTCCCGGAGACCTTCTTACCCGGTTACCCCTGGCACATCTGGCTCGACTCCCCCGCCTGGGCCTTCCAGTTCACCGCAGAGTATTTCGACAACTCCCTCGAGTACGGATCGGTTGAGGCCGATCGCCTCGCCGCCGCCGCCCGCGATAACCACATCATGGTCGTGATGGGGCTGAGCGAGCGATTCCAGGGCAGCCTCTACATCGCACAGTGGATCATCGGCGCAGATGGCCGCACGATCGCCACCCGGCGCAAGCTGAAGCCGACCCACGTGGAACGGACCGTGTACGGGGAGGGCGACGGAACAGACCTTTCGGTCTACGACACCGATCTCGGCCGAATCGGGGCACTGTGCTGCTGGGAGCACCTTCAGCCGCTGTCGAAATACGCAATGTACGCGCAGAACGAACAGATTCACGTCGGTGCCTGGCCCAGTTTCTCGCTCTACCCAGGCGCAGCGTATGCGTTGGGCCCCGAGGTGAACACGGCCGCCAGCCGCGTGTATGCCGTCGAGGGCGGGAGCTTCGTGATCGCGCCCTGCGCCACGGTTTCGGCGGACATGGTGGAGATGTTGTGCACCGACGACGCGAAGCGGGCGATGCTGTCGGAAGGTGGTGGATACGCCCGGATCTTCGGCCCCGACGGTCAGCTGTTGCACGAGCCCCTCGACCCGTCGACCGAAGGCCTGGTCTACGCCGACATCGACACAAGCGCGATCGCTGTCGCCAAATCCGCCGCCGATCCCGCCGGACATTACGCGCGACCCGATGTAACCCGGTTGTGGCTGAACAAGTCTCCGGGCGATCGCATCATCTCAGGGACGCCCGCCGAAGCCGGTGCGACCCGAATAATCGAGGGAGACGACACCATATCCGCTGATGTCAACAGCCTCCCCGAAGAACTCGCGCTCGTCGACACCGTCACCCGGCAGCATGTCTGATTACGAGTCGGCGATCCCGGCGCACCTGGCCTCGGCGCGGACGTGCCCTGTTCGCACACCCCACAATTTCCGCCCGCCATATCCGTCGTACACGGCCCGCTACGACACCTCAACGACCCGAGTGGTGCTGGCCTACTTCGGAGTTCAGTCGATCAGCGACAAACGACACGTCGCACAGGAAGCGGTGACAGGCCTGCGCCGACAACTCGCCGTCGCGGCGGGATCGCCACGGATCGAACGTGCCCGCTACCTCGATGAGAGAGGGTACGAGACGGAGATCGTCATCGGGTATTGGGGCAATGACGAGACGTTCAACCGGTGGTTCACCGAAATAGGTTCGGAGTGGACCGCGCCGAGGCGCCACACCGACGGCATCGGCTTCTTCGTCGAGGTCCTTCACCCCGAGGTCCGACGTTTCGAGACACTCTTCTCCGCCGTCGACCGGCTCGAGGGTGTCGCTCGAATCTCCGAGACCCTCAGTGGTGAGATCGGCGAGCACGGCTACTGGGGAGGTATGCGTGACCGGCTTCCCATCGCCGCTGCGAGCGCCCTCGAACCCTCCGGTACTCCGTCCGTCACCCACGACGGGCCGCGCACACGCGTGCATCCCGTGGACAATTTGTGCCTGATCCGCTCCGGACAGGACTGGACCGACGCAGACGGCGATGAGCGGGCGCTGTATCTGAACGACGTCGAACCGGTCCTCCGCACCGGAATGAACTTCCTGCGAGACGCCGGCCGACCCCTCGGGTGCTTCGCGAACCGGTACATGACCGTGCTCTCGGACGACGGCGACCCGCTGGACAAGACGTTCGGGATGAGGTGGTGGCGCAGCCTCGGTGACCTCGAGCGGTGGGCGGAATCCCATCCCACACATGTCGCGATTTTCGGTGCCGCGCTTCGCTACCTGTCCACTCTGGGCCCGGCGGCCACGCTCCGCCTGTACCACGAAGTCACCGTGGCGGCGGCCGACGAGCAGTTCTTCGAGTACCTTGGGTGCCACGATGAAACCGGGATGTTGGCGTCGACCAGCCATCGGTCCGGCGCAGCGCTCGACTCCGAGGTAGTCGAGACGTCGTAGGTCTGAAGGTGAACAGATGATTCACGATCCCGCCGGGCGGACGACATCGAGAACCGTCCTGAGTACCGACTCCGTGGACCATGCCGACCGGAGAGAGTTCTGGACCCGGGCCGTTAGCCAGACGTATGTCGATCTCCAGTGCGAGGTGCCGGGTTCCTCGGCTGCGGCCGCCTCGATCGATGGCTCGATCGAGGCGGCCCAGTTGGTGACGCTCGGGTTGTCCAAGGTCACGGCCACGGCCCAGTCCGTTTTGCGGACCCCGGCCGGCATCGCGCGGACCAGTGACGACTACTTCCTTGTCAGTGTGCAGAACCGGGGCAACGGATTCGTCGTGCAGGATGACCGGATCGCCCGACTCGAACCCGGCGACTTCGCGATGTACGACACCACCCGGCCGTACGAACTCCACTTCGCCGACAACTTCGAGCAATACGTCCTCCGGTTGCCGGGCTCGACGCTGCGCACCCTCGTGCGCAACACGGCCGACCTCACCGCCCGCCGAGTCCCCAGCGCTCAGGGCGCCGGGAAACTACTCCTCACTATGGTGCGCACCCTCCTCGACGACACCGAGATAGCCACCCAGTCGGCGGAGGCGCTAGCGCAAAGTGTGGAATACCTCGTAGTCGCAGGCTTGTCCGGATTCACCGGTCTCGACGCACCGCCGCCGCAGCTGGCGGCGCGGCGGCTCGCCGCGATCAAACAGGAGATCCGCGCCCGCCTCCGCGACCCCGACCTTTCCGTCGCTTCGGTCGCTGCGACGCTCCACCTGTCGCCCAGCACACTCCACCGTGCCTTCGCCGACGAACCGTGCTCGGCCAGCGAGTGGATCTGGACGCAACGGCTCGACGGGACGAGGCGGGAACTCGTCGATCCGACTCTGTCGAACATCTCGATTTCCGACATCGCCTTCGGTTGGGGCTTCTCCGACGCCGCGCACTTCAGCCGGGCCTTTCGTGCTCGATTCGGATGCAGTCCCAGCGACTACCGCAGATCCGCGCTCGGGTAGCCGTCCCGCCCGGTGCACCTCATGTGCCCTTCACCGATCGACAACATCGCCCGAAAGGCTGGTGATGCGATTGCGCTCCGCGCGCCCGACACGAAGTCGGGCCCAGTCCGCGCGGACGTGTTCGCGATCGGAACACTTCACCACACCAAAACGCGGCAGTGTGAATCACGTCACGAACACCGGCGGTGGTTTCGGTCAGGGCAACCTCCGAGTGCACGTGCACAACCGGCACTCTCGGAAATCAAATATTCACGCGGAGAACCCGCCCAGACGGGCGAGTTCCAGAGGAAGGGACAAACTAGTGTCGTCGCTGAAGACCGGGCCGGAAGTGGCACATGGACGAGACATCGCTGACGTCGACGCTGTATTGACCGCAGAGCAACTCGGTCACATCCGGCATTTCGACAACCTGTCCCGGCAGCTACCCAACGACTGGTCGTTGATGCAGGGCAAGGGAATCGGCCAGTTCGACTTCGGGGGGATACGGTTCCAAGTTGCCTACATGGCCTACGCGCTTGCGCTGGCCCATGTCCATCGGTTGCCGAACGCACCGGGTGTATTCAAACCCGTATTCGAACGTCTTATCGAGAAGATCTTGATGCCCGAGGCGTGGCTGTACTGGCGCGACGTCAGTCGCGGCGGTGCGGTGTTCAACGCGCACCTGGCCGAGAACTACCACGAGGAGTGGAACCCGGTCGCCCGCGACAACATCATGTACAGCGCCTACGTGCAGTCCATGACCCTGATGTATCACCACCTCTTCGGTGACGACCGATATGCACAGCCCGGCGCCCTGAGCTTCGACTACTGGTCCTTCTTCTGGGGCGGCGAACCGAAACGATTCGAGTATGACGAGAACTCCCTCAACGAGCACCTGTACTGGCAGATGGTCGAGAGCGGCTATCTCGGCGTCGCCTGCGAACCCAACTGCACCTTCCAGATCTGCAATCAACCGGCGATCCTCGGCTTCCGCATGCACGATCTGGTGACCGGAGAGAACGTCGCGGCCGGGGTCACCCGCAGCTACGAACAAGCCTGGAAGCAACTGGGCAGACTCGACTCGACCGGCCACTACAACATGATGCTCACGCAGGATTCCGGCACCGTCGTCCCCAACGAGGCGACAGCACCGTGGATCGACGCCTGGTGCGGAACGTTGATGAACACGTGGAACAGCGAGTTCGTCCACGCCCACTACCCCCAGCAGATCACGGACCTCCTCGTCGACGGCCCGGACGGCACGAAGTCCGTGCGCACCCCACCCGCCCAGCAAGTGATGGGTCAAACCGTCATCAACGACACCTGCGATTTCGGATGGGTCGCGGCATGGGCATCGGAGATGGGCGACACCACCGCACTCCACGGACTCCTCACTCACGCCGACCGCTTCATGAACCCCACCTGGCGGGACGGGGGCCTGTTCTACCCGCGCAATGACACCGAGGTCGACGAACACGGCAACCGCACCCTGATCGAACCGCTGACCGGCAACGCCTTACTCGGGTACGCCCGACTGAACGTCCCGGACGGTATGCGGAAGTTGTACAACGAACCCTGGGGCCCAGCACATTTCACCGAACCTGTGTTGTCCGATGTGGCTGGTGACATCGCGGTGAGCCAGGCGCGCTTCGATCCCGCCTCGGACGTGCTGACTTTCCGCGTGCAGCGACATGGTGAGCGCGAGGGTGACGGGTCGATTGTGCTCGGCAACGTCGCCGACAGGAAGCACTGGTCGTTGACGGAGAACGGTGTCGTCGTCGCGACGGGCGGGGCCGGCGGACCGATCGCACCGGGACCGCACACCGGCGGTGCACAGGAAATTGAGATCGATCACGTCGAGGGTGGTATCGGAATCCGGGTTCCCGCCGGCGCACCGCGCACATTCCACCTCGAGGTGTCCCTTCTGAAGGGACACAGCGATGAATGAGACCACGAGCAACGTCACCGGCCGACACATCGGCGGAACGTTCGACCTCGTCGACCATCACGGGCACGAGGTGAACGAGCGCACCTACCGCGGCACGTACGCGGTGATCTTCTTCGGCTTCACCCACTGCAAGATGGTGTGCCCCCGTGCGCTGCACCGCCTGTCGACGGTACTCGACCGCCTGGGGCCGCTCGCCGAACGCGTTCAGCCGCTGTACATCACCGTCGACCCGGAACGGGACACCCCGGAGGTGATGAAGGATTTCCTCTCCCCCGGTTATCCGCGGTTCACGGGGCTGACCGGTACACCGGCACAGATCGACCGGGCCAAGAAATCCTTCCGCGTGTTCGCCACCACCGTCGCCGACCCGGATGATCCCCACAACTACCAGATGCCACACTCGGCGTTCACCTATGTCCTCGGTCCCGACGGTGCCTATCTCACCCATTTCACCGACGCCGTCGACGAAGACGAGCTGGTCACCCGGCTGTCGTCGATTCTCCGGTGACCCTGCAACCACGTCCGCCGGGCAAGCCCGCCCGGCGTCCGTTCGCGAGCAATCGGGAACAGTGCTCCTCGACGGCCGTCAACCTCAGTGAAGTTCGAAGGTTCTGATGCATGATCTCCCTCTGATCCACGCACTGGGGATTATCGGCATCGTCGGTGCTGCGCTTCCCCTGTTCCGCGAACGCGGCCGCAGACGCAGGGCATGGGTTGCGCACCTGGCGATGGTGGTGGTGATGGCGGCGATGTTCATCCCCGGTGGCATGACGGGGTGGGTGAGCGTGGGGACGGGATGCCTTCTGATCGCTCTGGCGATGTGGGTTACCGCCGACGCGGCGGACCGTGCGGCCGCATTGCCTTGCGCAGCGGACCTCGCTGCAATGGCTCTGATCCTATTGTTCGTTTCACCCGCCCTGACCTATTCCGACGGGGCACCCCGATCGGACGGGTATCAGGTGCCCCTCCACGCACACCAGATGCTCGGTGGGCCGCCGATGATCTTCACTACCTGGCTCGGCCTGCTCGTTCTGGCCTGCTGGGCCACCATCGCGCTGTACCCCCTCCTCTCGCAGCGGGGCCCGATCGGCAGGCAGACAAAGATCACCGTGGCCTCGGGCATACTGATGATTACCGGAATGGTGCCGATGGCAGCATGACGGGAGATGAGGAACGCAAGCGCCTGACATGCGGAATCATTCGCGAGGGCGATGGAGCAAGAGATGACACCTGAGCAGTCCCCGAACGCGTCGTCCCGCCGGCGACCGGAAATCGAGCTGGCGTGGCACCGTGCCACGCTGAGCGGACTCGACCCCGGCATGGAGGTCCGCGAAAGCGCGATCAGTGACATCGAGGTGCGCAGCACCCTCACGATCGCCGCCGGTCCCGTCCTGGACAAAATGGTCGACGAATTGGCGGACACCCGATTTTCGATACTCCTCGCGGACCGGACCTCCCGCATCGTCGACCGGCGCGTGACCAGCAGCACGATCGGCCGTGCCCTCGACCGCGTCCTCGCCGTTCCCGGCTTCCAGTACCTGGAAGAGGTGAGCGGGACGAACTCGTTGGCCACCGCCTTCGAGCTCCGGCGGCCGATCGCGGTGACCGGTGAGGAACACTTCCTCGAGGCGCTGCGGTGTTTCTGTTGCTACGGAGCCCCGATCATCCATCCGGTCACCCACCGGCTCGAGGGCGTCATCGACGTCTCCGGCCCCGTGGCCGACGCGACCACGCTGCTCGGGCCGTTCCTGATGCGGGCCGCACGCGACATCGAAGAACGTCTGCTCGAAGGATCACGGGTGGCGGAAAAGCAGCTCCTCGCCGAATTCCAGGCCCACGCGAACCAGCGAAGGTTCGCGGTGGTCGCCCTCGGTGAGAACCTGGTGCTGACGAACTCCGCAGCCGTCGATCTCGTCAAAGGTTCCGACCATGTCGCCCTGCGTGCCATCGCAGCGGATCTTCCCGGGACCGCGCCGGTCGAATGCTCGCTCACCCTCTCCTCGGGCGCGGAAGTGTCCGTCCGGGCCAGAGCGGTCACCGGGAGCCACGGGGGCGCGCTCTTCGAGATCACCGAAGGCGGGATTCCCAGGACGCGCCGGCCCCGGCCGCGCAGCGCACCCGTGACCGGCGCACCGGACAACGAGCCACACCCGACCGGCCTGGCCCGGACCATCTTGATCACCGGAGAGCCGGGAACCGGCCGAACCACCACCGCGCGGACGATGGGCGGCCCGGAGTGCGCGATATTCGACGCCGCCGACGCGATCGGGGAGGAAGCACAGTGGTTCCTCCCCGTGCGATCGGCTCTGCTCGAGGAAGACAGCTCGATCGTGATCGACAACATCGACGCCCTCAGTGCGTGGTTGGCCGGTCAGCTCGCCGGCCCCGTGCGAGTCAGCCGCAACCAGGTCGTCCTCACCAGCGCGCCCGTACCCGACCTCGACAACCCGCACCGCGCCCTCGCGTCCTTGGCCCTGACCCGGCACGAGCTGCAACCGCTGCGCACCTACCCGCACAAGCTCGCAGCAGTCGCCAAGTCCGTTCTGGCAGAGCTACTTCCCGAATCCACCGTCGAGCTCGCCCCCTCGGCCCTCCACCTTCTCGCCACACAGCCGTGGCCGGGCAACATCCGCGAACTGCGAGCGGTCCTCGAGTACGCCGCCCGCGGCCGAGAACGCGGAATGATCGTCGAACACGATCTCCCGGACACGGTGCGCATGAACACCAGCACTGCCCGGTCACTGACCTTGATGGAGACCGCCGAGAGGGACGCGATCGTCGCCGCCCTGCGGGCGTCCAACGGGAACAGGGCAGCTGCGGCAGCGGAACTCGGCATCGGACGGACGACGCTGTATGCCCGTCTGCGCCGGTACGGTATCGCGGAGTCGGTACCGCGGCCGGGTGTTCGTAATCGGAACAGTTGAACCGTCCCTGATCGACAAATGTGAGTGGGGCCACTCCAGTGGGGAGTCGGCCTTACTCGCAAAGGACGAATCTGGTGACCGTTCACGCCCAGTCCCGAGTCAACCTCGACGCAGAATTCCCGATGACGATCGGCGGTGACCCCGTCACTACCGCCGACACCGCGCCGGTCTACAACCCGGCAACCAAGGAGATCATCGCCCGCGTGCCGGTCGCCTCGCGCGGCGATCTCGACGCCGCCGTAGTGGCCGCGAAGACCGCGTTCGTGACCTGGTCCGCGACAGCACTCGAGGAGCGTCAGGCGATCGTGGCGGCGATCGGTGACCGGCTCGAGGCGCACGCCGAGGACTTCCTCGCGCTACTGACCGCCGAGCAGGGTAAGCCGCGGCCGATGGCGGAGTGGGAGGTGTACGGGTCCGTTGCCTGGTTCCGGGAGATCGCCACGCAATCGCTGGACGAGGAGATCCTCGTCGACGACTCCGAGCGCCGGGTCATCAGCCGGCACACACCGCTCGGCGTGGTCGGAGCGATCGTGCCGTGGAACTTCCCGATCCTGTTGGCGGTGTGGAAGATCGCGCCGGCCTTGGTCGCGGGCAACACGATCATCGTCAAGCCCTCACCGTTCACCCCGCTGTGCGATCTCAAGCTCGTCGAACTCGTTCAGGATCTGCTGCCATCCGGTGTGCTCAGTGCGGTCAGCGGTGACGACGACCTCGGCAAGTGGATGACCGCGCACCCCGATATCGCGAAGATTGCCTTCACCGGCAGCACCGAAACCGGGCGCCATGTGATGAGCTCGGCTGCGGGCACGTTGAAGCGGATCACCCTGGAACTGGGCGGTAACGATCCGGCGATCGTGCTCGGCGACGTCGACCCCGTCAAGGTGGCGCCGCAGATCTTCTGGGCGGCCTTCCAGAACAACGCCCAGTTCTGCAATGCCGCCAAACGCATCTACATTCACGACAGCGTGTACGACGCAGTCCGCGACGAGTTGGTGAAGTATGCGCGAACGGTCAAGGTCGGCAACGGAGCCGACGGCGACACCCAGCTCGGCCCGATCCAGAACCTGCAGCAGTACGAGAAGGTCGGCGAATACTTCGACGACTGCGCCGCGAACGGATACACCTTCGCGCTCGGCGGCCGGATCGACCCGAACGCCGACGGTTGGTTCGTGCCCGTCACCCTGGTCGACAACCCGCCGGAGGACTCCCGCCTCGTCACCGAGGAGCCCTTCGGCCCCATCCTGCCGCTGCTGCGGTGGACCGACGAGGCCGACGTGATCGCCCGGGCCAACGACACCATCTGGGGCCTCGGTGCGACGGTCTGGGGTCAGGACCTCGAAGCGATCGAGCGGATCGGACGCCGCCTCGAGGCCGGCACGGTCTGGCTCAACGAAGTGCACCAGTACTCCCCCCATCAGGTGTTCGGCGGGCACAAGCAATCCGGAATCGGTGCCGAGAACTCCCTGCACGGACTCGCCGAGTACACCAACAACCAGACCATCACCCTGAACAAGGCGCGGAACGTCGTCTCCTGACCGCATCGGCCCTTGCTCCGATGACCCGCCCCACCAAGAAGGAACTTAGTTTGATGGACACCACCGCTGCTGTTCTGCGCTCCTCCGACGGCCCGCTCACGCTGGAAGAGCTTCGTATCGACGATCTGCGCCCGCATGAGGTGCTCGTGCGGGTCGTCGGATCCGGAATCTGCCATACCGATCTCGGCGTCATCGCCGGCCACGAACCCGATCAGTCGCCGATCGTGCTGGGTCACGAGGGCTCCGGCATCGTCGATGCAATCGGATCCGAAGTCACCACCGTCGCCCCGGGCGATCACGTGGTGCTCTCCTACAACTTCTGCGGCGAGTGCGACAACTGCGTTGAGCACAACGTGCCCCAGCATTGTCGACACTTCGTCGAGCTCAACCTCGTCGGGGCCCGCCTCGACGGCAGTACGGCGTTGGCCCACGGCAACGAACCGATTCGTGGCCACTTCTTCGGCCAGTCGTCCTGGGCCGCCCACGCCGTCGCCAACGAGCAGAACTGCGTGAAAGTGCCGCGCAATCTGCCCCTGGAGCTGCTCGGCCCCCTCGGGTGCGGCATCCAGACCGGCGCCGGGGCAGTCTTGAACACCCTGCAGCCCGAACCCGGTTCCTCGATCGTCATCTTCGGGGTGGGCTCGGTGGGACTGGCCGCGTTGCTCGGCGCGGTGGCCGCCGACTGCAGCACCATCATCGCCGTCGACATCCAGCAGTCCCGGCTCGAGCAGGCGACCAAGCTCGGTGCCACCCATACAATCAACTCGGCCACCGAGGATGTCGCCGCCCGGGTCCGTGACATCACCGGCGGCCCCGGCGCCCAGTATTCGGTCGACTGTATTGCGCTGCCGGCGGTGCTGCGGAGCGCTCTCGAATGCCTGCAGTCCCCCGGTGTCTGCGCCACCGTGGGTTTTCAGGGCATGTCCAACGAGATCACGATCGATCAAGGACATCTGCTGTTCGGCCGCACCCTGGTAGGAGTCATCGAGGGCGACGCCATCCCCGCCGAGTTCGTCACCCGCATGATCGACCTGTATCAGGCCGGGCGGTTCCCTTTCGACGAACTGATCACCACCTTCCCCTTCGAGCGGATCAACGACGCCCTCGAGGCGGCCCACCGCGGCGAGGTCACCAAGGCGGTCTTGACGTTCGACACCTACTCCCGCGAAACCGAAACCGAAAGCGCAGAGCAGTGAGTGATCTCCAC
>Ga0247825_10002743_pt1 | contig 11649 bp, 10 predicted proteins | sample 13C_Vanillin_Day_FD_194413 | JGI IMG/M metagenome (GOLD analysis project Ga0247825, IMG submission 194413) | Soil microbial communities from agricultural site in Penn Yan, New York, United States - 13C_Vanillin_Day48 | ecosystem: Environmental > Terrestrial > Soil > Agricultural land | place... | reverse complement strand
CAGACTTGACTACTGATCCGATGGTGCAAGCGGTCAGCGCTCACGCCGCGGGGATCTTAGCTCTTTTTAATGGCGAGCCGCACCAGGCATGTGCCCGCCTGGAGCACGCACTCGCAGCCTTCCATACGTGGGACGAGAATCGCAGAATTGCTATGTTGCGGATGCTCGGTATCGCTTACGAGCAGCTCGGTGACACTGATCGGGCGGTGGAATGTTACGAGCAGGTGCTCTCGGTCACGGAGTCGCGCGGAGAACTCGTGTACCGGTCACGTGCCCTGCGTGCCCTGGCTGTCGTCGTCTGGCGACGTGGCGAGAGCCGCAGGGCGACCCGACTGTTGGAACACGCGTTGCGGCTGACCCGCGAGGTTAGAGACAAGCTGACAGCCGCCGTATGCATGGAGACGATGGCATGGATTTCAGCTGGCGAGCGAGATTTCCGGCGCACAGCGATCCTCCTCGGTGCTGCTGAAAGCTTGGTGCGGGAAGTGGGTAGCAGAACCGTTCTCTACCCAAATTTTATTACCTACCCGCGAAGACTGCCGAAGAGCTGCCCACCAGAAATTGGGTGAGCGAGGGTTCGAGTCCGCTTGGCGAGAAGGCAACCGCATGGGTTTGGATGCCGCCATTGCTTATGCGCTCGAAGAGCAGACCTCGACAGAGTCAACCTCGGAGACGGCACCGGAAAAACTGACCAGACGCGAAGTTCAGGTCGCGGAGCTGGTCGCCGAGGGGTTGACCAACAGAGAGATTGCTGCCCGCCTTACGATCTCTCCCCGCACCGCTCAAGGGCACGTTGAGCACATGCTCGCCAAGCTCGGATTCGGATCGCGAACACAGATCGCTGTCTGGGTGGTGGAACAGCACGGTAGTGGGAAAGGGTGACGTGCCTGGAAGTCTCGGAAAACAGGTTCAAAGAAGTAACTGACTGATCTTGCAGGCCAGGAGTCTCCCCGATGCCAACATGTAGAGAGTTCACCGGAGCACCCTGAGCAGACATTCGCTCGGGGGAAGGCCCGCTCGCGGTCTTTCCGAGCACGGGTGAATTCGGGGCCACAGGTTTCGACGACTGGACCAGACTGATCCCGTGGCGCCATGCGGACCCGTGGTGGGAGGGAGGCCTACGCGCCACCGGACAGTGTAAACCACCACCCCTACGGCCTGTTTCGGCAGCTCAGAGGATCAAACGCCGCTGTCGGGACCAGGGGTGGAGAACCCCTCCGCTGAGGTATGGGCGATGCAACCCGGCATCAACCCGTCCCAGAGGAGTTCCACATGCTCGAACTCGTCCTGTCTACCGCCCTCGCCGCCGTTGCGTTCGGCTTTTACCTTCGGGAACACCGGTGCAGCGCGCAGGTCCACGGCCTCTATGCAGACACGCTTCGCTCTTGCGAACACTTCGACTGCGCGGACGGGTGGATGCCCGACGAGGACTTCGCTGCCGCGCGCGGGTCTGTAAGGTTAAGTTAAGAGCCCATACGTGAAGCAGCGCAGGCTCTCGCGGAGGTAGCCAAAGCCACCAAGAAGTGGCGGTGAGTAGTACTCGCGATGAGTTCTGTCGGCCGAGGCAGCAGTCCTCACCGATCGAGGAGCGAGCGCAGGGGTGCTTGAGCGTGTCCGTGGCCATGAGAAAGTGGATCTGGCGCAATTTTCGTGAAGCCGCTTGGCGTGTCACTGACCTGCATCGACGAGGTCGGGTGAGGATTCTCCGGGTGCGCTGAAGACGGTGTGCGGGTCCTACATCCACGAGAAGGTCGCCGCAGAATTCTCCGATCGTCTCCTGCCCGCATGGGACCGCTGCGAGTCGGCCCCGGCTGGGGCGAAGACACCCAGGTCGGCCCCGCAGGCCCTGTTGTACTGGAGGAATCGCCTGTGCCTTCCTATCCAGTCCGGTGCTACAGGGCTCACTGGTCCTGGTGGGTCGCTACTGCACTCGAATATCGATCTGTCGAGGTTCCCCTCCGCCGCTGATCGGTATCAAGTCCATCGGACAGGCACTAACGACGAGGAGAACGTCAACCTTCGCCAACAAGGAGATCCGGTCTCCAGGCTGAGCGGGTGAGGTGGTGAGGACGAACGACCCATCTGACTGCACTGGCACTGCTTGAAACAGGTTGAGGGGGTCGGGGGCGCTGATATCGGTAAGCCCCGCGTGGGCGACAGCCTCTTTGAAGTTATCGACACAATTGCGATGCCAGCCCTCGAAGCCGAGCCCTCTATACCGTTGGACGTCACACGCCGCGAGCAAGGTGTCATGGTGTCCAGGGCTGGAATCCTCGACAACCTCGAGCATGGGCTGGCGCTCGTTGTCGACCAGTACATCGCCTTTGCGCGGCGCGATGCGTCGAGTAGCTGTTCGTGAATGAGACATTGATAGGTAAGTTCGCCCGTGAGGTAATGCGATCGCCCAAGTATCAGCGACCTGATGGCCCGTGGTGTTGATGATATGGGCGCGCTGACCGGCACGCACCTGCACTGCTCGGGCTTCGCCTCCAGGAACTGTGGTGGTCTTTTGGTGTGTGGACGCATCTGTACTCATCGCTGAGTTCTTCTCCATTCCTCTGCGGATCGTGGGAGGTCGGCTGGTCGTCAATGGGCTGAGGAAGCTGGCTGTTCGCTGGAGTTGGGACCGATCTCCGCTAGGTATTGCACGGCCGAAATCAAAGTTGCGTCATGGTTGGGACGAGCGATCAGTTGAACGGCGACGGGTAAGCCATGCGGCCCGGTGGTCCACGGCACCGCTGCGGTCGGTACACCCAATTGAGTCCACGCGCGGGCAAACATCGGGTCACCCGTCGAGGAATGGCCCAATGGTGCTTCGCCAATTGCAGCGGGGGTAATAATCACGTCAGCATCTTCAAAGAGATCGTTAATGCAGCAGCGAGCTGTTTCCACAGCAGCGAGCGCTTCCTGGTAATCAGCAGTGGTGAGTTCGGTTGCTGCATCCAGCGCCGCGAGCGATGCGCCGCCGATCAGGTCGGCATGTACGGTGTACTCCCACAACAGCGAACGCAGAGCCTCATACATCATGATCACCTTTTGCGCACGGCCGGTCTCCGCTACCACGTTCTCGAGTTGGAGTTCACGTGTGTTGTGACCGAGCTGACGCAGCCTCTGGCTTGCGTCGAGCACTGCGGTGCGACTGACGTCATCTGCGAAATTCCAGTCACGAGTGCGAAGAACCCCGAAGCGAATGGACTTAGGAGATGGTGGGGGTGCCGACGCGCCCAGGACCGCCGCCCACACCTGCGTGAGCAGGGTCGGATCTCTGACGAACCATCCGACGGTATCGCAGGAGGGTGCTACCGCCTTGACACCAACGGTCGACACCAAACCGAAAGTCGGCTTGAAACCGATGACTCCGCAGAAGCTGGCGGGACGGATGATCGAGCCAGCGGTCTGGGTTCCCAGCGCGAGATCTGCCATTCCAGCGGCAACAGCCGCGGCCGACCCCATCGAGGATCCGCCTGGGGTATGCGTCAGTCGATGAGGATTCCGAGTAGGGCCGGATCCTAGAAATGCGAACTCAGCCGTCGCGGTCTTCCCGGCTATGAGTGCCCCTGCCTGCTTCAACAACAGGACAACCGGCGCGTCCGCGACGGGACGGTGACCCCGGTAGATCGCTGAGCCGTACTCAGTGGGCATATCCGCTGTGGCGATGATGTCTTTGACCGCTGTCACGACACCATTCAACGGCTGTCCGTTGTGCAGGGGGTGTGCGGCGGCGGACTGCAGTGCGTCCCTGTCGACATGGGTCCACGCTCGTACGGACTCGTCGTGAGTATCGATCGCATGTAGGGCGCGTTGCGCTGCGGAAGTCATGACAATGTCTGCTCACCAGCGGCAATGCCCGAGACATACAAGTGGCCTTCGCGATGCAGCGTCGCTTCCTCCCCGATCCCTGCGGCCGCCTCCGCCTCCGCCAGGGTCGCGGCGTCGAGTTGACCGGCTGCCCGCCGCACCTTCTTGCCTGCGATCAGAAGGTACACAGCTGCGCTGACCCAGAATCCCAGTAGCCACGAAAGATCTGCTCCACCAAGAAGGTGTGCAATCGGTCCCTCATAGACGGGCGCGTTGACGCAAAGAAGACTGACGACGATGCCGGCAAGCATGGCGGCCCATCCCGAGAGATTCCATCCCTTCCATCCCCAGTACGGTCCGGTTGCCTTCTCCTGCACTGCGTGAAGACCCAGTGGGTTGTATTTGCGGCGGCGCAATGCGGTATCGACGATCCACACGCCTCCGAAGGGACCCGCCCACACCACCAGCAGTGCAACGAAGTCATTGAGCGCAGTGAGGAAGTTTTCGTTGACCAGCACGTAGAGCACCAGCGCCGTCGCGAAGACCAGGTTGATGACGGTGGCAGAGTGCCGACGCAGCGGTACGCCGAGCGCTTGAAGATTGAGACCGGAAGAGTAGAGGGTCGGAACGTTGTTCGCGATGGTGCCGCCCACTGCGGCGACAACGAAGAAGTAGAACAGCCACGCTGGCACGTGCGGCTGCACTCCGGCGACTGGATTGGACATGTCTCCTTGAGATGCGAGCACAGCGCCGAGGCAGGAGAGGAATGCGGCGGTGATACCACCGCTGGCAAAGAGATTCCAGAACAGCTTGGGGCCGGAGACGTTGGAGGGCATGTAGCGGAACCACTCCGGGGAGTTGAAGAGATAAGAAATCGGGTTCGCGGCGTTCACGCTGATAGCGATGAAGAACGCTGCCCAGAGCGCTCCGCCGCTCAGGGGTTCGTGCCCTGCCGGATCGAGTTGTGAGTTTCCAACTGTGAAGACGAAGGTCAGCAAAAGGCATGCGGCGAGCGCCCAGGTGAAGATCTTCTGGACGTAGACCATGGTGGCGTGGCCGAAGATTGCGACGACTGCGGAGATGCCGATGACTGCCAACGTGCAGAGGACTTTGGCGAGTAGCCCCGGATTTTCAATACCCAAGTGGGGGAGAAGCGCTAGGAGAGCGTAAGCGCCGAGAATCGTGTTCACACCTTCGAAGACCACGAGGACGAGCCACGCCATAGCCGTATTTGGTGCGTTTCCACGGATTCCGAAGGGAGCGCGGGTGAAGGTCAGCGTCGGGACACCGGCCCGCGGCCCGGTAATACACGCGTACGCGACGTAGGCGTAGAGGGAACTTCCCAGCAGTGCCGCGAGGATCGCGAGCCACAGATTGAGTCCCAACGTCACTCCGACCACGCCAAGGGCGACGGGAACGAGGTTCGCTTGTACGCTGACCATGAATACGTTGGCTTCGCGCATCGTCATGGTGCGCTCGGATTCGGGGATGTAGTCGAAACCGTGTTGTTCGATTCCGAACGCCTTGTTGGCGGCAGGCGGAGCGCCTTGGTTCACATTCTCGGACACGTCAGATGTCTTTCAGATCGGCTAGTTGGGTGCTGGTGTGAGTGTGTCGATCGCACACTCGGCGGGTTTTCAGTCGGTGATCGGTCGCAACGACGGAAAGCATCCGGTGCGTCCACCGTCGACGATGAAATGCGTGCCGGTGACGTAGGAGGCGCGATCGGACAGGAGGAATTCCACAACGTTCGCGATCTCGTGGGGCTGTCCGATGCGCCGCAGCGCAATCGTCTCTTCATTGTCGGCAAGTTCGCGGGTGGGATCCGGTGACCTATCGAGTTCCGCCTGGAACTGGGGCGTCATGGTCGAGCCAGGGCACACAGCGTTGACTCGGATCTTGTGTGGTGCCAGCTCGGATGCGAGGGCCCTGGTCATCGCCAGAATTCCACCTTTGGTGGCGGTGTAGGCGGCGAAGCCGGCCTCGCCAACCAGGGCGAGCTCGGATGCCGTGTTGACGATCGCTCCGCCGTCGCCGGCAATCATCAGGCGTGCGGCCTGCCTGTTGACAAAGAAGTTGCCCGACAGATTCGTCTGGACCAGTCGGTTCCAGTCCGAGTCGGAGAAGTCCGTGATCGGTCCAATCACGGAGATTCCGGCATTGTTGAAAACGGCGTCGATGGCACCGAGTTCAGAGGCCGCCTCGAACGCGCCGATGACCTCTTCTGACTTGCTGACGTCGACGGGGTAGGAACGGACGTGCGCGCCGTGCGCGGCAACTTCCTCGCGCGTCTCGTCGAGGTGTTCGTCGCCGAGCGCCATCAGTGCGACATTTGCCCCGGCCTGCGCGAGCCGGTTCGCCGTCGCCCGGCCGATGCCGGAGCTTGCGCCGGTGACGACTGCGGTGCGGCCTTGCATAGTGGTCATTGGGGAGTACTCCTGGTCTGCTTATTTAGGCTGATCTGCTGCGCAGGCGGCGCGTCGACCAGCCTTGTGTGGTGTGCTTGAGATCACGATTTCACGGAACTGAGGGCTTGTAGAGTGGCCATCGTGTCTGTCGTTTAGGTCTACCGTGTACAGCGCGTACAAGGCGGGGCGGTCATCGAATCGACTAGAACTAGTTTCCGGGTGCGAAGGCGCCGGCACCCGAGATGGCCCTCCCAGCCGCACTACTGTCGGGCTTCTCATCGAGGGTGACTTGCCCGCAGAGGAGCTCAATTGAGGGCGGGGATGTTCGCTTTCGGAAATGAAACTCCCACGCTGTAATTCATCGTCCCCCACATCGAGAGGGAGTAGATGTGGTTCCGTACAAGAGGGTTCACCGCAAGTTGAAGCGTTGCATCGCGAGCGGACATCCCGAAGTCCTCCACAAGCCACTCCAGCATCCACAGGTTGGCCTGGCGGATCCCCTCGTCGATGGGGCGGTAGCAGTTGAGTTGGATGATGTCGGTTGGAGTCTCGACGCGAATCCACGGGATTGACTTGTTCTTGATAACGGAGCATTTCAGTGTGACGTCAGCTCGGCTCTCATCCCCCGTGCCGCCGAACTCGGTGGCTTGCGACGCGTGTACATCTCCTACATAGAGAAGTCCGCCCGGGTGTGCGACTGGCAGGAGGATCCGGTTGCCCCTGGAAAACTCGCGCACGTCAAGATTGCCGCCGTACTCGCTTTGCATGGTCACTGTGTCGGAACCTCGCGAGGGGCGCTTGGGGGCAAGCCCGATCGTCCCGATCATGGGGTGCAGATTCCACCGGACTTTGTCGTCGAACACCCCAATTCCGTCTGAGGTCGTGCCACTGGGCCCGGGTAGGTGCTCGATGATCTTGGTATAGGGTCCGCGGGCATCCGGGTAGCGCAGGGACTCGGCTAGGGGACCGATACCTTCGAGGCACACGTAACCGGTATCTTCGACAACGATGTCTACGACATCGACAACGAGGGTGTCACCGGGTTCGGCACCCTCGATGTGCACCGGTCCCACGCATGGGTTCAGCAAGTTGAGGTCGTAGAGCTCGCCCAAGGTCTGCTTGGTGGGCAGGTCGTCGGCGGTCGTGATCTTGTTGCTGGTCGAGTTCTCGGTCTCCAGCGTGAACAACTCGTTCTGCGCGACCGACAACTTCGGTGGTTGAACGATCATGTCGTATTCGTAAGCGTGCTCTCGGCTGAGCCGAGGAGTTGTCTGCGTCGAGGTCATCTGGTGCCTTCCATCATGGCGGTGGAACGGGTGCGTCAGTCCGGCGTGGATGACCGGATCGTGTCGAAGAAGCTGATTGCATCCTTGGCATAGAGGACGGGCTCCTCGAGGGCAGCAAAGTGACCGCCCTTAGCCATGTCGGTCCAATGCGTCACGTTGTAGAGGCGCTCAACCCACGATCGTGGTGGTCTACCTTCTGTTGTCGCGTAGGAGGGCCACGTCGAGAATCCAGTAGGCACACCGATGCGATCCGACGAAGTCAGACCAGTTCTGTGCTGGAACCAATCCCGGTCGTCGAAGTAGTCGCGCATGGACGACGTGATTGTTTGAGTGGCCCAGAACAGAGTGACAGTAGTCAGGAGGAACTCACGTGAGAATCGCGCATCGACGTCCCCACCCGTATCGCCCCAGGTGCGCCACTTCTCAATAATCCAGGCTGCCAACCCCGCCGGCGAATCGTTGAGACCGTACCCAAGTGTCTGAGGCTTGGTCGATTGAATCTCGAAGTACCCACCTTCGTCCACCCAATAGTCTTCGTTTTGCTGCCGATACAAGCGCTCTGCATGGGTGAGGGGCGCGGAAGCTTCGTCGAGGGTTGGCTGAATCTCCAGGTGACTGAGGTAGATCCCGAGCATTGACTCCGGCGCTTCGAGGGCCAAATACGTTGAAATGCCGGATCCGAAGTCGCCGCCGGCGGCACCGTACTTCTCGTAGCCCAAGCGCTGCATCAGTTGATGCCACCGGTGTGCGACGTACTTGTAGTTCACTCCCGGAATGTTTGGCCGACTGGAGAATCCGTAGCCGGGCAGGGACGGAATCACGACGTCGAAACCCGGCCCAGGCAGACCGTATTTTTCTGGGTCTGTGAGAAGTGGTGCAACGTCCAGGTATTCGGCGAATGTGCTCGGCCATCCGTGCGTCAGGATCAACGGGATCCCGGTACCGCTGCGAGCACGCTGGTGCACGAAATGGATACGGTCACCGTCGATGTCGGTGAGAAAGTGATCGAAACCGTTGATCCATTGCTCGTGGGCTTCCCAGTCGTACTCAGTGCGCCAATAGGACAGCAAGCCCCGCAGATAATCAAGATCAGTGCCCTGTTCCCAGGGCCGACCCGGGCTTGGCTCGGGCAGTCGGGTACGGGAGATTCTCTCGCGCAGGTCGACGAGCACTTCAGGGTCGATAGTCGGCTTGAAAGCTTTCACCTGCGACTGGACACTTAGAGAATTCGACACGAGACATCCTTGTTCTTTTGAACTGGTTGTTGTGTTGTTCACAGTTCCATTGGGCTATGCCCTTAACAAGTGGCCGCAGTGGAGTCCCTGGTGACCAATCGTGTACGCAATGGACACGATGTTGGCCCTTAAGTCGACGATGCCAGGTCGCGCGCCTGCAGAGCCATCCACAGCTCGGTCCGGTCAGCCGTCGAATCCAACGACCGCTGAGTCAACGCTTCGATACGACGCAAGTGCTTGCGCAAGGTGTGACGATGCACTCCGGCAGCGAGCGCTGCCTGTTCGTGAACGCCATCGGCTTCGAGAAAGCGACGAAGCGAGTTCAACAATGACGACGCTTCACCGGCACGGTCTGTGGCTTCAAGCGGACCCAACACAGCATCGGCAAAGGCACGCAGGGAATCGGGAGACCCGAGTTGCAGAAGAACCCGTATGCTCCCAAGCTCCATGGCGTCGACCAGTCCGCCGCCGCTACGCTCGCTGACTTCCACAGCCTGCCGCGCCTGGCGAAGACTGACTGCGAAATTGTGTGGCGGGACAGCCCCACCTAGTCCGGCCGGTCTTGTATTCAACGTCGCCGACAGACCGTCGAGGGTGATCGTGGCGTGCGCGGGGATCAGGAGTATCAGTTCATCGTTTCGATAGTGGCACAGAAGGATGGCGGGAGCCGCAGCCTCGATGTCATCGACCAGGCTGTTCCCTGACCTGACGTTCGGAACGGACACTGCCTGGACTCGTTCTGATCGGATACCGACCGACGTCACCAACTGGAGAGCCCGCGCCGGGGGCATCGCCGTCAGCAGTCGCCGTATTGCCTGGTCAGCTGGCCGGCGCTCAAGCACTCGGATTGCGTGCCGGCGCTCGAGTTCAATTGATAGGAGAGACGTTGCGAATGCTGCCAAGCCGCGTGTCAGAGTGGTAGCTTGCGCGGGCTTTGGAAGCGCGTAGACGGCTGCTCCTCGAAGTCCCTCGATGCCAAGAGGCTGGAGTTCGAGGGTGAGGTGAGTTGTCTCTTCACTGATCGCGACGCGCAGTTGCCGGTCACGTAATTGGTCGAGACGCCGAGCCACCAGCTCGGCATGCTTCCTATCGGTGAGAACCGTCAGCGACTGCCCATTCGGGTCGAAGACAGTACTCGACAGGCCGGCTGTCTCGGACAGGGTAACGACAATCTGATCCAGGGGGGTTGGCCGGGCCGCCGCGGCTGCGAGACGCTGTTGGCCCTCCGCGAGCAGCTCGGTCTCCGCAAACCGTTCCTCAGCGATCTTTCTGAAGACAGCTTGAGTTACGGCAAGAAACGGTGTCGTGAACGGTATTTCGAACAACGGCAGGTCGAACTCGGCAGCGGCACCAACGAGCTCAGGCGGGACCTCCTGTCGGAAGGGAGGCTGGTCGGCTACTCCGAAGGCAACTGCAGCGATCCCTCTATCGGACAATCTGTGCATATAGCTTCGTGCCGCCTCGATGCCCGGAGGCAAAACCAATCCATCGAGCATCAGAAGTTCACCACCTCGCAGGTGAGGCGTGGGGTCCAGCTGTTCACTCGAATGCGCACCCGTGAGCTCGCGCCCGAAGTCCTGGGGCCCTCCTACATGGCGAAGCTCCAAAGTCGGATCGTCCAGTATCTGTTGCAGTCGAACCATCGGTCACTCCAGGTTGCTCCATTGAGGTGCCTATTGCCTATATCTACTCCAATGTCGGCCGGATTGCGTCAGCGAGACACTGATGGGTGAGGGCGGGCCGCGCAACCCGTGCCCGGCTAGAATCGGGACGGTCGCCTGCGGCGGTTACTACTTCCGATCGCATTGGACACTGCTCGGAGGTCGAGGCGCTCCTAAGTCGACCGTTGGATGCCGGACCGTACACGTTCGTCGTCGCCGCCGACGCTCTCGTCCTCGTCCTCGTCAATCTGGTGCTCCACCGCCTGGTCGCGCACATCGCTTCGGGGCACGCCCTCATCCTTGAGGGTCCGGGGAACAGGGCGGGGCGCGTGTGCACGCGTTGATGGCGGGTGTGCAGGCCGAGGGCTACCGGGAGAGCTGAGGCCTGGACGTGACCTCCGCCGAGGCCGGAGCGGATTGGTCTGTGTTCGTCCGGTCGCTGGATGCGCGATCGACGCTACCCGCCCGGGGGCGCCTGGCAGAGGTGCCGAACGCACTACTCGACCACACTCATGACCCATACACTGAAGAACTTGTGGCCTGAGAGGTACCACCGCTTGCGGGTGGCGAGCGCTCCTGCACTTCGTCTACGGCCAGCGAGACGCCGATCGTTTCACGCTCAATTTGATCGCGGGGTCGACGCCTTGTCGGCCAAGCTTCCGAAAGTCGCCGATCACCTCACCGCCAATGCGCATCTGCTCGCATTCATGCGTCTGACGTCGATCTGGCTGCAATCTGGTCAACAACCCGCGGTGTCCCGCACGCCCGCAGTCGGAGACTCCCGACCGTGCTGTCCTCATACGGCTCGTCGAAGCCATCCTGGCCGCACAGCCCGACAGGTCGATCGCCTCAGCCTCGACGTCCTTGCCCGCCTCGGGGAACCCCCACAACATCCGACCCCACCGAGGAGGTGACACCGACGGCTCTGACCTGGGATAGTCATCAGGCGAGGAACCATGCGATGACGGCGTACACCACCTCACGTGACGTGACCGGTTGGGGATTCGGGTCTACGGACAAAACTGTGGGGAGGGCCGGCGGGCACTCACAGTCAGAAAGCTGACATGCTGGCAAGACAGTGAAGCCGCTTGGCGGTCCAACCGCGCGGCCCGCCCGCTAACTGCTGGTGAAGTCGTCTTCGCCGACCCGGTGGACGTGGATGAGGTTGGTGGATCCGACGGTGTGCGGGGGTGAGCCGGCGACGATGACGACGAGGTCACCGCGCCGGTAGCGGTCCAAGCGGAGGAGGGCGGTGTCGACC
>Ga0247825_10002742_pt1 | contig 11657 bp, 10 predicted proteins | sample 13C_Vanillin_Day_FD_194413 | JGI IMG/M metagenome (GOLD analysis project Ga0247825, IMG submission 194413) | Soil microbial communities from agricultural site in Penn Yan, New York, United States - 13C_Vanillin_Day48 | ecosystem: Environmental > Terrestrial > Soil > Agricultural land | place... | reverse complement strand
AGGAGGAGTTCTACCAGATGCTCGACCCACCCGACTCGCTGGTGGAGCTGCGCCGGCTCCTCCTCGCTCAGGAGCTCTGCTACAACACCGTACGGCCTCACCAGGCCCTCGGCCAGCTCACGCCGCAATGGCTGCTAGCATTCCGTGAAAGGGGGTAAGTGTCCGGTATGTACCGGACGAGTTCAGTGCCTTGCGAAGATTTACATGAGACTGTAGTATCAATCTTGGTCCGATTCCCCCCGCAATCTCTGGCTAGGACCCATCGAAATAGATGGATTGCGGGTGCTCCTGGCAAAAGGAGGGTTAGGGTACCTGGTTCTTCACCGTTGCTTCGCGGCTAACGGTGACAAGGAAGAGAACCAGTGGCCACTGACACCGAGGAACGAATCCTCATCGCCCGTGCTGTGAGCCGGGATCAAGAAGCGTTCTCCGAGCTATATGTGACGTATTACGATGCGGTCCTTCGCTGCGTCCGTCGAGTCATAGGTAACAACCCCGAAGCTCAGGACTTGACCAGTGAGGTCTTCCTCAGAGCCTGGAAGGCAATCGATCACTACGAGGACCGGGGCACCTCAATCCTCACCTGGCTGTGCACCATCGCCAAACGACTTTCGATCAACTATCTTGAGAAGCGGCAAGACGTCGCTTTGGAGGAAGTCGAGGACCAGGCAAACCGTGGTGAAGGACCCGAGGACGTTGCCGAGCGGAAATGGGTTGCTCAAACCCTGCGTCTGGCCATTGGGGAGCTACCCGATACACAACGGGACGTCATCACGAAGCGCTTCTTCCAGTACCTGACTTACGGGGAGATCGCCTCTTCCCTGGGAAAGGCTCCTGGCGCCGTACGGGTTATTAACCACCGCGCTTTACGCTCTCTGTGGTCTTCCATCTCGAGCAGGGATGAGTTGTACTTTGCGAGCATGCGAGCACGCTGGCGATCGTAAGCCCCGCACCGAATCAGTTACTTCGGTGATATTGCAAGTACGTTCAACTTGGAGCCTGCCTGCAGACGCCGCAGTCGGTTGAACTTCGAACCCTCCAGCATCTCTAAAGTCAGGCCTTGCTCTACGTAGTGCTGTGCCAGTTCCTTGGCACCATCGAGCAGTGAGTATTCATACTTGAAGTTTGGAAACGTCTCAGCAAACTTGCTGAAGTCCACGCGGTAGTCGCGCGCGTCAATCGACCCCTCGTTGGTGTAGGAGATGGTGCATCCCGAGATAACGCTCGCCACAATGTCAGCGATGTCGCGCACCTGGTAGTTCTCCTCGCTCCTTCCGATGTTGTACGCGACGTTGTGGACCTTCTCACGCGGCGCCTGGGCAAGGTGGACGAAGGCCCTCGCAATGTCCCTGCAATGCACAAGGGGCCGCCAGGGAGTGCCATCGCTCATGATCCGAATGTCGTGGATTGTGTGCGCCCAGGCCATGAGGTTGTTTAAGACCAAGTCTAGACGCAGCCTCGGTGACGATCCGTATGCCGTTGCGTTCCTGAGATAGACGGGCGAGAAGCTCTCATCAGCCATGTCAGCTAATCCGCGCTCGACACTGATCTTTGTTTCGCCGTACGCCGTTATTGGTGATAGCTGATCATCCTCGCTAAGCACCCGGTCGCCTGTCTTGCCGTAGATGCTGCAGGAGCTTGAGAACAGAAAACGCTCGACGCCAGCAGCCTTCGCAAGCCGTGCCACGTGCATCGAGCCTTCGTGGTTTACGCGCCAGGTCAGCGACGGATCCAGCTCGCACATCGGGTCGTTGGACAGTCCTGCAAGATGAATGACTGCATCGATCCCCTGGAAGTCCTCGACACGCAGGTCGAACTGGTCTCGTAAGAGGCTTTCGTGCGGTAGCACCGGAGCGTAAAAGTCACACCCCTCAAAAAGGTCGATGTCCACGCCACGGACGTGATGCCCCTCGCGTAGAAGAAGGTCTGACACGTGCTGACCGATATACCCCAAGTGACCCGTGACTAGGATTCGCACACTCTTCCTCCTCAGGAATTCAACTCCAGATCAGGACTCTGTACTTTCACGTAACCCGTGCTGCTTCGAGCGCCCGGGCATAGAGCGAGTTGCTTACATTTGCCTTGCGCTCCCAGAGGTATCTTTCATTCAGCCTCCGGCGGCCGGCCTGACCCATACGCTCTCGGAGCGGAGGGTCTTCTGCGAGCTTGATCAAGGCGTCTGACAGTCCGCGTACCACTTCGGAGCGCGAGCCCAGGGCTACCCGGATACCGGTCTCGTCAGTCACGGTCATGGACGGTCCGCCGATGTCTAGGCACACGACGGGCAACCCAGCAGCCATCGCCTCCAGCACCGCGAAGGGCCCGCCCGAGTCCTGGAAACTCGGGAAGAGCAAGCAGTCCTGCGTTGCCAAGAGGGCCAAAGCTTCGCGCCTCGAGAGCGGTCCCGAGAATTGGACCGCATTAGCGACTCTCAGACGTTCGGCCTGCCTCTGAAGCGTCTCCTCGCCGCCGCCGGTCGGGATCAGGGTCAAGGTGATGTCGCTTCGCGTCTTATGCGCCTCAGCAAGGGCTTCAATCGCTAGATTGACGCCTTTCCAATACATCAATCTGCCGATGTAAGCTGCACGAAGTCCCGGCCTCTTGGTGGGCTGCCCTTCAGGCACTTCCCCGATGTGCAGGCCATCCTGTGACTCGAGCACCGTCTTATCAGTCGAGCCAAAAGGCAACGCTGCGCGGGTGCCTGGAGAATCAGCCACAATCACGCTCGCGCGCCGGGCAGTCAGCCATAGCAGCGGATCGACTTTCGCGAACGTGTTGCTGAAGGCTCGAAGTAGTTGTCTTGCGCCGCCCTTGAAGCCAAAGCTTGGAATAAATTGCATCGGCGCAGTCGCGCCTCCTCCCACCGGTCCCCACACATACGGAATTCCCAGTGCGAGCAGGAACGTGGGAAACCTGAACCCCGCGTAGGTCACATGGTGTCCTACATCGAAACCGATTTCCGCATGCATTCGGCGTGCAAGTGGAAGGGCTGTTGCCTGCCAGGCGTAGTAATGGGGATAGTTGAAATCCTCGCGGTGCTTAAGCACTAGCGACAGCGGCGAGGGCACTTCGTGATAAACAAAGTGCAAGTTCGGGTTCGGTTTCTCAACGAGTGCGTCCTCGATCGCGGGCCGGTACTCGCTCCTCGTGATTACCCAGACCTCGTTGTCGCGCGAAGCTTGCGTCGCCCAATTCCAGCCCACTCCCGGCTCGGAGCCGGCAAAGGGCTTGCAGGCATACGCCGACATGAGAACTTTCATTGCGGAGACCTTCTTTGAACTTCGAGGAAAGCTGATTCAGACACTCACGATGCTTATTGCCAGAGCCTCGTTGATCACGCGCACAGTGCGTTCCTGCTCCTCAATCGTCAGGAGGGGATGCATCGGCAAGGAGAGCTGTTCCTCATACAACGCCTCTGTGATTGGCAACGAGACCGCGCCGGCACCGTACTTGGTCAACAGATGATTCGGCTTGTACTGGACGCCCGTCTCAATGCCTTCTTCCTGGAGCGCTGCTCGTACTATGTCCCGCTGCCCGTTACCGATGAACGTTGCGTAGCTGAACGGCACTACTGATTCGTAGTCGATCTGCATTGTCCTGATGCCCGGCGTATCGGCCAGCATCCGGTCGTAATTCTTCGCAATCTCAATGCGGCGTGCCCGAAACTCCTGCTGGAAGCGGCGCAGCTGCACGCGTCCGATGGCGGCCATCAAGTTGCTCATGTGGAAGCGGTAACCCTGGTCAACGACATCAAAGTCCCATGACCGTTGGTTGGCATACCGCTTCTCGCTGTCGCGCTGTACGGCTAGGAGCCGAGCGTCCATTACTCGTGCAGTAACTTCCGCGTCCGCCGTAACGAGCGCACCGCCCTCACCTGAGGTCACCTGCTTGACGCCATCGAAGCTGAAGCAGACGATGTCGCCTCGGGCGCCGATGAGCTTTTGATCGTAGCGGCAGCCGAAGGACTGCGCCGCATCCTCAATGACGCGCAGGCCGTGCGCCTCCGCCAAGTCGTAAATGCCGTCGAGATCGCCAGTCAGCCCGTAGAGGTGGACCGGCATTATTGCCCGCGTCCGAGACGTTATCCGGCTAGCGGCGTCTTGAACATCAATGAAGGCAGTGAGAGGGTCGACCTCGCAGGCAACCGGTGTTGCACCGGAAGCAGAGATCGCCTGGAACGTCGCAACGTAGGTCAAAGATGGCACGAGGACCTCGTCACCGGGGCCGATGTTGCATGCCTCTAATGCGAGGTGCAACGCCGCGGTGCATGTGTTCACGCAGACGACTTTGCGCTCACCCCCGAGGAATTCTTCGAGTTCTCGTTCAAACGCCAGAACCTCGGCGCCCATGGCCAGATAGCCGTCCTGGATGATGCGTTCCAGTGCTGCCACTTCGTCGCTGCCAACCACCGAGCGCATCAGACGTACTTTGGGTCGAGCGATCGGGTTATCCATTGGGCTTCCTTTCCCCTTCGGGGGCCTGCGTTTCTCTCTTGGCGCAGCAGTACTCCGCACGAGATGCTGCATCCTTCAGGTTCAATAACAGGCCAAGACGCGCAACATTACATTCGTGAAGGGGTTCGCCGCTTCGTGGCAGAGCTGGCTCGACGGAGCCATATACCAACCGTTGCGACCTCGTCCATGTCCGATTGGGTCGGGTCCGGCCGCGCAGCAGCATCGCGAGCGCTGGACAACTGGGCTCGCTCATGCGTTGGCGCTTGGAATCTTGCGCTGGGCTAAGGGCTTACGTAGGAGGCAAGTGCAAATGCACGAGCTAGGGAGTCGAGTGTCTAGAAGGGCATGTCAGCTTGAGGGAGATTCCAAGAAGGGCCGTCACGACCATCACGGTTCCTGGTGCCCACAATGAGACCGCTGTCGACGTGCCTGACAGCAGGAGAAGGAAGATTCCCGCCGCGAAGAGCACTGAAAGCAGCACGATCGCGAGAGTGTGTTTCTGGACCGCAATTGCAAGTTGCCCTGCGTGCCTCCAGCCACCCCAGATGAGGCTCACAGTACCCGACAGCAGCAAGGCAACCGCAGCAGCGTTGGTGAGATCGAGTCCCTGGGCCGTTCCAAAGTTGATTAGGTTCGGGCCTTCGAAATCCTCGGGTATGCCGGCGACCATCAGCCCCAACGCAGTTAAGAGGACAGGGCCAATCGGCCATGACCTTAGCTTTGAAACGCGTGAGGCATAACGTTCCACAGGTCGAATCTTACTGTGCTTGGCCAGAGGCCATCGCGTCACCCTTCAGCACGGGGGTCACGCCAGTTCTCTTCCGTGTGTCGCCCTTCGGTCGTCACCAATTCTCTGGCCGTTGTCTCAAGTGTCACTTCTGTAACAACACAGGCTTGCCTCGGTTTTCACCTTCAAGCAAACAACTCGGATGAACGCGGTCGGGTCTGATGAAGGCATCGCCGTCCGTCATTTTATGGGGGCTCACCAATGCAAGGATGCAGTGTGATTGGACTTGGCAAGCTGGGTCTGCCGCTTGCCGCCGTTCTCGCGTCTTCTGGCTTCAATGTCATCGGTTCTGATGTCAGTCAGCGCGTGGTGGATGCCGTTCGGAGCCGGCGAGTCATCAGCCCTGAGCCCGGACTCAGTGAATTGCTCTCGACGATCGACCAGTCCATGCTCACGGCGACCACTGATATCGCCGACGCAGTTGAGCGCACTGACGCCACTTTCGTAATTGTGCCCACGCCGAGTGACTTGGACCACCGTTTCTCCCTTCGTTTCATCGAGGACGCATGTCACGAGATCGCTCGTGGCCTGGCCCGCAAGTCCGCATATCACCTGGTCGTCATAACCAGCACGGTCCTGCCTGGCTCCACGGCCGGCATCATCGCCCCGCTGCTGGCGGCAGAATCTGGAAAGCGGCTAGGCACCGACTTCGGGATTTGCTATAGCCCGGAGTTCATTGCCCTCGGCAATGCGTTGGCCGGGATGCAGCATCCGGACTTCCTTCTTGTTGGCGAATGCGACGAGCAGTCCGGAGAAAACTTGGTCGACATCTACTCACGCCTTTACAAAGCTCTTCCGCCCGTTGCTCGGATGTCCTGTGAGAGTGCCGAGCTTGCCAAGCTTGCGGTCAACACCTTCGTCACGACGAAGATTAGCTATGCCAACATGATCGCAGCGGTCTGCGAACGCCTGCCTGGCACCGAAGCACAAGACGTCCTGCGCGCCGTCGGTATGGATCCTAGAATTGGTACCGGGTATCTCAAGCCGGGGCTTGGATACGGCGGCCCCTGTTTTCCAAGAGACAACCTGGCATTAATTGCTACTGCGGCATCGGTCGGATGTGAGATGCCGCTAGCTCGGGCCACCCACGACTTCAACGAACTGCAGGCGCCGCGCCTGGCCGAAAAAGTCCTCTCTGCTACTGGCGGCAGAGGCACAGTAGGAATCCTCGGCCTTGCATACAAGCCAAACACTGAAGTCACGGAGTGTTCCCAGGGAGTCGAGATTGCGCAGCATCTAGCTGCTCGAGGTGTTCACGTCAGGGTCTACGACCCTGTTGCTGGCCAAAACGCTTTCGCGGTACTGGGGGACTCCGTCGAGTTTGCCGAATCTATGCATGACTGCGCCAGGTCCGCAGATGTCGTCGTAATTGCAACCGCCTGGGACGAGTTCAAGGGCTTGAGTCAGGATGACCTGAAACAGTCGTTGTCCGGCCCATTCATCTTTGACTGCTGGGACGTCCTCCAGCCTGGGCGCTTCGCGCCGTCGGTCCGGCGGTGGACTCCCGGCAGCCCGGAGAGTGCTGCCGTACCTCAGCTCGGCTAATCGCTAGAGTCTAGTGTCGTTACCAGGGAGTGGTCGGTAGATGCGGATTCTCATGCTTAATCACAACATCGCCTTTGGTGGCGCCACGTTTGACCGCGCTTATCACCTGGGAGCGGAGCTGGCTAGGTTCGGGCACCAACCAACTCTAATGACGATTGCCAAGAAAGCTCGCTTTCACTTCCGCGTCCAAGAAGCCGCGGGAGTGGAGGTCGTGGAGACTCCGGACCTCCTCTGGGGGATTGGGCGTACCGGCTGGGACCCGTGGGACACGGCGAGGCGTATTTTTCATTCGCAGCGCCGCACCTATGATGCTGTCTACGCCTTCGATTCGCGGCCAGCGGTCCTTGTGCCCGCGCTCGCCTATGCCCATCGACATCACGTCCCACTGATTATGGACTGGGCTGACTGGTGGGGCCGCGGTGGCACCATCCGCGAGCGCTCCTTCAAGCGAATCAGCAGGCTGATCGGCCCGTTCGAAGGCTGGCTGGAGGAGGCGTTCCGTAGCAAAGCTGTACGGACAACCGTCATTAGTCACGCTCTGGAGCGGCGGGCTGCAAGCCTCGGAATAGACCCCGCAACAATCTTACGTATCCCGAACGGGAGCAACGTCGATTCCATCCGATTACATGACATCATGAAGAGCCGCTCGCGGCTCGGGTTGCCTTTGGACCAGCCCATCATCGGTCACATGGGACACTTGTACGAAGGGGATGGCGAACTGTTCCGAGTCGCCGTCAGCGGGGCTCTGGCCCAGTGCCCGAGCCTTAGAGTCGTGATGCTCGGCCGTTCTGGAGATCAATTCGATACCTCCTGGGAGGAGCACCCAGCGACGATAGTCCCAGGCTTCGTACCACATGAAGATCTTGGTTACTGGCTTGCAGCCTGCGACGCCTTAATCCTTCCCTGGAGGGACACGGTTCACAACCGCGGGAGGTGGCCAGGTAAAGTCAACGACTATCTCTCGGTGGGCCGCCCTGTGATTTCTACGGCCGTGGGCGAGATGCCAGACATCATCGGAACTTACCGAGTAGGTGTCATGTCAGAGCCGACCGGAGAAGCACTTGGCCAAGCCATTCTCGAAGTGCTCAATGATCCCGAGCGACGCACCTCGATGGGCACTGCAGCAAGGCAGTTGGCGGAGAACGACCTTTCCTGGCAGCGAATCGGAGCCAAGCTACAGGACATGCTCGAATCTCTTCCCTGACCGCACGTCGGTGGCGTCCATTGGACCGCCAATTGCTCACACTCCGGATGCCAGAGCGAGTGTATCTAAACCGACATAGGACTTCACAGGAGTCTGATCTGTAGATAGTTCGTATACAGACAGACAGATTTCCGCCGATAAATCAGATGAGCCCTCCCGAACCCCCTCCGACCCTTGCGGGTCCCTCCTTGAGTGGATTAGGGGGGCTTCCTTAACTCTCGTTCGCGCCCAAGTCGATGAGCATCCCGCCTTGGCTGAACGAACCGGCGCCGCTCGACATATTGGCATAGCTAAAGGAAAGGCTCATGAGAGGTGCTTAAGAAGTCTGTGAGAGTTCTCTCATGCACCTTCTGTTCAGCGGTCGGTTCTTACCAACTCCGAGTTGAGCAAAGTGGCGGGCGAGACTCTCAATTCTCATCAACCTTCACCCTGCCTCTCAACGGTATTTCATTCCGGCGTAGAGAAACACCTGGTTCCGAATCACGTTGTACTAGTTGACGTCTCTTTGTCGACTTAATGGAGCAACTGCGGGTTATGAAGCTGTGGGGTCAATTAGTCGACCGGGACGAGAACCTATTGGTAGTACTCGCTATCGCAGCAGTCGTCGCATTCGCCGCAACGACTCTTGTTGTCTACGCCCACGTCAAGAAAGACGCGGCAATGGTAGTCGAAACCTTCGGAACTTATGAACAGTTAGGTCGATATTCCTACACGGTTGAGACGGGTCCTTCGCCGCTCAACGCTGCCGATACCATCGGCCCGATTTACCCTGAGTCTCCAGAGTCGGGTAGCGAGCCGCCCACAATCTTTACTCGGCTCGCGAAGCAAATCCACTTCCTCTTTGTCTACCAACTCTCTGGCGCGAGCGACGTTTCGGGCACCGTCTCCGGCGAACTGAAAATCAGAGCCGGCGATAGCTGGACCCAGGAAATTGTCATAGCGGAACCGGTCCAATTCACTGGAACCGTCGGCGGATTCGAAGGCACCATCGACCTGGCGCAGATTGCCTTCTTGCTTGCACGCATTGAGGAGCAGACCGGGGTCTCTAGCAGTTCTATCGAGATGAGCATCGTTCCGCAGGTTGACGTACAGGGGACGGCAAGCGGTCGTCAGTTCAGCGACCACTTCAGCTCTCCCCTGACATTCATCTACACCGAGGGTCTCATTACGCCGGGGGAGTCGCTGGCTTACAGCGACCCTGGGGCGATCACCCGTACATCGCGACAGGACAATGAGTTACAGCTCGCAGCGGTTTCGCTCCCTGTAGCTACCGTGCGCAGCGTTGCCACTCCCGCGGCGATCATTGCTCTGATAGTTACGGTGCTCATGGCTGCGATGTATTTCCTTGGCATCGGTCGCCCAGAGGCCGCTATATTTCGCTCGCGATACGGGTCTCTGGTCGTCCCTGTGACCGATGTCGCGAGCGTGGCGGGCTACCACATAAGGGTCGAATCGCTCCTTGACCTTGTCCGGATAGCCAAGGCTGGGAAGCACTCGATCCTCATTCGCGAGTTTGAGGCCGGCCAGGTTCATATCGTATGTGATGGAATGGTGATGTACCAGCACGTGATTGGGGCCGTCCCGCAAGACTGGATCCGAACATTCGAGGCACCGTCCGCGCCCAGTTCTTCCACTTCCGAACCTCTACGTCCAGAGCGGGCGACGGCCGACGAACCGCGAAATACCGAAATAGTGACCATTCCGCCTCAAAAGACTCGCTTCGCCGTGGCGTCAGGGGACCAGTCGGGTGGCTCAAACCACGTACTCACGGACTATGCCCGGAGATGGGTGCGTGACCTATTGGACCTGGACGAAAAAGGGCGAGATAGACGCTAGGCCGCACTGCTCGGATTTGTCTTGTGGGCCGCATTCACGGTATGGCCGCACCATCACGGTCAGATGACCGCGGCGTCAACCGGCAGCGGAATTAGGATGAGTCTGCATCGGACGCTAGATTCTGTTTCCGCTCGTTAAGGTTCTCGGCGACTCTCTCTCGATCACGTCTTAGGAAGATCGCCAAGAAGAACGTGAGTAGCGTCCCGAACAGGACATAAACCCCAAGCAATAGTGCCATGTCGGACATCATGATGCACCTTTCTGAAGTCACACCTTGCACTGAATTGCAGACCGATTCCAAGCGCATTCGTATCTCATTACCATCCCAATCGGGTCTCAGTATTGTCGGAGTTCACCTGGGAGATGGCGCTTAGCCCTTGCTCCGTTGTCAATGGTTATGTTTCACGCTCGAGCGCGTTTCCTAGGTAAGTGGACTCGGCTAAGAACGAGTTCGCTGCATACGGATGGCACGACCGTTCATGGATGGAGGTCGCGATGTTGGTTACAGTGGTGACTCCCACTCTGAACGCTGTTGCTTACCTCAAGCAAGCAATCGAATCAGTCCGAGTTCAAGACTCACCAAACGTCACTGTAGAGCACGTCATCGTTGACGGCGGAAGCACGGATGGCACTGTCGAACTTGCAGAGTCCTATGGCCTTCGAGTTATCACCGGCAAAGACAAAGGCATCTTTGATGCCATCAATAAGGGTTCCTTCCAGTCCTCTGGCGAGCTTCTCGGCTTTCTCGGCGCCGATGATGTGATGCTCGAAGGAGCGCTCGCGGAGGTCGTGGATGCCTATACGCGTAGCGGACGGCAATGGGTCTGCGGCGGGATCAGGCTGATTGATGGATTAGATCGCAATCTCGGCGAGATTGCTGCTCTGCCATCATGGGTTACCGCCTCAATGCACGCCTCGATGGGCTGGGGCACGATTGCACACATGAGCACCTATGTCTCAAGAGATTTGTACACTCTACTCAACGGATTCGACATTTCCTTCCCAACCGCCAGTGACTACGACTTCTTCTGTCGGGCGCGCGCTAAGGCGCCATATGCCAGGATTGGCCACGCTCTCGCTTGCTTTCGCCAGACCGGCGAAAACTACAGCGTCAAACACCTGGATACTGCTGAGCCAGAGTTCCAGCGTGTAAGGGATGGATTTGCGCCGTCCTCTCCTGTGGTGCGACGGTTCTATCGCTCATTCAGTCTTTGGCGTTACGCACGTAATCCCGGCTGGGCTTCGCGCCGGTTCGCCGCACAGGGCCGCTTTCCCTTTAGGCTCATGTACGGCCGAGCTTCGTGAGTTCACGGATTGCCGAACCTGTGTCCCGGCTACTACATCCAGATTCCTGCAGAGACGTCGTGGCGGCTTAGGCCGAGAAAGTAGAACCTCCATCAAGTCACCAGCGCCACTATTAGCTGGCAGCCAGCCCCCGTGAGTCGAATTCGCATCTTCTTGCTGCCTGTTGCTGCGCTAGTTCGACGAGGTGCCTGGGGTATCCCGGATCAGGCGTTTATATCCCTCAGCAATTTTGTAACGACGATTCTCCTTGCCCGCGCGCTTACTCCCGAGCGGTTCGGCGAATTCGCTGTGGCATTCTCCTTCGTCACTGTTGCCCTGGCTCTGGCATCTGCTGCGCTGACGCAGCCCTTTGTGGTCTTGAGTGCAAGGTACGACGCCGATCAATATCGCCGATTCTTCAAGGCCACCTTGCTTGCTCATCTCCTCGTTATCGTGGCCGTGGCGACTGCTGTCGCTGCGGGAAGCGGCGTGGCAGCCATCTTGGGCTGGCGGCTGGCGGCTCTGGTTGCATTCACTATCCCGGCCT
>Ga0247825_10002741_pt1 | contig 11657 bp, 11 predicted proteins | sample 13C_Vanillin_Day_FD_194413 | JGI IMG/M metagenome (GOLD analysis project Ga0247825, IMG submission 194413) | Soil microbial communities from agricultural site in Penn Yan, New York, United States - 13C_Vanillin_Day48 | ecosystem: Environmental > Terrestrial > Soil > Agricultural land | place... | reverse complement strand
GACTGCAAGGGCAACCTCGTGGCAAGCCTGCTGGCGCTGCAGGCGCTGCGCGAGGTCTGCGGCGGGTGGCCGGTCGAGGTCGCGGTCGTCTGCGAGGGGTCGGAGGAGCAGTCCAGCGGCGGCATGGAGGCGCTGGCCCGGGCGCGTCCCGACCTCGTCCGCTGTGACGCGCTGGTGCTCGCCGACACCGGCAACGTCGCGCTGGGCGTCCCCACGGTCACCACCTCGCTGCGCGGGACCGGAAGCGTGCTGGTCACCGTGCGCACCATGGACCGCCCTGCCCACTCCGGGATGTACGGCGGGGCCGCGCCGGATGCTCTGCAGGCCCTGCTCGCGGCCTTGGCGAGCCTGCGCGACGAGACCGGCGAGACGACGGTCGACGGGCTGGCCCACGACGGCCGGTGGGCCGGCGCGGCATACGACCCAGCCCGGTTCGCCGACGATGTCGGCGTGCTCGACGGCGTCCAGCCGCTCAGCGGCGACGGCGCGTCCATCGCCGACCTCGTGTGGGCGCGTCCCGCCGCCACGGTCCTGGCGATCGACTGCCAGCCGGTCTCCCAGGTGACGGCGGCGGTGCACGGCAGCGCCCGGGCCGTGGTCAACCTGCGCACTCCGCCCGGCGTCGACGCGGCCGAGGCCCAGCGCCTGCTCATCGAGCATCTCCGCCGGCACACGCCGTACGGCGCCCAGGTCGAGGCGAGGCCGGTGTCCCTCGGCCAGCCGTTCGAGGCCCGGACCGACGGACCCGCCTTCCGCGCCCTGGGGCGGGCCATGGCGGCGGCGTTCGGCCGGGAGATGGTCACGACCGGACAGGGCGGCTCGATCCCGCTCGCGACCGCGCTCGCCGAGCTGCTGCCCGAGACGGAGGTGCTGCTCATCGGTGTCGAGGAGCCCGGCGCCAGGATCCACGCCCCGAACGAGAGCGTCCACCCCGAGGAGCTGCGGCGGACCGCGCTGGCGCTCGCGCTGTTCCTCGCCGAGCTCGGCGGCCTGCTGCAGGAGGATTGAGCCATGGCGACCACCGAGGCTGACGTCATCGAGATCCTGGGGGCTCGGAACCGGGAGCACCGCGACCTCGCAGTCCTCGACTGCCTGAGGGGGAACGCATGACCGTGCGATGGGTCTGGGTGTTCCTCGACCTCCCCGAGCGGGAGTTCGAGACGTCGCTGGCGTTCTGGCGTGAGGTCGCCCGCAGCGACGTGTCGCCGTGGCGTGGGCAGTACCGCGAGTTCGCCACGCTGCTCCCCGCCGAGGGCGAACCCTGGCTGAAGGTGCAGCGCGTGGGCGGCGAGGGCGGTGTCCACCTCGACCTCGACGTCGACGAGCCCCTGCCGGTGGCCGCCGAGCGGGCGGTGCGGCTCGGTGCCGCGGTGGTCGGCGACCTCGGCGACGTGGTGGTGTGCCGCTCACCCGGCGGGTTCGTCTTCTGCCTCACACCGTGGACCCCCGGGGAGACGGCGCAGGGCCAGGTGCGCACGGGCGCCGAGAGCCTGCTCGACCAGGTCTGCCTCGACATCCCACCGCAGGGGTATTCCGCCGAGGTCGCCTTCTGGTCCGAGCTCACGGGGTGGGAGGTGGACGACCCCGACCCCGACGACGAGTTCGCGCGCCTCACCTGGCCCGCGGGGCTGCCGGTGCGGTTCCTCCTGCAGCGGCTCGACGAGGGCGACGGGCCGGTGCAGGGGCACGTCGACCTCTCCGCGGTCGACCGCGCGGCAGAGGTCGAGCGCCACCTCGGCCTGGGGGCGAGCGAGGCGGGCGCCGGCCGGGGCTGGACCGTGATGCGGGCGCCCGCGGGGCACCGGTACTGCGTCACCGATCGCCACCCCGAACGACCGGTCGGCGGCGCACCCTGACCGCCGGGACCTTCGCCCAGGGCCTCGTCCACAGCGCTGCACACGGTCTGCGCACCGTCCACAGCAGCCCGTAGACCGCTCCTGCCCGCGGCGTGCCCCGCCTAGCGTCGCGGTGTGCGAGGAGATCCCGAGGACCTGCGGAGGACCGCAGCCACGCTGCGTCTGGAGGGCGACCGGGTGCGGCTCCTGGCGATGCGGGTGCGGGCCGTCGGTGCGGTGCGATGGCGGTCTCCGGCAGCCGAGCTGTACCGGCAGCGCGTGGAGGCGCGGGCCGGGCGGCTGGAGGCAGCGGCCGAGGAGGCCCACACCCTGGCGCGGGCCGCCGAGGCTCTCGCGGCAGTCCTCGAGCGGCCGGAGCCACCCTGATGGCTCGCGCCCGCACGAGCCTCGACATCACCGGGGGCACGGGCGGTGTCGGTGCGGCGCTGGAGGACCTCGCCGCGGCGGCGCAGCGGATCGCCGAGACGGCAGCCGACGTCTCGCTGGTGGCGACGGTGGTGCTGCGCTCGGCGCTGTCCGCCGACCTGGTGTCGGCCGCGCTGGCGTGCCCGGTCGAGTCCGCGCGCCTCGCTGCGGGGCTCGCCGACCTCGCGGGCCCGCGCGGGCTCGGCGGTGAGGCCGTGGCTCTCGGCACACTCGCTGCCGGACTGCGGTCGGCCGTCGCGGCCTACGCCGCGGGCGAGGAGGTGGTCGCCCGGCTCGTCGAGGCGGCCCAGGACGCCGCCGTGCTCGTGCTGTCGCGCCAGGCGGCGCCCCTGGCTGTCGCGGTGGCCGCAGTGCACCGAGTCGGGGTCGACGTGGGGGCCGGGGCCGACCGGCTGGTCTTCGAGGCCCCTTGGCTGGCGGACCTCGCCGGTGGCGTCGAAGGTGCGGTCGCCGGGCCCGCCACACCGCTGGACTACGAGGACGCCCTCATCCTGCTGTCCCGGACCCTGTCGCACGGCGGTCGGCTCACCGAGGCCGGGAGGCAGGTCCAGGCCACGGCCGAGCCGTCCAGAGCCGCCCGCGCACCGGCGAGCCTGGCTGACCTCCTCGCCCACCAGGACGATCTCGGTACCGCGGCCTCGCAGCCGTCCCGGGTGCGTGTGGTCGAGGTGCCGCAGGCTGACGGTTCGTCGTCCTGGGTCGTCGTCATCCCGGGCACCCAGAGCTGGTCGCCGCGGGCGGGTACCAACCCGTCCGACCTCACCAGCGACGTGGTCCTCATGGCCCAGCAGTCCGCACTGCTCGCCGCGGGCGTGGACCACGCGCTGCTGCAGGCCCAGCGCGACGCGGGACGGGAGGGCCTGGCCGACGCCGTGATGCTGGTCGGCCACAGCCAGGGCGGCATCGCCGCCGCGGCCCTGGCCGCCGACCCGGACTTTCGCCAGCGCCAACGGGTCACCCACGTCGTGGCGAGCGGCGCGCCCATCGCGCGCTTTCCCGTGCCGCCCGAGGTCTCGGTGCTGGCCATCGAGCACCGGCAGGACGCCGTGCCCCGTCTGGAGGGTGAGCGCAACGCGGACCGCCGCGGCTGGGTGACGGTCACCCGCGACCTCGACGGCGAGCCGGTGGACCGCAGCGCGGGCGCCGCCCACGCCTCCGGGCTCTACCGGGCGACCGCAGCCCTGGCCGACACCTCGGGTTCGCACTCGCTCGCCGACTGGAGGCGCGGCAGTGCCGCCTTCCTGGCCGGCCCGACGGCGGGCACCGCGACCGTGCGCGACTTCCGGGTGGCGCGGGTGGGGGGTGCCCCCTAGTGGCAAGATCGGCCGCGTGAACCCGTCGACCGCCCTCGCGACCGTGCTCGTCGACGAGCTCATCCGCTGCGGTGTGCGCGAGGCGGTGCTGTGCCCGGGGTCCCGGTCTGCGCCGCTGGCCTACGCCCTGCAGGACGCCGACCGCGCCGGGCGGCTTCGCCTCCACATGCGGGTGGACGAGCGCTCGGCTGGCTTCCTCGCCCTGGGGCTGGCCAAGGTCACCCGGGTCCCCGCTGTCGTGGTGACGACCTCCGGCACCGCGGTGGCGAACCTCCACCCTGCCGTTCTCGAGGCCCATCACGCCCACGTGCCACTGGTCGTGCTCAGCGCCGACCGGCCCCCGGAGCTGCGCGGCACCGGGGCCAACCAGACGACGGCCCAGCCCGGCATCTTCGGCGCGGTCGTGCGGTGGACGCAGGACCTCGGTGCCCCCGAACGACGTCCCGGCCAGCAGGCCGCGTGGCGGTCGACGGTATGCCGCGCGGTCGCCGCCGCGACCGGACGGCCCTCCGGGGTGCCGGGACCGGCGCACCTGAACGTCCCACTGCGCGAGCCGCTGGTCCCGATGGACCAGGGCGAGTGGCCCGAGCCGCTGGCAGGCCGGGCGGGCGGCGAGCCCTGGGTCCGCGTGGCGGGCAGCGCGACGACCGGAGACACGGCCGGCTCGAGAGCGGTCACGCCCCTCGAGAGGACCCTCGTGGTGGTCGGCGACCTGCCCGAGCCCGGTCAGGCGGAGGCCGCCATCCGCTGGGCGATCGACTCCGGCTGGCCTGTGGTGGCCGAGCCGTTCAGCTCCGCCCACGGAGCCCTGCCGCACGGCCCGCTGCTGCTGGCCGCCGAGGACTGGCTGGAGCGCCACCTTCCGGACCGGGTCATCACCGTCGGCCGGGTCACGCTGGCCCGCCCGGTGGCGCGGCTGCTGCGCAACCCGAGTGTGCGCGTCGAGGCCGTCACCGCCGACCCGGCCTGGGCCGACCCCTCCCACGTCGTCAGCGCCGTCCACGGCCTGGGCGTGCTGCGCGTTCCCGTGCCCACGGCCGGGGCCGGTGACTGGGCGGCGGAGTGGGAGCAGGCCGGCAGGGCGGTCGCCAAGGCCGTGGCCGACGCCGCCCACCCGTGGCCCAGTGGGCTCGCGGTCGCCGAGGCCGTCGGGACCTCGGTGGCACCCGGCGCCCTGCTCTTCCTGGGCTCGTCCAACGCCGTCCGCGACCTCGACCTCGCCACGCACCCTGCCGGGGACCGGCCTGCGGTGGTCGCCAGTCGCGGCCTGGCCGGGATCGACGGCTGTGTCTCCACGGCGGTCGGACTGGCGCTCGCGGGCGGTGGGCCGAGCTATGCGCTGCTCGGCGACCTCACCTTCCTCCACGACGCCAACGGCCTGCTCATCGGACCGGCCGAGCCCCGCCCGGACCTCACGATCGTGGTTGCGAACGACGACGGCGGCGGCATCTTCACCCTCCTCGAGCCGGGGGAGCCGGCCCGGGCAGCGGACTTCGAGCGCGTGTTCGGCACCCCCACCGGCACCGACCTCGCTGCCCTCTGCGCCGCGCACGGCGTGCCCCACCGGGTCGCCGCCACGAGGGACGACCTCGCCGCGGCCGTCGCCGAGCGACCCCGCGGTCTTCGAGTGGTCGAGGTACGCCTGGACCGGAGCGGCCACCGCGAGGCCCACGCCCGGCTGCGGGCCACCGCCGCCGAGGCCCTCGGCCCCAGCCGCTGACTGCCTGGGGCGGCCCGGGCCCAGAGGTCGCGGCTCAGGCCTAGAACATGATCGCCGCGACGGGCTGCCGGTCCGTGGCCAGCGCAGTCGACAGGGCTGCGACCGTGCGAGGGGTCAGCTCCTCGACCACTCCCTGCGCCGCCTGGGCGGCGATGGTGCGCAGCCCGGCATACGCCGAGCCGAGGACCTGCACCGGCAGCCGCAGGTCAGCCTCGTCGTCGGTGCGCTCGCACGTCGCCGGTGCCCCGGCACCCCCACACCGCAGGCGCCAGCGGCCCTCGTTCCAGGGGCAGACCGGGTCGAGCACGTCCAGCACGGTGTCGACGGCGGCGGCATACCCGCGCTGCTCGAGAGCCGCGCCGACCTCCACCAGCCGCAGCCAGGCACCGTCGTAGACCTTCACCGAGGCGGCGCGAGGTCCGCCGGCCCACCACAGCAGGGGGTCGTCCAGGCTTCGGCTCTCGACCTTCACCTCGCTGGTGAGGTCGAAGTCGACCAGCCGCCGGGACAGGGCGAGCAGTGCCGCCGGGTCGGCAGCCGCCATCTCGTGGCAGGTCACCGCCCCGTGCGGCCGCCCGTCCTCCCACTTGTCCCTCCGGTGCAGCAGCGCGTAGCCGACCTGGTGGCCGTCGCGCTCGGCGAAGAGCACCTGGGTGGCCTCGCGGCCTCGCCGGCCCGCGGGGAAGTCGCGGGCCCGGGCGCGCGTCATCCGCGGCGTGCGGACGACCGCACCGAGCTGGGCGCCCATGAAGCGGACGTGCAGCTCGTGCACCGTGTCGGCAATGCCGTCCGCGGCCAGCGCGACCATGCGGGTCGACACCGTCCCGGCGGCCTCCTCGAAGGCGGGTGCGCTCAGGTGCTGGCCGCGCGAGAGGGTGACGAACGCGTCGAGGGAGGCCACGGCATACCCGAAGCGCCCGTAGATCACCGGCTCGGACGCGTGCAGGCCGGACACGGCCGCCCCCTGGTCGTGGAGGTCCTCGAAGTGGTGGCGGATCATCCGGCTCAGGACGCCGCGGCGGCGCTCGTCGGGGTGGACGCCCACCCACGTCAGCCCGGCCATCGGCACGGTGTGCACGCCGCCGGCGGGGGCCGGGATCGTGAGCGTCATGTCGTAGGACCCGTAGATGCCCGCGAAGGGGGCACCGCCGCTGCGGGTGGCGGCGTAGCACCGCGTCAGGTCGAGGGACTCGAGATTCTCCTCCACCGGTCGCGAGTGCTCGAAGAAGAACGCCGCCTGGTCGACCGCGAGGAAGTCTCCGGCGAGGTCGGGGGTGACGGGGACGATCTCGTATGCCGGGCGCTCACGATCCATGGCGACGATCCTCGCGGCCGCGCGACGCCTGTGCCAGTGGGTTTGCGCGCCGCCAGCGGGTTTCCGCGCCGCCAGCGCGGTTACGCGCCGGAGAGGGCGTCGCGCATCGGCACGAGCTTGGCGTCGGACTCGGCGACCTCCGACTCGGGGTCGGAGCCTGCGACGATCCCGCAGCCGGCGAACAGCCGCAGCTGGGCCGGGTCCTGGGTGTCGTAGGCGCCGCAGCGCAGCGCGATGCCCCACTCGCCGTCGCCGGCGGCGTCCATCCAGCCCACCGGGCCGGCGTAGCGGCCGCGGTCCATCTCCTCGAGCTCGGCGATGACCTCGTCGGCGACCGAGGTCGGCGTGCCGCAGACGGCTGCCGAGGGGTGCAGGGAGGCGGCGAGGGCCAGCGACGACGTGTCGTCGTGCAGGACCCCCGCGACGTCGGTGGCGAGATGCATGACGTTGCTGAGGTGCAGCACGAACGGCGACTCGGGGACGTTCATGGACGAGCAGTGGGGGCGCAGCGCGTCGGCGACGGAGCGCACGGCGTACTCGTGCTCCTCGAGGTCCTTGGACGAGCGGGCCAGCGAGGCCGCGAGCGCCAGGTCGTGCTCGTCGTCGCCGGTGCGGCGGATGGTGCCGGCCAGCACGCGCGAGGTGACCAGGCCCTTCTCGAGGCGCACGAGCATCTCGGGGGTCGCGCCCACGAGCCCGTCGACGGCGAACACCCAGGTCGTGTCGTAGCGCTCGGCCAGCCGCTGCAGCAGCCACCGCGGGTCGACGGCCTGCTGGGCGCGCACGCAGAGGTCCCGGGCGAGCACGACCTTGTCGAGCTGCCCGTCGGTGATGCGGGCGACGGCCTCGGAGACCCGGCCGGCCCACTGGGCGGGGGAGAGCGCGCCGTCGGAGAACGTGACCCCCTCCGGCTCCCGTGGCGGCTCCTGCCGGCGCGGCGACGGGGAGGCGGGGAGGGAGGCGTCGGTGCCCACGGTGGTGAGCCACCACCTGCCGTCACGGCAGCCGACGACCACCTCGGGGACGACGAGGGTCGCGCCCGCGGCCGACCCGGCGGCATACGACACCGACCCGAAGGCCACCGGCCCGGTGCCGGCCGCGCCGACCTCGTCCCGGACCACCGCCCTGGCCACGGCCTGGCGCCACCACGACTGCGCCCGCGCGAAGCGGTCCGGCCCGTGGGCGGTGAACTCCAGGGCCCGACCCCAGCCGATCAGGCCCTCGCCGCGGCGCACCCAGCTCGACACCTCGCGGGGGTCGGTCACGGCGGGCAGCAGGTCCAGCAGGCGACCCGCAGGGTCGAGCTCGACGGTGCGCGCCACCAGCGGCGTGCCGTGAGGGCGGGCCGCGAGGTGGGGGTCGGGCAGGCTGGTCATGTCGCGGGCCAGCCTACGGCGCGCGGCGCCCGGTGTGTGCCGCAGGGCAAGGCCGCGGGAGGATGGGACTCATGACCCGCGCCAGCCTGGACAAGGACCCCCGAGACGTCGCTGCGATGTTCGACGACGTCGCGGGGAAGTACGACCTCACCAACGACGTCCTCTCCCTCGGGCAGGACCGGCTCTGGCGGCGGGCGGTCGTCCGGGCCGTCGACGCGCAGCCGGGCGAGCGCGTGCTCGACATCGCGGCCGGTACGGGCACCTCGAGCGAGCCGTTCGCCGACCAGGGGGTCCACGTGGTCCCGGCCGACTTCTCGCTCGGCATGCTCGCCGTGGGCAACCGTCGACGCCCCGACCTCGGTTTCACCGCCGCCGACGCGATGAGGCTGCCGTTCGCCGACGCGTCCTTCGACGCCGTGACGATGTCCTTCGGGCTGCGCAACGTTGCCGACACCCAGGCGGCGCTGCGCGAGTTCCTCCGGGTCACCAGGCCAGGCGGCCGGCTCGTGGTCTGCGAGTTCAGCCAGCCGGTGAACGGCGCGTTCCGCAAGGTCTACACCGAGTACCTCATGCGCTCGCTGCCCTCCATCGCGCGGCGGGTGAGCTCCAACCCCGAGTCCTACGTCTACCTCGCCGAGTCCATCCAGGCCTGGCCAGCCCAGCGCGAGCTGGCCCTGGCCATCTCCGGCGCAGGGTGGTCGGACGTCGCCTGGCGGAACCTCACCGGGGGAGTCGTCGCACTCCACCGGGCCACCGCACCGGCGTGAGCCGAGAGCGTGGTTAGGCTCGCCTAAGTACGACACACGCGTGAGGCGGGAATAGACTCCTCCGAGCAATTCGTGAACAGGTTCACAAGCGTTTCGAGGCAGGCGTGACTCAGACCATCACCGACAGCGGATCCGTGGCGTCAGCGACGGAGACCGCCGACGTCATCGTCGTCGGGGCGGGGCCGGCCGGCTCCGCCACTGCGGCCTACCTGGCGATGACGGGCCTGGACGTCCTGGTCCTGGAGAAGACGGCGTTCCCCCGCGAGAAGGTCTGCGGTGACGGCCTCACCCCGCGCGCGGTCAAGGAGCTCATCACCCTCGGCATCGCCACCCCCGAGGACGACGGCTGGATCAAGAACCACGGCCTGCGGATCATCGGCGGAGGCATGCGGCTCTCGCTGCCGTGGCCCGACCTCGCGAGCTTCCCGCCCTACGGCCTGGTGCGCACGCGGCAGGACTTCGACGACATCCTCGCCCGGCACGCCGTCAAGCACGGCGCCCGCCTGCGCGAGTCGACCAACGTGACCGGCCCGGTCCTCGACACCACCGGCCGCATCGTGGGCGTGACCGCCAGGGCGGTCGACGACAAGGGCCGCTCGACCGGCCCCGAGCTGACCTACCGGGCGCCGCTCGTCGTCGCGGCCGACGGCAACTCCTCGCGGCTGTCGCTGTCGATGAACCGGCCCAAGCGCGACGACCGCCCGATGGGGGTGGCCGTGCGCACGTACTACACGAGCCCCCGCCACGACGACGACTACCTCGAGTCCTGGCTCGAGCTGTGGAGCACCGACGACAACGGCAACAAGATCCTGCTGCCCGGCTACGGCTGGATCTTCGGCGTCGGCGACGGCACGTCCAACGTCGGCCTCGGCATCCTCAACACGTCCTCGGCGTTCGGCAAGACGGACTACAAGGACGTCATGCGCCGCTGGGTCGCCACCATGCCGCAGGAGTGGACCTACAGCGACGAGACCATGGTCGGTCCGATCCGCGGCGCCGCCCTCCCGATGGGCTTCAACCGCCAGCCACACTATGACCGGGGCCTGCTCCTCGTGGGCGACGCCGGCGGGATGGTCAATCCCTTCAACGGCGAGGGCATCGCCTACGCCATGGAGTCCGGCCGCCTTGCGGCCGAGGTCGTCGCGCAGGCCTTCGCCCGCGGCTCCGACGCCGGGCGCGAGCGGGTGCTGCAGTCCTACCCCCGCGTCATGAAGGACGCGCTGGGCGGGTACTACACGCTCGGACGGTATTTCGCGAAGATGATCGGCAACCCCGAGGTCATGCGCCTGGCGACGAAGTACGGCCTGCCGCGCACGACCCTCATGAAGTTCCTGCTCAAGGTCATGGCCAACCTCGCCGAGCCGCACGGCGGCGACGCGAGCGACCGCCTGATCACCGCCCTGTCGAAGATGGCGCCCGACGCATGACCGGGGATGCGCTCCGTGGTGGTGCCCATAGGATTGGGCCGCACTGCACGCATGCAGGCCACACCGTCGGCGAGAGAAATGAAAGGGGAGTTGCGCGGTGACCAACCCCTACGTCCCGCTGCTGTTCCTGCTGGCGATCGGCGGAGGCTTTGCGGTCTTCTCGGTGTTCGCTGCCTCGATCGCAGGGCCCAAGCGCTACAACCGCGCCAAGCTGGACGCCTACGAGTGCGGCATCGAGCCGACCCCTCAGGCAGCCGGCGGTGGCCGCGTGCCGATCAAGTACTACCTGACCGCGATGCTCTTCATCATCTTCGACATTGAGAGCGTCTTCCTCTACCCGTTCGCGGTGGCCTTCAACAAGCTCGGCCTGTTCGCACTGGTCGAGATGGTGCTCTTCATCATCACCGTGTTCGTCGCGTACGCCTATGTCTGGCGCCGCGGCGGGCTCGAGTGGGACTGACCGGCCGGGCACGAGCACACAAGGACAGATGATGGGAATCGAAGAGAAGCTCCCCGCAGGCTTCGTGCTGACCACGGTCGAGCAGGTCGCCGGGTACATGCGCAAGAGCTCGGTCTGGCCGGCGACGTTCGGCCTTGCCTGCTGCGCCATCGAGATGATGGCCGTCGGCACCCCCGACTACGACATCGCCCGCTTCGGCATGGAGCGCTTCTCCGCGACTCCCCGCCAGGCGGACCTCATGATCGTGGCGGGCCGGGTGAGCCAGAAGATGGCGCCCGTGGTGCGCCAGGTCTACGACCAGATGCCCGAGCCGAAGTGGGTCATCGCGATGGGCGTCTGCGCCAGCTCCGGCGGGATGTTCAACAACTACGCGATCGTCCAGGGCGTCGACCACATCGTCCCGGTGGACGTCTACCTGCCGGGCTGCCCGCCGCGTCCGGAGATGCTGCTCAACGCGATCCTCACGCTCCACGAGCAGATCCAGGGCAGCAAGCTCGGCGTCAACCGCGTCGCCGCGGCGCGCGCTGCGGAGGAGGCGGCGCTCAAGGCCACCCCGACGCACCAGATGAAAGGCCTGCTCGCATGAGCGAGGAGAAGAAGGACGACGTGGCCCAGGACCCGCAGCGGGCCACGGCCAACAGCAACATCGATGGCACCAAGGCCGCCGATGCCGCCGCCGACAGGGGTGCCGGACCGGACCAGCCGGCCGCCGAGATCGTCGGCGAGACGGTGAAGGCCGACGCCGCCACCGAGCCCAGCGCCGCCGATGCCGACAACCTGCCCGCTGCTCCGGGCACGACCCCCGACCCCGTGGTGGTCGGTGAGCGACACGGGATGTTCGGCTCGAGCGACGCCGGCGACACCTCGGGCTACGGCGGCCTGGTCACGAAGGTCCTGTTTCCGGCGGCCGCCGTCCGCCCCTACGGCTCCTACTTCGACGAGATCGCCGACACCCTCGAGCGCGGCCTCGTGGGCGGCGACGCATCCTTCAGCGAGG
>Ga0247825_10002739_pt1 | contig 11663 bp, 8 predicted proteins | sample 13C_Vanillin_Day_FD_194413 | JGI IMG/M metagenome (GOLD analysis project Ga0247825, IMG submission 194413) | Soil microbial communities from agricultural site in Penn Yan, New York, United States - 13C_Vanillin_Day48 | ecosystem: Environmental > Terrestrial > Soil > Agricultural land | place... | reverse complement strand
TACCCGCCCTACCCCGGCAGCGACATCAGGCCGATCGTCACGAGAAGCGGAACGATCACCGCGACGAGCGCTTCGCCGGCGATGAGGCCGGACGCCGTGGCAATCGCGTAGTCCTTCTGCGTGTCAGGCGACACGCGGGCCCAGACCCGGTCGAGCACCGCACCGATGAAAATCATGGTGACGGCGCTGATCGGGATGAGCATCGCGATGCCGGCGCCCGCTGGAGACGGCACGAAGGGCCGCCACGACTTGCGCTGCTCGAGCAGCGTGAGCCCGATGCCGATGATCGCCCCGACGGCGGTGGACGTCTGCATCCACGCCAGCCGCGCCGCGGCTTCGGCGGTGAGCCCGTCGCCGGACAGGTCCTGCGTCACCAGCTTGGCAAAGCCCACCCAGCGCTGCGAAGTGGGGCTGAGGAGCTGCGCGCCCTCGCCGACGATGCCGTAGGTATCGCGCAGGATCGGATACATCACTGCGAGGGCCAGGGCGCCGATCGGCACCGCGAGCAGCTGCATGTAGGTGAGGATGCGCGGGGTCGACCCGATCATCGCCCCGGCGCGGAAGTCCTGCATCAGCCCTTCCGACTCGGCGGCCACCGCACCGGTGATGCCGCTCGACACCATGCTGGCGCGCAGGTTGCCGGGCGCGATCACGGCGAACATCGCCTGCATCACGTTGGTCATGGTGCTGATCGGGCCCCAGTTGGTTTCACCGAGCACACGCAGCGCCACCAGCCCGAGCGGCACCGAGAGCACGATCGCCAGCACCGAGTGCCACACCGGCGTGGCGAAGAAGTACGACTGGACGGCAATCAGCGCCAGGGTCGACAGCGTCCCACCGATTGCGACCCAGTGCAGCGGGAGGTCGCCGCTCGTGGCGTCCGCCGCGGCGAGCGAGCGAAACGTGCCCATCAGCACTCGCCAGCGCAGGAGCAGCGCGCAGATGCCGCCCGCGACCAGCATGCCCACCGACGGCCACATCACCAGGAGCAGCACGTCCACGCGACGCCCGTCGGCGGCGAGCAGCCCCTGCGAAACCAGCCACGGCGGCATCAGCACCCACGCCACGATGCCGCCAATCAGCATGCTGGCGCTGAGCCGCAGGCCGATGATGATGCCCGAGCCGATGCTGAGCAGCGACACGCCGAACCCCAGGCCGACACGTGGCGAGAAGTCGTTGACGGCGAGCGGGATGGTGTCGCGCACCCATTGCAGCACGGTCGCCAGGAATACCAGACCCGAGGCGGCGAGCGCGCCGACCATGGCGTACGCCGACTTGCGCGCCTGCGGCCCGTGCGCATCGAGCAGAATCAGGGTTTCTCCGGCGGCGATGCCGTCGGGAAACGGCAGGTTCTCGTCGTCGATGAAGTGCTTGCGCAACGGCACCGCGAGGAACACGCCGAGCAGCCCCGAGGCGGTGAGCCAGGCCCAGGTCTGGAACGCGGTCAGGTTCACGTCGAAGCCGCTGCCAGGCTCCAGCCGCAGCAGGTCGAAGGCCGCCAGCAGCCAGCAGAGGAAGGCCACCTGCCCCGCCGACGTGCCCGCGGTCTGGACCACGTTGTTCTCCCAGCGGTTGTAGCTCTTGGAGAACAGGCCGAGCGCGAGGAAACCGAAGAACGCGGACACGACCGAGATGTTCGGACCGAATCCGAACTTCAGGACCATGTAGGGATAGGAGGCGCCGATGACCAGCGCGACCAGCAGGCCCACGACGACCGAACGCGGCGTGAACTCGCGGATATGAGACGGCTTCTGCGGGCCGGGTGACGACATGCGGCGGATTGTATGCGGCCTCGGGCCAGGCCGCACCACGCCGGCGCGAATCTACGCGGCTTTCTTCACGGCTCTGCGCCCCGATCGCGTGCGCCGGGCGATGAGCCGCGCCACCGCGGCCTCGTCGGCCGAGAGCCGCCCGGCCCGCGCGGCGCGCGGCCGGGCGGGACCGATCACGTCGCCGTCGAGATATGCCTCGAGGACCGCGGGGTGCACGTAGCACTTGCGGCACACGGCCACGGTGTTGCCGAGGCGATCGGCCGCAGCCTCGATCGCCTGCACTACCGCCCGTTTCGCCGCCGCTGCCGACGGGGCCTGCGGCGCGTCGGCGAGACCGCGCGCCACGAGCACGGTGCCGGCCCAGGTGCGGAAGTCCTTGGCCGTGAACGCCTCCCCGCAGGCGTCGCGCACGTAGTCGTTGACGTCAGACGACTCCACCGAGCAGCGCCCACCCTCCTCGTCCACGTACTGAAAGAGCTCGTAACCGGGCAGGTCGCGGCATGCCTTCACGATCCGCGCGAGGCGCGCGTCTCGGCAGTCCACGCTGTGCACGATGCCGCTCTTGCCGCGGAACTCGAAGGTCACGCTCGACCCGCGCACCTTGGCGTGGGCATTGCGCAGCGTGGTCAATCCGTACGAGCGGTTCGCGCGCGCGTACTCTTCGTTGCCGACCCGGATCAGCGTACGCTCGAGCAGCTCCACCACCGTCGCCACGACTTTCTCGCGCGGCAATCCCGCCCGCCCCAGATCGGCGGCGGTGCGGGCGCGCAGCGTGGGCAGCGCGGCCGCGAACTGCAGCAGCCGCCCGTATTTCACCTCGTCGCGCACCTCGCGCCACCGCGGGTGATAGCGATACTGCTTCCGCCCGCGGGCATCGCGGCCGGTGGCCTGCAGGTGTCCGAGCGGGTGCGGGCAGATCCAGACGTCCCGCCACGCCGGGGGGATCGCGAGCGCCTTGACCCGGCCGAGCGTGTCGCGATCGGTCACGGTCCGTCCGCTCGAATCCGCGTAGCGGAACCGCGCACGGCCGAGCCGGCGAATGCCCGGCGTGCGTGCGTCGTTGACATATCGGAGGCCAGCCGCGGCGGCTGACGCGTTCGCCTCCAGAACCGCAGGCGGTCGAGGTGTGGACCTGGCCATACCCGGTGAGAAGCAGCAATCAAGCCATCGCCCTGCCAGCAATACGGCCGAGGCGGCGCTCGACGTTCGTCGGGCGCGATCCTCAGCGCCCGAGGTCGTTGCGGGCGACGACGCCGCCCTTCATCACGAAGCGCACGCGCTGCATCTCGGTGATGTCGGCGAGCGGGTCGCGGGCCACCGCAATCAGGTCCGCGTACTTGCCTTTCTCGACGCTGCCAATCTGGGTCACCCAGTTGTAGTTGAGCATCGCCGCGGTGGGCAGGAACGCCATCTGCAGCGCCTCGCGCGGTGTGAGCCCCCACTTCACGAAATAGGGGAACTGGTCGGCCTGGCGCCCGTGTGGAACGTCAGCCGACGTGGCGCCGCTGCCGAAGACGAACCGCACGCCCGCCGCCCGCGCCTTCTTGAACGCCTGCTCGGCCATTCTGAGCCGGCTGTTCTGCCCGCTGGTGCGTTTCAGATCGGCGGGTTCCAGCGCGACGAGATCGTCGATGGTCAGCTCGAACGGCAGTTTCTTCTCGACCAGCAGCCGCAGCGACGCGTCGTCGAGATCGGTCAGGTGATTCGGGGCGTCGACGCCCGCCTTGAGGCAACTGAGCTGTCCTTCCCCGCCGTAGGTGTGGCAGGCCACCTTGAGGCCGAGGCGATGCGCTTCGTCCACGATCGCCATCACCTCTTCCTCGGTGAGCGACGGGCTGTTGACCAGCGTGCCATCGGGTTTGAACACGCTGTACTCGTCTCCGACGAAGTCCTGCGTCGTGTAAATCTTCACCCAGTCCACGCCGTGCAGCTTGGCTTCGCGCACCGCCGCCCGCGCCAGCCAGGGCGAGTTGGGATTCTTGCTTTCGGTGAACCGATCGGCGAAGCGTTCGAAGAAGGCCGGATACGACGTGCTGGCGCGTTGATTGAGCGACTGACCCACCACCTGCATCCGCGGCCCGAGCACGACGCCGCGGTTGATGGCGTTACGCAGATCGACCGTGCCGTAGCCGCCGCGCGAGTCCATGTCGAGGACGGTCGTGAACCCGGCCTGCAGGTCGGCCTGCGCGTTGGCGACCGCCACGATCGTCCGCGTGGACTGCGACAGCTCGTCGGGCGGATAGACGTGAACGTGGGCGTCGATCATGCCCGGAAGCACCGTGGCGCCGCTCAAGTCGATCACCGTCGCGCCGGGCGGTACGGTGACCGATGGACCCACCTCCGCGATGCGATCGCCCTTGATGATGATGATCTGATTCGCGGCCATCGACCCGGACCGGCTGTCGAACAGACGGCCCGCCCGCAGGGCGACGACCTGCTCCGGCGGCGCGAGGAACTTCGCCGGCGCGCTGGCTATTCCTCCCTGGCCGCCGACGACAGCCGGAAGCCCGGCGCCAAGGCACAGCACGATCGCACCAAGAACACGCGAGATCCGTCCCATGAGTCCTCCTGTCCGGAAGCGGGGCGTGCAGAGCATACGCCGTCCCGGCACGGCCGGCGCCGGGCTGTCACAGTGGCCGCCGATTGAGGGAGAATCCCCGCGGGAGACACGCTGATGCGACTTCATCACCGGACCGTCTTGCTCGTCCTGCCGATGCTGGCCCTGCTTACGCTCACCGCCCCGGCCGCCGCCCAGCAGGCGCCGACCCGCGGCATCGTCAACATCACCGGGCAGCTCTATCGCGCCCAGAACAACAACCACTACACGGTGCTGCTGGTCACGCCCGAAGGCGTGATCATGAGCGACCCGATCAACCGCGACTTCGGGCGCTGGCTCAAAGCGGAGATCGCCACGCGGTTCAAGGTGCCGGTGCGCTACGTGCTCTACACCCACCGCGACTGGGACCACGCGTCGGGCGGCGTCGTCTTCGCCGACACCGCCGAGTTCGTCGGCCACCGCAACATGCTGACGGCGCTGGCGCCGCCGGCCGGCAATCCCCCGCTGACCGAAGCTGCGACCAAGATGGACGCCAACCGCAACGGCCTGGTAGAGCGGGCCGAAGCGGCGGCCGACATCGCCGAGCGCTTCGCGCTCTTCGACTACAACCGCGACGAGGTGGTGAGCGGCGCCGAGATCGCGCGCGGTTCGGTGAGCGACGTGCATCCGCCGACGATCACGTACACCGACCGCCATACGGTGACGCTCGGCGGCAAGCAGGTGACGATGGTCTACCTCGGCACCGCGCACGCCGACGACAGCTCGGTACTGCACTTCCCCGCCGAGCGCGCGGTGTTCAGCGCCGACATCCTCCAGGTGCGCCGGCTGCCGGCGGCCCTGGCGCCGAACGTCGGCGCGTGGATCGACGCGCTCTCCCGGATCAACGCGCTCGATTTCGAGTACGCGCTGACCGGCCATGCCCTCGCCGGCACGAAGAAGGACGCGGGCGAGTCGCTGCGGTACCTGCAGGAGCTGTCCTCGGGCGTCGCCGCCGGCGTGGCCGCGGGCCGCACGCTGCCCGAGATCCAGAAGGCGCTCACGCTCGACGCGTTCAAAGGCTTCGAGCGCTGGGACACCGTGCGCACCGATCACATCGCCGGCGTCTATGCGACGCTGCGCGGAACCTCGCCCCCGCCCGGCACGCGCTGAGGCCTGGCGATGACGCGGGGATTCGCGATTGTCGGCACGTTGATGCTGGCCGCGGCCGCCGCGGCGCAACCGGAAATAGCCAGGAGACAGACATGAGCGGGTTCGCGCGACACGTCCTGCTTGCCACCACGCTCGCCACCCTGTGCGCGCCCGCCGCCGCGCAGGAGCGGCCGACGGCCCCGGCGGCGCCGCCGCCGGTGGTGTCGCCCGACGTGTCGACCGACCGGCGGATCGCGCTGCGCGTCTACGCACCGAAGGCCGAGGCGGTGCGCCTCGACGCCAGCGACATTCCCGGCGTGCCATTCGGCGCCGGGCTGCCGATGACGAAGGGTGCCACCGGCATCTGGGAAGCCACGCTCGGTCCGGTGCCGGCCGGCGCGTATCGCTATGCGTTCGTCATCGACAGCGTGCCCACGCTCGATCCGCGCAACCCTTCCACGAGCGAAGCCAACCTGAACGCGTGGAGCCTGCTCTACGTGCCGGGCTCGGACGTGTTCGACACGAAGCCGGTGCCGCGCGGCGCGGTGGCCGAGGTGACCTACTACTCCGACCCGCTGACCATGTTCCGCCGGATGCACGTCTACACCCCGCCCGGATACGAGACGAGCGGCCGCAAGTACCCCGTCCTCTATCTCCTGCACGGCGCCGGCGACAGCGACCACTCGTGGTCCACCGCCGGGCGCGCCGGCTTCATCCTCGACAACCTGATCGCGAAGAAGTCCGCGAAGGACATGATCGTCGTGATGCCGGCCGGGCACACGCGCACGCCAGCAGGGGCGGGCGTCGTGTCGGCGGACGCCAACGCCGCGTTCGCGGGCGACTTTCTCGGCAGCGTCGTGCCCTACGTCGAACAGCACTACCGCGTGGCTGGCGGCCGCGAGAACACCGCCATTGCCGGGCTGTCGATGGGCGGCGGCCAGACGCTCGACATCGCCACCGCGCACGCCGCGAAGTTCGGCTACGTGGGCGTGTTCAGCTCCGGCCTCTTCGGCGTCTTTGCGATTCCCGGTCGCGGCGCCCCACCGCCGGCGTGGTCGAAGGGGTCGAGCGAATGGGAAAAGCGCAATGCCGCTGCGCTCGCCGACGATAAGACGAAGAAGGGGCTGAAGCTATTCTGGTTCTCGACGGGAAAGGACGATTTCCTCGTGCACACCACGCGCTCCACGGTGAACCTGTTCAAGGAGTACGGCTACGCCCCCGTCTACAAGGAGAGCGAGGGCGGTCACACGTGGATCAACTGGCGCGACTACCTGAGCGAGTTCGCGCCGCAGTTGTTCCGGTGATCCATCGGGCGGTCTGAAGACGCCAGCTACGCCTGCGAAGTCGCCGCTCCACGTTCTAGTTCAGCGCGCAGCGGAAGCCGACGTTGGCGTCGGCATAGTCAGGAGGCACGCCGAACCGGTTGCTCACGCGGACGTCCTTGGCGGCCGCGTGCCACGCGCCGCCGCGGGCGACGGCCGACGCGTTCGAGGCGAGCGGTTCCTCGACCTCCTCGCTGGTGTCGTCGTACTTGTTGTAGTAGCGATCCAGCACCCACTCGTAGACGTTGCCGAGCATGTCGTAGAGGCCGAAGGCGTTGGGGGCCTTCTGCGCCACGGGATGGCTGCGGTCGTCGCTGTTGCGCTCGTACCAGGCCACGTCCGCCAGCGTGTCGTAGTAGCGGTCCGGCGATCCGCCCCGTGCCGCGTACTCCCACTCGGCTTCGGTGGGAAGGCGGCCGCCGATGGCGGCGCAGTAGGCCTTCGCTTCGCTCCAGTCCATCCCGACAGCCGGGTGGGTGCCGCCGGCGCCTTCGGCCCGGTGCGTCGGCTTCATCTTTTTCTCGTACTGCGCGTTGGTCACCTCGGTGCGGGCGAGCCAGAAGCCCCGCGGGAGGCGCACCGTGTGGACCGGGAGCTCGTCGGGCTGACAATCCCCGTCGCCGGTCGAGCACCCCATCGAGAATCGGCCCGGCGGGATCCACGCGTAGGTCTGTCCATCGGCGGCGTTGACCTTCGTGCGCAGCGCCGTCGTCGCCGGGCTCGCGGGCGGTGCGAGTGGCGGGGTCACTCGCGGATCGCTCGGCGGAGTACTCGGTGGGGTTGACGTTGCCGGGGCCGGAGCGCTCGCGCCCGCGGGCGCAACTGGCTCGGTGGGCGGCGGCGTGGCTGCGACACGGCGTTCGGGCGCGGTGGCCGGCGAGCCGGTTGCCTCAGGCTGTGCCGGAAGCGTCCGGTCGCGCAGCGCCAGGTAGATCAGCAATCCAACGACAAGAGTCGCTGCGACCGCTGCGACAGCTCGCAAGGCCACGCGCCGGCGCTGCCGTTCCTGCGCCGCCCCGAGGCGCACCCGCTCGCCGGCGAGGAGCCGCTCGAGGTCGCCCCGCAGCTTCGCCATGTCGGCGTCGTCGAACGACGCCTCCGCATCGAACCAGTGCGAGGTGGAGATGAAGTACTGCAGGTCGGCCGAGGGCGTGACCGCGCCGACGAGCACGGCGAGAATGGGCTTGCTCGCGTTGAAGGCGAGCTCGACCTCGCTCAGCACGTGGCGCGACGTGTTGGACTGCGGCGTGAGCAGCAGCACGAGCGCGCCGCAGGAGTGAATGGCGGCGGTGATCGCCGCCGGAAAGCTGGTGCCCGGTTGAATGTCGCGCGGGGCGATCCAGCAGGCGACCCCCGCATGCTCGAACCCGGCGCGGATCTGGCCGGCGAGATCGGCGTCTTCCGACGCGTAGCTGATGAAGATCGGGCCGGCCGCACCGTGCGCGCCGGCTACGGACGGCGTGGTCATCGCGTCCCCGCTACCGGCGCGGCGCGCCTTCGCTCTCGATGAGCGCCAGGGCGGCAAACGCGGTTGCGGCGTCCTGCATGAACAGCGAAGGCATGGATCCTTCCGGATAGCGCTTGTTCATCGACACCGCCGGCCACGCGCCAGTGGTGGGATCCTGGCGTGCGCGCAACCAGTCGAGCGCCTTTGCCAGGCCGGGATGAGACGCCGGCACCCCCGCGCGCCGCAGCACGAATGCGGTGAAAGCGGTTGCATAGGCGTGGCTGCCGGTGGCCGGCGGCGCGTCAGGGTGCGCCATCCACGGCCCCAACGACTCGATCGTCCACCCGCCGTCCGGTTGCTGGCGCGAGAAGGTCTCGGCAATCAGAGCACTACGCGAGCCATGCCAAATCAACGACAGCGTCGACGTCGACGCCCAGAGCAGCGCCAGCCGATCGTGCAGGCGCGGCGGCGACGGCGGATTCGCGAGAAACGCATTCAGTGAGGCGGCAGGCGCCTGACTTGCGGGATCCTGCCGGTAGGCCTCGGGCGCCTGGCCGAGCGCCAGGGCGACGAGCGCTGCACCGTAGTAGCCGGACTCGGGGTTCTCCCACGGATCCAGGTTGGCTTCGTACCACTGCCAGCCACCCTTGCCGGGCCCGTCGGTTTCCTGGAGCTCCCACAGCCGGTCGAACGCCTGCTTCCGATGTGAGCTCATCGCGGTACGGGCATCATCACCGTCGAGAAACATCGCGCCGAAGACGGCTTCGACGGTGCCGAGCGCGCCTTCCGCGGGCTTGGCCATCTTCGTCCTGAGCCGATTCAGCAGGCCGGTCTCGAATTCCGTGGGCTCCGCTTCATGGAGCGCGCGCCGCAGGACCGGGCGGGCCAGCAGGTAGGTCATGCCGGTATGACAGGTCACGCAGGGGCCGTCAGCCGACTGCGCGGTTTTCCAGGCGAACCATGCCTTCTGGCGGCCATCGAGGTAGCGCGCCGCCAGTGCCGGGCTCCACTCGGCGTGCACCGGCGCCGCGTTCGCGGCCGCCAGCAGCACCGCGACCGTCAAGGCAAGGCGGAGACGCGGCATGCGGGCATTCTAGTGCGGTGACGCGGGATCGCGCTCGCGCTCGAAGACGACGAGCGCCGCAGCGCGATAGAACCCGTGCACGAACTTTCCGTACGGCATCGTCACGAAGAGCGCGAGCACCGTCGCCAGGTGCACGATCAGCAGCAGGCCCATTGCGGCGCTGGTGCGAAGGGCCAGCAGCGCCAGGCCGGTGACGGTCGTCGCGAACAGCAGAGCCAGAAACGAGCGGTCGCCCGCGCCCTGCGCCGGATCGCCGAGCGAGGGATCGCGCTTGCCGTACAGCACCCACAGCCCGCTCGAGCCGGCGGCCAGACCGATGCCGCCGAGCGTCCCGAGCACGACCGGCAGGCTGGTGATGCCGTAGGGTGCCAGCCAGCCGAAGACACCGTGATAGATCGCCGCGGCCGTCGTAGACGCGAAGCAGAGCAGGAAGCCGCCGAGGACCAGATGGTGGCACCACCGCCGCCACGGCCGGCGCTCTTCTTCGCCGGACACGCAGTCGGCGCCCGCGGCGTGCAAATGGCGCAGCGTCAGGGCGTCTCTGATCGCGCGCCAGCCGCGGCCCCCGGTCTGCGACCGCCCGGCCTCGACGCTCGATCGGCGGACGTCGCCCGCAAACCGGGCGACGCCAATGGCGAGCGCCAGCACGGCAAGGGCAAAGACGCTTCCGAACATGGCGACCATGACGGCGTGGGGCACCACCGCGTAGAAGTCGCCTCCCGGCTGCGCGCGCCACGCCGCGCCGCCGGCGGTGAGGGCCGAGGCGGCAAGGAACAGCGCCGTGAATGCCACCACGAGGCCGGCGGTGGTGAGCGGGGCGCTGCGGCGCAGCAGCGCGGCCAGCGGCCGCGGCCACGCGTAGTGCTCGTAGGAGTCGAGCCGGATTTCCGCCAGCGTGCGCGGCACGTTGATGCCGAACTCGTGCGGCGGCGCGTACTGGCAGGCATAGAGGCACTCGCCGCAGTTGTGGCACAGGTTCGCCAGGTAGGCGAGGTCCACGCGCTCGAACACCACGCGCTGCTCGATCGCCGGGAACACCGGGCAGAACTGCTCGCAGTAGCGGCAGGCGTTGCACACGGTGAGGACGCGGGCGCCGTGCGCCAGCGGATCAGCGTGCGGCATCGGCGGCCTGCGCTCCAGCAATGCGTCCGAACACGGTACCGATCGTCATCCCGATGCCGGCGAGGTAGCCGCGCCGGAGGATGTTGCCGGCCATCACCTCCCCCGCCGCGAAGACGTTGCGGCACGGACTTCCCCGCAAAACGACCCGCGCCCGGTCGTCCACCTTGAGGCCAAGGTAGGTGAACGTGATTCCGGGGCGAAGCGGGTAACCGTGAAAGGGCGGCGTGTCGAGCGGCAGCGCCCAATGGCTCTTGGGAGGCGCGATGTGCCTGGTGCGGCAGTCGTCGAGCGTCTCGAGATCGAACCGTCCCGGCTCGAGCGCGGCGTTGAACGCGCGTACGGTGGCATCCAGCCGCTCGGACGGCAGGCCCAGACGCGTGGCCAGTTCCCCGACGGAGTCCGCGACGATCGGCGGGAACACCGATGGCATGAAGCGGCCGGCCATCTTCGCGTCCACGAGGCACCAGGCGTCCTGGCCTGGTTGCGCGGCAATCAGCGCGCCCCAGCTCGCGTAGCGCCTGGGCCAGAAGTCCTCGCCCTCGTCGGCGAAGCGGTCGCCGTGCCGGTTCACGACGATGCCCAGCGGAATGCAATCGAGCCGCGTGACGATGCCGCCATCGAACCGCGGCGCGCGGGCGTCGACCGCAATCGCGTGACATTCGCGGGGGTCGCCGACGGATTCGGCCCCCGCGGCCAACAGCAGCTTCAGCGGGCCGCCAGTGTTGTACGGCGTCCCCCGCACGATGAAGCGATCCACCGCGTCGCCCCACGCCTCGCGCAGCCACTCGAGGTTCGATTCGAACCCGCCCGACGCGATCACGGCGGCGGCGGCGCGCACGACGCGGCGATCCCCGCCGGCGGGCAGGATGTCGACGCGAACACCTGCGTCTTCGACCTCGAGGCCGACGACCTCGGTGTCGTAGACCACGTCGACGCCGAGGCGTGCCGCCGCGGCGTAATAAGCGTTCATCAGCGCCTTGCCGCCGCCCAGGAAGAACGCGTTGGTGCGCGACAGATGCAGCGTGCCGCGCAGGGCCGCCTGAAAGCGGACGCCGTGGCGGCCCATCCACTCCGCGCATTCGAGCGAGTCCCGGATGAGGAGTCGCGCGAGGGGCGCGTCGGTCTCGCCGCCATTCACCCGCAGCAGGTCGGCGACGAACTCGTCCTCGGAGTAGGCACCGGTGAGCACCGGCGTCGGCGAGAGGTGCGCGCAACCTCCGCTGCGCGCACC
>Ga0247825_10002738_pt1 | contig 11663 bp, 10 predicted proteins | sample 13C_Vanillin_Day_FD_194413 | JGI IMG/M metagenome (GOLD analysis project Ga0247825, IMG submission 194413) | Soil microbial communities from agricultural site in Penn Yan, New York, United States - 13C_Vanillin_Day48 | ecosystem: Environmental > Terrestrial > Soil > Agricultural land | place... | reverse complement strand
GTGGCTGACGGTGCGGGCCGTCGACGCTCCGGGGCGCTGGCCGATCGCGCTCGCGCTCGGGTCGTGCGTGCTCGCCGTGCTCGTCCGGTCGCAGCTCGTCGCCCTCTTCGGCGCGATCGCCTTCGGGCTGCTCGCGCTCTGGTGGCGCACCCCGGCGATGCGCCGCTGGCGCGCGTCCTGGTCGCGCTGGGACTGGGCCGGGGCGGTCGTGCTCGGCATCGGCGCCGTGATCGCGGTCGTCGCCTTCCTCGGACACCGGTCGAACGAATGGTCGGTCGCGACGACGCTCTGGAAGGGGCGGATGCTCGAGTACGGCAGCTGGGCGGGCGGCGCCTTCGCGATCGGGATCGGCGTGCTGCCGGCGATCGCGCTGCTGGCGATGCTCGCCGTGCCGCGGGCCGAGCGGGACCGGCCGGGCGTTCGCGCGTTCGTCGTCGTGGCCGCGGGCGCGGTGGTCGGCTTCGGCTGGTACGCGGCGGTCAAGGGCGCGTACCTCTCGACGACGTTCTCCAGCCTCATCGTCGAGCGGAACCTCGTGTACCTCGCGCCGCTCGCGTTCGTGGCGACGGCGTATCTCCTCGAGCGGGCGACCGCGCCCCTCTGGGCAGTGCTCGCCGCCGGAGCGGCAGTCCTCGGCCTGGTCGTCTGGGTGCCGATCGACCGCGGCCTGGACAACTTCCCGTACTACGAGGCGCACGGCCTCGCGATCCTCGCGCTCGCGAACCGGGAGTGGGCATGGCCCGTCGGACGGATCGAGACCGCGGTCGAGGTGCTCACCGTGGCGGCCTCCGTCCTCCTGCTCCTGGTCGGCACCCGCCTGCGCTCGTCGCTGGCGGACGCCGCGGCGCCGGCCGCGGTCGCGGTCGCCGTCGGGCTGCTCGTGTGGAACGTCACCGCCGAGGTCTACGCGTCGATCGGGGAGCACGACTTCAGCGCCCTCGTCGAGCGCAACATCCCCAAGCCGAACGACTGGGTCGACCGCCGCGCCGGGTCGGGCACGGTGACGATGCTCGGGCAGCACATGAGCGACAACCCGCTCGGCGTGCCGTCGACGGAGTTCTGGAACCGGTCGATCTCCAAGGTGTGGAGCGTCGACGGCACCGGCCCTGGGCCGGGGCACACGCTCACGCCCGACCTCCAGGACGCGGACGGAACGCTCTGGCCCAACCCGCGGACCGACTTCGTGCTTGCGAGCGGTGGGGTCGAGGTCGTCGGCGACGAGATCGCCGCGAACCAGGGATCGACGCTCGTCCGCGTCGACGGCCGGCCGATCCGGCTGCGCTCGAACACGACGGGGATCGCAGGCGACGGATGGATCGTCGGCGACCCGAGCGACCCCAGCGTCCCGGCGCGGGCGGCGTACAACCGGTTCGACGTGTCCGACGGCGGGACCGGGACGGCGGTCGTGACGCTGTCGCGCGCGACCTTCTGCCCCGCCGGCGTGCGTCTGCCCGGCGACGCCGTCGTCCGGATCGGGATCCTCGGACGCGGCGAGGACAAGCAGCCCGCGATCGTGCGCCAGACCGGCTCGGACACGCAGTACGTGCCGGCGTGCACGAGCAGGACCTTCGTGCTTCCGACCCCCTCGGTGCCCTGGCGCGTCGAGGTCGCGATCCCGACGTTCGTGCCCGCGAAGGTCGACCCGAAGGGATCCGCCGGCGAGCGGCGCGCGCTCGGCGCCCGGGTCTCGTTCGACGTGGTTCCCTCCTAGCGGCAGGCAGCGACGAGATACGTGAACCGCGCGCGCAGGGCGAGCCGCGCCAGCGGCCCCGTGCGCTCGGCCGCCTTCGCGAGGGCCACGGCGGGCCCGGGGAGACGCTGCGTCTGCGGGACGAAGAAGGGGCGGAGCACGACGCGGCCGAAACCCGCCTCCTCGAGCTCGGCGACGACGGCGCCGACCGGGTACTGACGTGGGTTCAGATCGAAGACGAGCTTCCGCTCCGTGAAGCGGGCCGCGCGCGCGAAGAACGCAGCTCGGTCGTGCGCGTAGTAGATCGCGCGAAAGACGGTCGTCGCCGCCACGGGCCTCTCGGGCACGAACGCGTTGAGGTCGCCGACCCCGATCGTCGCCCGCTCGCCGAGCCGGCGGCGGGCGGCGTCAACCATCGCGGGCTCCGCGTCGATCCCCGTGTACGCGAGGCCGCGTGCGAGCAGGTGCTCCCCCAGGCCACCGTCGCCGCAGGCGAGGTCGAGCACCTCGTCTCCCGCGCGTAGGGGAGCCCCGAGCGTCGCGATCAGCTCGGCACGGTGGTCGAGGTAGGCGCGCGCGTCCGCGTACTCGGCGTCCGTCCAGCCCTCGGCCTTGCGCGCGTACTGCTCCTTCTTCGGCGTCACAGCCGCGCCAGCGTCTCCGGATGCCTGCTGACGAAGCGGGCCATGCTCCGCGCGTGCCAGAGGGAGCTCCGTGAGAGGAACCGCTTGTCGGTCACCTGCGCCCAGTCGTGCGTCACGCGCGCCGCGGGGACGTACCAGCGCTCCCAGCCCGCGCGCATCGCGCGGTAGCAGAGGTCGATGTCCTCGACGTAGTGCCGATAGCCCTCGTCGTACCCGCCGAGCTCGACGAGCATCGCGCGGCGTAGGAGCAGGAAGGACCCGAGCAGCCAGTCGGCCTCGACCGGCCAGTCGACGTCCTCGTCGAGGTGGTAGTGCGCAGTCTGGCGCTCGAGCGGCGGGAGGATCCGCCGGAGCGGCGTCCGCCGGACGAGCGTGCCGCTCACGGTGGGAAAGCTTCGCCGGGTCGGCTGCCAGCGCCCGTCGGGCCACACGGTGCGCGGGCCGGCGATCCCGCAGCGCGGGTGCGTCGTGGCGAAGCCGTGCAACACGCCGACCGCGTCCGGCGCCGGCACGACGTCGGGGTTCGAGAACAGCACCCATTCGCCGGTCGTGGCGGCGACGCCGAGGTTGACGTTCACCGCGAGCCGCAGCGGGCGGGCGTTCTCGAGCACACGGACGCTCTGCGGGAGGACGGTCGGCACCGACCCCGGCGTGTTCGCCACGACGACGACCTCGTCCACCTGCGGCTCGAGCAGCGGAACGAGCGCCTCGAGCTCGCGCGCGTGCCCGTGGGAGACGACGACCGCTGAGACGATCATCGGCCGAGCGCCTCGACGTACGCGGTGACGGTGGTGCGTGCCGCCGCCTCCCACGTGAAGGCGCGCGCCCGCTCGATCCCCGCGGCCGCGAGCGTGTCCCTCTCCTCGACCGCGCGACGGATGCCGGCGGCGAGCTCGGCCTCGGGGACGACGACGGCCGCCTCGTCGGCCACCTCGACGAGCGCCGGGTCGGGCACGGTGACGACCGGCGTCCCCGAGGCCATCGCCTCGACGAGCGGCAGCCCGAAGCCCTCGTAGCGGGACGACTGGACGAGGCACGCGGCGCCGCGGTAGAGCTCGGCGAGCCGCTCGACCGCGACGTATCCCTCGAGGCGCGCGCCGCCCTCGCGAAGCTCGGCCGCGGCGCGCTCGTCCTTCACCGGGCCGACGACGACGAGCTCGAGCCCGGCCTCGCGGGCGGCGGCGAGCGCCGCCCGCTGGTTCTTCCGCTGCTGGATCGCCCCCACGGCAAGCGCGTACGGCCGCACCGCCGCGTGCTGCGTTCCGGGATGGAAGGCCGGGTCGACGCCGTTGGGGGTGACGACGACCCGTTCCGGTGGGATGTCGTAGTGCTCCAGGAGGTCGCGTTTCGTGCGCTCGGAGACGGTCAGGACGCGCGCCGCCGTCCGCGCGGCGCGCGGCACCACGCGCTCGAAGACGAGACGGTCGCGGCGTCCCATGAGGCCGTGCTCGAAGGAGAGATCGTGGATGGTCACCACGGCCGGGCAGGGGCAGCGAAACGGCAGCGCGTACTGCGTGTGCACGAGTGCCGCGCCGAGGCGCCGCAGAGTCCGTGGGAGCGTCCACGCCATGCGCAGCTCCTGCGAGCGCGCCGCGAGCAGCACGGGCAGAACGCCGTCGGGTACCAGGTCCGGGTGGCGGGTGACCGCCGCGATGTCGAGCCCGGCCTCGGCCGCCGGCTCGGGCCGTGTGCGAAGCAGGTTCCGGACGTAGGTCTCGTCGCCCGTCCGCCTGCGGCCGAGGACGTCCGCGTCGACGACCACGACGGTCACACGAGCTCCCGCCAGAGGTCCTCGACGAGGTCGGCGGAGCGACGCCACGTGAACATCGACGCGCGTGCGCGGCCGATCTCGACGAGCGAGTCACGGCGGCGCTCGGCCTCCTCGATGCCGGCCGCGATCGACTCCGGGTCGCGCGGGTCGACGAGCACCGCCGCGCCGCCCGCCACCTCCTCGGTCGCGCCGCCTCGGCTGGTCACGACGGGCGTCCCGCACGCCATCGCCTCCAGCACCGGGATCCCGAACCCCTCGTACAGCGACGGATAGACGAGGCAGCGGGCGCCGCGCATCAGCGCGGCGAGCTCCTCGTCACTCGGCTCACCGACCCAGCGCTCGGCGGCGACGTCGCCCCAACCGGCGGCGCCTGCGACGCGCAGCTCGAGGCCGGCGATCCGCGCCGCCTCCGCGGCCGCGGCGAGGTTCTTCCGCGGCTCGAGCGTGCCGACCGCGAGCACGTAGTCGCCGTCGGCCGCAGGCCCGTCGGGCCCGAAGACCGGGTCGACCCCGTTCGGGACGACGCGGATCCGCTCGACGGGGACGCGCAGCCGCGCGACGAGCTCGTCGCGCGTGAACGCCGAGACCGCGACGACCGCGTCGGCCGCTCGGACGCCGCCGCGCAGTGCGAGCGCCCCCGTCATCCGGTGCCAGCGCGGGAATGCCTGCGGGTGTCGGAGCACGCCGAGATCGTGAACGGTGACGACGAGCGGCGCGCGCGGCGAGACGGGCGCGCGGAAGGTGGTGCAGTGGAGGACGTCGAGCTTCGCCGAGGCATGCCCGAGGCGGAATGGATACCAGAGCGCGTCGCGCCGGACGGAGGCGAGGCGACCCTCGCCGCCGGCCTTCAGCCCGACGAGCTCGAGGCCGGGCCGGCCGGCCAGCTCTGCGAGCAGTCCCCGCACGTGACGCGCCGTCCCGGCGCGCGTCTGGACCAGCGGGGAGGTGTCGATCCCGACTCTCACGCGGCGGCCCTCCGCACGATCTCCTTCGGCTCGGGGTAGTGGAGCAGCGCGACGGCGGCCTCGGCGTCGAGCCAGCGCGCGTCGACGTGCTCGTGGTCGAGGGCCGGCTCCCAGCCCTCGGGGGCGTCGGCGACGAACGGCCAGACGACGATCCGCTCCGTCCCGGCCGGGAACCGGGCACGCACCGGCTCGGGGTCGCCTGCGAGGTCGTAGCCGAGCGGGTCGCCGAGCGGCTCGGGCGCAGCGACGAGACCTGTCTCCTCGAGCAGCTCGCGCGCGGCTGCGGCGGCGGGCTCCTCGCCCCAGTCGACGCCCCCCGAGACGAGATGCCAGTATCCGAGCTTCTCCGGCGAGCGGAGCAGAACGAGGTACTCGCCGCGCGGGCGGCGAACGGCGATCGCCACCTCCTCCGGCCGGCGGTCGCCGCTCATGCGCGCTCCTCGAGCGCCGTGAGCATCGTTGCCCCGGTCGAACGCCAGGAGAACCGCGCCGCATGGGCGAGGCCGAGCGGGACGAGCTCGTCGCGGCGCGCGACCGCCTCGCGGATCCCCGCGGCGATCGCCTCGACGTCGAGCGGGTCGACGCGCACCGCGGCATCACCGCACGCTTCGTCCAGCGAGGGGTGCGCCGAGGCGACCACCGGCGTGCCGCACGCCATCGCCTCCACGATCGGCATGCCGAAGCCCTCGAAGAGCGCCGGATAGACGAGCACCGAGGCTCCACGGTAGAGCCTCGCGATCTCGTCGTCCGGGACGTAGCCGAGGCGACGGATTCGCGGGTCGGCGAGATCGGGCCGTTCGCCCCAGCCCTCGCCCCCTGCGAGCACGAGCCCGAGCTCCCCGTCGAGAAGCCGCCACGCCTCGATCAGGCGGGCGAGGTTCTTGCGCGGCTCGATCGTCCCGAGCCCGAGGATGGCAGGGCCGCCGAGGTCGGCCGCCGGGCCGTCCGGCCCGAGGCCGTCCTGGAGTCCGGGCGGCGCGTGGACGATCCGCTCCGCCACGATGCCGAGCGTCTCGGTCAGGTCGGCCGCGGTGAAGCGGGAGTTCGCGAAGACGACGTCGCAGGTCGCCGCCGCGTTTCGGCCCTTGTGCGTGTGCATCGAGACGGTGCGTGCGGTGCACCACTCCGGGTGGTGGAACGGCACGAGGTCGTGGAACACGGTCGCGCGCACGCCTCCGCGCTGCGACGGATACATCCACTCGCTGAAGACGAATGCGTCCAGACGCCCCGCGCACAGCTCCACCGCCGGCCGGCCGAGCCGGCTCCAGCCCGTGCGGAGCGCGTGCGAACCCGGCAACGGGAGGAGCCGCTGAGCGGCCGCGATCCCCTCCAGAGCAGTCCGGATCGCGCGCGGCCCGCGCAGGCTCGTCGGGGCGAACGCAACGAGCTCGTGCCGCCCTGCGGCGGCCGCGCACATGCCGGCGACCGAGCCGCGGATGTAGTTTCCGATCCCGGTGCGCGGATGGGAGAGCGGCGAGACGTCGACGACGATCCTCACGCAGGCTCCTCCTGGACGAACGAGTCGAAATGCGCCCCCAGCTCGCGGTCGTCCGCGTTGCCGGGGATCACCTCGGCGGGCACGCGCACGGGTGAGACGGTGAAGCGGACGACGCACGTGCCGTTCTCGGCCTCGAGCGGCACCCGGAGCGTCGCCGTCCCCTCGGGCGCGACCGCAATGCTGGCCACAGGCTTCCCGCGCACCGACGCGGTCACGCGGGTGAGCTGTCCCGCGAAGAGCGTCGGGTCGGAATGGAGGCCGACGAGCAGCCGTCCGCCCATGCAGCGCAGTCGCTTCCAGCTCACGCGCGCACCCGACCAGGTGTCGTTCGGGTAGAGGCCGCTCACGCTCGTCAGGGACGAGAGCGGTCCGCGGAGGCGCCAGAGCGTCGTCCCCAGGTCGTCGCGGGCGACCGCGCGTCCGTCGGGAGTGACGGAGCCGTCGAGCAGCGCGTACGGCGCGTTCACGGTCCCGCCCGTGGGCGTGCGCACGACGCCGTCGGCGTCGATCCGAACGGGCGTCTCGCCGATCCCGCCCGGCGTCGGCTGCGAGGTGTAGTAGACCCTGCCGACGCGCCGGTTGAAGAACTCGTTCTGGTTCACCGTGAACCGATCCGCCCGTCCCGTCCACAGGACCGCCACCACGTCGCCCGGTGGCACGCGCTCGTCGATCCAGTCACGCGGGACGCCTCGGATCCCCTGGAAGAGAGCACCCTCGCCGGAGCGGAGCACGCCGTGGGGACCGGACCAGACGGGGCGCGAGAGCACGACGAAGAGGCCGAGCAGGACGATCGGCAGGATCATCGCCTGTCGCGCCGGCACGAGCGCGAGCAGCGCCACGAGGCCGAGCGCGACCGCGAGCACCGTCACCCGGTACGAGCCGGCGAGCAGGTGCGCGTTCGCCGTCCAGAGCGGAAGCAGGCCGAACGTGTCCGACTTCGCGGGCTCGCCGATGAAGCGGACGTACGGGAACACGACGACGAGCCCGATCGCCACGACCGCGCCGACGACGAGCGGGACGCGCGGGCGCGGAGCACCGAGCTCGACCCACGCCGCGAGCACGGCGACGAGAAGCGGCGCGAGGAAGAAGAGGTAGCGATCCTGCACGCGGTCCGAGGCGAACCGGGACGCGAACGCGCCCACGACGAGCGTCGACGTCGCGATCATCGCGAGCGTCGCAGCCAGGTGCTCCTGCACCCGAGCGGGAAGCCCGCGCGCCTGCCAGAGCAGCACGACGAGCGCGACGACCGGGAGGACGGCGACGTAGAGCGTCAGCTCCTCGACGTGCCAGAGCCAGAAGCGGAGCACGCTGCCGGCGTCGTAGCCGCCCTCGCCGACGACGCTGTAGGCGCCGAGGAGGTCTGAGAGCGACCGGCCGCGCGCGAGCTGCGCGACGACGACGAGCAGGCCCAGGCCGATCGTGCCGCCGAGGAGCGGCGCAAAGCGGCGAAGCACCGTCGCGTCTCTCCGCAGCAGCGCGAGCAGGAACGGCGCGAGGACGACGGCTCCGACGAACCCGATCGCCTGCGAGCGGGTCGCGACGGCCGCGACGAGCGCGGCGGCGAGCACCGCGACCCGGCCGCCGGAGGGACGCTCGAGCACCCGCAGGAGCGTCCAGGCGAAGAGCAGCGCGAGGGGATAGAAGAGCGTCTCGGTCACGACGGTCGCCGTGTACGCCATCGAGGGGATCGCGACGGCGATCACGGCGCAGAGGAGCGACAGGCCGCGCCCCGCGACCCGCCGGGCGACGAGCCAGGCGGGGACGGCCGCGAGCGACATCGCCACGGCGTTCGTCGCCTTCGCGAGCGCGTAGGCGCTCGGCAGCGCGTCGAAGACCGCGTAGGCCGGTGCGAGCAGGAGCGGATAGAGGGTGCTGTACCCGCTCGTCGGCACGCCGCGCACCGCAAAGCTGCCCGCATCGGCGACGCTCTTCGCCAGCTCGGAGTAGATGAGCTCGTCGACGAAGACGAACGGCGCCGGCATCGCGCGGACGAGCCAGACGCGCAGCGTTGCCGACGCGACGACGATCCCGGCGAGCCACGCCCAGTCGGGCACGCGGGCGACACGCGCCCGCCAGGATTCATCCACCGAGGTCGACCTCGGCGAGCCGTCTCGCGATCTCGGAGGCCTCGGACGAGCCGGGCGCGATCCCGACCTGGGCTGCCGCTTCGCTCACCTCGCGGACGACGCTGTCCGCGACGGGCCCGCCGCCCGCGATCATCTCGAACGCCGCCGCCTGCCGGTCGGCGACACGGCCGAGATCGTGGTCGGACGAGGCGAGCTCCCTGGCGGCGGCGCCCATCGCCGTGCGCGCGTCGGGCCGCTCGGCGAGGAGCTGCAGCGCCGCGGCGAGGTCGGTCACCTCGTCGTCGCCGACCGCAACCCGGAGCGCGACGCCGTCCGGCAGCTCGCCGAACCAGCCCACGTCGGAGACGACGAGAGGCTTGCCGAGGGTGAGCGCCCTGACCGCCGTGCCGGACGTCTCGCCCATCGTCGGCGAGCGCAGGCTCACGTGGACGTCGCATGCGGCCATCAGCTTCCAGAGCCGACGCTCGTCGACGTAGTCCTCGCGCACGATCCCGTCGCCGCCGAGCCCGAGGCGCTGCAGGCGACGCTCGAGATCGAAGCCGGGTGACGTGGCGCCGACGAGCAGGAGCCGCGCGCCGGGACGCGTCGCGCGGACGCGCGCGAAGGCCTCGAGGAGTTGCGGCACGCGCTTCGACTGGTTGACGTTCCCGAAGGCGCCGATCAGCGGATCGCCCTCGATCGCCTCCGGGTCGACGCCCGGGTCCGGCCACGCGGGATGCGGCACGTGCGCGATCGCGCCGGTGAACCCGGCCGCCCGCGCTCGGTTCTCGACGTAGCGCGAGTGCACCACGAGACCCGTTGCGAGCGAGAGCACCTCACCCGCGAGCGGGAACTCCTCCGGGCGCGCCTCCCAGAGGGGGGGCAGCCGTTTGTCGAGCACGCCATGCGCCAGCAGCCGGCCCACGACGCCGTGCTCGCGCTCCATCGCGTCGAGGTAGCCGTGGCCGTTGCGCCTGCCGATCGTGACGCCGGCAACCAGGTGATGGAGGACGAAGTCGTGGAGGACGACGGCGCCGGGGCGCCGCCGCAAGGCGTCCAGGATCCAGCCGTGTGCGTCGGGGTTGTTGCCGAGGTGGTACACGGCGAGCTCCGTGCCGCGCGGCGGGCGCTTCGTCCCGCGCCTGACGACATCCACGTCGAGGCGCTCGCGAAGCGCCGGCAGGAGGAGCGCCGAGTAGTCGGCGATCCCGGAGGGCTCCGGCGGCATCGGTGAGAAGTACGCGACCTTCACGAGAAGAGCCTCGCGATCGCGCGGTCCCACGTCACCTCGTCCGCGAGCGCCTTCCCGGCCCTCCCGAACGCGGCGGCCTCCTCCTCGTGCTCGCGCAGCCAGGTTGCCGCGGTGCCGATCTCGGCGGCGTCCGGCCGGACGACGAGCCCCGTCTCGCGGTCCGAGACGACGTCGAGCGGGCCTCCTGCGTCGGTCGTCGTGATCACCGGCTTGCCCGAGAGGAACGCCTCGAAGGGCCCCATCCCGAAGTCCTCGTCGACGGGGGCGTAGTAGACGGACGAGCAGGTCGCGTAGAGCTGCGCCAGCTGCTCGGCGTCGACGCGGCCCTCGAAGCGCACGCGGCCGTCGAGCCCGCGCGCGCGGGCGATCTCCTCGAGGCGTTCGCGGTCGGGGCCGTCCGAGGCGATCACGACTTCGAGGGCAGGCTCGCGCGCCGCCGCCTCGAGCAGGAGGTCGATCCGCTTGGCGCGGTCGAGCCGGCTCGCGGAGAGCACGAACCCCTGCGACGGGGCCGACGCGTACGGCAGCGCCTGCGGCGGATGCGGCAGGACCTCGGCGACGAGGCCCGTCGACCGCTCGAGGCGCCCGGCGACGTTCGCCGAGGTCGCGAACAGTCGCGCCGCCTCGCCGAGCGCCCGCCGGTCGAGCTCCTGCACCTGCCGGCGGAGCGCCCGCTCCTCGGGTGACGGTCCGAACTGCCCCAGGTCGGTGCCGTCCAGCTCGTATGCCTGCCGGAACTGGTGCACGAGCCAGACGCGCTTCTCGCGGTGCCGGACGACGTAGGACGGGAACTTCGTCGCCACCACGACGTCGATCGGACGGCCGTCGGCCTCTTCGAGGTCGAGCATGCGCCACAGGAACGCCTGGGTGAGGACGCGGGCGCCCGGGGACCACTTGAACGGGACCGAGACGAGATCCGCCTCGTGCCCGCGCGCGCGCAGCTCCGCGACGAGCTCGTCCGTGAAGATCTCGGCGCCCCCACGCGCGAACGGCACCTGCGGCCGAAGGACGGCGATCCGCATCCGGCCCTGCTAGCGCGGGTCCGCGGCGCGATGCCGCGCGAGCTCCGCCTCGAGTGTCGCGACGCGCTGCTCGAGGTCGTCGACCAGACGCAGCGCGGCGGCATTGAAGGAGCGCTGATCGTACGCGAGCGGCTCGACGTACCAGCGCATCAGCTTGCGCAGGACGGCCTTGATCGGCGTCCCGAGCCCACCCCGGAACCCCGGGCGCAACCGCAGCGGCCGGTCGGCAGACACGGGCCAGAGACGCTCGGCCTCTGCGCGCGCCGCGCGCCGGTCGTCCGGCTCTCCCGCCGCTCCCGGATCGGCACCGGAGCGGCGGATCTCCTCCTTGAGCGCCGCGAACAGCGCGTCGACGTCGACCTCCTCGGTCGACGGAAAGCCGTTGTCCGTCGCCTCGTCCGGCACCGGCGAAGTGTAGCCCTGGCCTCGGCCCGCCTGGCCCCTGGCGGGTCGCCGCCGAGCCGCGTCGGCGAGACTCCCGCAGATCTGTCCCATCGGGACATGTCGGCGGCTGCCAACCTCCTGGGCCACCGACCTCCTCCCCGCGCTTCGAGCCTAACGCGGAAGTCGACACGTGTCTGTCACGGAACGGGATCGAGACCGTGCCGATCGCTCGACAGCCGCGGGAATGGTTTCGCCGTCGCGCAGGGACCGCCGCTCTAGGATCGTCGGATGCGGGTCGCGCTGCCGCTGCTGACGCTCGTGCCCGGGATCTCGGGCGGGAGCGAGACGTACGCGCGCGAGCTCTGCCGCGC
>Ga0247825_10002736_pt1 | contig 11664 bp, 11 predicted proteins | sample 13C_Vanillin_Day_FD_194413 | JGI IMG/M metagenome (GOLD analysis project Ga0247825, IMG submission 194413) | Soil microbial communities from agricultural site in Penn Yan, New York, United States - 13C_Vanillin_Day48 | ecosystem: Environmental > Terrestrial > Soil > Agricultural land | place... | reverse complement strand
AGCTACTTCCCGACGCTGGTGCCGGCGGAAGCTCGGCGGCACCGCCGGCACCAGCGTCGGGAAGTAGCTGGCGCGGGCGCGGATCTTTTCCATCGACTCCGGATCGGCGAGGCCGTGCGAGGCGAAGAAGCTCGCGGCCGCTTCCCCGCCGAACCCCGTCGTGCTCTGCGAGGCGACTCGCGCCGCGTTGTAGTCGGTGGCGCTGATCCACAGGCGGCAGGTGTGTTCCGGCGTCGACCAGCGCTCGCACAGCCAGTGCGCCAGGCCGATGTGGTCCGGATGCATGTGGGTGACGATCACCCGCAGGATCGGCAGGCCCTCCAGCGAGGACGCGAACACCTGCTCCCACTGCGCCTTGGCCTCGTCGCGGGTGACGCAGCAGTCCACCACCGACCATCCCTGGCGGCCGTCCAGCTCATCGCGCAGCAGCCACAGGTTGATGTGGTCCAGCGCGAACGGCAGGTCCATGCGCACCCAGCGCACGCCCGGGGCGATCTCCAGCGTGGTGCCGGGCGCGGGCAGCGTCTCGCCCAGCGGGTAGTTCAACTGTGCTTCCTGGGGGTTCATGCGATGGAGGTGGTGCGGTGAATTGACGTTGACGTAAACGTCAGATGTAATCCGCCCATTCTAGGCAAGGGCGCATCAAGGCGCTCGCGACGCGCCCGAAGACACACCATGGCCACCACCTACACGATCAGCGACCTGGCGCGCGAATTCGATCTCACCACGCGCGCGATGCGCTTCTACGAGGACATGGGGCTGCTGCAGCCCGAGCGGTCCGGCCCCGGGGGCCGCAACCGCGTCTACAGCGCGCGCGACCGCACGCGGCTCAAGCTCACGCTGCGCGCCAAACGGCTCGGGCTCTCGCTGTCGGAAGCCAAGGAAATCATCGACATGTACGACAGCCCGCGGGACACCGGCCCGCAGCTGAGGAAGTTCCTGGCGATCCTGGCGCAGCACCGCCGGCAGCTGGAAGAGCAGATGGCCGACCTGCAGTCCAACCTGGACGAGGTGAAGGTGCACGAGCGCGAGGCCAAGTCCCTGCTGTCGCGGCTGGAAAAGGAGGGCCGGGAACCGGGCCAAAAGGAAACGAAGGAGCCCGGACGCGCCAGGCAGGCATAATTGACGTTTACGTAAACGTCAACTCCGACCATGCCCGCCGACTTCCAGCCTGCCGACCCCGAGTTCGAGGCGCGAGTGCGCGCCAGCTTCGCCCGCCAGACCGCGATGGCCACCATCGGCGCCTCGATCGTGCGGGCCAGTCCGGGCGAGGTCGTGATCGAACTGCCGTACGCCGCGCACCTGACCCAGCAGCACGGGTTCCTGCACGGCGGCATCGTCGGCGCGGCGCTGGATTCGGCCTGCGGCTACGCCGGTTCCACGCTGATGCCGGCCGACGTCGGCGTGCTGTCCATCGAGTACAAGATCAATTTCGTCGCGCCCGCCAAGGGCCAGACCTTCCGCATGGTCGGCACCGTGGTCAAGCCGGGCCGCACCATCACCGTCGTCGAAGGCCGCGCGTACGGCATCGACGCGGGACGCGAGAAGCTCGTCGCCACGATGAGCACCACGCTCATGGCCGTCACCGGTCGCGACGACGTCAAACACTGAAGGAGACTTCCATGAACCTGCCGGGCCTGAACTTCCAGCTGGGCGAAGACATCGACGCACTGCGCGAGGCCGTGCGCGATTTCGCCGAAGCCGAGATCGCGCCGCGCGCCGCCGAGATCGACCGCAGCGACCAGTTCCCGATGGACCTGTGGCGCAAGTTCGGCGAGCTCGGCGTGCTGGGCATCACCGTGTCCGAGGAATACGGCGGCGCCAACATGGGCTACCTGGCCCACATGGTGGCGATGGAGGAGATCTCGCGCGCGTCAGCCTCGGTCGGCCTGTCGTACGGCGCGCACAGCAACCTGTGCGTCAACCAGATCAAGCGCAACGGCAACGAGGCGCAGAAGAAGAAATACCTGCCCAAGCTGATCTCCGGCGAGCACGTCGGTGCTCTGGCCATGAGCGAGGCGGGCGCCGGCAGCGACGTCATCTCGATGAAGCTCAAGGCCGAGGACAAGGGCGGCTACTACCTGCTGAACGGCAGCAAGTTCTGGATCACCAACGGCCCCGACGCCGACACGCTGGTGGTCTACGCCAAGACCGAGCCCGAGCTCGGTGCGCGCGGCGTCACGGCCTTCCTGATCGAGAAGGGCATGAAGGGCTTCTCCATCGCGCAGAAGCTCGACAAGCTGGGCATGCGCGGCAGCCACACCGGAGAGCTGGTGTTCCAGGACGTGGAGGTTCCGGCCGAGAACGTGCTGGGCACGCTCAACGGCGGCGCCAAGGTGCTGATGTCCGGCCTGGACTACGAGCGCGCCGTGCTCGCCGCCGGTCCCATCGGCATCATGCAGTCGGTGCTCGACAACGTGGTGCCGTACACGCACGACCGCAAGCAGTTCGGCCAGAGCATCGGCGAGTTCCAGCTCATCCAGGGCAAGGTGGCCGACATGTACACCGTGCTGCAGGCCGGCCGCGCGTTCTGCTACACGGTAGGCAAGAACCTCGACATGCTCGGCAGCGAGCACGTGCGCCAGGTGCGCAAGGACTGCGCGTCCGTCATCCTGTGGTGCGCCGAGAAGGCCACCTGGATGGCCGGCGAAGGCATCCAGATCTTCGGCGGCAACGGCTACATCAACGAGTACCCGCTCGGCCGCCTGTGGCGCGACGCCAAGCTCTACGAGATCGGCGCGGGCACCAGCGAGATCCGCCGCATGCTCATCGGCCGCGAGCTCTTCGCCGAAACGATGTAGCCCCTGAGACAATCTCGACCATGGCCGACATCCAAGATCTCTTCACCCACAACCGCGCCTGGGCCGCGCAGATGGAGCGCGACCGGCCGGGCTTCTTCACCTCGCTGACCAAGCAGCAGAAGCCCAAGTTCATGTGGATCGGCTGCAGCGACAGCCGCGTGCCCGCCAACCAGATCACCGGGCTCGATCCCGGCGAGGTGTTCGTGCACCGCAACGTCGCCAACGTGGTGGTCCACTCGGACCTGAACGCGCTGTCGGCCATCCAGTTCGCGGTGGACATGCTCAAGGTCCAGCACATCATGGTGGTCGGCCACTACGGCTGCGGCGGCGTGCTCGCCGCGCTCAACGACACGCGCGTGGGCCTGGCCGACAACTGGATCCGCCACATCCAGGACGTGCGCGACCGGCACCGCGGCATCCTCGACAACGTCGCGCCCGAGAAGCGCGGCGACACGCTGGTGGACCTGAACGTCATCGAGCAGGTGGTCAACCTGTGCGTCAGCACCGTGATGACCGACGCCTGGGCCAAGGGCCAGAACGTGACGATCCACGGCTGGGCGTTCGGCGTGCACGACGGCCTGCTGCAGGACCTGCACATGTCCGTGTCCAGCACGGACTCCATCGAGCCGCTGTACCGCGCCGCGATCGAGGGAGTGGTCGCCGCCCGGCGCTGAACCGCTCGCGAGGGCCCACTCATGATGGACGCCGAAACGTGGGAACTCGCCAGCTACATCGTCACGGTGCTCGGCCTGCCGTTCGCCATCGGCATCTTCATGTGGCAGGAGCGCAAGGAGCGCGACAACGAGGAAGAGGAGCAGTACCAGCTGCTCTCCGACGCGTACATCGACTTCCTCAAGGTCGTGCTGGCGCATCCCGACCTGCAGCTGCGCAGCAACGATCCGTTGCCCAATCCCACGGCCGAGCAGCGCGAGCGCATGCTGGTCATCTTCGATATGCTGATGACGCTGTTCGAGCGGGCCTACCTGGTCGCCTACAAGGACGACATGAGCGACGAGGACCGCCGCCGCTGGAACAGCTGGGACGACTACATGCGCGAATGGTGCCGCCGCGAGGACTTCCGCAACGTCCTGCCGCTGATGCTGCGCGGCGAGGACCCCGAATTCCAGGACTACCTGCGCCGCATCGCCGAAGAAGAGCGCGGCTTCCTCATCTCCAGCAACACCTGAATCCACACCACACACCACAGGAGTGAACCATGGCTGATTCCGTCGTCATCGTCAGTGCCGCCCGCACCCCCATGGGGTCGTTCCAGGGCGATTTCTCCACCCTCTCCGCGCACGACCTGGGCGGCGCCGCCATCAAGGCCGCCGTCGAGCGCGCCGGCATCCCGGCCGACGCCGTCGGCGAAGTGCTGTTCGGCAACTGCCTGATGGCGGGCCAGGGGCAGGCGCCCGCGCGCCAGGCCGCGTTCAAGGGCGGCCTGCCCAAGAGCGCCGGCGCCGTCACGCTGTCCAAGATGTGCGGCTCCGGCATGAAGGCCGCGATGTTCGCGCACGACATGCTGCTGGCCGGCAGCCACGAGGTGATGATCGCCGGCGGCATGGAGAGCATGACCAACGCGCCCTACCTGCTGCTCAAGGGCCGCGGCGGTTACCGCATGGGCCACGACAAGGTGTACGACCACATGATGCTGGACGGCCTGGAGGACGCCTACGAGGCCGGCCGCTCCATGGGCACCTTCGGCGAGGAATGCGCCGCCAAGTACAAGTTCTCGCGCGAGGCGCAGGACGCCTTCGCGGTCGCCTCCGTCACCCGCGCGCAGAAGGCCACCGAGTCGGGTGCGTTCGCGGCCGAGATCACGCCCGTGACGGTGAAGACCCGCGCCGGCGAGACGGTGATCAGCAAGGACGAGGGCCCGGGCAAGGTCAAGCTCGACAAGATCCCCACGCTCAAGCCCGCGTTCAAGAAGGACGGCACCATCACCGCCGCCTCGTCCTCCAGCATCAACGACGGCGCCGCCGCGCTGGTCATGATGACCGAGAGCACCGCCAGGCGCCTGGGCTGCAAGCCGCTGGCCCGCATCGTCGGCCACGCCATGCACGCGCAGGAGCCGAACTGGTTCACCACCGCCCCTGTCGGCGCGACCCAGAAGCTGCTGTCGAAGACCGGTTGGAAAGTCTCCGACGTCGACCTGTGGGAAGTGAACGAGGCTTTCGCCGTGGTGCCGATGGCGCTGATGGAGGAACTCAAGGTCTCGCACGACATCGTCAACGTCAACGGCGGCGCCTGCGCGCTGGGCCACCCGATCGGCGCTTCCGGCGCCCGCATCATGGTCACGCTGATCAACGCGCTGAAGGCCCGCGGCGGCAAGCGCGGCATCGCCACGCTGTGCATCGGCGGCGGCGAAGGCACGGCGGTCGCGCTGGAACTGCTCTGACGCGAAGCCGGCCTTGAACGTCCTGGTCCTCGGCGCGTCCCGCGGCATCGGGCTGGAGTTCGTCCGGCAGTACCGCGCGGCCGGTGACGGCGTCGTCGCCACCGCGCGTGACGACGCCGGCATCGCGCAGCTCGAAGGCCTCGGCGCCCACGCGCTGAAGCTCGACGTCGCCGACCCGGCCAGCGTCGGCAAACTGTCGTGGGCGCTCGACGGCCGCAAGTTCGACGTCGCGCTCTACGTGGCCGGGGTCTACAGCACCGCCGGTGCGCTGGAGCCTCCGACGCAGCAGGAGTTCGATCGCGTGATGCGCACCAACGTGCTGGGCGCGATGCAGGTGATCCCGCAGGTCGGGCCCCTGGTGGAAGAGGCGGGTGGGCGCTTCGTCTTCATCACCAGCGGCATGGCTCACATCGGAAGCGCCGGCTCCAGCTTCGGCTGGCTGTACCGCGCCAGCAAGGCGGCGCTCAACATGGCCGTGCGGTCGGCCAGCCACGACTATCCGAATGCCACCTTCATCGCCATGAGCCCGGGCTGGGTGCAGACCGACATGGGCGGCCCCGGCGCGCCGCTCACGGCGCAGCAGAGCGTGTCGGACATGCGCCGGGCGATCGCCGGCCTCACGCGCCGCCAGAGCGGCAGCTTCCTCGGCCACGACGGCTCCTCGTTCGAGGGCTGGTGAGCCCATTCAAGACGACAACCAGAACATGCTGCTGACCCCCGACCAGGAAATGATCCGCGACGCCGTGCGTGCGTTCGCGCAGGAACAGCTGTGGCCCAACGCCGCGCGCTGGGACAAGGAGCACACCTTCCCGCGCGAGGTGCACAAGGGGCTGGCGCAGTTGGGCGCCTACGGCATCTGCGTGCCCGAGACCTACGGCGGCGCGGGCCTGGACTACGTCAGCCTCGCGCTGGTGCTGGAGGAGGTCGCGGCCGGCGACGGCGGCACCAGCACCGCGATCAGCGTTACCAACTGCCCGGTCAACGCCATCCTGATGCGCTACGGCAATGAAGCGCAGAAGAAGCGCTGGCTCGCGCCGCTGGCGCAGGGCGAGCTGCTCGGCGCGTTCTGCCTGACCGAGCCGCACGTGGGCAGCGACGCTTCGGCGCTGCGCACCACGGCCACGCGCCAGGGCGGCGAGTACGTGATCAACGGCGTCAAGCAGTTCATCACCAGCGGCCAGAACGGCCAGCTCGCGATCGTCATCGCCGTCACCGACAAGGGCGCGGGCAAGAAGGGCATGAGCGCCTTCCTCGTGCCCACCGATGCGCCGGGCTACGTGGTGGCCCGCCTCGAAGAGAAGGTCGGCCAGCACTCCAGCGACACGGCGCAGATCAACTTCGACGATTGCCGCATCCCGGTCGAGAACCTGATCGGCGAGGAAGGCGAGGGCTACCGCATCGCGCTGTCCGCGCTGGAGGGCGGCCGCATCGGGATCGCCGCCCAGAGCCTGGGCATGGCGCGCAGCGCGTTCGAGGTCGCGGTGGCCTACGCCAAGGAACGCCAGAGCTTCGGCACCGCCATCTTCAACCACCAGGCCGTGGGCTTCCGCCTGGCCGAATGCGCCACGCAGCTGGAAGCCGCGCGGCAGCTGATCTGGCATGCCGCCAGCCTGCGCGACGCCGGCCGGCCCTGCCTGACCGAGGCCGCGATGGCCAAGCTGTTCGCCAGCGAGATGGCCGAGCGCGTCTGCAGCGCCGCCATCCAGACGCTGGGCGGCTACGGCTACGTCAGCGACTTCCCGGTGGAGCGCATCTGGCGCGACGTGCGCGTGTGCCAGATCTACGAGGGCACGTCGGACGTGCAGAAGATCCTGATCCAGCGCGCACTATGAGGATCGTCATCCTCGGTGCGGGCCGAGTCGGCGAAAGCGTCGCCGAGAGCCTGGTGTCCGAGCGCAACGACATCACCCTGATCGACCCCGATCCGCAGCGGCTGCGCGAGCTGGAAGAGCGGCTCGACCTGCGCGGCCTGCCCGGCAACGGCGTCCACCCGTCCACGCTCGAGCGCGCCGGCATCGCCGACGCCGACATGCTGATCGCCTGTGCCATGCAGGACGAGACCAACCTGGTGGCCTGCAAGATCGCGCACGACGTCTTCAACGTGCCGACCACCATCGCGCGGCTGCGCTCGCCGGAGTTCTCCGAGGGCAGCGAACTGCTGGAGCGCAAGGGCTTCGCGGTGGACCACGTGATCTGCCCCGAGGAATCGGTGGTCCGCTACATCGAGAAGCTGATCCAGTACCCGGAGGCGTTGCAGGTGCTGGAGTTCGCCAAGGGCCGCGCGCAGCTGATCGCGGTGCGGGTCACCGCCGGCAGCCGCTACGCCAACCGCGCGCTGGGCGACTTCCAGAAGGACTTCCCCGACGCGCCGGTGCGCGTGGTCGCGATCTACCGGCAGGACGCCGAGCAGCCCTGCATCGCGTCCACGCAGGTGCAGGTGGGCGACGAGGTGTTCCTGCTCGCCGACGAGGACAACCTGCGCAAGGTGCTGGCCGCCGTGCACAGCGCCGACAAGCCGGTGCGCCGCGTGATGATCGCCGGCGGCGGCAACGTGGGCCTGCGGCTGGCGCGGCGCCTGCGCGGCAAGGTGGACGTCAAGCTGATCGAGCGCGGCCAGAAGCGCTGCGAGTACCTCGCCGGCGAGCTGCCGAGCGACATGCTGGTGCTGCAGGGCGACGGCACCGACGAGGAGCTGCTGGCCGACGAGAACGTGGCCGACATGGACCTCTTCCTGGCGCTCACCAGCGACGACGAGGACAACATCCTGTCGGCCATGCTGGCCAAGCGCCTGGGCGCGCGCCGCGTGCTGGCGCTGATCAACCGGCGCGCCTACGCCGACCTGATCCAGGGCAGCACCATCGACATCGCGCTGTCGCCGTCCCAGACCGTCATCGGTGAACTGCTGGCCCACGTGCGGCGCGGCGACGTGGTGGCGGTGCACAGCCTGCGCCGCGGCGCGGCCGAGGCGCTGGAAGGCGTGGCGCACGGCGACGCCAAGACCTCTCGCCTGGTCGGCCGCACGGTGCCGGAGGTCGACGCGCTGCTGCCCGACGGCGTGCGCCTGGGCGCCGTGGTCCGGGGCGAGGGCGACGAGCAGCGGGTGCTGATGCCCAGTCCCGGGACCCGCATCGAGAGCGACGACCACCTGATCATCTTCATCCCGAACAAGAAGCTGGTGCGCGAGGTCGAGCGGCTGTTCCAGGTGAGCGCGACCTTCTTCTGATGGAAAGCCTCGGACCGGTCCTGTCGGTGGTCGGTCGGGCCCTGCTGGGCTTCGCGTTCGCCTTCCTCGTGCCGCTGGCCTGGGCCTGGGGGCTGGACGAGCCGCGGTTGCGTCCGGTCTGGGAACTCGGTTTCGCCGGCACGCTGGCGGCGGGCGCGCTGCTGGTCCTGCTGACGCGGCGTTTCAGCCGCGAGCTTCAGCCCAAGGACGGCTTCCTGCTGGTCACGCTGGTCTGGGTGGTGCTGCCCGCGTTCGCGGCGGTGCCGCTGCTCTATACCGTGCCCGGCATCGACCTCGCGTCAGCCTATTTCGAGGCCATGAGCGCGCTCACCGCCACCGGAGCCACGGCGCTCTCGGGGCTGGACGCGCTGCCGGTGTCGGTGAACGTGTGGCGCTGCTTCCTGCAGTTCATCGGCGGCCTGGGCATCATCCTGCTGGTGGTGGCGGTGCTGCCGCTGCTGGGCCTGGGCGGCATGCAGATCTACCGTGCCGAGGCGCCCGGCCCGCTCAAGGACACCAAGCTCACGCCGCGCATCGCAGAGACCGCGCGTGGGTTGTGGACGGTGTACTTCACCTTCTCCGCCGCCTGCATGCTGGCTTACCGCTGGGCCGGCATGTCCTGGCCCGACGCCTTCATGCACATGTGCGGCACCATGGGCCTGGGCGGCTTCTCCTCGCACGACGCCAGCTTCGCCTACTGGAACTCGCCGCTCATCGAGGGCGTGGCGATCTTCTTCATGGCGGCCTCGGGCATCAGCTTCGCGCGCTACTTCATCTGCTGGCGCGTCCGGTCGCTGCGCAACCTGCTGGCCGACTCTGAGGTGCGGGCCTACCTGGCGGCACTGCTCGCATCGATCGCGCTGCTCACGCTGATGCTGCAGGAGCACGGCGTGCACAGGGAGTTCTGGCCGGCGCTGCGCGCCGCCGCCTTCCAGGTGGTGTCGCTCGCCACCACCACCGGCTACGCCACCGCCGACTACTCGCAATGGCCGGTGTTCGCGCCGGTGCTGCTGATCTTCCTGGGCTGCTTCGTCTCCTGCGCCGGCTCCACCGGCGGCGGCATCAAGATGGTCCGCATGCTGCTGCTGGTCAAGCAGGCGCGGCGCGAGCTGGTGCGCATCATCCATCCGCGGGTCATCAACCCGGTCACGCTGGGCGGCACCACGGTGTCCTCGCAGATCATCGCGGCCGTCCTCGCGTACATGCTGATCTACGGCGCCACGATCATCGGGCTGACGCTGCTGATGCTGCTCTCGGGGCTCGACCTGGTGACCGCGTTCTCCGCCGTCATCGTCTGCGTCAACAACATCGGCCCGGGCCTCGGCCTGGTCGGGCCGGCCGGCCACTTCGGCGTGCTCACCGATTTCCAGCTCTGGGTGCTCAGCTTCGGCATGCTGGCCGGGCGGCTGGAACTGCTGTCGGTGTTCGTGCTGTTCACCAGCCAGTTCTGGCGCAAGTGACGGCACTAAGATCGACCCGATGAGCAGGATTTCCCGTTTCGATGCCGTGCTGTTCGACTGCGACGGCGTGCTGGTCGACAGCGAACCCATCACCATCGGCGTGCTGCGCGACATGCTGGAGGAGCTGGGCTGGACTATGTCGCAGGCCGAGTGCATGCGCCTTTTCATCGGCAAGGCCGTCAAGGACGAGCGCGCGATCATCGAGACGCGCACCGGCCGGCCGCTCACCGACGAATGGCTTGCGCGATTCCGCGAGCGTCGCAACGACAACCTGGAGCGCCACCTGCGAGCGGTCGAAGGCGCGGTTGAAGCGGTGGCCGCGGTGCACGCGGCCTGCGGCGGCCGCATCGCCTGCGCCAGCGGCGCCGACCGCTTCAAGGTGGAACTGCAGCTGGCCAAGTGCGGCCTGATGCGCTACTTCGAAGGCCGCATCTTCAGCGGCCACGAGCAGCCCCGGTCCAAGCCCGCGCCCGACGTCTACCTCGCCGCCGCGGCCGCGCTCGGTGTCGACCCGCGCCGCTGCGCGGTGGTGGAGGACACGGTCACCGGCGCCACCGCGGGTGCCGCGGCGGGCGCCACGGTGTTCGGCTACAGCCCGCCGGAAGCGGGGCACGATGCGCCCGCGGCACTGCGCAAGGCCGGCGCGGTGCAGATCTTCACGCGCATGCAGGACCTGCCGGCGCTGCTGCAGGCCTGACCGCTTTCAATCGGGCCGCGGGAAGCGGATCTCGCAGCGCCAGCCGCGTCCGTCCTCGCCGGTGCCCAGCGCCATGCCGGCGTGCATCAGGCGCGCGTACTGAGCCACCAGCGCCAGTCCGATGCCGCCGCCTTCCCCCAGCAGCTGCCCGGTTTCGCCCTGGGCGCCGCGCCGCACCAGCTGCGCCTGCACCTCGCCGGGCAGGCCAGGGCCGTTGTCCTGCACCGAGAGCACCACTTCGCCGGGCCGGCGCTCCACGGCCACGGTGACGGCGGGCTGGCCGTCGCTGCCGCCGCCGTAGCGCAGCGCGTTGTCGATCAGGTTGTTCAGCACGCCCTCGACGAGCGAGGCGTCGGCCTGCACGCGCACGGGCGCGTCGATGCCGAGCGCACCCAGGTCCACGCCGGCCGCGTCGGCGCGCGGCAGGAAGCGAAGCACGGCGTCGCGCACCAGCTCGTCCAGCGCCACCTCCTCGATGCGGATCCCCGCTTCGGCTTCGAGCGCCAGCGCCAGGTCGAGCAGCTGGTCGACCATGCGGCTGGCGCGCGCCTGGCTGGCCGCGATCCTCTGCAACTGCTCGCGCCACGCCACCGGGTCCTGTTGCGCCAGTCCGTACTCGGCCAGCGCGCGGATGCCCGCGAGAGGCGTGCGCAATTCATGCGCCACGTTGCCCGCGAACTCGCGCTGGCCGCGCAGGCTGCGGTCCAGCCGTGCCAGCAGGTCGTTCAGCGCCGCGGCCAGCGTGGCGACCTCGCGGCTGGAGTGGCGCACCTCCACGGGCGCGAGGTCGCTCGCGCCGCGGCTGCCCAGCGCGTCTTCCAGTTGCGCCAGCGGCTTGAGCTCGGCGCGGATCGTGCGGCGCAGCCAGGCGGCCAGCACCACCAGCAGCGAGGCCTGCGGCAGCACCGACAGCCAGATCAGCCGCTCCAGCGTCTGTCCGCGCGCGCGGGTGGTCTCGGCCACCACCACGTCGAACGGCAGCGGGTAGTCGCGGTGCACGCTCACGCTGCGCAGCACCGCGCCGTCGCGCTCCAGCTCATGGAAGCGGAAGGCATCCGGGCCGGGCGGCGCGGCCGGCAGGCCGG
>Ga0247825_10002735_pt1 | contig 11665 bp, 12 predicted proteins | sample 13C_Vanillin_Day_FD_194413 | JGI IMG/M metagenome (GOLD analysis project Ga0247825, IMG submission 194413) | Soil microbial communities from agricultural site in Penn Yan, New York, United States - 13C_Vanillin_Day48 | ecosystem: Environmental > Terrestrial > Soil > Agricultural land | place... | reverse complement strand
GCTTGGGCATCATGCCGGCGCCGGGCGCCGGCATGATGCCCAAGCTGGCCACGGCGCTCATGATGCTGTTCGCAGCGCTCATTGCGGTTTTCGAGGCTCGAAGCCGGAAGCTCTCCGACATCGACTGGAGCGACCGCGGCCACGCCGCGCTCGTGGTGGCGATTACCGCCGGCGCCGTCGCCGCGTACCGGCCGCTCGGCTTCCTGCTCACCATGACGCTCCTGGTCTTTGCGCTGCTCGTGCTCGTCGAGCGGCGCAACGTCCTGGTCGCCGCGGCGTACAGCGTCGGCGTCACGCTCTTCGCCTATTGGCTGTTCGGAAGCGCGCTCAAGTCGCCGCTCGAGCGCGGCCTCCTCCGGTTCTAGGTGGAGACGCTCGACAGCCTGCTCCTGGGGTTCAGCGTCGCGCTGCGGCCGGATGTCCTGTGGTACGCCTTTCTCGGGTGCCTCGTCGGCACGCTCGTCGGCATGCTGCCGGGCATCGGCCCGCTCGCCGGCGTCAGCATCCTGCTCCCGCTCACCTTCGGCCTCGACGCGACCAAGGCGATCGTGATGCTGGCGGGCATCTACTACGGCTCGCAGTACGGCGGCTCGACGACCTCGATCCTGCTGCGCATCCCGGGCGAGGCCGCGTCGGTGATGACCTGCATCGACGGCAACGCCATGGCGCGCAAGGGCCGCGCCGGCGCGGCGCTGTGCATCGCCGCGGTCGGCTCGTTCGTCGCCGGCACCTTCGGCGTCGTCCTGCTCACGCTGCTCGCGCCGCCGCTCGCCGTTTTCGCGCTCGGCTTCGGTCCGCCCGAGTACACCGCGCTTCTCGCGCTCGGCCTCATCTTCCTCGCCTACATGTCGACGAGCTCGCTCGTGCGCACGCTTCTTATGGCGGCCTTCGGCCTGCTTCTGGGCACCATAGGCATCGACGTGATGAGCGGGCATTTCCGCTTCTCCTTCGACATCCCGGAGCTCGGCGACGGCATCGGCATCGTGCCCGTGGCGGTGGGGCTCTTCGGCCTCGGCGAGATCCTCGCCACGCCGAGCCGCCAGGCGTCGGCGAGCCTGATCCGCCCGCGCTTCGCCGAGCTCTGGCCGAGCCGCGAGGAGTGGCGCCAGTCGGCGGCGCCGATCGCCCGCGGCTCGCTGCTCGGCTTCCTGGTCGGCATCATCCCGGGCTCGGCGCACATCATCTCGAGCTTCATGTCCTACGCGCTGGAGAAGCGCGTCTCCAGGCACCCCGAGGAATTCGGCCGCGGCGCGGTCGCCGGCGTCGCCGGCCCCGAGTCGGCGAATAACGCCGCCTCCACCGGCGCGTTCGTGCCGATGCTCGCGCTTGGCATTCCGACCGGCCCGGTGATCGCGGTGCTCATGGCGGCGCTCCTGATCCACGGCGTGCCGCCCGGACCGACCCTCGTGTCCGATCATCCGCGGGTGTTCTGGGGCTTCGTCGCCTCGATGTACGTGGGCAATCTGATGCTCCTCGCGCTCAACCTGCCGCTCGTGGGCCTGTTCGTGAACCTGCTGCGCATCCCTTACGCCTATCTCTATCCGCTCATCATCATGTTCTGCGTGATCGGCGTGTACGAGGTCAACAATTCCACCGTCGACGTCTGGATCATGCTCATCATGGGCGTCGTGGGCTATGGCCTGAAGAAGTTCGGCCTGGACCCGGCGCCGCTCGTGCTGGGCCTCGTGATCGCGCCGATCTTCGAGATGTCGCTGCGCCAGTCGCTCATCATGTCCGACGGCAACTGGGCCATCTTCGCGCAGCGCCCGATCGCCGCGGCGCTGCTCGCGCTCGCCGCGGGCCTGCTCGCCTGGTCAGCGCTGGGCTACTGGGCGCGCCGTAACGGCTGGCGCGCGAAACTTGTGGAGGTGGAGCCCGGTCAAAGCTCGCAGGAGAAGCCATGATCCTTACCCGCCGTCGCATCCTCGGAGCCGCAATGCTCATTCCCCTCGAAGGCCTGGCGCAGACCTGCGGCGTCGTCACGCCGCGCCAGACCGAGGGTCCCTTCTTCACGCCGAATTCGCCGCTGCGCGCTTCGCTTGTCGAGTCGGGCAGCAAGGCGCCTCGCTTTCTGGTGAGCGGCCGGGTGCTGTCGCCCGACTGCAAGCCGGTGGCCAACGCGCTGGTGGACCTCTGGCACGCCGACGAGGCGGGCGAGTACGACACTCGCGGCCACCGCTACCGCGGGCACCAGTTCACCGATGCCGACGGGCGCTACCGCTTCGAGACCATCGTGCCGGCGCTCTATCCCGGACGCGCGCGGCACTACCACGTGAAGGTGCAGCCCAAAGGTGGCCGCCTCCTTACTACGCAGCTCTATTTTCCCGGCGACCCGGGCAACAGCCGCGACGGCCTCTACCGACCCGAGCTGGAGCTCAAGACTTCCAGGTCCGGCGAAGGCGCGTTCGACTTCGTCATCGCCGCGTAGGGACGAAAATCGGGGTCAGAGCCCTATTTCCTTTCGAAAATCGGGGTCAGAGCCCTATTTCCTTCAGCTACGCGTTCCGGAAATAGGGCTCTGACCCCGATTTTCGTCAGCGCCGGCCGTCGTACCAGATCGAGCAGGCGTCGCGGCGGCGCACGTTGCGTCCGCCGCTGAGCGCCCATCGCAGCATGAACCCGGCGTGCTCGCGCCAGCTATAGAGCTCGGCCTTGCGGCCGCTCGTCATGAGCCGATGGCGATGCAGGACGACGAAGCGGCCGAGACGCTTCAGCCGGCGCGAAAGATCGATTTCCTCGGACGCGAAGAGCACTTCGCTGAAGCCGCCGGCGGCGCGAAACGCGGCGGCCTCGCAGAAAAGAAACGCCCCTGCCGCCCACTGGGCGCTTCGGCTCAGAGCGTTCCAGAGGGCGACCCATGCGCGGACCGAGGCACGTGCTTGCGGCATCGCCACGGTGCAGCCTCCGCCCACGCAATTGCCGCCGTGAATCTCTTCCAGCACGTCCTGGAACAGCTCGATGCTGGGCGAGCAGTCCGCGTCGATGAACAGCAGCCAGTCGCCCGATGCTGCCCGGGCGCCGGTGTTGCGCGCGCGCGCGATCTGGTTGAAGGGCTCGAACACCACCTGCGCGCCCGCGGCGCGGGCGATCTCGGCCGTGCGGTCGGTAGAGTTGTTGTCGCAGACGATGAGCTCGCCGGACCAGCCGCGGCCGGCGAGCATGCCCAGCCCCGCGTGCAGGTACGGCAGGGTCCGGGGCAGGAGCCGTTCCTCGTTGAACGCGGGAACGACGATCGAAAGCTTCACTGCGCCGGAGGCGCGACGATCACCCCTTTGACGGCGTGCTTCTCCACGAGCTGCGCGACGAGGCCGGAGGCCTTCGCGTTCTCCACGAAGTCGCGCAGGTATTTCGCGCTCGAAGCGTTCTTTTTCGGCACGCCGATCGACTGCTGGACGCCCATGAAGTGGCCATCGAGCACGCGCGAGCCGGGCATCTTCTGCGCCTCGGCGAGCAGCCCCGGCTTCAGGCCGGCGAGCGCGTCGAGCTTCTGCTCGGTGAAGAGCTTCACCGACGCGGGAATGCCTTCGGCGCGCACCAGCTGCGCGTTTTTCAGGGTGCGGGAAAGGTAGAGGTCGTAGGCGCTGCGGCCGCTCACGGCGATGCGCACGCCCGGGCGGTCGACGTCGCCGAGCGAGCGCAGCGGCGAGCCCGAGGGCACCAGGTAGGTGGCGGGGAGCTCGAGGTAGGCGCTGCTGAATTCGATCACGTTCGCGCGCTCGGCCTCGCTCGCGATGAAGCCGGCGTCGACCACCGCATCGCGGATCGCGTCGGCGGTCTTGCCCGCGCTGTCAAAGCTCACATACTCCACCGGCACGCCCAGGCGCTTGCCGAGCTCGAGCGCCAGGTCGGGCGCGATGCCCTTGGGCGCGCCGTGCGGCGAGCCGGGATTCACCAGCAGGAAGTTGCTGTGGTTGATGCCGACGCGCAGCTTGCCGCTCGGCGCGAGCTCGGCGCGCGCGGCAGGCGTGGCGGATTGGCTCATGGCGCAGGTACTCCAGAAGAGGAAAGCGGTGCATGCTAGCGCGGTGCGGATCATCCAGGTATCCATCCCTTTCGAAACAGCGTTGCGTTTGCTCGCGGTGGCCGATCAGCCGGCAGGCGACGCCCAGCGCCAGTGTAACCGCCGCAGATGATCGCGTGCGCTCCGTCGTCCCTTCGAGCCGGTGCCGCCGCGTCGTCACCTCAGGCGGTACGCGCGCCCGGGCTCAGTCGTAGAGCAGCGCCATGAGCCAGCTGTCCTTGAATTCGCCATCCACGCGCATATGGCGCCTGCAGAGGCCCTCGACGACGAAGCCGCAGCTCTCGTACAGCCGCCTGGCGGGATCGTTGTCCACGCGAACCGTGAGCTCGATTCGCTTCATGGACTTTGCTTTCGCCGCCGCGAGAGTGGCGTTCAAGAGCGCGCGGCCTATGCCTTGTCTGCGGTATTCGCTGATCACGCCCATCCCGAGGATGCCGCTGTGCGCGAGCGTCGGCCGCGGCTTGGGCGCGACGTCGCACCACCCGAGCACATTGGCCTGCGCGATCGCGACGAAATGAGGGGTGCCACTGGCGATGTTGTCCTGCACGTACTTCCTTACGTCCGCCCCGGGTGGAGCTTCCAGAAGCGCGAGGAACCTGCGCTCGCGGGCGACGCTCGCGAGCGCGACCCTGAAGCCCTCGATGTGCTCCTCGGCAATCGGCACGATGTCGGCCACTACGCGCTCCGTGGCCCGCCGTAGGTTCGTTCCCGGTTCTTTCCGTCGGCGCGCACGAGGCGTGACCTTACGCCGGAAAACGTGGTCCGTCCCTGGTTTTTGCGGTGTTTCTAGGCGGCGCGGCGCGCGCGCAGGAAGGGCTCGATTTCGTCGGCCGGGCCCGGGGCGGCGAAGAGGTCGCCCTGGCATACGCGACAGCCCGCCTCGACCAGGAAATCGCGCTGCGCCTGGGTCTCGACGCCCTTAGCCACCACGTCGAAGTTGAGGCCGCGGGCGAGGGCGATGAGCGCCCTGGCGAGGCCGGCGCGCTCGGCGTCGACCGGCAGGCCCGCAACCAGCCTGCGGTCGATGCACACGGCGCTCGCGCGCACGTGCTGCAGCATGGGGAGCGACGCGTAGCCGGTGCCGAAGTCGTCCACGCCCAGGCGCGCCCCGGTGGCCGCCACCCCGGCGAAGTGCTCCTCGAGCTGCTCGGGGATCTGGCGCAGCAGCGTCTCCGGCACCTCGATGAGCAGCGCCTCGGGAGGCAGCGCGCTCTCCTGCAGCGCCGCGCGCACCTCGGCCGCGAGCGAGCCATGGCGCAGCTGGCGCGCGCTCATGTTCACCACGACGCTGAGCGGCTTGATGCCGGCGTCGATCCAGCGCCGGCCCTGGGCACAGGCCTCGCGCAGGACCCACGCGCCGATCGGCACGAGCAGGCCCGTGTCGTCGGCGAGCGGCAGGAACGCCTCGGGCGCCAGCACGCCGTAGCGCGGATGGCGCCAGCGCAGCAGCGCTTCCGCTCCCACGACCTGGCGCGTCGCGATGTCGATGCGCGGCTGGTAGACGAGGAACAGCTCGCCGCGCCCGATCCCGGTCTTCAGCTCCTCGGCGAGCGCCGCGGCCGCGGCCGCGTCCTGGTTGAGCACCACCGAGAAGAACTGGTAGCCGTTGCGGCCGGCCTCCTTGGCGCGATACATCGCCGCGTCGGCAAGGCGCAGCAGCGTCGCCACGTCCTGGCCGTCCTGCGGCACGCATGCGATGCCGATGCTCGCGCCGCTGGAGATCCGGTGCTCGCCGATGCGGTAGGCCTTGCCGAGCTCGTGGAGCAGCTTCTGCGCCACCGCGGCAGCCTCGCGCGGCTCGGCGATCTCCTGCAGCAGCACGCAGAACTCGTCGCCGCCGATGCGGGCGATGAAGTCGTCGCCGCGCACGCAGGCGCGCAGGCGCGAGGCGATCACCTTGAGGAGCCCGTCGCCGACGTCGTGTCCGAGGCCGTCGTTCACCTGCTTGAAGTTGTCGAGGTCGATGAACAGCACCGCCACGGTCTTGTCGTGGCGCCGCGCGTGCGCCACGGCCTCGCGCGCACGCTCGTGGAACATCGCGCGGTTGGGCAGCCCGGTCAGCGTGTCGTGGTGCGCGAGGAACTCGAGGCGGCGCGCGTCGTGCTGCAGCTGGATGGCGGCGAAGCGCAGATCCTCCTGCGCGCGCTTGAGCGCCGTGACGTCGTTGCACAGCATGTAGAAGCCGAGCACCCCGCCGCGGGGCGCAAGGTGCGGCACGCACGCCACCTGCAGCGCGCGCTGGCGCGCCGCTTCGGCGGCGCCGAGCTCGAGCTCGAACTCGACCTCCTCGCCGGCGAGCACGCGCTCGAAATGCGGCTTCATGCGCGCGTAGTTCTCCTCGCCGAACACCTCGGCGACGCTGCGCCCGAGCAGGCGTTCGTGCGAGATTCCGAACCAGTCGTCGTAGGTGCGGTTTCCGGAACGGAAGCGCCCCTCGCGGTCGAGGTAGGAGATGAGCGCCGGCACGTTGTTCGCGACCAGGCGCAGCCGCTCTTCGCTCTCGCGCAGGGCCTGCTCCACTTTCGCGGTGCGCAGCATCGAGCGGCGGGTGATCAGCACCGCGACTGCGAGCAGGATCGCGGAGCCGGCCACCAGGACGTCGAGCAGCAGGCCGGGCGGCCAGGGCAGGCCCGCGAGCCGGCCGCGCACCCCGTACGCGATCTCGGTGCCCGAGGCGACGACGAGCACCAGCGCGCCGAGGATGACGAGCAGGGGAGCGAGCGGAATGAGACGGCGGATCATCGGCCGATCGAGCCCTCGAAGAGCTATCTTTACCACTGCCATACGGCGCCGCAACGGAAATATTCACGCCGCCCGGCCTACGCTGTAGCCGGATCTAGTAGAGGGTTGTAGCCAGTTTTCGACGGAACTCGGAGACCAGATCCGGGTCGGCGGCGGCCAGGGTGAAGAGGTTGAGGAGCTGCTTGCGCGCCTCGCCGCCGCGCCAATTCCGGTCCTTGCGCACGATGGCGAGCAGCTCGTCCATCGCCTGGCGGTAGCCGCGGGCGGCGGCAAGGCGCTGCGCGAGCGCGTAGCGCGCCTCGAGATCGTCCGGGTTCGCGGCGAGGCGCGAGCGCAGCGCCTGCTCGCTCTCGCCGCCGCGGCGGAAACCGGCCGCGGCACGCAGCGCGTCGCGCCGGGCGTCGAGCGCGGCATTGTCCTGCACTTCGTCGAGCAGCCGCTCGGCCTCCTCGAGCCTGCCTTCCTCCACCAGCCGCTCGGCGAGGTCCAGGCGCGCGGCATCGTTGGCGGGGTCTAGCACCAGCGCCTGGCGCAGGTTCGCCTCGCCGCCTTTCAGCCGCGCGAGCTCCGAGGGCGAGGGCAGCAGCGCGTCGACGAAGGCGCGCACCCGGGACTCGGGCTGCGCACCGAGGAAGCGGGCCACCGCCCTGCCTTCGCGAAACGCCACGACATCGGGGATCGAGCGCACGCCGAAGGCGGCGGCAATATCCGGGTTCTCGTCGAGGTCGACCTTGGCGAGGCGAAAGCGACCGCCGTACTCGCGCTCCAGCTTCTCCAGGATCGGGCCGAGCACGCGGCAGGGCGCGCACCAGGAAGCCCAGAAGTCCACCACCACGGGCACGGTGGCCGAGGCTTCCAGCACTTCTTGCTCGAAGGTGGCGGCGGTAACGTCCATCGGCAGGGGCGAGACCTATAATTATGACTATGACCTACGTAGTGACCGAAGATTGCATCAAGTGCAAGCACATGGACTGCGTGGAAGTTTGTCCGGTGGACTGCTTCTACGAAGGCGACAACATGCTGGTCATCCACCCCGACGAGTGCATCGATTGCGGCGTGTGCGAGCCGGAATGCCCGCCGGCGGCGATCCTGCCGGATTCCGACGGCAAGGCGGGGAAGTGGCTCAAGATGAACGCCGACTTCTCGGTGAAGTGGCCCAACATCACCCGCAAGGGCACCCCGCCGCCCGACGCCGATGCCTGGAAAGGGGTGCCGGACAAGTACGAAAAGTACTTCTCGCCGGAACCTGGAAAGGGCGAGTAGGTCCCACCGGAGAGCCATGAGAACGCTCCCCGCCCTGTGCCTTGCGCTGCTCCTGGCGGGTTGTGCGTCCTTCGATGGCCGCGGGCTCATGCCGGGGTCCTCCAGCGCCGCCGAGGTCGAAAGCGTGATGGGGGCGCCGGCCGAGAAGCGTCAAGTCGCCAACGGCGAGACCTGGTATTTCTATCCGCGCCAGCCCTATGGCCGCATGACGTTCGTCGCGCGCATCGCCCCCGACGGCCGCCTGATCGCCCTCGAGCAGCGGCTGACCGACGAGAACGTCGCCAAGATCATCCCGAACACCACGCGCGCCGAGCAGGTGCGCGATCTCTTCGGGCCGCCGTGGTCGACCATGCAGGTCGCCCGGATGGATCGCGACATCTGGACCTGGCACATGAAGCGCTACGGCGACCCCGGCATTCCGGTGAGCCTCAACGTGCAGCTCTCGCCCGACGGCGTGGTGCGCGAGGTGTACATCATCGACGAGTCGAGCCGCAATTCCGGCATCTTCGGCGGAGTGGGCGTTGGAATCGGTTTCTAGAACCTTCGCGGCTGCGCTGTCGCTGGCGCTCGCCGGCTGCGCAAGCTTCGACGGCCGCGGGCTGGCGCCGGGCCAGGCGGGCGCCGCGGAGCTCGAGCGCGTCATGGGTACGCCGGCGGAGAAGCGGCAGGTCGGCGCCGAAACCTGGTACTTCTATTCACGCCAGCCCTATGGCCGCGTGAACTACGTCGCGCGCGTGGGGCCCGACGGCCGGCTGGTCGGGCTGGAGCAAAGGCTCACCGACGCGTACGTCGCGAAGATCGTCCCGAACACGACGCGCGCCCAGGAGGTGCGCGATCTCCTCGGGCCGCCATGGACGTCGGTGCAGTACGCGCAACTCGACCGCAACGTCTGGACCTGGTGGATGCGCCGCTACGGCGATCCCGGCGTGCCGGGCGAGCTCGTGGTGCAGATGTCGCCCGACGGGGTGGTGCGCGAGGTGTATTTTCTGCAGCAGGGAGGCGGCAACCGCCGCAACAGCTAGCCATGAATCGACGCCTTGTTCTCGCTTTGCTTGCCGGCCTGTTGGCTGCCGGCGGCTGCGCTACGTCTCGAGATCTCGCGCCTGGCCGCTCGAGCCTCGCCGAGGTCGAAGCTGCGCTGGGCGCGCCGGCGGAGCGGCGCGAGGTGGCGGGCGAGAGCTGGCTGTACTATCCAAGCCAGCCCTACGGCCGCAAGGTATTCGTCGCGCGCGTGGCCGCCGACAAGCTGATCGCCGTCGAGCAGCGGCTCACCGAGGAACACGTAGGCAAGCTCGTGCGCGACCGCAGCCGCAGCGACGACGTGCTCGCGCTCTTCGGCCGGCCCTACGAGCGCATGAGCTCCGCGCGCATGGACCGCGAGACCTGGACCTGGCACATGCGCCGCTACACCAACCGGGCCGCCGGCCTGCACGTGCAGCTCTCGCCCGACGGCGTGGTGCGCGAGTACTACATGATCGACGAGGACGACAAGGGCGACCGCACGCGCAACTGAGCCGCGCAACCGACCGGTTGCAACCGAGTCAGCAGAGCTTGCGCAGCTCGGTCTTCAGCACCTTGCCGTAGTTGTTCTTGGGCAGCGCATCGACGAAGCGGTAATCCCTGGGGCGCTTGAAGCGCGCGATGTTGTCGAGGCAGAGCGCGTCGAGCTCCGAGACGTCGAGCGCGTCCTTGGCGACGATGAAGGCGACGACTTCCTCGCCCCATTCCGGATGCTTGCGTCCCACCACCGAGCATTCGGCGACCGCCGGATGCCGCAGCAGCACCTCCTCGATCTCGCGCGGATAGATGTTCGAGCCGCCCGAGATGATCATGTCCTTGGAGCGGTCCCGGATCGTGAGGAAGCCCTCGGCGTCGAGGCTGCCCACGTCTCCGGTATGCAGCCATCCGCCGCGCAGCGTCTTCGCGCTCGCTTCGGGATTGCGCCAGTAGCCCGCCATCACGCAGTCGGAGCGGGTGACGATCTCGCCCGCCTGTCCGGGCGGCAGCTCGCGGTCGGCGTCGTCGAAGATCTTCACTTCCACGCCGGTCCGCGCAATTCCGCAGGTGGCAAGTTTTGCGACGAACTCTCTCGCGTGGAGCGACTGGGGCAAACCCGTTATCGTCATCGGCGCTTCGCCCTGGCCGAAGAGCTGGTACAGGCGCGGCCCGAAGAGCTCGATGGCGCGCAGGCAATCCGCGACGTACATGGGGGCGCCGCCGTACGTGATGGTCTTCAGCCCGGCCGGTGTGCGCGCCGCCGGGCTCGCAGCCAGGCGCACGAGCATGGTGGGCGCGGCAAAGAACGAGGCGTTGGGCCAGCGCTCGAGAAGCTCGAAGATCTCGGCCGGGTCAAACTGCGCGCTCTCCGGGATGACGTTCACCGCGCCGGCGGCGAAGTGCGGCAGCCCGTAGAGCCCGGAGCCGTGCGAAAGCGGCGCCGGGTGCAGCGCGCTGTCGCCGGGGCCGAGCCGGTCGATGTCGGCGAAGTACGCCTGGGTCTGGAACAGGAGGTTGCGGTGGGTGAGCACCGCGCCCTTGGGCACGCCGGTGGTGCCGCTGGTGTAGAAAAGCCACGCCGGGTCTTCCGGTCCTGCTTCTGCGGCAGCCGCCTCCTCCCCAAGGAGACTCGCCTCCATGGGAATAGCGCCTGGAATGGCGGCGGCGAGATCCGGGCTGACGAAGCAGGCCTTGGCGCCCGAGTCGTCGAGAATGTAGGCGAATTCCTTCGGGTGCAGCTTGGCGTTCATCGGCACCGCGGTCATCCCGGCGTGCCAGCAGGCGAAGAGAGCCTCGTAGAACTCGGGGCAGTTCTTCATCGCGAGCGCCACGCGGTCCCCCGGCTTCAACCCAAGTTTGGTTTTCAATCCCGTGGAAAGGCGAGAGGCCCGCTGCGCCATCTCGCGGTACGAGCGCACCGGCGTGGCGCCGAGCGCGAGCGCAGGCCGCTCAGGCAGCCAGCGGGCGCTGCGCAGCAGGAGCTGGACCAGGTTCACGCAATCCGAAAAGGCGCAAGGCGTTGCGGGTGGTGTCGGCGGCGAGCTCCTCGACGGGCCGGCCGAGCGCGCGCGCCACGGCGCGCGCGATGTGCGGCAGAAAGGCGGGCTCGTTGCGGCGTGCCTTGGGCTGCGGCTTGAGATCGCGCGGCGTCAGGTAGGGCGAATCGGTCTCGAGGAGGAGCCTGTCCCTGGGGACTTCCTTGACGAGATCGACGAGATGTCGCCCGCGGCGTTCGTCGCAGATCCAGCCTGTGATGCCTACATAGAGATCGAGCTCGAGGTACGCCCGCAGCTCGTCGCGCTCGCCGGTAAAGCAATGCGCCACGGCCCGCTTCACGCCGTGGTGCTTGAGGATCTGGTAGAAGCGCGGATGAGCGTCGCGGGAGTGCAGAAAAAGAGGTTTATCCAAAGACAAACCAAGTTGGAGCTGCGCGACGAACCACTTTTCCTGGTCGGGGTGCGGCGAATAGTTGCGGTTGAAGTCGAGGCCGCATTCGCCGATGGCGACGATGCGGGGGTGCTTCGCCAGCTCGCGCAGCGCCGGCACGGTGTGAGGCCCGCAATCGCGCGCATGGTGCGGATGCACGCCGGCGGTCGCGTAGAGGCCGAGCTGATCGGCAATCCGCGTGGCCGCCAGGGTGTC
>Ga0247825_10002734_pt1 | contig 11667 bp, 8 predicted proteins | sample 13C_Vanillin_Day_FD_194413 | JGI IMG/M metagenome (GOLD analysis project Ga0247825, IMG submission 194413) | Soil microbial communities from agricultural site in Penn Yan, New York, United States - 13C_Vanillin_Day48 | ecosystem: Environmental > Terrestrial > Soil > Agricultural land | place... | reverse complement strand
AAATTGGACTCAGCCAGAGGGAACGGAGGGTGCGGAGGTAACGGTTTTACAGGAGAAACGAAGGAACGGAGACGAACGGAGGCGCGGGTTCGATTGGCCGGCGCGCGGAGCGCGCCGGCGCCGTGACGTAGACGAGCGCAGAAACAAGCCGCGGATTGCGGCAGCGCGACTTGTTTCTGCGCTCGTCTACGTCACGGCAGGCCGCCTTCGGCGGCCAATCGAACCCGCCTCTGCCCTCGTGACCTTTGTGGTTTAAGACTGAAACCTCCGTTCGTCTTCGTTGCTCCGTTCCTCCTGTGAGACCGTTTCCTCCGTCCGTCTCCAATGCCTCGTATACTCGGAAGAGACCATGACTTCGGCTGACGACACGCCGCGGCGGACGGGCACCCGCCTGGTGCTGAAGGTTGGCTTGCAGGCGTTTCTCGTCCTGCTGTTCCTCATCGTCGCCACGCTCGGCACGCTGAGCGGCGTGCTCTTCGCCTACGCCGGCGATCTGCCGGAGATCAGCGCCCTCGACGATTACCGTCCGCACACCATCACCCGGCTCCTGGCGCAGGACGGGCAGGAGATCGGCGAGTTCGCCACCGAGCGGCGGGTCGTCATCGGCTACGACGACATGGCCCCGGTGCTGCGGCAGGCCATTATCGCCACCGAGGACGGCGGCTTCGAGCGGCACTTCGGCATCAGCGTGTCGCGGATGATCATCACGGCGATCCGTGACGTGGTGAAGGGTGAGCGCTACGGCGCCAGCACGATCACGCAGCAGCTCTCGCGCACGCTGTTTCTGACCGAATACATGAAGGATGGCGTGTTCGCGCGCTCAGGGCTGACCGGGCTCGAGCGCAAGGCGAAAGAGATCCTCGTCGCGATCCAGATCGAAAAGCGCTACACCAAACGCGAAATCCTGACGATGTACGCCAACCAGATCAACCTTGGTCCGGGGCTGTACGGCGTCGAAGCCGCGTCGCGCGCCTATTTCGACAAGTCGGCGAAAGAGGTCACGCTCGAGGAAGCGGCGGCAATTGCCGCCATCATTCAGACGCCGGCGCGGCTGACGCCGTTCGTCAACCCTGATCGGACGCTCGCCCGGCGCAACACCACGGTGCTGCCGCGCATGGTCGAGAACGGCTTCATCACCGAAGAACGCGCGCGCGAAGCGGCCAGAACCCCTCTCGTCGTCGTCGGCCAGCCGTCGGCCGATCGAACGATCGCGCCGTACTTCGTCGAGGAGATTCGCAAGAAGCTGGAAGAGAAATACGGAGCTGATGCGCTGTACCAGGCTGGGCTGCGCGTGCAGACAACGCTCGACGCAAAGCTGCAGGAAGCGGCAAACATCGCGGTCGATCGCGGGCTGCGCCGCATCGACAAGCGCCGCGGCGGGTTCCGGAAACCCTCCCGCAACCTCGTGGCCGAGGGCCGCAATATCGAACAGTTCACGCTCGATCGCTGGGACCAGTCGATCCTTGCCGGCGACATCGTTCCGGCGGTCGTGACGTTCGTCGGCGAGAGCAGCGCGCGGGTGCGGATTGGCAAGAACGAGATCGAGCTTCCCAGGGCGGCATTTGCATGGACCCGCAAAACGTCGCCCGCGGAGCTGTTCAAAGTCGGCGACCTGATCGAAGTCGAGGTCCGTGGCCTGCAGGGAACGAGGCCCGCCGAGTTGATGCTCGAACAGCCGCCCGCGATCGAAGGGGCGCTGCTGGCCATCGACAACCGCACAGGCCAGATCCGCGCGATGGTCGGCGGGTTCAGCTACATCCGCAGCAAGTTCAACCGGGCGACGCAGGCCCGCCGGCAGGTGGGTTCGCTCTTCAAGCCGATCGTCTACACCGCGGCCATCGATCGCGGGTTCACACCGGTCTCGGTGTTCATCGACGAGCCCGTCTCGTACACGGCCGGCCCGAATCAGCCTCCGTATTCGCCGCAGAACTACGACCGGAAGTTCGAAGGGCCGGTCACGCTGCGCCGCGCGCTCGAGCAGTCGCGGAACATCCCCGCCGTGAAAGCGATGCAGGAGATCGGTCCTGGGCAGGTCGTGAGCTACGCCAAGCGATTTGGCCTCAACGAAGCGCCGCCGTATCTGTCACTGGCGCTCGGCTCGGCGGAGTCGACGCTGGTCCAGATGACCAGCGCCTATTCGGCGTTCGTCAACCGCGGCGTGCGCATGACGCCGTACGGGGTGATTTCGATTACCGATCGTGACGGGAACCTGCTCGAGGAGCATCGCCCGGAGCCGCACGAAGCCATCCGCGCCGACACGGCGTTCGTCATGACGAATCTCCTGCGCGGCGTGGTGCAGCGCGGAACGGCGCAGGCCGCGGCCGCGCTCGACTGGCCGCTCGGCGGCAAGACCGGGACGATGGACGAATACACGGACGCGTGGTTCGTCGGTTTCGATCCGAACATCACCGTCGGCGTGTGGATTGGCTACGACGAGAAGCGTTCGCTCGGTCCGGGCGAGACGGGCGCGTCGGCGGCGCTCCCGATCTGGATCGAGTTCATGCGCGCATATATCGACGCGCGAGCCGACCGCAAGGCGCCGCCTGAGTTCGAGGCGCCGGGAAATATCGTCTTCGTCGGCCTGGATTCGGGGGTGACGGAAGCGTTCATCAACGGGACGCAGCCGCAGGCGGCCGCGCCGGCGGAGCCGGCTGTCACACCGGCAGCCACGCCGCCTCCGGCGGAGTAGCGTTCGAGTCGTTCGGAACGTTCGAGTCGTTCACCGTTCGAACGTGAACGTTTCGAACATTTCGAACGATCCGAACGTTTCGAACGACTCGAAACCTTTGTGTCCTTTGTGGCTAATCCTCGTCCGGTGCCGCCGAGGCGTCGAGCGTTCCGCTCGCCTTCTTCATGAGGTAGGTCTTGATGAACGGGTCGATGTCGCCGTCGAGGACCCGCTCCGGATCCCCGACCTGCAGCTTGGTCCGGTGGTCCTTCACCATCTGGTAGGGCTGAAGCACATAACTACGGATCTGGCTGCCAAAGGCGATGTCGCGCTTCTCTCCGCCGATCTGCTCGAGCCTGGCCGCCTGCTCCTTGATCTTCAGGTCATACAACCGCGCCTTCAGTACTTTCATCGCGCTCGCGCGGTTCTTGTGCTGCGACCGCTCGTTCTGGCACGAGACGACGATACCGGTCGGGATGTGCGTGATGCGGACCGCTGAATCGGTGACGTTGACGTGCTGGCCGCCGGCTCCGCTCGACCGGTAGGTGTCGATGCGCAGGTCCTTGTCCTCGATTTCGACGTCAACGTCCTCCGGCAGCTCCGGCCAGACGAACACCGACGCGAAGGACGTGTGACGCCGAGCCGCCTGGTCGAACGGCGAAATACGCACCAGGCGGTGAACCCCCGCTTCCGCCGACAGCAACCCGAACGCCGCCTCGCCGATGAAGAGGACCGTGGCGCTCTTGAGGCCCGCTTCTTCACCCGGCTGATAGTCGATCAGATCGCGCTTGAAGCCTTTGCGCTCGGACCACTTCAGGTACATGCGCAGCAGCATCTCGGCCCAGTCCTGCGACTCGGTTCCGCCTGCGCCCGGATGGATAGTCACGATGGCGTTGGACTGATCGTGCTCGCCGGAAAGCATCTTCTTGCTCTCGGCGGTGTCGATGACCTGCTGGAACTCGTCGAGACTGCGCTGCAGATCAGCGCCGACGTCTTCGCCGGCCGCGGCCCACTCGAAGAGCACGCCCAGATCGTCGCTGCGCCGTTTCAGCGTCTGCAGCAGCGTCAGCTCGTCGTCGACGCGGCGGCGGCGCTGCATCACCTTCTGTGCGTCCGCCTGATTGCTCCAGAAGTTCGGCGCTCCTATGTGCTTTTCGATGTCGGCGAGTTGCTCGTCGAGGCGTGCTGCCTCAAAGATGCCTCCGCAGTTCGGCCGCCCGGCGGCTCAGCTCCTCGTAGCGTCGTTCGAGATCGTCGAGATCGACAGCCAATGATGGTTCTCCTGCTTCCTTCCGCCTGAAGGCGGAAGCTACGGCCATCCGGCTAAAGCCGGACGGCGAAGAAAAACGAACGCGAGCACGATGATCGCCATCGAGACATAGGCGACCAGGTCCCCGATTGTCGTATACACGGTGCGGCCGGTGAGAAAACGCGCCTCCTCGACCAGGCCGACCTGTTCAAAGATAGCCGACTGCGCCACGACGCGCCCATAGGGATCGACGATACCGCTGATGCCGGTGTTGGCGGCGCGCGCCATGTAGCGGCCATGCTCGATCGCCCGCATGGCGGCCATCGCGAAGTGCTGGTACGGGGCGGACGAATGCCCGTACCACGCGTCGTTGGTGATTGTCGTCAGCAGCTCGCTACCGCCGGTCACCGCCTCGCGCACCAGCGACGGATAGACCACCTCGTAGCAGATCGCCGTGCTGGCCCGATGCCGGCCGATGGGCAGCATGATCATCGAATCACCTGGCGTAAACGGCGCGAACCCGGCCAGCGTCTGCACGAGCGGCGGGAAAAACGTCAGCCAGTCCGCCAGCGGCACGAACTCGCCGAATGGCACCAGATGGATCTTCCGGTAGACCGCGGACGTCATCCCGTCCGGCGCCAGTTGAAAGGCGGCGTTGTAGTGCCGGTCAACGGCGCCGTCGGCGCCGATGATGGCCTGATCGCTGCCGAAGAGGATCGGTACCTTCACTTCACGCGCCAGGTCCCGCATCGCCAGCTCCCCTTCGGGGTCGCCCTCGAACGAAAACGGGGTGGACGATTCCGGCCAAATCACGTACTGCGCGCCCCGCCGCACGACGTCGCGCGTCATCGCAACGTACGTTGTGAAGATGCGCCGCGCCTGATCGCGCCGCCACTTGAGCTCCTGCTCGATGTTCCCCTGCACGAGCCCGACGCGAATCGGCGTTCCCTCGCGGGTGTGCGAACCATCGGCAATCCGCCACGTGCCCCAGCCTGCCGTGGCGGCGAGGACCAGAGCGACAGCCGCGACACTCTGCACTCGCCGTCGTCCGGTCGTCAGCAGCGAGTAGGCAATTCCAGCGTTCACGAATGCCACCAGCGCGGACAACCCGTAAACGCCGAGAAGGCTCGCGAGCTGTGCGACGGGGAGCACGGTCACCTGACTGTTTCCGAGCGGCACCCACGGAAACCCGCCGAAGAGGTAACCGCGGAGGAACTCGGTGGCGACCCACGCCGCCGGGGCGAAGAGCAGGCCCGCCGCTCCGGCGCGCGCGATCAAAAGGCTGGTCACCAGCGCCGTGATCGCCGGATACAGCGCCAGATACGACGCGAGCAGCAGCATCGCGAAAATGGCCACCGGCGTGGCAAGCTGCCCGTAGGTCGCCACCACCGTGTTGGTCCAGTAGACCGTCCCGACGAAATAGACGAGCCCGGCTACGAGTCCCAGCAGAAACGCGCGCAGCGGCGGTTGGCCTGGCAGTCGCTCAGCGCGCTCGCGCCCGTCGAGCACGCCCGGGATCGGCCGCCCCGTCAGCGCGATGAGCAGCGGTACAAGCGCGATCCACGCGATTGCCGGATGACCGTACTTCGGAAAACTCAACGCGAGCAGGACGCCCGCGGCGAGGGCTAGCGGGTAACCCAGGGTTCGAAACGCTCTTCCCGCTGAAGCTTTTGACCGACGGCGACTGCTTCGCTCCTCGTCGGATATTTGCCAATTCGGACGCGATACCGGGCACTCGGCGGACCACTTTCGTTCAGCGCGACGAATGTCCGATAGCCCTTTGCCTTCAGCCGTCCGGCGAGCGCTTCCGCGTCCGACACCGCCCCGAAGGTTTGCACCTGCGCAACCCAGCCGTTGCCCGGAGGCTCTGCGAAATTCCTGCTGGCCGTCACAGGTTCCGGCTTCGGCGCCGGTTTCTCGACGGCCGGCGCCTGAGGCGGCTGTTTCGTCTCAACTGCCGCAACCACCTTCGATACGGCGGGCTTGTCAGCATCGGGCGGCGGCACTGTCCGCCTGCGCTCCGCCGGCTTCAGCGGTTCGTCCGGAGCGACAGGGGCTTCAAGATGCTCGGTGTATGTCAGGTTCTCCTGAGGCACCGCAGGCCCTGGATCGGGCGCGAGATCTGCGCGCGAGGAGGTCGCTGCCTTTGCTGACGCTCCGGCGGCCAGGGCGTCGAGTGGTGCGATCGGATCGGCGGTGGCAGCAGTAGCGGCGAGGACGTCGGCTTCAGGAAGCCGGACGCCGCGGCCGACCATCACCCCGGACAGGAAAATGACGACGGCGACGACCGTCGCGGCCATGAACATGAAAACGAGCTGTTTTCCGTTCAGCTGAATCTCGTGAACTTCGTGATCCGGCATTAGCCGGGGGCAATTCTAACACGCCCGTTTCTTATTACGGCAGACGATCGAGCATCCGTTTCGCCTCGGCGTTCTGGGGATCCGCCTTGAGGATCCACTGCAGCTCGGTGCGGGCAGATGCGACATCGCGTGCCCGCGTGTATGCGTCGGCCAGCGCAAGGTGCGAAGCGACCGTATCGTCGCTCCAGATGGCGATCTTGAACTCGTCGATCGCTTCGTCCGTCCGGCCGCTGCGCAGATAGACCCGGCCGAGCAGCAAATGCGCCGCAGCATCGTAAGGCGCGAGGTAGACGGCGCGACGCAGCGCCGATATGGCCTCGAGGTCGCGCTCGGCTTGGTACGCCCGCCGGCCGGCCTCGAAATGAAACCTGGCGAGATCGCGCTGGTCGCGCTGCTCCACCGCCACGATCGCGCTTTCGACGCGGAGCGATGCGGGAACGTCGACGTCGGTCTTAATCCGTTCGAGCCCGCGCGGCACCTCGTTGCGGCCGGCCTGTTTCGCATCCCACTCCGCGTAGTCCGACGACAACCGCCGGGCCAGCTCTTTTTCCCTCGCTCCCTCGGTGGCGCTGCCACTGGCCTGCAGCGCGACGCCCAGCACATAGTGAGCCGCGTCGTCGGCCGGATTGCGGCGCACCGTTTCGCGAAGCCAGTTGATGGCGTTCGCCAGGTCTTTCTGCAGCCAGTACGCGTAGCCGAGATTGAAGAACAGGTCCGAGTCGGTGTTATCGGCCTCTGTGGCGGCGCGGAAGTAGGCGACCGCGGTCTCGCCGGCTGAACCCGGGGGCCGCCGCAATTGCGCAACTCCCAGGTTGTTGAGGATCGCCGGATCGGTACGGGAGCCATTGAGCTCGCTCAGCGCCGTAAAGGCCGGCTGGTGTTGCCCCAGACGCAGCATGGACACCGCGCCAAGAAACCGGGCCTGCCTCGCCAGGCGGTGCCCGGCGGGCACATCGCGAACAGCGGCCAGCGCCTGCTGATGCTCGGAGAGGTCGGTATACGCGTTCCACAACTCGAGCCGAACGCCCTGGAACGCCGGCCCGATACGCAATGCCTGGCTCAGAAAGCTGATCTTCGACGCCGGCGCATGGGCAAGCAGTCCTTTGATGTATTGCTCGAACGCCGCAATTGGCGGGTGCCCCTGCTCCATCTCCTCGACGGTCACCTTCGAATCCGGAGCCAGGCGGCGCGCCACGCGGCCATAGACGGCGAAGACGTCAGCCAGCGGACCGCTTTCGACGATTTCCGGGGCCATGCGTCCTGCGTCGATGCGAATCGACCGGGCGCGAACGATTAGATCCTGGCCTTTGACCTGCACCGAGCCCACAACCGCTGTGGCCGCACCCACGAGCTGACCCAGGCGAATGACGGTGGCGTGGCTCAACGTCGAGGAGACGGGAACGCGAAGCCGCTCGAACGCCCGCGCGCGGTCTTCCCTGGTGATAGCCGGAGCGCCAAGGGCGATCAGGTCGTCCGTCAGAATGACGGCTGACGCCTCGCTCAACCAGTAGGTCTGCGCCTCCCTGGAGACGTTATCGAAAGGAACCACGAGCTGCCGCTGAACAGCCTGGGCCACAGCGGCCGCCGGCGACAACACAACGCAGCACCACGCCATCAGGGCCAGCCGGCCGCTCCATCTCATGTCACAACTCCTGCGGCACCGGATTCGCCGTCGCCGAAGGCTGGCGAACCTGGACGGACATCAGGCAGTGGCCGCCGCCCGTCGCACGGCAGCGATCGGTATCCACGTCCACCCGGATATTGAACAGATGCATCAGTCTGCGGATCCCCGCGGCGTAGAACTCGCACAGCGGCTGCTCGGCCGCATCCCGCACCTCGCAGAAAATCGACCCGCGGATATCGAAGGAGCCGCGGCCTTTTCGCCAGCGGACCAGCGCGCGGCTGCCGCCGTAGGTCTGCCTGACCATCCGCCGCGCGATCCGCGTCACCAGCCGCAGCCGGATCGCGTCCGGCATGGCGCGCACGCATGTCCGTTCGAATGCGGGCAGCTCGGCAACGGTCCATTCGGCTGAATACTCGCCGGCGCGTCCCGCGACGAGCCGGTACGCTTCGCCTTCCTGACGCAGAAAGCTCAGGACGGCCGCCAGCGGCGCGAGGCCAATTCGCCCCTCGCGGAGGCCGGACGGGTGCAGCCACGATTCGTAGAACTCCAACCGTGACGGCAGCAAATCCGCGATGCCTTGATGCAGGCTCGCGACGAGAAGGCGTCCGACACCGGAGTCATTCATGAACGAGAAATGGTACCGTGTAATGGCGTATCCACCATGATTCTACCGGTCCATGAGAGCGTGCGCACGCACGTGGCGCGCCTGTTGACGACGATCTATGCGCTCGACGAGAACGCGCAGCCAACAGTCGCGCTCGAATATCCGCCCAATCGCGAGCTCGGCGACCTCGGCACCCCTGTTGCGTTCGAGCTCGCGCGGCGTCTGCGCAAGGCGCCGCGGGCGATCGCTCAGGAGATCGCCGGCGCCTTCGGTACGCTCGAGGGCGTGCGTACGGTGTCGGCGGCGCCGAACGGCTATCTGAACTTTTTCCTCGAACGCCGGGCGTTCCTCCTCGATCGCCTGCGTCAGCGGGAGGTCAAGCGGCATCCAACCACCGGCAAGGCCATCGTCGAGCACACCGCGATCAATCCGAACAAGGCGGCCCACATCGGCCACCTGCGCAACTCGGCTCTTGGCGACACGCTCGTCAGGGTCCTTCGATTCCGGGGGATCCCGGTCGAAGTGCAGAACTACATCGACGACACCGGCGTGCAGGTCGCGGACGTGGTTGTCGGGTTTCGTGTAATCGAAGGCAAATCACTCGACGAAATCCGCGAGATCGCCGATTCGACGCGCTTCGATTACTACTGCTGGGACCTCTACGCCCGCGTCACCGACTGGTACGGAGACGACAAGGAACGGCTGGCCGTCCGTGCCGGCACCCTTCACGACATCGAGCACGGCGGCAACGACAACGCGGAGGCCGCCGCATTCATCGCCGACCGGATCGTCCGCTGCCATCTCCAGACGATGGCGCGAATGAACGTCGACTACGACCTTCTGACCTGGGAAGGCGACATCCTGCGGTTGAAGTTCTGGGCGCAGGCCTTCGACGTGTTGAAGGCCAAAAAGGCCGTGTACCTGCGGACCGACGGGCGCCTGAAGGGCTGCTGGGTCATGCCCATTGAGGATGACGAGGCAAATCCCAAATCCCAAGGAGCGAACGAAGGCACGGAGGACGACGAAGAGCGCGAGAAGGTCATCGTCCGCTCGAACGGCGTCGTCACCTACGTCGGCAAGGACATCGCCTATCAGTTCTGGAAGCTCGGGCTGCTCGGGCGCGACTTTCACTATCGCGTGTTCACCGAGCGGTCGCACCAAGGAACCGCGCAAAGCGGTTCCGGGAGACAGGGTCCCTTGTGGGCCACCTGCACATCCGGCGGCCGTGACGATCACCCGCTCTTCGGCGGCGCGGCCTACGTCTACAACGTCATCGACGTCCGGCAGTCATATCTGCAGAAGCTGCTGAAGCAGGCGCTCATCGCGGTCGGCCATCCGGAAGGTGCCGAGCGCTCACACCATTTCTCGTACGAAATGGTCGCGCTTTCGCACGCGACGGCGCGTGAGCTGGGATATGCGCCCCCGCCTGATTCCGAAGACGCCAAGCGGCCGTTCGTGGAGGTCTCGGGGCGGAAGGGGCTGGGAGTCAAGGCCGATGATCTGCTCGACACGATGATCCGGAAAGCGTCCGGCGAGGTCGCCAAGCGCAACCCGGAACTCTCGGCGGACGAAACCGATCGCACGGCTCGCCGAATCGCCATCGCGGCAGTCCGCTACTTTCTGATCAAGTTCTCACGCGGCAAGGTCATCGCATTCGATCTCGACGAGGCGCTCAGTTTCGAAGGAGAAAGCGGGCCGTACATCCAGTACGCCGTGGTCCGCGCCAACAACATCTTCCAGAAGGTTCAGCAGCGGGACGGTCTCGACGAAGCGGCCCTGCTGGGGTCGCTGCCGGACGTGCCTGCCGGCGAGCTGACCGGCGAGAACGGAGACCACGAGCTGTGGTCGCTGGTGCTCGAGGCGTCGCGGCTGGACGAAGTCGTTGAACAGGTGATCCGCACCCTGGAGTTCTCCGTCCTGGCGAAATACGCGTTCATGCTCGCCCAGGCGTTCAACGCCTTCTATCATCGGTCGCCGATCCTCAACGAGGAACGCGACGACGTGCGGCGGTGGCGGGCGGCGGCGGTCATCTTCCTGCGTAATCAGCTGACGCAGGCACTGGATCTCATGGGCGTGGCAGTTCCGGCTAGGATGTAGCGCCGTGCCAGTCATTGCCATCACCCGGTGTTCGAAGCAGCACGATTACGAGGAGGCGGTTCGCCGCGCCGGCGGCGAGGTGCGCATCCTCAATTACGACACTGACCGGCCGGCGGAGGTCGTAAAAGAAGTCGATGGCATCCTGCTGCCGGGCGGCGACGACGTGACGCCGTCGCTGTATGGCGATGAACCGCACCCGAAATTCGAGGCGGCGGAACCCGGCCGCGATGCTTATGAGCTCGAGCTGGCGAAGCGGGCGGGCGACGCCGACGTTCCGCTCTTCGCCATCTGCCGCGGCATCCAGGTGCTCAACGTCGCGCGCGGCGGCACCCTCGTCCAGGACATTCCCAGCCAACTGCCGGATGCCATTCCACACGAGGTCCGCGATACGCCGTTCACGATCGCACACGATGTGTGGGTGTCCGAAGGTACGCTGCTGCACGAGCTCCTGCGGGAGCGGATCGACGGCGATGCGTGCCCGGTGAACAGCCGCCATCATCAGGCGGTGCAGAAGATCGGCGAGGGGCTCGTCGTGTCCGCGACGGCGCCCGACGGCGTGATCGAGGCGGTTGAAGATCCGAGCAAGCGGTTCTGCCTGGGCGTGCAGTGGCACCCGGAGAACTTCTACCGCACCGGAGAGTTCCGCGCGCTCTTCGAGGCGTTTGTCGCCGCGGCGGGAGAGAGGGTCTGACGCATGGGCTGGTTACGAGCCATCCTGGGCGGTCTCCTCGCCGAAATGCTCGTCCTCGTCATGATCCTTCCGGTCGCGTACGCGGTGGGATTCGATCTCAGCGCCGGTGATCCGGCGTCCGTGCCTCCCGCCCTCAACGCCGCTATCGTCGTCGCGTCCTTCGTTGCGCCGCTGCTGTTGACGCAATGGGTGGCACGCCGGCTGACCTCGCAGTTCGTGCTGCACGGCTTCCTCGTCGGCTTTACGGCGTTCGTCATCTACATGATCCCGATGACCCTGTCGGGCGAATCGCAGCCGCTGATCTACTGGATTGCGCACGCGATGAAGATCCTCGGCGGCCTCGCCGGCGGTCTCCTCGCGGCGCGGCGGCACGC
>Ga0247825_10002733_pt1 | contig 11669 bp, 11 predicted proteins | sample 13C_Vanillin_Day_FD_194413 | JGI IMG/M metagenome (GOLD analysis project Ga0247825, IMG submission 194413) | Soil microbial communities from agricultural site in Penn Yan, New York, United States - 13C_Vanillin_Day48 | ecosystem: Environmental > Terrestrial > Soil > Agricultural land | place... | reverse complement strand
TGCACAACGCCAGTGGGTACCCCACGCCTGGGTCTGCTCGAGTGATCCGCCAAGTTCTGTCAGCACGTGCAGGTAGACGCGACGATCTCTCTCGCACCGCACGCGGGGCGTTGTTGACGCTGCCAACGGTCGGGTGGCCACAAGGATTGTTTGGCCGAAGGGATGCGCTCATCCTGGTGCTCAACTGCATTGTTGGGATGTCCGCGACCGAGGTGGGGGACTTTCAACGGAGCGACGTCACGTATGACGGGAATATCGTGACCGTTGGCGCCGGACACGCTGTGGAGCTGCACCCACTAGCGGACGACCCTCAGTGCTGCCCCGTCGCGATCTACCTGAGATGGGCACGCCTTCAGGCGTTCTTCGATCGCTACCCCTCGAACCGAGTGCTCGCACGAAGTCTTGCCAGTGGTCATGAAATCGCCGATGACACGGTGGAGTCCTACGGGAAGCTGCCGGGTCTGCGCGAGGGCCAGGACGGGCCCCTGCTGCCGAGCTTCGATCAGTGGGGACATTTCGCCGCACTCCGCCGCGATCGCCGCGGGGTGTCCGGCAAGTCGGTCACGACAATCGTTACTGCCCATCTGACGGGAGCCGCCTCGGCGAGTCATACCCGCTCAGATCCGAAGGACAGGCCTGCCGAGGTCGAGGTGGAAGAGGAGGTGTCCTCACCGTGGGTCTACGGCTCCGAGAACGGGGTGGACTGCGCATCGCTCGGCCCGGAAACGCTCACCGAGCAGTATGAGGCGGCTATCGCCCGAAAGTATGCGGATGTCCGGGCATTGGGAGATCTCGCTGAGGCTTTCGAGGATATCGATCGGAAGGCTGACGCGATCCTAAGTCGCACCGAGGAACTGCTCGCGCAGATGGGCATGGCGTAGTCACTGGTGGTGCGACGACCGGGAATGAACAAGATCCAGTCCCAGTGCGAGAACGAGGAACAGTGTCCTCCGCCGAGAGGATTGAGTGCGGGTGACGACTTCCGCCGTGTAATACGGTCGTACGTATTGCGGGCGTGGGTACGTCCCACCGACCGCGCCGACGGAGGGCTACGACGATTCCGGCCCTGGACTTCCGAAGACCTCCGCAATGGGCAATTCGTCAAAGACGCGGAGGACACTCTCCATCACTCAGGCGGAGGGCCTGGTGGTCGGGATCGGTTTTCACGCTGCGGTTCTTGGTCCGCGTGGGCGGGGACCGGGAGAAACTCCGAGGGCTGCGAGTGGGCCACGCTCTTCGTCAGGAAGCGCGTCTGCTCGCCACTTCTTCACGGCCCGGTAGAGCCACTGACCGACCTGCTCGCCTTCAGAGTTGACATAGTTCGCGGGAACGAGTGCATTGCCGTGCTGCTCACGGTAAGCAGCGATCTCGGCCAGCATCCGACGTCGCTTGCTATCGGTGCGGGTGACCGCGGGTAGTGGGGCATTGTCTTCGCTCCATACGAAGCCGATTGAATCGAGTTGGTGAATGCGCTCTGCCGGAAGGGTGCCGAGCATTCGCGCGACGCGCTGCCGGTACTGCCAGCGACCGAGTTGGAAGCCACATTCAGTTACGTAGTTCTCGGGTATCGCTGTGTGAGGATGTTGTTGCCGGAACGCTGAGTACAGCTCCAGCGCCGAGGCTGCGGACCGGTGAGTACGCATCGAGATCAGTCCTTCTGTGGAATCCATATATTTGTAAAGTACATAGCTTCTTCTTTGGCGATGTCAACCACATTGACCGCGTGTCATGAAAATCACCCGGACCGAGTGAGGCAACCGCCGGACTGGCGCCGAGTATCTGTCCACCTCAGATTTCTCGATCGTGTCTCTATCACAATCGTCTTCGGCGAGAGGGCTGTCGAGGTTCCCTGCATTCGCATCGGCGGGAACTGGAACTCTCTCGACCCCCGATTCGGGCTCCTATGGAGTTGTGTGGGGATCCGTGGGACCTGCTCGATGGCCGCGCGTTGGTGCTCCTCGCAGTTTCCAAAGCTCCGAGTCCGCCGAAAAAATGATTTCTGGCCAACGGGGATTTATTGTCGCGCTGAGTGTTCAGGCCACGGGAGTCCACGGGTACCAGCTGGCGGTGGGCGGTCGTGGTTGCGGGTGCAAGGGGCATGCCCGTGAACCTCCACCCGTGAGAGGCCGTGCGGTCGGCGGGATGCGGACGGCCTGGATTTCTAGTGGTTCCAGTGAGACGAGCGTTCGTCGTAAGCCGGGATCTACGACCGGATCGCCGCGCCCAGCCTCCGAGGAGTGGGCACCGATCGTGCTCTACCCAACGCTGGAATTTGCGATGTCCCGTTCAAAGACCTGTCACGGATTGGCAGGTGAACATTACTTCGCAGTAGTGTTCCTCGGGTTATCGACGTGAAGGAGTGGAACTGTGGCGCGCAAAATTGTTGTCGAACGCATCGACGACATCGACGGAACTCCGATCCAGAACGGCAAAGGGGAGACCATCGCGTTCTCGGTCGACGGTGTCGACTACGAGATCGACCTGAAGGACAACAACGCCAAGGAATTCCACAGCACTCTCACCTTCTACATCGAGCATGCAACTCGCGTCGGTGGAAGGAAGCGTCGGTCGACTCCTGCAGTGGAACCGTCGCAGGGGCGTACGCGGGCAAAGGAAATTCGGGAATGGGCGACCACCGAGGGCTATGAGCTGTCCACGCGTGGACGGATCCCCGCTCAGATCGAGGAAGCGTACAGCGCAGCTCACTGAGTCCACGCTTTCGCGCGAGTTGAAAAACAGCCTCCAGCCAGCTCATTTCGAGTTGGCCGGAGGCTGTGACAGTTCGAAGGTCAGGAGGCGGACGACGCTTCGATCAGTGCCTGGCGCTGGTTGGCTCCGAGTCCGCCGATACGACGGGTCTCGGCGATCGACAGTTCCTCGAGGAGTTTCGCGGCCTTCACTGATCCGACGCCGGGGAGCGCCTTGAGCAGCGCCGAGACCTTCGTCTTCTTCACGATTTCGTCCGTTTCGGCCTTGGTGAGCACCGCCTCGACGCTGAGGTCGCCCGCCTTCACTGCGGATAGGAGTTCGCTACGCGCTTTGCGGGCTTCCGCGGCCTTCGCCAATGCCTCGGCGCGTTGTTCCGGTGTTAAGACAGGCAGTGCCATGATGGTGCTCCTTGTTGCGTTGTTCGGCCAGATCGTCTGGCTGTCCCTCGCCATCGTGCCAGGTGGAACGGACATGTCCGCAAACTGATCGGATGAGACCGACCTCCGGATGGCTGTTCTTACGACTACGGATGTGTCCGACAGTGTGCCTGATCAATACGTTGTCTGGGTGTCTCGCTAGCGATGAGCGTTGTCGATTCAGAGCAAAGACGTCCTTACATCTGGGTGATCAATGATCGCCGATCGTGTCCTTGCTTCGGGTGGAAGCTGTTGCGGTGGAGATGAACGCTGCGGATTTCGGAGGCGCTTCCAAGATGAGGATCATCGTCATGAAGCCGCTGACTCGATAATTCGAGGAGCGTGAACCGGGGTGGCGTGATGCCCCCTGCGCGTGCCGGCGAAGTAGGGGTCAGCGAAAGGGTTCCTCAGTTTCGAGGTGCGCGCCCGAAGGGTTGCTCAATGGTGTTCGGTGGTGGTGTACGCGACGGTGCGGCATGATTCGCCATGGTCAGTCATAGTCGTATGACGAAATCACTGTCGGTGGAGGTGAGTGATGGATCCGTTCGAGTTCGTCGCTCATATTCCCTGTCCGCACTGTCGTGTAGGGATTGGTGAGCGCTGTGTCACCAAGGATGGGTACGTGCGGAAGATCCCCTGCCTTCATCGCGTAAAACTCGCAAAATGGCCTGATACGGAAAAACTTCCAGATCACCGATCGGATTCGGACCGTGATGACGGCGAGCAGGGGGGCTCCCGCGACGAGTGAAGGTGCGCCATCGACCCCCTCGCGGAGATTGTCGGGACGAACATCAGAAGTGTCGAATCCCTGCTGGTGCAGAGGACCCTCGCTTCTCGCCGCGACAGGCCTACAACGCTCCTTAATCTTCCGACTGGCCTAGCGCGGACCTCCCACCTTAGTGAAGCGGGCGGAATTGACTACCAAGTTCGTGATGCCTCGGTATAGGTGTGGTGCCCTGCGCAGGCGGCTTGCGGGTCGGTCATGGTTCTGCCGACTTCTCCCGGTGCGGTAGACCGACCGTCAGTCCCTGCCGGCGCGGTGGGGATTATCGCTGGTGAGCAGGGTGGGGTCCGGGGGTGCTAAAAGCGATGTCCAGGGATGCAGAGGGGCTAGCCGGAAGACATCGATCAGTTCTGCCGCCCGGCGGGGGCTTGATTCGGCGGAGACGAGGTTGTCGGACCTGAATGAAGGGATCGGAATCATCGGTTCGTCGGTCCGGCGTCGCGTGGCGATACGGCGGCGGCTGGGCATCACTGGCTTACCTCCAGAGCGCCGAGATTGTTGCCGGTGGGAATGTGAATGTGCAGGCGGCGAGCCATCGCTGCTTATCGCCCCTGATCTCGATCACCCCGGATCTCGATCGCCCCGGGGTGACGCGCCGCGGGTGCGGGCGCCGCACTGACTTCGCCACCATCTGCGGGAAGATGGCTCGGTGAGCGATTCTGGACTGCTACCCGACGATTACCGTGACTTCCTCGAGCACCTCAAGTCTCAGGTCCGCCAGGCCCGAATCCGGGCGTCGCGGGTGGTCAACACTGAACTGCTCCTGCTGTATTGGGACATCGGCCGGGCCATCCTCGACCGCCAGGCCGCCGAGGGGTGGGGCAGCAAGGTCATCGACCGGCTCGCGGTGGATCTGCGATCCGAGTTTCCGGAGATGAGAGGATTCTCGCGGAGCAACCTGCACTACATGCGGAAGGTTGCCGCGGAGTGGCCGCGGAGCGCATTTGTCCAGCAGTCTGTTGGACAACTTCCGTGGGGCCACGTGCTGCTGCTGATCGACCGACTTGATGATCAGGCCAGCCGGGACTGGTATGCGGCCGCGGCGTTCGAGCACGGCTGGTCCCGCAACGTCCTGATGCATCAGATCCGCAACCGACTCGACCAGCGGATCGGTGCGGCGCCGTCGAACTTCACCGAGCACCTTCCCGCTGGCGACTCTGACCTCGCGCAGCAGCTGGTGCGCGACCCGTACGTGTTCGATTTCCTGGACCTCACTGATCGGGTTGCCGAGCGGGAGCTCGAGGCGGCGCTGATGGCTCGGCTGGAGCGGTTTCTGCTTGAGCTCGGGCACGGCTTCGCGTTCGTCGGCAGGCAGTACCACTTCGACGTCAACGGCGACGATTTCTACATAGACTTGCTGTTCTTCAATTGGGTGCAGTCCCGCTTCGTTGTTGTCGAGCTCAAGATTGGCCGGTTCGAACCCGAGTACGCGGGCAAGCTTGGCTTCTACGTATCCTGGGTTGACGACAACCTGCGCGACCACGACCAGCATGCTCCGACCATCGGGCTCTTGCTGTGTGCGGGCCGCAACGACAACGTCGTTCGCTACTCCCTGGCCGGGACCACCGCGCCCTTGGCGGTGGCCGACTACACGTATGACACTCTGCCCGCGCCGGTCCGCGAGCTTGTTCCGACCGACGATGAACTCGCGGCTGCCGTGGGCGAGACTCTGACCGACTTGAAGGAAAGTCGTTCATCACGAGGTGACGCCGAGGCCACCTAAAAACACGGTGCAGACTGCGACGGGATCCTGGTGACCTTGCCTGCGTATTTGTCCAACACGCTGTTGGACAAATACGGAACAGTCGGCGTGTGGTGTCGATCGGAGCTATCCGGAGATGATGATGCGCTCTTCCTGATGTCCTGAATCGCGAGGATGTCGAGAGCTGGGGAACGACGGCAGATCCGTATCCGTTTGAGCTCTGCATCGAGCCCAATCCTCCTGGCGGCTGCAAGTGGCGCGCGAACGGTCGGATCAACTTGGTGTTCTACCGGGAGGGATCGTCGCGGTGCGGAATCCGTCGATCGGAGTGGTATCACGACTGCCGAGAACAACTACTGAAATGCCGAATGGCCAACTCCGTTTCCGGAGTTGGCCGTCGGCGTCTGAGGGGACGTGTGTGGGGGAGGGAGTCACGCCCCCGGTGGTCTGACGTGGACGACTGTGGCTGGGCGCAGTGGCTCCTCCCACCCCTCATGAGAGTGACTTCTGCGCCCAGCCCGCCGGTCTCCCCGGTTTCCCTTGCCGCGTGACCAACGCGACGATCGAACTGTAACAGCAAAACCGTCCGATTGGTTTTCTTTGTGGAGTTCTCCACGGTCTGTCGTAAGTCTGCGGCGACGATGGATGGAGCAGCGAGAACACATGGGGACAGCGCGAGGGGGGCGTCCGGTCGTACGACGGTCAACTACCTCGCGGTGCACGGGTAGCGTTCGTGCTGCTAAACGCGGCATGTACTTTCGTCTATCGGGTTTCTCGCTTCACGGAGCAGGAGAGGGTGTCAGTGGCACAACAAGCGCGGGCTGTAGCGACAAGGGCGCAAATCGTTCTCGGAGCGGCCGAGCTGTTCGAGAAGCAAGGCTTTGTCGGAGCCAGTCTCGGAACCATCCTCGAGAACACCGGCCTCACCAAGGGAGCGCTGTACTTTCATTTCAAGTCGAAGGAAGAACTGGCGCGGTGCATTATCGCCGAGCAGCACGCGACTTCAATCGCTTCGGTGGAGGCGATCGGTCGCGAACAGGCGTCGGCGATCGAGCAGATTGTCATGCTCTGCCACGAGATGGCCCGGCAAATCGTGCACGACCCGATCGTGCGGGCCGGCATTCGGATCACTCTCGAACTCAGTGTCGACGACCAAGGTCCCGCCGACCCCTATTTGGACTGGATCAACACGTGCGAGCACCTGGCGCGGCGCGCCGTGGAGGAGGGTGACCTCGAGCCGGATATCGATCCGCCCCGCTTCGCCCGGTTTGTGATCGGTGCCTTCACCGGTGTCCAGACCGTCTCCCAGGTGTTGACGCTGCGCACGGACCTCGAACACCGCGTCGACGACATGTGGATGTTCCTGCTACCCGGAATCATGCCCGCACATCGACACCCGGACATCGGCCGAATTCGCAAGGCCCGCAGCGAAGGTGCTCAGCGAAACTAGCTCCAACACCGGCGTTAGTGGATCGGGACGCTCAGCGACGAGCCAGTCTTATGGTTCCCGTTGTGACGTCGACACCACCCTGCCTGATCACCGCGCGGGCCGCCAAAGGACCTTCGTCGAGCGTCCGGACCCGGACGGTGGTGCGCTGGTCGAGCTCGGCGAATCGATGGAACGCCGCGTCGATCGACTCCATATGTGCGTCTGGAACATCGAACGTGGCGAACGTGCTCTGGCGCAGCACCTCGAGGAGCAGCATCCCGGGGAGATGGTCGAGCGGATGGTCGAACAACACCGGATGTGTCACGTCGACGCGCACCTCCCACTCGTCGCGCGCAGTCTGTCGGCCGATCACCACGTGCTGGTCTTCGACGTGGCCCACCAAAGATGGTGCAATGGCCGTGCCGAACCTCGCCGGGCCGGGGGTACGCGGGCCTGCGGCGCCCCACCGGGCCCTCGTGTAGGCGGACGGCGGGAGTACTACCGCGACACCGGATGCCGACCCGATCTCCCGACCTGCCAGCCAGAACCGCAGGTCGATGCGGAGGCTCGACAGTACGTCACCGCGGTGCACAAGATCAGAGAGCGTGACGATCGCTGTCACGTCTGCGGCCGCCGGCCCGACCTCCAAAGCATCGAGTTGCGCATGAACGTGAATGTCCTGCATCACGAATCGTCCGCTCAGCGGTACCCTGTATCGCACGTGGGCAAGGTAGATCGCTGCTTGGCGCAGTGTTTCCGTCATCAACATCGGGTCGTACAGGCCGCCCCTCGTGCGGTAGAAGCCGTGCAGGCGCGGCCACTGCGCCGCGATGACGAAGTGATTCGGCTGAGGCAGTTCGGCGCAATCGGTGAGGAAGACCTCGGCGATCGCCTGCCGATGCACGTATCGGCGGGCAATCGACCGTTCGAAGGATAGGGCAGGAATTGCCTCGAGTAGCGGTTGGCATGCTCGCGTCACGAACCCTCCACAGAAAACCGACCGGTCCTATGTGCCGGGTTGCCGAACTATAGAACTGGGACTCGGACAAGTGACCAGTCGGGTGCCCTCGGCGCGGCGGATGCGACGGAAAACTGGCCTGGGGCGTGGGGCGCACACGGCGGATAATGGGGCGGCGAAGGGCGCGTCGCTCGCACGCGAACGGCGGGTGGTTCTGCGGTGTTCAGTAAGAGTTATGTCGCTCATCAAGCCCAGAGTGCTGGTCGGCGGGGATTTCGGCGCGGCCCTTGTTTCACAGCTGATCGGGCCCGGCCGAGGGGGCCTGAGGTCGGGTCGCATCTACTTCCTGCCCTCGAGTCTGGCTCGGTGCCAGGGCGTTGGGAGGAAATGTGGCGCCGGGCATGCACAGGCGTGGCGGACGTGAGGTGGGCCCTCGATGTGTTGCTATTTGCCGCCAGCGCCGGCGGGCCTCAGTGGGCGCCGCTTCATCGCCTCTCGCGAAGTGGACGCTCGCAGCGACGATCTTAATGTCGCATCCGTGGGTATGTCCCGGCACTGTCGATTCGTTCAATGGAGTCGGAGGTACGGTTCCGGGTCCGCGCCGGGAGGCGACACGCTAGGAGGGTACGAGGTACGAGGACAGTCGGCGAGCGGCGAACTGGGAGAAGTAGTCGACTTTCGCGTCGTCGACTAGCCCGGGCAGGAAAACCTTCCATGCGGTAGTCATACGCTCAGGCAGTTCCCTCAGTGTGTCGGTTGCGACCGCCAGTAGGCGCGTGCCGAACGTTATCTCGAGCAGTAGGCGGCCGGCCTCGTCCGGATTTGTGTCAGCGCGGAAGTCGCCTTCGTCGACTGCCCTTGCCGCCAGTGCCTGGTAGGTCGAGGTCCATTGATCGAAGACCACGTGCCCTGTGCCCCGGAAGTCGCCCATCTCGTTGAGCAGGCGGAATGCGGCCAGCATCAGGTTGTCATTGTTGGACGGAGCGATCAGCACGTACGAGATTCCGATCAACGCTTCCAGTGCTGGTGTGCGGGAGTCGAATTGTTGAGAGCATGCCGCATCGAGGCGTGCGCAGCCTTCGTCGATGACCGCCCGTGCCAACTGTTCTTTCGAGCTGAAGTGGAAGTAGAGCGACCCCTTCGTCACCCCGGATTCGGAGATGATCTCTTGTAGGCCTGCGTTCACGTAACCCATTCGGTTGAACACCTCAGCTGCGGCGACCAGCACAGCCTGCCGCGTAGCGATCGCTCGCTTCTGCAAGGCGCCCCTTTCTGCAGCTGATGCTGGTGTCGTATCAAAACCTACAGGTCGGTATTAGTTATGAGAACTTGGACGGATGTCCTGTTTTGCTGCGCATGGAGTCCCTGGAAATGCCGGAGTCTCCTACGGTCGCCGCGGGTCGTTCATCGGGGAGGATGTCTGCGCTGCAGACTGGCGACCAAATTGACGGCCATCGACTGCGTCACACTTTCTGACTATTGGTGACCGCTGTCATACGATTAACCGGCACATGCCTACTGTCCACGCGACGTGGGCGGGTGTATTTGACCCCGCCAGCCAAACCCCCAGTGGCTGGCGGGGTTCTCCAATTCTTGGTGGTCCGACTGCCCTGAATCGATGCCATCACTGGGAAGCTACTGTCCGCGCCGGCGGATGGGCGAACTTGCATCAGTGCACCGGCATTTGTAATGAACATCCTCGACGTAGCGGAACAGTCCGCACGGGTGATGCCCGTCGCCAGAAATGGGGTGGCGGGTGATCCAGAGGCTTTCACTCTCGACGCGACTAGAGGAATTGATATGCCGAAGTCCGACCACCGGGTTGCCCACTGAACCGCTCGATTGAGTCGCGGCTGACCAACTACGAGAGCACGAGGCGTCACCTGCCCGAGGTTGCAGCGTACGTAAAGGTGCAGAGGACGCTCATGGCCGATCACCAACCCGAGGGCGGACGGTGGGGCGTCTTATGCCTTGCCGACCATGACCCGATGACGCCGTGGCCCTGCGACGGCGTACGGAAGTTCGACAGTCCTACCGCCTACTTCGACTGAATGCAGGTCGGATAGACCCAGGCGCGTCGCGGCAAGCCGACCGGCGATCAGGTCGGAAATGGCTGCAGGAGCCGCCTGTGTGCGGTGTCCGCCCGTGTCCATGGATTCCCTATGACATTCCCTGTCATCGGATAAGGAATTGACGACTGGTACGGGTCCTTGTGGCATCGGTTACCGAGGGGCTGGGCTGGCCTTCGTCGTCTTCGAGCAGAACCTTCGCGAAGCTGCTGGTCTTGGATTCTCAGCGCCGGTGGCTCTTTCGTTTCGTTGTTCGCCAACGGGTGGTGGACAGCGAGATTGTCGGGTCCGCGCTCGGGGCCTCTCCAAATTTCGGCGTCTTTGGTCGCAGCGGATGGCTCATACTGGGCAGAAGAGCGACTCGACACTCGACCCGCACACCGGGGCCAGAGTCAAGCCGCCGACGGTACGGAATCGGAGGCCAACCGGTGATTACACTTCAGAACGCTTTCGAGCTTGCCCGCACGGAGCAGGGTTTGGCTGTCGTTGCGACACTGCGTACCGACGCGACCATCCAGTCAAGCGTTTTGACGTCCTCCCGGCCGTGAACGACCGGGATTCCTTCTGCGCCGCTGCGCGCCGCTTGGGTGGGTTCCTGTTTCGTTGGGGCTCGCTTCCCTCTAGGAGAGAAGGCTGACTGCCCCTCCGCAGGCGTTTAGCCACTCCGCACGTCCTGCGGCGTGGATGTTCTTCGCGGCGTTGACGTCGCGGTCGTGAACCGCTTCGCACGCCTTGCATGACCACTCCCGGATCGAAAGCGGTTTCGGGCCGCCCCGGACCCCACATTGGGAGCAGATCTGCGACGACGGATAGAACCTGTCCACCTTGACGAAGGTGCGCCCGTAGCGGGCGGCTTTCTCCTCCACCATGCGGGTGAACATTCCCCACCCGGCGTCGTGGACCGATTTCGCCAACCGTGTCCGCGCCAGCCCCCGGACGCACAGATCCTCGACGAACACCGCTTGGTTCTCGCGGATAATCGCCGTGGAGTGCTTGTGCGCCCAGTCCTTGCGAGCGTCGGACACTCTGGCGTGGGCCTTCGCGACGCGAATACGTGCCTTGACCCGGTTGTTGCTGCCTTTCTCCTTGCGCGACAGAACTCGCTGCGCCTTGCGGAGCTTGCGTTCTGCACGGCGCAGGAACTTCGGCGAGCTGATCGTCTTGCCGTTCGACAGGACCGCGAACGTTGCCAACCCGAGGTCGATACCGACCTCCGCATCGACCGGCGGCAGAGGTTCGTCAGTGGTCTCGACCACGAACGACGCGAAATACCGGCCCGCTGCATCCTTGATGACCGTCACCGAGGACGGTTCCGAGGGCAGATCGCGGGACCAGGCAACCTCCAACTCGCCGACCTTCGCCACGTACAGCTTCCCGTTCGGGCGAATCGAGAACCCGTTGCGGGTCAGCCGGATCGCCTGCCGATTGTCCCGGCGGGACCGGAACCGTGGCGCGCCGACCTTGCGGCCCTTCCGTTTCCCGGAGAGCGAGTCGAACCAGTTTCGGTACGCCCGCCGCGCGTCCTGACACGCCTGCACCAGCACCACCGATGCGACCTCGCCCAACCAGGCCCGCTCCGGAGTCTTCTTCGCTGCGGTGACT
>Ga0247825_10002732_pt1 | contig 11670 bp, 5 predicted proteins | sample 13C_Vanillin_Day_FD_194413 | JGI IMG/M metagenome (GOLD analysis project Ga0247825, IMG submission 194413) | Soil microbial communities from agricultural site in Penn Yan, New York, United States - 13C_Vanillin_Day48 | ecosystem: Environmental > Terrestrial > Soil > Agricultural land | place... | reverse complement strand
AGTCTGAAGCCCGAAGCCCGAAGCCCGAAGCCCGAGTCATGCCCACCGTCCTCCTCATCGCCACGACCACCGGCTATCAGATCCGATCCTTCGGCGACGCGGCTGCGGCGCTTGGCGTCGACTTGTTGTTCGCGACGGACCGCTGCGATCACCTTGACGACCCCTGGCGCGATCGCGCGTTTCCGGTGCGCTTTCACGAACCGGAGACGTCGGCGCGCGCGCTGGTGGATGTCCTCGATCCGCCGCCGCGCGCGACGATCGCGGTCGGCGATCGGCCGGCGCTGCTGGCCGCCTACGTCAACGCGGCGCTGAGGCTGCCGGGCCACGCGCCCGAGGCGGCGTTGCGGAGCCGGAACAAGCTCGCGGCCCGGGAGGCATTCCGCCAGGCCGGCTTGCAGGTGCCCGCGTTCGAGCGGCTCCCGATTGACGCCGATCCGCGAGCGATCGCGGCGAACTGGATCTTTCCCGTGGTCCTCAAGCCGCTGGCCCTGTCGGGCAGTCGCGGCGTGATGCGGGTGGATGATCCCGGCGCGTTCGAAGCGGCATTCACGCGCCTCAGGAGGCTGCTGTATCAGCCGGATGTCCGCCTCGAACGCGACGGCGTGCACGACCACGTGCTGGTGGAGTCTTTCATTCCCGGACGGGAGTACGCGGTCGAGGGCGTCCTGACGCACGGGGCTCTCACCGTGTTTGCGATCTTCGACAAGCCCGACCCGCTGGACGGGCCGTTCTTCGAGGAGACGATCTACGTGACGCCGTCACGGGCGTCGGCGCTGGACCAGTCCTCGGTGATTAGTACTGTCGCGGCGGCGGCCCGGGCGCTCGGCCTGTCGCACGGCCCGGTGCACGCGGAGTGCCGTGTGAACGATCGCGGCGTGACGGTCCTGGAGGTGGCGGCGCGGCCGATCGGCGGCCTGTGCTCGCGTGCGCTTCGGTTCACGGAGCGCGGGACGCCGCGATCGCTCGAAGAGGTGCTGCTGCGCCACGCGCTCGGGGAGCCGGTGGCGGGCGTCCGCCGTGAGGACGCCGCGTCGGGCGTGATGATGATTCCGATCCCGTCGCGCGGTGTCTTCAAGGGCGTCGGCGGCGTGGACGCGGCCCGCAGGGTCTCTGGCATCGAGGACATCGTGATCACCGCGAAATCCGATACGGTGCTCACGCCGCTGCCCGAGGGCCGCAGCTACCTCGGATTCATCTTCGCGAGGGATCCGTCGCCGGCGCGCGTCGAGGAGGCGTTGCGGGAGGCGCATGCACGCCTCCACTTTGCGATCGACCGGGACGTCCCGGTCGTGTCGTGACCGGCGGACCTGAGGCCCGCCCTACTTGGTTTGCTGCGGGACGTAGCCGGGGGGCAGGGCGGCACCCTCGCCGAAGAAGAAGTCTTCCATGTGGCGCGCCATCAACTCCTGCGCTTCCTTCTGCCACGGCATCAGCCGGTATTCGTTGAGGATCATCTTCTGACGCTCCTCCCACAGCTTCCACGCCTGCGCGGACACATTCTCGAACACACGCTGTCCGAGTTCGCCGGGCCAGGGTGGAACGTCGAGACCGGGCATGTCCTTCTGAAACTTCACGCAGCGGACCGTACGGCCGCTCTTGTTGCCTGCCGGCGGCTGGGGAGGGGGAGCGCAATCATCCATGTCCGAATGTTACCGCGTGCCGGGAGTTGGCACCGCTCCGTCAGCGACAGTTCCCAAACGGCGTCAGCCTGTCGACATTGATTCCGAATCCTACGCTTGACTACCTCTACTGTAGCGATATCCATCACCCTTCGTCATACTGGCATTTCCCGTTCGTCGCAAAAAACGCGATACGCCTTGCCGGAAATGCGTAGCCGGTATTTTGCAGGGGTGGCATATCACTTGTAGCCGGACCTTTTGCCTCCGGCGGTCGGGGTTGGACTCGGAGGTAGGACGGAGGTTCGACCGGGAGTCGACGCTCCGCGTCCGGTCCAGGGGCTTTCCGGCGCCTGGTCCTGACGGGCCTTAATCGTGCCCCACGTACCAGGAGGAATGCTGTGGACGGAGTGCGAAAAGAACGTCGCGGATTTGCTTCGATGTCGCCGGAAAAGCAGCGCGAGATCGCCAGCAAGGGTGGCCGCGCAGCTCACGAGAAGGGCACCGCCCACGAGTGGACCCCGGACGAGGCCAGATCGGCCGGCCGGAAGGGCGGACAGATTTCCAGAGGGGGACGGGGTCGGCTGGTGACTGCCGAGCCGTCAAATGTGAATAATGGACCTATGGCTCCAACGTCCGGTACGGAGCCCGGTCAGCAAGACTAACGCGTAGTCTTGGTTTGACTTACTAATCGTTTGGACCGGAAAAGTGAGGCGTTTGTGTCAGTGCGTACATTGTGTTGCGGGGTGATTGTAGCCGCGCTTGGGGTCAGCCCGGCGCTGGCGCAGGGACCCGCGCCGACGACGACGTCAACGTCGCAGACGGCGATCACGCAAGACGAGATCGTGCTGCAGGGAGATGCCACACCACGACGGGCGTTGCCGACGATCTACGGCGACACCGGGTTTTGGTATGTCCCCACGGCGGAAACACTCCCCAGCGGCAAATGGGCCTTCAGTCTGTTCAGAGCCAATCGCGAACTCCAGCAGGGTCTGACAGACCTCAGTCAGATTGGCTTCACTGGTGCGGTGGGGCTCGGCTCGCGTACCGAGCTGTTTGCGTCGTGGGGCATCGTCCAGCTATACAGGGACGTCACCGACCCCACCTTCCTCCAAAGTGACCCGAGATATGGCGGCGTAGCGCAGGACTATCCATATCTGCGCCGTCAGTTCTCCAAGGATGTGGGGACAGCACTGGTTGCGGGTGGGAAGGTGAACTTCATCTCGCAGTCGCGTGGCGACGCCATGGGTCTGGCGCTTCGGCTGACGGGGGAGTTCCCGATCGGCGCCACATGGGGTGGCACCAACGCGTTCATCGGTCGCGGCGACCTCGTCGCGAGCCGTGAGTTCGGCAAGGGAAAAGCCGAACTCTCGGGCACGATCGGCGGGGTGGGGCGTAAGGACCCTGACGAATTCGACCTTGGTGACGGCGTCTCGTGGGGCATCGGCACCCGATTCCCTGCGCGTTCGAGCTTCAGCGGCCTTGTCGAAGCGCGTGGTGAGTGGAACTTCAGCCAGAGCCTGACGCTCAAGCAGCCGTTGATAGCTGAAGATGGCAGCATGGCTCCAAGCGTCAGCTACATCGACGATCCGACGCTCATCACCCTGGGCGCGGTCTACCAGTCGGGCGGCGGGTTCTTCTTTCACGCAGGCCTGAGCTACAGCCCCTCGGCAAAGGATCGAACGGTCGGCGGCCGGGCGATCGACACTGACAACGGACTTGGTTGGGAAGTGCGCCTGGGCTGGCACCCGGGTGTCACCCCGGCGCGTGAGCGTGTCCACGTGATCAAGGAGACGACCACGGTGACGAATACCGTGACGACTCCGGCGCCGCCGGCTCCCGCACCGAACCGCAATCCGACGTTCAGCCTGAACGCGACCTGTGATCCGCTGGTGCTCGAACCGGGCGCAGTGACGCAGTGCCGCTCGACGGCGACCGACCCGGATGGCGATGCGGTGACCTGCCGGTGGACGGGCCCGTCGGGCACGTTCGGTACGCCCAACCAGCCGAACACCAGCTGGACCGCGGGCCAGAACCCCGGCGCAGTGCCGCTGACCGTGACCTGCACCGACCCGCGTGGCGGCTCGGCCACCTCGACGGTGACGGTCCAGGTGATCAACCGCGTGGTGATCACGTTCGAGGATGTCCACTTCGACTTCGACCGCTTCAACCTGCGGCCGGACGCGCTCAAGATCCTCGACGACGCGGTCGCTAAGCTCGGTGCGAACCCGAACGTCCGTGTGACCATCGAAGGGCACACCGACAGCATCGGCACCTCGGAGTACAACCTGGCGCTCGGCGAGCGCCGCGCGAACTCGGTGCGTGACTACCTCACGAACCGCGGCGTCACCAACACGCGGCTGCGCACGGTGAGCTACGGCGAGGATCGTCCGATTGCCGACAACAACACGGCGCAGGGCCGCGCGCAGAACCGGCGCGCCCACCTGGTCGTGATCATGGAAACGGGTCAGTAGGACCGGACCGGCGGGACCGCTTCGCGGCCCCGCCCCCACAACCTAGCCCGGGTGGCGGCGAAGCCGACCCGGCGCACACAGCAGGGGTGCCGATCCTGACGGGTCGGCACCCTTTCTGCTTTTCCGAGGTCCATGAAGTTTCTCAAGCTCTACCTCGTCGGGTACTTCGTCCTCCTGATCGGCGCGGGCATGGCGCTCTGGCAAGCTGGCGTGCTCGACGATATTCCCGGGATGTGGCTGGCCATCGGCGTCGTGATTGCCATTGGGTTCGGCATCATGCTCGCCGTGGCATCGACGCCCCGCAGCGTGACCACGACCACGTCCCGCGACGTGTGATCGTTGTACTGACGCGCTCCTTGGCATGCTCTGTGTTACTGCACAGACCGCCATGCAGGGAGCGCGGACCTTCCTTTCCCTTTTGCTCCTGATCGTTGCCGTGTGTGTCGGCGGGTGCCGAGAACAGGGCGAGATCACGATCAAGAGCCTCACCTTTACGGGCGTCGAGCAGATCGACAAGAAAGCGCTCATGAATGTGCTCGTGACCAAGCAGGGGTCACGACTGCCGTGGGGACGCAAGACCTACTTCGACCGGCGCGCGTTCGACGCCGATCTCAAGCGAATCAGTGCGTTCTATCTAGATCGCGGCTTTCCGGACGCCCGGGTCCGCTCGTTCGACGTCCAGCTGAACGACATGCAGGACGAAGTCGCAGTCATCGTCGACATCAGCGAAGGCGAGCCGATTCGCGTGGCGTCGGTCGAGCTGACCGGATTCGATGTCCTGTCCGAGACGCAGCTGCGCTCGCTGCGCGACTCGCTGCCGCTGCGGGCCGAGATGCCGCTGGATCGCCAGCTGGCGGTTGCCACGCGCGACCGGGCCCTCAACGTGCTCAAGGACGAGGGATACCCCTATGCGACGGTGGGGATGTCGTCGGAGGACGTCTCCCCGAAGCGTCAGCGTATTCTGCTCGCCGCCAGGGCGGGGACGCTGGCGCACATCGGCGAGATCGACATCCGTGGCGAGAAAACCGTCGGCGAAAACGTCATTCGCCGTCAGCTGACGTTCAAGCCCGGCGAACGCTACACGCGCAAGGAACTGCGCGAGAGCCAGCGCAAGCTGTACGGCCTCGAGCTGTTCGAGTTCGCGAACATCGAGTCGCTCGAGGATGGCGACGTCATGGCGGCGGAGGTGCCCGTGCGCGTCACCGTGGCCGAAGGCAAGCACCAGAAGGTCAGCACCGGGCTGGGTTATGGATCCGAAGAAAAGGTCCGTGCGCGGCTGCGATGGGATCACGCCAACCTGTTTGGCGGCGCGCGTCACGCCGGGTTCGAGGCGCGCTGGTCATCGCTGACGCGCGGCGTCCGCGCGGACCTCACGGAGCCGTACCTGCTGTCGCCTCATTTCTCGCTGCGATTCGAGGGGCAGGCGTGGCAGGCGCGCGAGCCGGCCTATGCGCTGGACACGCTCGGCGGACGCGTCATCCTGAAGCATCAGGCGAACCAGCGGAATTCGTTGAGCGTCTCCATCATCCACGAATTCGAGGACAGCACCGTCTCCGAGGACGCGCTCCAGGATCCGAGCGTCCGCAACGACCTGATCGCGCTCGGCCTCGACCCGCGCACCGGCGAGACCCGTGGCACGGTCGGCGCCGTCGCGCTCGATTTCAGCCGCAACACGACCAACAGCCTCCTTGATGCGAACCGGGGTTACTTCCTGAGCGGCCACCTGGAGTCGGCCGGCTTCATGTGGGGCACGTATCACTATCTGCAGGGGCAGGCCGAGGGGCGCTATTTCTTTACCGTTGCCCGGAAAGTCGTCGTGGCGAACCGCGTCAACATCGGATCGATCACGCCCCGGGGTGACGCCGACAACAACGTGCCGTTTCACAAACGCCTGTTCCTTGGCGGGGCGACGAGCATCCGCGGCTGGGGACGCTTCGAAGTCAGCCCGCTCGACGACTTTGGCTATCCGATCGGCGGGCTCACGATGCTCGAGGCCTCGTCGGAACTGCGCGTGCCCGTCACGCAGAAGGCCAGCGTCGTCGGGTTCATCGACTACGGCAACTCCTGGCTCGAGGGCTGGCAGGTCGACCTCAAGGATCTCCGGTATGCCGTGGGCACCGGCCTCAGGTACCTGACGCCGGTCGGCCCGATTCGCGCCGACTTCGGGTATCAGCTCAATCCGATCGACGGCCTGCTGGTGAACGGGGAGCCGCAGAGCCGGCCCTGGCGCGTGCACTTCAGCATCGGGCAGGCGTTCTAGGAATCACAAATCACAAAGTGCAAATCGCAAATCGCAAATCCGCCACATGTCGGTAGCCAGACGTTCACTCCAGGTCGTCGCCCTCATCTGCACGCTGGTGGTCGGCGTGACGTCGATGGCCGTCATCGTCACCCAGACGACCTGGTTCAAGGAATGGCTGCGCGGTTTCATCGTCCGGCAGGCCGAGGACTACGTGAACGGCCGGCTGTCGATCGGGCGGCTCGATGGGAACCTGTTCACCGGCATCGAACTCGGAGACGTCGACATCACGATGAATGGCAAGAGCGTCGTGGACATCGGCGAAGTCGGGCTCCAGTACAACCCGCTGACGCTCATCAAGGGCGACGTCGTCCTCGACCACATCCGGCTCGATCGGCCGAAGCTGGTCGTCGAGCGCACGGCCGGCGGCTGGAACCTCGCACATCTCATCAAGGCGCGGACGCCTGACAACCCGAACCGCAAGCGCACGATCGAGATCGGTGAAATCGGTGTCAGCGATGGCTCGCTCCAGTTCCTCGACGCGGTGGGAACGAGCGGTGTCGATACACCCGCGCACGTCGATCGGCTGGACGCCTCGGTGGCCGTGCGCAGCAGCGAAGACGAGCTGACGGTGGACATCGGGCACGTCTCGTTCCGCGCGAAGGATCCTGACCTCGGGCTGAACGCGCTGTCGGGGACGATTCGCCGTACGAAGGACGGCCTCGCATTCGACAACGTCTCGGTGCGAACTGAGGAGAGTTCGATTCGCGCCGGCGGCACGATCACGGCACTCGGCTCCGGGAATCCGAACGTCGATCTCACGGTCTCGTCGGACAAGCTGACGACCGACGAGATCGGCCGCCTGGTGATGGCGCTGCGCGACTATCACCTGCAGCCCGCGTTCGAGGTCACGGCCAAGGGACCATCCGATCGGCTCGCCATGGACGTCAACGTCCGCGAGGCGAAGCTTGGGCAGGCCACGGGCGACCTCACGGTCAATGTACTTGGGCCCCATCGGCGCGTAGCGGGCACGGTGTCGGTCAACAATTTCGATCTCGCTCCGGTCACGAAGAACGCGAAGCTCGAAAGCGACATCACCGGGCAGGCGCAGATCGACCTGGCGTTGCCGTCGGAGCGCTTCCCGTTGAGCGGGTCCTACACGGTCAACGCCGGGCACGTGAAGGTCGCGGGCTACGAAGCGCGTGACGTCGTAGCGGATGGTCGTCTCGACGGCCGGGTCGTCCGCGTCAACGCGTCAGCCGCGGCCTACGGCGGGCGGGCGACGGCACGAGGTACGGTGACGGCCGGACAGCCGTTCGCGCTCGACCTGACGGGGCACGCCGCGGATCTCGACCTGCGCAACCTGCCGCCGCAAGTGAAGGCGCCTGCTGTCGCGAGCAACCTGCAGCTGGATTACCACGTCGTTGGACGCGGCCAGGTATTTACGGGCGACGTCACGCTGGGGACGTCGACGCTCGCCGGCGCAACGCTCGCGGAAGGAACGACCGGGCAGTTCCGGGTGGGAGGCGGCGCGCCGGCGTACGCGGCGAAGGGACAGGTGACGAACCTCGACGTGCAGCAGGTCGGTGAGGGGTTCAACATCACCGCGCTCAAGACGGATCGCTATCGCAGCCGGATCAACGGGTCGTTCGACGTGAAGGGAGAGGGGGGCGGCCAGTACCCGCTGACGCTCGACGCCACCGGGACGCTGGCCGACTCCGGGATGTTCGGCGCCTCGTTCCCGCGCCTTGACTACACGACGAACCTCGCCAACGGAGACCTGCACGTCCGCGCCGAGGGTGAGTTCGCGCATCTGGATCCCGCGGTCATCTCCGGCAACGAGCGCGTGGCAGGTTCGCTCACCGGCGAACTGGACGTGGACACGACAATCCATCGGTACTCCGAGCCGATTACGCCGGCGGCGATCGATGCCAGCGGGCGCGTCGCCATCGCCAGCTCGAAGATTGCCGGCGTCACCATCGATCTTGCCAGCGTCGATGCGCGAATCGTGGGCGGCGCCGGCGAGATCAACGACCTGTCCGTGATGGGTGCCGACCTCACCATTACCGGCAAGGGGCCGCTGGTCCTGATCGATTCCGGCAACTCGAACCTGGAACTGCACGTCGAGACGCCGTCGCTCGCGAAGGTTGGCGAGATCGCCGGGCAGGCGGGGCTGACCGGCGGCGCGATCATCGACGCGACCGTGAGCGGCAACGCGAAGCAGATGACGGTGTGGGGCAACCTGCACGGCAGCAACATCGGCAAGGGCGAGAACAACGCGCTGGTCGTCGATACCACCTTCGACGTGACCATCCCGGAGATGGATGCCTCGATCGCCACGGCACATGCCCTCACGACGGCGACGTTCGTCCAGGTGGGCGGTCAGAAGATCAACGGGATGTACGTCGACACCACGTACCGCGACTCGAAGCTGTACTTCAGCGTCGACGCCCAGCAGACGCAACGGGTGGCCGAGGTCGCAGGTGAAGTGGTGTTCCACCCGGATCACCAGGAGATCCACCTGCCGGCAATCACGCTGCGATCGCAGCAGGTCGAGTGGCACGCGGCGCCCGGTTCGGCCGCGGCGATCCAGTACTCGAAGGATCGCATCACCGTGAAGGACGTGAAGCTGGAGAGCGGCGATCAACGCCTCACCGCCGAAGGCATCGTCGGCGGATCGCCGGACGAGCCGCTGCATGTCCGGGCCGAGAACGTGGACGTCGCGCAATTGAACCAGATGGCACTCGGCCAGCCGGGCGAAGTGTCCGGCCGGCTCTCTGCCACCGCCACCGTGACCGGGCAGACGAACGCGCCGCGCGTCGATGGCGAGTTCACCCTGTCGCAGGGCGCCTTCAGGATGTTCCGCTTCGACTCGCTCGCCGGCACGGTCGACTACGACAACAACGGCGTGGACCTCGATGTCCGCCTGCAGCAGACGCCGACGCAGTGGCTGACGGCGAAGGGCCACGCCCCGACGACCCTGTTCCGGCCGACCCCGCCGGAGATGCTCAACGCCCGTGACAATCCGGCGCCCGGCGATGTTGTCGCGATCAACGTCGAGAGCAGCCCGATCGACCTGAGCGTCATCGAGGGATTCACCTCGTCCGTCACGAACGTCACCGGAGCGATGCAGGCGAACTTCAAGGTGACCGGCACCGGCTACGCCCCGCACCTCGATGGCGCGGTGGAGATTCGGAACGGTGCGTTCGAGGTCCCCGAACTCGGCACGAGCTACACCGGGCTCGACACCCGCATCGACCTGACCCCGGACGCCCTCCGCATCGCCCAGATGGACATCGTCGACAACCACGGGAGTCCGTTGACGGTCGGAGGGCAGCTCTCGGTGAACGGCTGGGGAGTGGGCGGCGTGCAGGTCAACGTGAAGTCCACCGACTTCAAGGTGATCGACAACGACCTTGGCAACGTCCGGCTGGATACGGACCTGACGGTCACCGGCGAACTGCGCTCACCGCGCATCGACGGGTCGATCAACATCAACACCGGCACGCTCGACGTCGCGAAGATTCTCGAGCGCGTCGCGAACAACGCGTACGCCACGGAGGCGACGGCACTGCCGACCGAGGACCCGACGACGACGGCCGCGCGCGTCCGTGCCAATGCTGACATTCCCGCCGAGGCGGACTCGACGAAACCGGGTACGGCGGTCGATACCGCTCCGAACACGACGGAGGCGGTGAAGAAAACGACCGCGGAGCTGCAGGCGGCGACGCCGGCACCGGCGCCGCCGAGCCTGTTCGAGACGCTGGCGCTCGACATCTCGTTCGGCGTGCCCGACGACCTGATCCTGAAGGGACAGGGACTCAGGGCGCCCCGCGGCGGTGTCGGCATCGGCGACGTGAACCTGACGGTGGGCGGCACGCTGCAGGTGCAGAAGGTGCCGTACGACATCCTGCGCCCGTGGGGCGAGGTCCGGACCGTGCGCGGCAGCTACACGTTCCAGGGGCGCCGGTTCGACATCCAGCGCGACGGCCGCATCCGGTTCATCGGCACGGACGAGATCGATCCGCTGCTCGACGTCGAGGCGCGGCGACTGATTTCCGGCGTCGAGGCGTTCATCAAGATTCAGGGGAGCATGCGGCAGCCCGAGCTCTCGTTCCGCAGCAACCCGCCGCTCGAAGAAGCGGACGTCCTGTCGCTGATCATCTTCAACCAGCCGCTCAACGAGCTGGGCGAAGGACAGCAGGCGTCGCTGGCGCAGCGGGCCGGGGACCTGGCCGGCGGCTACTTCGCGTCCGGGCTGGCCCGGTCGATCGGCAACGCGCTCAACCTGAGCGAGTTCGAGCTGAAGGCCGTCGACGAGAACAGCTCCGGACCGAGCGTCACCATCGGACAGCAGGTCGGCAAGGACCTGTTCTTCCGCGTGCGCCAGGTGTTCGGCGACGCGCAGGCCACTGAATTCATCCTCGAATACCAGATCGCGAACTTCCTGCGGCTGCAGGGGACCGTGGCGGACGCGAGCAGCGGCTCGCAGCGCGTCCAGTTCACCCGCGTGGAACGCGGCGGCGTCGATCTGTTCTTCTTCTTCTCGTACTAGAGGTCTTCGCGATCTCCAGACGGACATGTAGGGCGGGCCTTCAGGCCCGCCTGCGCGTCAATGCGAAGTCGTCACCCTCTCCACGTTGACGCGAGCGTCGTTGAACGTGGCGCCACCGCCCAGATCGCTCAGGGTGTCAGGCGCGAAGATGTTGGCGGTGAAGCCGTTGGCGGTGTGCTTCCGCCAGAGTCCTTTCGGCAGCGCGACGGTCCCGGGCCTGATCCAGCTGCCGACCTGCACCTTGCACCGCACTTCCCCGCGCGCATTGAAAATCCGCACGTCATCACCATCCGACACCTGCCGTTCCCCAGCATCGTCCGGGTGCATCAGCAGGCGCACTTCCGGCCGCGGCAGTTCGGACAGCATCGACGTAATCGTGCGTTCGCTTGCCGGCGAGATGAGGGCCAGCGGGTAATTCTCAGTCGCCGGGTCCGGCTGGTATCCGTACAGGCCGGCAGGCGCCGAGGCGTCGAGCGCCTCAGGGAACAGGTTGACCCGGCGGTCCGGCGTGCAGGGAAAGACGTCGACGAACTGCACCGGCCTCCCGCCGTACGGAGGTTCGGCGCTGCCCTGCGCCTCCAGGCCGGTCGCGAACTCGGGCGGCATCCTGGCGAGGACGTCGAGCATCTCCTCCAGTTCCCCCTTCGGATCCGATGGCTCCTGGACATCGAGCCGCTCGAGCAGTTCGCCGAACACCTCCGCGTTGGAGCGCGCCTCGCCGACCGGCTCGATGACCGGGCGCGCGAGCCGCAGCGACATCGCCCCGTAGCCGCGCGCCCGGTCATC
>Ga0247825_10002731_pt1 | contig 11672 bp, 9 predicted proteins | sample 13C_Vanillin_Day_FD_194413 | JGI IMG/M metagenome (GOLD analysis project Ga0247825, IMG submission 194413) | Soil microbial communities from agricultural site in Penn Yan, New York, United States - 13C_Vanillin_Day48 | ecosystem: Environmental > Terrestrial > Soil > Agricultural land | place... | reverse complement strand
GTCGCGCGCTTGGCGAACTCCTCGGGATAGAGGACGTTGGCCGGTTCGTTGATCAGGTCGCGCGCCATGATGACGCCGTCGGCGACCGGCTGGCGCGATTGCTCCCACGCCTTGTTCGCGGCAGCGGCGTTGTTCACCGCGATGGTGATCTGCGGCTTGGCGGGCGCTTCCTCGCCTTCCTTGCGCTTGGTCTTGTAGCGGTCGAACACATAGGCACGCAGTTGGGTGCCGAGCGCCAGTTCCGCAGCCTGATCGGGCTTGAGCGGGCCGCCGGCGAATTCGGCAAAGATCGAGGCTGCTTCGGCCCGCGCGGGAACCTTGCCCATCGCGGCCCCGCCGAGCTTGACGAGATCCTGCGTCTTCAGCTTTCCGGCCTTTCCGACCCCCAAGACCACCAGGCGCGCGGCCGGCAGGCCCGCCGGCGCCACAATGTCGAGGGCGCTGCCGCTCTTGCCGGTGAACTTGTCCGCCGCGGCCGCCCGTTGCACGAGATCATCCGCCGGGGCCAGCGCCTTGCGGGTCGCTGGGCCGAATTTCAACCCTTCTTCGCAGAACACAATGAGAACACCCTTGGAGGGCGGCGTGAACGCAGCAAACGCAAGCTTCCGGGCATCGGCCATGGGGTACCTTTCAAAGCAGACCTGCGAGGCGCGACGTTATCGCCCGGCCTGCGGCATCCTGCCAAGGGCACCGTTCCAAACCGTTTTCGGCATTGCGAAGAGCGGGAATCCAACGCAAAAGGAGGGCCCTGCATCGGGCCCGGCAATTAACCATTTGTTGTGCACGTTCAACGGGTTTGCCTTTCGGAAGCCACTTTGTGGGCGGATCAAGGCATAGTGAATTTTGGGGGGAGCGGTCCGCCTTCAGTGGGGGCCGCCGGATTGGGGTCCGGCAGGCTTGGCGGTTCGGCCGAAGGTGGGGACGACGCAGGCGGATGGGGTCAATCGGCCGCTACATCTTTCGCACCACGTTTGGGGCGTTTGTGCTCGTGCTTGTCAGCCTGACGGGCGCGATCTGGATGACGCAGGCGCTGCGCGACATCGACCTGATGACCAACCAGGGCCAGACTGTCCTGGTGTTCGTTGGCATCACCAGCCTGATCATCCCTCACCTCGTCCTCGTCATCGCGCCGGTCGCGCTCGTGCTTGCGGTCTCGCAAAACCTGCACAAGCTCGCCTCCGATTCCGAAATCATCGTGATGAACGGCGCCGGCATGCGGCCCTGGCGGCTGCTGCAGCCGTTCATGGCCGCCACCATCGTCGCCTCGGTCCTGCTTGCCAGCATCAGCGCGTATTTCGCGCCGGAAAGCCTGCGCACGCTGCGGCGCTGGTTGACCGAGGTGCGCACCGACCTCGTCAGCAACATCGTGCAGCCCGGCCGCTTCATCGCCATTGAATCCGGCCTCGCCTTCAATATCCGCGAACGCCGCCCCAACGGCCTCCTCGTCGGCCTGCTGATGGACGACCGTCGCGATCCCCAACAGCGCGTCACCATCCTCGCCGAGCGCGGCGAGATCCTGAAGAACCAGCAGGGCAATTTCCTGATCCTGGAAAACGGCAGCATCCAGCGGCACGAGTTGAAGCAGCGCGACCCGAACATCGTGCTGTTCGACCGCTACGCCTTCGACCTGTCGCAGTTCGGCGGCAGCGGCCCGCAGGTCATCAAGTATTCGGTGCGCGAGCGCTATCTCTGGCAACTCATGCGTCCCGACCCCAACGATCCGCAATACAAGGAGCAACCGGGGCAATTCCGCGCCGAACTGCATGACCGGCTGCTCGCGCCGATCTATCCGTTTGCCTTCGTGCTGATCGCGTTTGCGTTCCTCGGCGCGCCGCGCACCACGCGGCAAAGCCCGGCATGGTCGATTGCCGCAGTCATCTTCGCGGTTTCCACGCTGCGCCTGATCGGATTCGCCAGCACGGTGTTCACTCTGAAATATCCATTTGCCGTGCTGATCCAGTATTTCGCCGTGGGCGGAACGATTGCCGCGTGTCTCTATTCGATTTCGCGCGGGCTGATCATCGAGCCGCCGGTCTTCCTCACCACCGCGACCGGCCGCATCCAGGAATGGGTCGCGCAGCGGGTCGCCGCAATTGCGGGAGCCGCGCGATGACCGGCACGCTCGCGCGCTATTTCGGCATGAAGTTCCTGACCACGCTGATCGCCGTGCTGCTCGGCGTATTCGCGCTGGTCATCCTGATCGACTACGTCGAGATGATGCGTCGGTTGTCGGATGCGCCGAACGTCTCGGCCATCAAGGTCGCCCAGACCTCGCTGTTCCGCGTTCCGCAGATCACCGAGCGCATCCTGCCGTTCTGCACGCTGATCGGCGCGATGTCCTGCTATCTCGGCCTGTCGCGGCGGCTCGAACTGGTGGTCACCCGCGCGGCGGGCATGTCGGCCTGGCAGTTCATCGCGCCCGCGCTGTTCGTGGCGCTCGGCGTCGGCATTGTCGCGACCACGGTCTACAATCCGATCGCCGCGGTGCTTCAGGAGAAATCCAAGCGACTCGAGGCCGAGATTTCCGGCAACAACCAGTCGGGACTTCAGGCCACCGTCAACGGCTTCTGGGTCACGCAGCGCAGCGACAGCGGCCATTCGATCATCAATGCCGCGAACAGCCGCGAACAGGGCGTCGTGCTCAGCAAAGTGACGGCGTTCGTCTTCGATCAGAACAACAGGTTCGTGGAACGGGTTGACGCTGCCTCGGGCGCGCTTTCAGCCGGCCATTGGCTGCTCGACGAGGCGCGCGTCCATGCGCCGGGCGAGCCGCCGCGCGAACTGGAGTCCTACCGCCTCGCCACCAACCTGACCACCGAACAGGTCCGCGAAACCTTCTCGACCCCCGAGACGGTCCCGTTCTGGCAACTCCCGTACTTCATCGACATGGCCGAACGCGCGGGCCTGCGCGCGACCGGCTATCGCCTGCAATACGACAAGCTGCTGGCGCGGCCGTTCATGCTGGCCGCGATGGTGTTGCTCGCCGCGGCATTCAGCCTGCGCTTCGTGCGTTTCGGAGGCGTGCAGAAAATGGTGCTGGGCGGCATCGCGTCGGGCTTCCTGCTCTACGTGATGTCGAAGCTGACCGACGATCTGAGCAATGCCGAACTCATTCCGCCGATCGTCGCCGCATGGATGCCGGTGGCGATCGGAGCGATGACCGGCTTTGTCGTGCTGTTGTACCAGGAGGACGGCTGATGGCTGGCGTTGCCAGCACTCGTGCGTCGTTCTGTTGGCGTCTGCGAGTGAGGAAAGCGGCTCTGGTCCTGTTGAGCGCGGCAACGCTGGTTGCCGGCTTCTGGTTTGATATTGCGCCCGCGCAGGCGCAGATCATGAGCTTCCCGCAGCGTCCGCAGCGCGTCAAGCCCAAGCCCATTCCGCGCGAGAAGGACGAAAAGGCGCCGATGCTGCTGCAGGCGGCCGAGGTGCAGTACGACTACACCAACAAGCGCGTCTCGGCGGTCGGCAACGTGCAGGTCTATCATCAGGGCACGACGATCGAGGCTGACCGGCTGACTTACGACGAAACGGCAAAGCGGTTGCGCGCCGAAGGCAACGTGCGGATGACCGAGCCCGACGGCCGGATCACCTATTCCGACGTGATGGATCTGAGCGACGACTTCCGCGACGGCTTCGTCGACTCGCTGCGCCTTGACACCGCCGACGCGACCCGGATGGCGGCGGCGCGCGCCGACCGTTCCGCCGGCACGTTCACCGTCTTCCACTCGAGCGTCTACACCGCCTGCGAGCCCTGCAAGGACGACCCCAAGAAGCCGCCGACCTGGCAGGTCAAGGCGGCGCGCATGATCCACGACGGCAACGAGAAGATGATCTACTTCGAGGACGCGCGCCTCGAATTCTTCGGCAAGCCGGTCGTCTACATGCCCTACTTCTCCGCGCCGGATCCCACGGTGAAGCGGAAATCCGGATTTCTGTTTCCCGTCATCAGCAGCAGCTCGATCTACGGCTTCGGCGTCGACATTCCGTACTACTGGGCGCTTGCTCCGGATTACGACCTGACCTTCACGCCCCGGCTCATGACCAAGCAGGGCGTGCTGGCGCGCGGCGAGTGGCGGCAGCGGCTGATCGATGGCGCGTACTCGATCCGGGCCTCCGGCATTTACCAGCTCGACAAGGACGTGTTCCTGCGCGACGACGGCGGGCCGCCGACGCCGGGCTTCCGCGACTTCCGCGGCGCGATCGAGACCGCGGGCCAGTTCGCGCTGACCGACCGGTGGACCTGGGGCTGGGATGGCATTCTGCCGACCGACCCGACGTACTTCCAGGACTACCACCTGTCGACCTATCAGCGCGGCGCCAGCATGCTGCAATCCGGTCTGACCGAAGGCGTGTCGCAGCTCTATCTCACCGGCCGCGGCGACCGCAGCTACTTCGACGTCCGCACGATCTACTACTACGGCTTTTCCGAAGCGGACGTGCAGAAGCAGATACCGATCATCCACCCGGTGCTCGACTACAGCTACATCTTCAACAATCCGCTGTTCGGCGGCGAAGTCGGCTACCGCACCAACCTGACGAGCCTGTCGCGCAGCACCGCCGCCTTCGATCCCATCAGCTCGACGGCGTTCAACTTCGGCCTGTGCTCGCTGACCAGCGCAAATCCCGCGCAGAAGATCCCCGCCAACTGCCTGTTGCGCGGCTTCCCCGGCACCTACACCCGCGCGTCCGCCGAAGCCTATTGGAAGCGCAGCATCACCGACTCCCTCGGGCAGATCTGGACACCGTTCGCCAATCTGCGCGCCGACGCCGGCATGGCGTCGATCGACAATCAGATCGGCGTGTCCAATTATTTCACCCCCGGTGATACCACGCAGTTCCGCGCCATGCCGACGGTCGGCCTCGAGTATCGCTATCCGTTCATCGCCGTGCAGTCCTGGGGCACGCAGACCATCGAACCGATCGCGCAGGTGATCGTGCGCCCGAACGAGAGCGGAATCGGCAAGCTGCCGAACGAAGACTCGCAAAGCCTGATCTTCGACGACACCAATCTGTTCCGCGTCGACAAGTTCGCCGGCTGGGATCGCACCGAAGGCGGCGGCCGCGCCAACGTCGGCGTGCAATACACGACGCAGTTCAACCGCGGCGGCTTCGTCAATGCCCTGTTCGGCCAGTCCTATCACCTGTTCGGGACGAACTCGTTTGCGGTGGGCGACAACACCAACACCGGCCTTGACAGCGGCCTGGACACCAACCGATCCGACTACGTGGCCCGCCTGCTGTATCAGCCGGACCGCGTCTGGTCGTTCACCACCCGCTTCCGCTTCGACCAGGGCAGTTTCGAAGTGCGGCGCTTCGAGACCGAAGCCCGCGCGAGCTTCGACCGCTGGTCGGTGGCGCTGCTGTACGGCAAGTACGACGCCCAGCCGCAACTCGGCTTCCTGGAGCGTCGCGAGGGCATCCTGGGCAGCGGCTCGATCAAGCTCACGCAGAACTGGATGGCGAACGCCGCCGTCCGCTACGATGTCGACGCGCATGCGCTCGCGGGCACCTCGTTCGGCATCGGCTATATCGACGATTGCCTCATTGTCGCCCTGAACTATATGCGGAACTATACCTATAGCGGCGTTGCGACCCGGGACGACCGGATCATGCTGCAAATGACGCTCCGCACGCTCGGCGGCACGTCGGTCAGCCAGACTGTCAGCAGCGGTCCGGCGGGGTTATAGTTGCGAGCCTGAGCCAGCCCGGCCTCCGCGCGGCATGACCGCGAAGCAGGTCGCCAAAGAATGCGCCGCCACAGAATGCAATGCCTGACGCGATGAAATTCAAACCTGGCCTCAAGCCCCAAGCCGCCTTCCCGTCCGCGCTGCGCGGCCTTACCGCCGCCGTCGGGCTCGCGCTGGCCGTCGTTGCAACGGCGCCGCAAGGCGCGTCGGCGCAGGGCGTCGTCGTTCTGGTCAACGGCGATCCGATCACCAATTTCGACATCGAACAGCGCAGCAAGCTTCTCCAGGTCAGCACGCAAAAGACGCCGCCGCGCCAGGAGGTCGTTGAGGAGCTGATCAACGAAAAGGTCAAGATCCAGCTGCTCAAGCGCTACACCATCCCGGACATCGACAAGGACGTGGACAATGCCTACGCCAACATGGCTCGCCGCATGCGACAATCGCCCAAGGAGTTCGGCGAACAGCTGAGCAAGACCGGGATCATGCCCGAGACGCTGAAGTCGCGCATGAAGGCCGACATCGTCTGGACACAGATCATCCGCGGCCGTTACCAGGCGAGCTTCCAGTTCAGCGATCGCGACATTCAATCCAAGATCGACGCCAAGCATCCGCCCGGCACGGCGCCGACCACCGTGTCCTACGACTATACGCTGCGACCCATCCTGTTCGTGGTGCCGCGCGGCTCGCCGCCCGCGGCGTTCGAGGCCCGCGCCAAGGAGGCCGAAGCATTGCGCGCCCAATTCCAGAGCTGCGAGGAAGGTATTGCGCTGGCACGCAACGTGCGCTTCGTCGCGGTGCGCGCGCCGGTGACGAAAAACTCCGCCGAATTGCCCGCGGCCTTGCGCGACATCCTGACCAGGACCGAGGTCGGCCGGCTCACGCCTCCGGAAACGACGCAGCAGGGCGTCGAGGTCTATGCGGTGTGCGGCCGCAAGCAGGGCGAGAACGCGCTCGAAAAGAAGGAAGCGCGCGATCAGCTCTACAACGAGGCGTTCGAGTCGCGTGCCAAGGCGTTCCTGAAGGAACTGCGCAGCCAGGCCATGATCGAGTACAAGCAGTAGCCGGAGACGCTTGGGTTACAAGGGATACGCTCGATGCCGCAACCGCTGGCCGCAACGCCGCTGGCCGTGACTCCACTGGCGGTAACTCCACTGGCGGTGACTCTTGGCGAGCCCGCGGGCATCGGCCCCGATATCACGCTCGCGGCGTGGGCCCGCCGCTCCGAGCTGGAGCTTCCGCCGTTCTACATGCACGCCGATCCGGCCCACCTCGAACGCCGAGCCCGAACGCTCGGCCTCAACGTCCCGATCGAGACCGCGACACCCGCGACTGCAGCCGCGACCTTTGCCCGCGCGCTGCCGGTGATGCCGCTCGGCATCACGGTGACGGCCGAGCCCGGCAAACCGGACGGCAGCAGCGCGGCCGCAGCCATCGCCTCGATCGACCGTGCCGTTGCCGACGTGCTCGCAGGGAAGGCCTCCGCGGTCGTCACCAATCCGGTCGCCAAGAGCGTGCTCTACAAGGCGGGCTTCAAGGATCCCGGGCACACTGAATACCTCGCGCGGCTTTCCTTCGAGGCCACCGGAGATCCGGCTTGGCCGGTGATGATGCTGTGGGCGCCGGAGGTCGCGGTGGTGCCGGTGACGATCCACATTCCGTTCAAGGACGTGCCGCAGCACCTGACACGCGACCTGATCTTCGAGACCGGGCGCGTCGTGGCGCGCGACCTGGCGGACCGCTTCGGCATCGAGCGCCCGCGTCTTGCGGTGGCGGGGCTCAACCCGCACGCCGGCGAGGACGGCACGCTCGGCAAGGAGGACAGCCTGATCGTGCGGCCGGCCATCGAGCGGCTGATCGCCGACGGCATCGACGCGCGCGGCCCGCTTCCCGCCGACACCATGTTCCATGAGGCGGCGCGCAGGACCTACGACGTCGCGCTTTGCATGTATCACGATCAGGCGTTGATCCCGATCAAGACGCTCGCCTTCGATCATGGCGTCAACACCACGCTCGGCCTGCCGTTCGTGCGAACCTCGCCCGACCACGGCACCGCCTTCGACATCGCCGGCACCGGCCGCGCCGATCCGTCGAGCCTGATCGCGGCGCTGAAACTCGCGGCGCGGCTTGCCGCGGCCGACGCCCGCAAACTGCGAAAGCCCGCCGCGGCGCTCGCATGAGCGCGTCCGACGGCCTGCCGCCGCTGCGCGACGTGATCCGGCGTCATGAGCTTTCCGCGAAGAAATCGCTCGGCCAGAACTTTCTGCTCGACCTCAATCTCACCGGCCGCATCGCCCGCGCCGCGGGCCCGCTCGAAGGCGTGACGGTGGTCGAGATCGGGCCCGGCCCCGGCGGGCTCACGCGGGCGCTGCTCGCCGAAGGCGCGCGCCGTGTCGTCGCGGTGGAGCGCGACGAGCGGGCGCTCGCGGCGCTCGGCGAGATCGCGGAACACTGTCCTGGCCGCCTCACGATCGTGCCGGGCGATGCGATGGAGTTCGATCCCGTGCCGCGTCTCGACGGCGGTCCGGTCCGCGTCGTCGCAAACCTGCCCTACAACATCGCGACCGTGCTGCTGATTGGCTGGCTCACCGCCGAGCCCTGGCCGCCCTGGTACGACCGCATGGTGCTGATGTTCCAGCGCGAGGTCGCCGAGCGCATCGTCGCCGCGCCTGGCAGCAAGACCTATGGGCGTTTGTCGGTGCTGTCATCGTGGCGTGCGCAGGCGAAGATTCTGTTCGACGTGAACCCGTCCGCGTTCGTGCCGCCGCCGAAGGTCACGTCGTCGGTCGTGCAGTTCATCCCGCGCGCCGTGCCCCTGCCCTGCAGCCGCGCCGCGCTGGAGCGCGTCACCGAAGCGGCCTTCGGCCAGCGCCGCAAGATGCTGCGCCAGAGCCTCAAATCGCTCGGCACCGACCCGCTGCCGCTGCTCGAGGCCGCAGGCATCGAGCCCACCGCCCGCGCCGAAGACATTCCTGTCGAAGGTTTTGCGGCCCTCGCGCGCGGTTTCGAAGCGGCTAGAATGCGCGCATGACCATGCGCAAACGAATAGAGACATGACAAAACTCCGCCGCTTCTCGCTCACCGCCTATCAAACCCCGCTTTGCGAAACCGTCGTCGATTGCCCGGAGCCCAGGGGCACCGAGGTGCTGGTTCGCATCGAGCGTTGCGGCGTGTGCCATTCCGACCTGCACATGCAGGACGGCTATTTCGCACTCGGTGAAGGCACCACCCTCGACGTGCGCGCCGGGCGCACGCTGCCGTTCACGCTCGGCCACGAGATCGCGGGCGTGATCGAGAGCGCGGGGCCTGAGGCCACGGACGCGAAGGCCGGCGCAAATGTCGCGGTCTATCCCTGGATCGGCTGCGGCACTTGCGCGGCCTGCAAGGCGGGCGAGGAAAATCTCTGCAACACCAACCGCCATCTCGGCATCTCCGCCGACGGCGGCTTCGCCTCGCATGTGCTGGTGCCGCATCCGCGCTATCTGATCGGTTACGCGCCGCTGTCTGCGTCGTTCGCGGGCGCGCTGATGTGTTCGGGTCTGACCGCCTACTCGGCGCTCAAGCGCCTTCAAGCACACGCGACGCGCGGCCCCGTGCTGCTGGTCGGCCTCGGCGGCGTCGGCATGATGGGATTGAGCCTCGCCAAGGCGCTGTTCAAGGAGCCGCCGCTGGTCGCCGATATCGACGCAGGCAAGCGCGAGGCAGCACTCAAGGCCGGCGCCGCAGCCGCATTCGATCCGGCCGACCGCGAGGCACGCCGCGCCCTGTTCAAGGCCACCGGCGGCGGCGTATTCGCGGCCTGCGACTTCGTCGGTTCGGAAAAGTCGCTCGCCTTTGCCGCGGGCGCGCTTGCCAAGGGCGGCAAGATTGCCGTCACCGGCCTCCTCGGCGGCAACTTCCCGCTGCCCGCCACCATGTTCGTGCTCAAGGCGATGACCGTCGAAGGCACGCTCACCGGCACGCTCGACGAGGCGCGGGAGATTGTGGCGCTGGCGCAGGCCGGCAAGATCGCGCCGCTGCCGATCGAGGAGCGGCCGCTTTCGGCGGCGCAGGCCTCGCTGGACGACCTGCGCGCCGGCCGCGTGGTCGGCCGTCTCGTTCTTGTGGCGTGAATACCTGACGCGACTTGTTGGCAACCTTGGTTGTCGCGCCGCAGCAACATTCAGACTAATAAAGCGACCTTGGTATTCCGATACTTTCTCTGCCCTTGATTTCATCATTGTTGCATTGCAGCATGGCCAAGCCCGGGAAAAAAATGGAGCTTGGTCATGGCCATGCACGTTCCCAGTGGCGTAGCGCGTCCGCTTTTAGCCGTCGTCACCGTTCTGATGCTTCTGTCTCTGGCCCAGGCGCACGGGCCGGCCGAATGGATCCAGCGCGGCGGCTTCAAGAACGCTCTTGGCGAATTGTGCTGCGGTGAGCGGGATTGCTTCGAACTGACCGAGGCCGACGTGAAGGTGACCCCGGCCGGCTATTTTGTGATCGCCACCAAAGAGACGATCCCGTTCGACGAGGCGACGCCTTCGCCGACCGGAACCTACTGGCGCTGTTACTGGGGCGGCAAGCGAAAGTGCTTCTTCGCGCCTCCGGGCAGCACCTGAGCTCTCCGTAACTCCTAGAGTTCCGCCCGCAGGCGGCGCACGAAGGCCGACAGGCCGGGCTGTCGCTCGCGCTTGAGCCGCTCCGCGGCGAGGATCGACCGCACCTCGCCGAATGCGCGGTCGAGGTCGCGATTGACGACGACATAGTCGTACTCCGCCCAGTGGCTCATCTCGTCGCCGGCCTTCGCCATGCGGGAGCGAATCACCTTCTTGTCGTCCTGGGCGCGGGTGTGCAGCCGCCGCGCAAGCTCGCCGCTCGACGGCGGCAGGATGAACACGCTGACGAGATCGTCGCGCGCCCGTTCCCGCAACTGCTGGGTGCCCTGCCAGTCGATGTCGAACAGCACGTCGCGGCCGGCCTTCAGCGCGCGCTCCACCGGCTTCCTCGGCGTGCCGTAGCCGTTGCCGAACACATCGGCGTATTCCAGCAACTCGCCGTTCTTGATCAGCTGATCGAAGCTCTTGCGGTCGATGAAATGGTAGTGCCGGCCGTTCACCTCGCCGCGCCGCCGCGGGCGCGTCGTCACCGAGATCGACAATTCGATGTTTCGCTCGGACGTGAGCAGCATCCGCGACAGCGTGGTCTTGCCGGCGCCGGAGGGCGACGACAGCACCAGCATCAGCCCGCGGCGGGCGATGGTTCTGCTCTTGGCGCGCGCCATCGCTACTCCAGGTTCTGAACCTGCTCGCGGAACTGCTCGACCACCGCCTTCAGATCCAGCCCGATATTGGTCAGTTCCAGATCGTTGGCCTTGGAGCACAGCGTGTTGGACTCGCGGTTGAGCTCCTGGGCGAGAAAGTCGAGCTTGCGGCCGACCGGCCCGCCGGCGGCGATCAGCTTCTTGCCCTGCGCCACATGCGCGGTGAGCCGGTCGAGCTCCTCGCGGATGTCGGCCTTGGTCGCGAGCAGGATCGCCTCCTGATGCAGCCGGTCGGGGTCGAAGCGCTGCGTGCCGTCGAGCAATTCGGCGATCTTTTCGGCGAGCCGCGCCTTGATCGCCTCGGGCTTGCGTCCGGGCGTCGCCTCCGCGCGCGCGGCAAGCTCGGAGATTTCCGAAAGCCGCCCGGTGAGAATTTTTCCAAGCGCGTCGCCCTCGTTGCGCCGCATCTCGGCAAGCCCTTTCAGGGCCTGCACGAAACCCGCGACGGCCGCAGTCTCTGCCGCCGCGCGCTCGGTTTCGCTCTCTTCGGCCTCGCTGACGTCGATCACGCCCTTGAGCGAGAGAATGCCGTCGAGCGTCGGCGGCGCGGCATCGACCTTGCCCGACAGCGCCTTGAGCGTCGCGAGCACCGCATTGAGCACCGGCTCGTTGATGCGCGCCACCGGCGCGACGCCCTCGCGCGCCACCGTGAGATTGGCGAACACGCTGCCGCGCGACAGCACCTC
>Ga0247825_10002730_pt1 | contig 11673 bp, 13 predicted proteins | sample 13C_Vanillin_Day_FD_194413 | JGI IMG/M metagenome (GOLD analysis project Ga0247825, IMG submission 194413) | Soil microbial communities from agricultural site in Penn Yan, New York, United States - 13C_Vanillin_Day48 | ecosystem: Environmental > Terrestrial > Soil > Agricultural land | place... | reverse complement strand
CGACCGCACTCTCGTCACTGCACGGAAGCGGCACAAAGTTCGCGAGCACGGTGATCGGTATGGGACTATCGAGCGCCGCGCCCCATATCGCTGCCGCACGCTGAACCACGATCAATCGCTGCGCGCCGAGCGTGGTTCCCGGATTTCCGCCGACCGGTGCCACAGGTGTCGGATCGTTGAAGCCGACTCCCGCCAAGTCGTTGTTGATGATGATGACCGTCCCGCTGGCAAACGCCGAACCGCCGGTCAGAAGGACGATGATCAGGAGGAGCAGCACGCGGCGCATGGCTACTTCTCCTCCAGCGCAACCACCGGCGGCGCCGGGATTGGTGCATTCGCCTTCGGCACGCCGCGCATCGTGGTATACACGCGGGTACCGTCAGGCTTCACGGTGACGACAAGCGCTTCCTCGAACGATTCATCGAGCTGGGCCATCAACGCGCCGGTGGGGTGCACGGTCACCACCACAGACGCCACGTCCTTGTTGCCGATGGCCGTCTTCCCCTGCCCCGGATTCGGTTTCTCGTCGTCGACGCCTTTCTCCGGCGTCTGAACGGGCGGCTTCTTGGTGGGCTCGTTCCCCTGCTGCGCGGCTACGACAGCACCCGTGAAGGCCAGGATCGGCATTGCAGCCACTGCGATGTACAGGTTCCGCATGGCACGCCTCCTCGCGTTGAAGGAAAACTGAGGGAATGTGGGAAGTGGGGACAGTAGCCTCACGCATGCACGCGCGCAAGGAGAAGCGGAAGCGAACGGCTGAAGAAAAGTGGAAGCGGAAACGCACGCGGTGAAACGCTGACGACTGCCGTTCACCAACTTTTGATGTATGAAGCCCGCGCGGAGGAACTGCTCGTGTCAGCGCTCGCAGAACACGAACGGAGACCTGAAACGATTACGCTGCGACCCGACGCCGGCAATGGGAAGCCACTTCCCGATGGGGCCAAGATGGCCATGATTCACTGGATTCCGAAACAGAACGAGTGGTTCCCGACGCAACTGCGCCCGGTCGCCAACTGAATGTCGATGTGATGGTGAAGGACAGCAAGCGATTCGCCGACAGCGGCGGCTGGGGATATGCCGTCTTCGATGACGACGCTGAGAGCGACACTTTCTCGCCGGCACCATGGCAGGGACGCCGCCACAAGGCGACAACGCGAAGTGTGAGTTCGCATGTCACTCAAAAGTGAAGGCGAGGACTACGTCGTCACGGAGTACGGAAAGCGGTCGACTGATGGACCCTGTGCGCCCTCCAGATGTGTGGGGGAGTCGAACTGCTTGGTTGCCGCCAACTGACTCAAAGCACCGGGCTTCGAAATTCGTCGCAGTCCCTTGCGTCGTGCGTTGGCCGAGGCGTTGGCTTCAGAACTCCAGGAGCTCTCTAAAATCTCGCGCGTTTTTGGGGGGACGAAGGACTGGCGGAGAGAGTGGGATTCGAACCCACGGTAGAGTTTCCCCTACACACGCTTTCCAAGCGTGCTCCTTCAACCACTCGGACATCTCTCCGCACTTGTGGAATCAACAGTTTACGGGCCAGTGGTTGAGCCCGAAACATCGAATTGTGTCAGACCTCCAAATGTACTGCGAACACTTACGGCGCTTTGACCGCGCTTGGCGACCGAGCTTCGATGTGACACAGCCGTCCGACTCCGGCCCTCCAGTATAGAACGCGACGGATACCCCGATGCGGCGCCCGTGGCGATTTTCAAATGGGGAGACTAGACCCCCGCAGCCGTCGTCGCGAGAGCGGTAATTTCATGATCGTCCCACGCTCGCGCCCAGAGTGACGAGAAGGTCGTCCAGTTGATCGAACGTCTCGACCATCGCATCCGCCGCCCCGGTGCCGGCCGCGTCCAGAGCTTCCTTCGAGGGATAGAGCTCGTGCATGGCCAGCAGCGTCTTGCCACCCTTTTCCTCGAAGGTCACCGTAGTGACGGGCCCACCCTCACCACCTTCCTCATTGGTCCAGACGAGGCGCGAGTGCGGTGTCACTTCGAGGTACGTGCCGAAGAACGCCATCGCCTCGTTTTCGAACTCGAGACGGTACGTGCCCCCGACACGAACATCCATCTCACAGGAACGCAGGGACATGCCCATCGACTTCGGCGCCCACCACCGCTTGAACAGCTCGGGCTTGGTCCACGCCTCGAACACGATGCGCGCCGGGCCGTTGAACGTTCGCGTCACGACGAGCTCCCGCTCGGACTTCCGTTCCACCGTCGTGCGGTTCGTCATGGGGGTAGGCTCATTTTCTTTTCTTGCGTCCATTGACCTTCTCCTTCCGTTTTAGTTCCTCGACAATCTTGTCCAGCTCGTCGAAACGTGCGTCCCAGAGCTGGCGGTACCTCTCGATCCACGCCGCCTCTTCATCCAGTCGGCGCAGGCCGAGCTTGCAGGTCCGCACGCGCCCGACCTTCTCTGTGGTAACGAGCCCCGCCTGTTCCAAGACGCCGACATGCTTCTTCATGCCGGTGAGGGTCATGTGAAACCTGTCGGCAAGATCCGTGATCGACGCGTCGGCACGTCCGAGCTGCTCCAGAACACCGCGTCGGGTGGCATCCGAGAGCGCCGCGAATGAGGCATCGAAGCCGGCTCGGAAACACTGAACCATGTGGTTCAGTATATCACACACGGCCTTCGCAGCTGTCGGTTGCGGGACCAGGTCAACCGGCAGATCACGCTGACCGACTCCTGGCTAGGCTTCTCCTAGGTTGACCGGAAGAAGGTTGCTTTTATGGTCCTGGGCTTTGGCGTCGCGGCTGCCCTCAGCTTCTTGGCCGCGCGTATCAACGACAAGCCCTACGACGAGGCGTGGGCTATGGTCCGCGGGTCGATCCTTTTATTCCCTCATCGGGATCGGGATCGTCGGTTGGTGGCTGCGCCGCTGGATGCGACGGGACCTGTTGCCGCGCAAGCGTCGGCTGGAGGCGTTGCTGAAAGAGCTCGATGGGTGAACGGCAACGTCCGGAGCGCGCAGCGTTCTCGTCGAAACCCGTCGCCAGGGCAGTGGTGACCGCTATACCCACGCTTCCATGGGATACTGGCGTGCCGCTTTCGTGAGCCTGCCGTCGCTTGCGCGTACGCAGACCTCTCCAGACTCATTGAGGCCACTGGCCTGGAGGTTTGCCGTGCCCAAGCGCACGAAGTCTATCCGTCCGCCGCGCGCCGATCCACGTCCGAAGAACAAGCTGCTCGCGTCCCTGCCGCAAGCAGACTTCGAGCGGATGCGTCCGCACCTGCGCACGCTTCCTGTGAGAGCCAAACAGGTCTTCCACTCGATGGACGAGCCCATCAGGGACATCATTTTCCCGAACGGCGGCGTGGCCTCGATTACAACCGTCCTGCAGGACGGCACGATGATCGAGAGCGCCACGGTTGGTCGGGAAGGTCTGCTGGGGATTGATGTCGTTCTTGGCGGCGACCGCTCGACCGGGGAGGTGATGCTTCAGGTCCCGGACACGGACGCCGTGTTCCTCTCCGTCGCTGAGTTCAGAATCGAGTTCAACCGGCGGGGTGCGTTTTTCGAGGGCGTGCAGCGGTACTCACAGGCCGTCCTCAAGTTGATGATGCACTCGACCGCCTGCATCGCCAGCCATCCAGTGCACGAGCGATGCTGCCGCTGGTTATTGATGACCCACGATCGGGTGGGCCAGGACGAATTCCAACTCAGCCAGGAATTCCTGGCGGTAATGCTGGGCTCAACTAGGCCGACGGTGAACCTGGTCGCCGGCACGCTTCAGAAGGCCGGACTGATCACCTACACCCACGCGCACATGACGATCAAGGACCGCAAAGGGCTGGAAGCGGCTTCGTGCGAGTGCTACGCGGTGGTGAAAAGGCACTTCGATCGCCTCGGCGTCTAGCGCCCAACCGTCGTCCAGCCGACAGTCTCCAACTGCGCATCGGCGTTAGTCTGGCGCTGGGATGCGAGACGTACGAGTGATGACGACTCCCCCGGTGGTGCTGATCGTCGACGAGGACGAGGACTCGCTCGCGATGTATGCGTTCGGGCTGCTCGCGATGGGTTTCCAGCCGATCACGGCCGCGACCGGTGAAGAAGCATTCGAGCGCGCCTGCACGATTCGGCCGGATGCGGTGGTGGCTGATGTGAGCCTGCCAGGACTCTCGGGGCTGGATCTGACGCGGCGGTTGCGCAACGACTCGCGTACGCAGAACACAGCCATCGTGTTGCTCACGGATCACGCGGCGGTGTCCCTGAGAAAGGAAGTGGAAGCCGTCGGGTGCGATCGATTCATTCTGAAGCCGTGCCTCCCAGACGCGCTGGCCTTCGAACTTCGCGACGTGCTCATAGATCGGCACGACCATGAGGTGCACTCCTCATGACCCCAGTCGGGGCACATGCCGCTGACGGTGCCACACGACGATGCCCTCCAATGCCACGACCTGCTCGTGTTCACGAGCCGGCATCCCATTCTCACGGTCGGATCTCGACTCGAGCGAACGGGGTCTGAGATCGGCGATCGGGTCCGGTACGAACGGGCCTGGGTATGCAGGAACGTCCGCTGCGACTATCGAGAGCTGACCGACGAATGATGGCACGCCATCACGGTGAAGCGGCAACCGACTCCTTCAACCACCCGGACATCTCCCGACTTTAGAAATCAACGATTTGCGAGCGGTCAGCGACCAGAACATCGCAGATTCATCGCACTGCCTGGCGTTTGTCGACCGCGTTTCGATTCGGCAGCTTACGAGCGAGCGTAGGCACGTCGCCGCTCGAATCGTGTCAGCCGTTGAATCTGGTCCGATTCCCTTACAGCGTCTGAACGTTGCCGCACGATTCGCGCCGACCCGACGAAGGTCCGGTCACACGCGCCCTGGGAAGCGGCCACTCGTCGGGAAGGTCCACCGTGGCTCTGCGCGCGAAGACGCTGTTCGGCGCGAGCGATCCAATCTGCCGGGCACCGTCCAACAGAACTCAAGTCCCGCCGAAACACCGACGTGGCGCGGAGCGTGAACTCCAGGCCCTCGTAGTGGTCGCAACGTGCGGCGGAATGCGCTCGGCTTCTCCGCACGCGCCAGCACCGTTCCGGCGGATTCGAGGGAGGACTTGACGGCGACGGTGAATTGTATCAGTATACCCATACACTTGCACTGCGCCTGGCAGTCGATCTTCTTTCGATGGACATCATCATCAACGTGACCGACGGCGTGCCGATCTATCGGCAAATCGTCAACCAGGTCAAGTACTTAGTGGCATCAGGGCTGCTCCTGCCTGGCGAGGAGCTTCCACCCATCCGGACGCTGGCCCTGCAGCTGAAGGTGACGCCAAACACGATCGTCAAGGCGTACGGCGATTTGGAGACCCTTGGCGTCGTTCATAAGCGCCAGGGCTCGGGCACGTTCGTCTCGGAGGGGCGTCCCCGAGTGGCGCTTCGGGAACGGCGCCGCATCATCGAGCAGCGCATCGACGCCCTGCTGGCCGAGGCGCACCAGTTGAACTTCACCGCGGACGACATCCTCCGTCTGGTCCGCGAACGCAAAGCAGCCATGGATCCCGGGACCACCGCCGAACCGGCGGACGTGGAGAAATAGCATGGGACAGATAGTCGACGTCAACGACCTCTCGCGATCGTTCGGCGGCAAGATCGCGCTCGACGGCGTGTCCTTCCGCGCCACCGCCGGCCAGGTCTACGGTCTCGTCGGCGCCAACGGCGCCGGCAAGACGACGCTCCTCAAGCACCTGCTCGGGCTGCTGCGCGCCGCCACCGGGTCGGTGCGCGTCTTCGGCCTCGACCCGGTTCGCGACCCTGTCGGTGTGCTGAGCCGCATCGGCTATCTGTCCGAAGAGCGCGAGCTGCCGGAGTGGATGCGCATCGACGAGCTCATGGCGTATACGCGGGCGTTCCATCCGACGTGGGATGCGTCCTATGCGCGCGAGCTGATCGAGACCTTCGGCCTGGATCCGTCCAAGAAGGTCAAGGAGCTCTCGAAGGGGATGCGTGCCCAGGCGGGTCTGGTCGCAGTCTGCGCCCATCGTCCGGAGCTGCTGATCCTCGACGAGCCCTCCTCTGGCCTCGACGCGGTGGTGCGCCGCGACATTCTCGACGCCATCGTCAGGACAGTGGTTGACGACGGGCGCACGGTGATCTTCTCGTCACACCTGCTCGAAGAAGTGGAGCGGATGTCGGATCACGTGACGATGCTGCACGGTGGTCGCGTGACGTTGAGCGGGGCACTCGATGACGTGCGCCACAGCTATCAGCGCAGCCGCGTTCGATTCGTTCAACACTTCGATCAGCCGCCAGTCCTCGAGTCCGCGCTGGCCATGGAAGGCGGTGGACGCACGTGGAGCGTCGTTCACAGCGGATCGCTCGAGCAGTTTCACCACTCGGTCCTTGCGCTCGGCGGCGAGGTCGTCGAATCGCGCGACGCCACGCTCGAAGAAATCTTCCTGGCGCGCGCCGGCCGCAGCCGTCAGCCGGTGGAGGCGGCATGAACCTGCGTTCGCCCAGCGTCGCGATGCTGTGGGAGCTCTGGCGGGTGACACGCGCCGAGATCGCGTGGAAGCTGGCGCTGCCGGTCGGCGCAGGCCTGACTGCATTGGCCCTGGCTGCCACCTTTGGACCGGCAGGCAATCCGAAGGCGTACGAGGACGTCAACGACCTCGCCGCGGCACTCGCCCTCATCCTGATCGTCATACCGCACTGGCCAGGGTGGATGTCGATGGCCTGGCTCACTGGTGGCCAGCCGGGTTTTTCGCTCCGTCTCAGTTATACCCGTCCAGTTCGGACGGCGTGGCTCGTCGGCCTGCCGATGGCGTATCTCACCGCTGTGTCGGCGGGGATATACCTCGTGTCGGCGATGGTCCTGAGGATGGCCTCGGGCTATGCGTTCCCACTGCTGCCCGTGGCCGGGTGGATGGCGGCTCTTACCGTGGTCTTCATTGCGGCCGCCTGGTCGACACGCAACATGGCGATTCAGGTGGTGGTGGGGATAGTTGCCATCGTGAGAGCCTTGGGGCTGTCCATCAATCGCCTGACCGCAGTGGAGCTCCCGGACACCTTCGACTGGCCGCCGCGTTTGTGGCCGACGCTGTTCGACTGGCCGCGCACCGACTACGTGTGGATCGCGCTGATTGGCCTGGTCGCGTTCGCCGTCACGGTCGCCGGCGTGACGCGACAGCGTCGCGGTGACGCGCTGGTGACCCGTTTTTGGACGCTGGGCGGCGGATTGTGGGACCGGCTCGTCGGCCTGTTCGGCCTCCCGTGTCCGACCTCGTCGGCCACGCGGGCGCAATTGTGGTTCGACCTCAAGTCCAGGGGAGTGCCGGTCCTGACGATCGGCGTGGTGCTGGCGAGCGTGATTGTGCTGGTGTCAGCGGTCAGCGGGCCGATCGACGCCGCATGGAATGCAGACCCCAATGTGGCGTGCCCGATCCAGGAGTGCTTCTGGGTCCGATCGTTTCCTCCGATGGTGACGCCGATCATGCTGGTCACCATCTTGTTCCTCGGGGTCAATGCCTTCGGCATTCGCCGGAAACAAGGACGCACGTACGTCAGCGCATTCGAGGCCACGAACGCGCATGGCACCGCGCAACTGGCCGTCCTGAAGATCCTCGCGCAATCGGTGTGCGTCCTGGCTGCATTCAGCGCGATCGGCGTGGGCGTCTGGATCTCGATGCCACTGCTCGGCGATGGGCTCTTCATCCAGATGTGGGGCGTGCCTCTGAACAGCCGGCGATCCGTCATCACGAATGCCTTCGCAGCGCTGACCGGGTACGAGCAGCTCGCACTGACGATTGTTGCGGCGGCCGGAGTCGTCATGGCGGTGGCGGCGTTCGCCGTGTTTGGCGCGCTTCGGGCCCGCTATTCCCGTCGCGCGAGCGTCGCGTCAGTCCTGCTGGTGCTGTATGGTCTTGCGTTCGTCTGGTTGGCGGTGGCGGTTCGAATGGATCCCGCAACCGCCGCGCGGCTCCACCTGGACGTCGTCTACGGAGTCATGCGTTGGCTCGCCACTGCCGCGATGGTGATCACGATCGTCTACGTCGTCTGGAACGGCTTCGCGGAGCACGTGCTGACCATTCGCTACGCGAGCGGCGCCGTCGCGATCTCGGCCGCATTCGGGGCGGCTTGGCTGACAGTGCTGCACATAACCGGGGTGCAGCTTGCCGGGATGTCGGCGATGAACGCCATCTGGACCGTGTCGCCGGCGTTGCTGCCGCTCACCGTCAGCGTACTGGCGCCCTGGTCGTACAGCCGCATTCGGCATACGTGACGCGTCGAGGTGGTGGGTGGTAGGTGGTAGGTGTGGCCGGGGGCTTCAGCCCCGGCATGGAAGGTTGACATGAACCGTATCCGATCGACGTCTGCATTCGTCTTCGCGGTCCTGTTCGCTGCGACAGCAGCGTCTGCGCAGGACGCCGCAGCGCCCGTCGCCGTCTCGCCCGGCGCGGCATTCGAAGTGTCCTCGGTCAAACCGAGCAACCCTAATCCCGATCCCGCCAACCCGCTCAGCATGATCGCGCTGATGCTGCCGCAGCCGGGCGGCCGGTTCACCGCAACCAATACGCCGCTGCGGCTGCTGATCATGGCGGCCTACGAGCTGAAACAGGAGGCGCAGCTCGTAGGCGGCCCGCCGGACTTGCTGGCCGCAAAGTACGACATCACGGCCAGGACGGAAGGCGGCAAGACGCTCGAGCCGAAGGAACTGCCGCCGCTGCTGCGGGCGCTGCTCGCCGACCGTTTCAAGCTGAAGTCGCACACCGAGTCGCGCGAGCTGCCGGTCTACGACCTAGTGCTGGCCCGCAGCGACGGCCGCCTCGGTCCGGATCTCAAGCCTTCGACGTCCGACTGCGCGAAGGCCGACGAGATCCTGGCGGAGCAGGGCGCGGCGCTGGCAAAGGGCGACGTGTCCAGCTTTCTGGGCAAGCCCCGCGCCTGCTCGGTTTCGACTGATGCATCGGGTGGGCCGCTCAACCTGATGCTGCGCGCCGATGGGCAGGAGATGAAGCAGCTCGTCGAAGTGTTGTCGCAGTTCACAGGCCGGGCGGTGCGCGACAAGACCGGATTGACCGGCCGCTACGACTTCAACCTGAAGTTGGACCTGCAGATGGTGCTGGCGCTGGCCCAGAAGATGGGGGCCAACATCCCGGCGGCCGCCGCGAACATCCCGCAGTCCGACGGCTCGTCGCTGATGACGGCGCTCAACGAACAACTCGGGCTCAAGCTCGAATCGACGCGAGACGGTGTCACGGTCGTCGTCATCGACAGCGTGGAGGCGGCACTCGCAGACTAGCGAGCAGAACACCTTGAGCACCATCAGCATCGGCCCGGCGAGCAGCATGGCCCGGATCCCCCACACCCAGCTCCGGTACAGGAGACCAACGAAGATCGCGACCTGATTCATCGACGACGCCAGGCTCAGCAGCAGCGGTGCTGGACGCCGAGTCGTCCATGGATCTCGTGGAATGCATCCGTCGATTACCTCACGTGCCTCCGCGGCGTACGTTCAATGGCGAACATCCCCAGCGGCCGGACTGAGCTACGGTGACAGTTGCCGTTTGCAGGGGTACGACCACATGGACATCGAAGTAGAACGCCATCGCGGGGAAGCCGAAGCCGTGCGCCAGCAGCACGAGCTCGAGCGGCAGACGGCGGAGCGTGCGCGCGATGCCGCCGAGGCGTCGCGAGCGGCCGCGGAGAGCGGACGTCGAGCCCTCGCAGTCGAAGTGAGCGAAACGGTCGAGACGCTGACGACCATCCTGAAGCGGATGGAGGCGGTCGAGGCGCTCAGACGAGACGCCCGCAGGAATGCGGAGTAGCAGCAAAGACCCCCACGAACAAGAGCGCAGTCCGGAACAGCCGTACGAGCGGATCACTACACGCAGGCGACTGTGTTCTGTAACCGCCAGGCCGGGCTGGACGACTTCGTCGCCGCCATCGCCACACATCGGCATTTCGCCGGCGAAACCGATCCGCCCACGCGTCTGACGAGACGCGGCTGCGGCGTCAACTAACCAACTGAAGGGATTTGATCATGGCTGACACAGGAACACTCCACGACGCATTCATCGACGAATTGCGCGACACGTACGGCGCAGAAAAGCAGCTCACGAAGGCCTTGCGGAAGCTGGCCAAGGCCGCGACGAATGCGAAACTCCGGGCGGCGTTCGAAACGCATCTCCAGGAGACGCAGGGTCAGATTGCTCGTCTCGAGCAGGTGTTCGAAAGCCTGGATCAGAAAGTGCGCGGCAAGCACTGTGACGGCATCGCGGGAATCATCGAGGAGGGCAAGTCCGTCATGGCGGAGGACTTCGATGAGAGCACGATGGACGCTTGCCTGATTGCGTCAGGTCAACGCGCCGAGCACTACGAGATGGCCGCATACGGCACGCTGGTCGCGTGGGCGCAGGCGATGGGCTACACCCAGGCGGCCAAGCTCCTGCAGCAAACGCTGGATGAAGAGAAAGCGGCCGACCAGAAGCTGTCCGACCTGGCCGAAGGCGGCATCAATCAAGCCGCGGCGGGCGCAGCGGAGTCAGACGAAGAAGATGCGGAGCTGGCAGCAGTGGGTGCCGCCGCGAAGAAGACGCCGGCATCGAAGGCGAGTTCTGGCAATCGTCGGTGATCCGATCTGCCAGGCCCAGCGTTAACAAGAGGAACACGACATGCCCGACAAGACGACCGAAGGTAGCGACTCCACGACAGCTGATGTACGAACGGCGGCGCGGGGCTTGACGGAGGGAGCGCGGAACGTCGCCACGTCGATGACAGACGCTGTGCGCGACGCCGCGGCGACGCTCGACGAGAGCCGGTCGACGGCTGCGGACGGCCTCGCCGCCACCGCGTCAGCGCTGCAGGACAGAGCTGCCGGCCTGCCCGGTGGCGAAACCGTCCGCAATGTTGCGCGCGCGGCGGCCGATCGACTGGGCGGCAGCGCCGAGTACGTGCGCACGCACGATGCCACGCGCATGATGGCGGACGTCCGGTCGTTCGTGAAAAGCAACCCGGGGCCGGCGCTCGCGATTGCCGCGGCGTTCGGATTCCTCATCGGTCGCACGCTCTCCCGCGACTAGTCGACCGGGCGCGAGAGGAGAGCTCCGTGGCCGACGAGCGATCCGCAACCGACGTCTTCCAGGACATTCTGCAAAATCCGCCGGTCGCGCACGGTCCAGCGCCGCGGTGAATCCCAGCGTTGGCGGTCACGGCTCAGCGCAGCGTCAGGCAAGAGAGCTCTGGAACAACGTCCAGGGGTGACTAGAACAGGTCACTTCGCCAGTACATCACTTCAGGGGCCGTCAGATGCAGGCCCCGGACGCGCGATGAAAGGGCCCGCGCCAGCAGGAGCGGTGGAGCCGCCGATGCGGACGCGATGGTGACCTGAGGAGGGAGGAAGCCAGGTGGCAGCCACCCTCGGATCACCGGCCGCGATTCTGCCGGTTCACGGGCGATCAACGCCTGAAGGATGGCACCCACCCGTGCGCCCGAGGCATCGCGGTCTCCACACTCTTCGATGGTCCACGCGTTGCCAACGATACTGATCGCGATGTACGCGGCGGCGGTGATCCCTTCTTCAGCAATGACGAACTCCAGCTGCCGGACGCCAGCGAACCCTAGCCCGGCGAGCAGTCGTTTCCTGGTGATCGCGTGTTTGACGAGATCGACGTCTCGATCGATGTGGAACCGAAACGGATGCGCGCGAGCGTGCCCCATG
>Ga0247825_10002729_pt1 | contig 11673 bp, 9 predicted proteins | sample 13C_Vanillin_Day_FD_194413 | JGI IMG/M metagenome (GOLD analysis project Ga0247825, IMG submission 194413) | Soil microbial communities from agricultural site in Penn Yan, New York, United States - 13C_Vanillin_Day48 | ecosystem: Environmental > Terrestrial > Soil > Agricultural land | place... | reverse complement strand
CTAGACCTCCGGCTCGACCCGGCGACCGTCGGCTGGGCCGCCGGCCGTCCCGGAGGCAGGCTGGAGATGCGCGGCTGGGTGCGGTTCTCCGACGGCCGCGCCGCCGACCCGCTGGCCCTGCTCCAGGTGGTCGACGCGCTCCCTCCGACCAGCTTCGACCTCGGCCTGGCCAGCTGGGCCCCGACGGTCGAGCTCACCGTGTACGTGCGCGGCCTCCCGGCCCCCGGCTGGCTGGCCTGCGTCGTGACCGGCCAGCTCTGGCAGGGCGGCTGGTTCGACGAGGCGGCCGAGGTCTGGGACTCGGCCGGCCGCCTGGTCGCCCAGTCCCGCCAGCTCGCCGGCGCCCGGTCCGCCCCGCCGGGCTAGTTCTGGAGGTTCTCGAAGATGCCGGCGGCGCCCTGGCCGCCGCCGACGCACATGGTGACCATGCCGTAGCGGGCCTTGCGGCGGGCCAGCTCGGCCAGGAGCTGGACGGTCAGCTTGGTCCCGGTGGCGCCCATGGGGTGGCCGAGGGCGATGGCGCCGCCGTTGACATTGACCTTGTCGAGGTCAAGGCCGAGCTCCCGGATCACGGCCAGGGTCTGGGAGGCGAACGCCTCGTTGAGCTCGATCAGGTCGATGTCGTCGAGGGTCAGCCCGGTCAGCTCCAGCACCCTGGGGATGGCCACGGTGGGGCCGATGCCCATGACGTCGGGGGCGACCCCGCCGACGGCGTAGCCCACGAACCGGCCCAGTGGGGCAAGGCCGCGGCGTTCGGCCTGCTCCCGGTCCATGACCACGACCGCGGCCGCGCCGTCGCTGCGCTGGGAGGAGTTTCCGGCGGTGACGGTGCCGCCCAGCTTGAACACCGGCTTGAGCTTGGCCAGGGCCTCGGCCGAGGTGTCGCGTCGCGGGCCCTCGTCCCTGGCGAAGGTGTCCTCCCGGTGGGCCGGCCGGCCGTCGTCGCCAACCCAGTCGAGCCGGACGGGCAGGGGCACGATCTCAGGGTCGAAGCGGCCAGAGTCGACCGCCTCGGCCGCCCGCCGGTGGGAGCGCAGGGCGAAGGCGTCCTGGTCCTCGCGGCTGACGCCCCAGCGCTCGGCCACCCGCTCGCCGGTCAGGCCCATGGCCATGTAGTACTCGGGGTGGCCGCGGACGACCTCGGGGTTGGGGGAGAAGGTCGGGGTCGGCGTCGGGGTCGAGGACATGTGCTCGGTCCCGCCGGCGACCAGCGTGGTCGCGAACCCGGCCATGATCCGCTCGGCCGCGCTGGCGATCGTCTGCAGGCCCGAGGAGCAGAAGCGGTTCACCGTCTGGCCGGGGACGGTCTCGGGCAGGCCGGCCCGCTGGGCGGCGATCCGGGCCACGTTCAGCCCCTGGCTGCCCTCGGTGATGGCGCAGCCCAGCAGCACGTCCTCGACCTCGGCAGGGTCGAGCCCGCCGGCCCGGCGCAGGGCCTCGGCGATGGCCGCCCCGGCCATGTCGTCGGGCCGGCTGGCGCGCAGGCTCCCCCGTGGCGCCCGGCCGACCGCGGTCCGGGCGCCCGACACGATCACGGCTTGCTTCATCTCATCGATCCCTTCAGTTGCGGATCACCTTGCCGGTCATCAGAAAGCCCTGGATCCGCTCCATCGTCCTGGGCTCGCGCAGCAGGGCCAGGAACGCGTCGCGCTCCAGGTCGAGGATGTGCTGCTCGGTGACCCACTGGCCGAGCGACAGCTCGCCGCCGCACAGGACCCGGGCCAGGTGGCGGGCGACCACACCGTCATGCTCGCTGGCCTGGCCGGCCCACTGGAGGGTCTGGACGCCCAGCTCCAGGGCGGCCAGGACCGGCAGCCCGGCGGCGTACACCGACGCCTCCCGGGCCGGGGGCCGGTAGGCGTCGGCCAGGTCGAGGGCCTCCTGCTTGGCCGCGGCCAGCTGGTGCTCGGCGTTGAGCACGATCACGTCGTGCTCCTCGAGGAACCCCAGCTCCTGGGCCTCGACCGCCGAGGTGGCCACCTTGGCCAGGCCGATGGTCTCGAACACCCGCTGCACGAACGGCAGCGCCGGGGCGTCGGGGACGGCCCGCACGGCCGGGGCCACGACCCGCCGCAGCAGCTCCTTGCAGCCGCCGCCGGCCGGGACGATGCCGACGCCGACCTCGACCAGCCCGATGTAGGTCTCGAGGGCGGCCACCACCCGGTCGGCGTGGAGCACGATCTCGGCCCCGCCGCCCAGGGTCTGGCCGTGGGGGGCCGCGACCACCGGCCGGGGCGCGTAGCGGAAGCCCATGAGCACGTCCTGCAGGCCCCGCACGGCCGCGACCACCTGCTCGTGCTGCCCCTGGTAGGCGGCCATGCCGACCTCGCCCAGGTTGGCCCCGACGCAGAAGTTGCGGGCCTGGTTGGCGATCACCATCCCGGCCCAGCGGCCGCTCTCCAGCTCCTCGAGCGCCCGGGCCCCGAGCTCGACCACGGCGGCGTCGATCGCGCTCGCCGGGGCGTGCAGCTCGAAGCAGAGCACCCCGTCGCCCAGGTCGACCAGGCTGGCCGAGCCGTTCCCGGCCACCTCGGCCCCGCCCCCCTTCAGCCGGTCGAGGTCGATGACCTCGGGGTCGGCCGGGACGGGCACGTACTCGCGGGTCAGCGGGCTGTAGACCTGCCCGTCGCGGTAGAAGCCCTGGTGCCCGGCGGCCAGCATCTCGGTCACCCAGGCCGGCACCTCGATGCCGAGGGCCTCCATGCGGGCCACCCCGCCGGCCACCCCGATGGCGTCCCAGGTCCGGAACGGGCCCAGCTCGTAGCCGAAGCCCCACTCGACGGCGTGGTCGACCTCGACCAGCGAGTCGGCGATCTCGGGCACCCGGCGGGCGGCGTAGGCCAGCGACGGCAGCAGGGTGTCGCGCAGGTAGCGGGCGCCGCGGTCCTCGTCGGCCTTGTCGAGCAGGAAGCGCAGCCGGGACCCGAGGTCGTCGTGGTCGCGGGCGGCGGCGACGATCGGCAGGTCCGGCCTGGCCGCCGGCCGGTACTCGAGGGTGTCCAGGTCGAGCACGTCGAACACCGTCTGACCGTCGCGCCTGCTTCGGCGGTAGAAGCCGCCGCCGGTCTTGTTGCCGAGCCGGCGCGCCTCCAGCATCCGCTTCAGCGGCTCGGGGGCCGGGAGGACGTCACGTTGCTCGTCGGTGGGGGCCAGCTCGTAGAGGTTGCCGGCCACCCCGACCATCACGTCCAGCCCGACCTGGTCGAACAGCCGGAAGGTGGCCGTCCTGGGGCGGCCCACCAGCGGCCCGGTGAGGGCGTCGACCTCCTCGATCGAGTAGCCGTGCTCCAGGGCGTAGCGGACGTCGTGCATGCCGGCGAAGCTGCCAAGGCGGTTGGCGATGAAGTTGGGGGTGTCCTTGGCCACCACGGCCCCCTTGCCGAGGACCCGCTCCACGAACGCCCGCATGCCCTCCAGCACCTCGGGGTCGGTGTCGGCCGTCGGGATCAGCTCGACCAGCTTGAGGTAGCGGGGCGGGTTGAAGAAATGGGTGCCCAGGAACCGGCGCCGGAAGTCGTCCGAGCGGCCCTCGGCCACGCTGTGCAGCGGCAGCCCGGAGGTGTTGGAGCTGACCACCGCTCCCGGGCCGACGGTCTTCTCGACCCGGGCCAGCAGGTCCTGCTTGGGCTCCAGGCGCTCCACGACGGCCTCGACGACCCAGTCGGCGTCGGCGAGCCGGTCGAAGTCCTCCTCGAAGGTCCCGAGGCGGATGCGGTCGGCCAGCCGGGGGCTGGCCAGGGCGGCCGGGCGCGCGGCCAGCATCCGCTCGAACCCTCCCTGAACGGCGTCGCGGTCCAGGTCGAGCAGGTCGACAGCCAGGCCGGCGTTGACGGCGTGGGCGGCGATCGCCGCCCCCATGGTCCCGGCACCGAGCACGGCCACGCGACGGATGTCGTTGGTCAAGGACGCACCTCCAGGAGATCGGCGTTCCGAGGGTACGCTCGAAGCGGATCGCACCCGGCGGAGGGAACCCGGCCATGAGCGAGCACAACCCGGCGTCCACCGACTTCTACCGCATCGACGACCTCCTGAGCGACGGCGAGCGCGAGGTCAGGGACCGGGTCCGGGCCTTCTGCGACAAGGAGGTCACCCCGGTCATCAATGACTACTGGGAGCGGGCCGAGTTCCCCTTCGAGCTGGTGCCGAAGCTGGCCGCCCTCAACCTGGCCGGCGGCACCATCGAGGGCTACGGCTGCCCGGGGCTGAGCACGGTGGCCGCCGGCCTGGTCGGCATGGAGCTGGGCCGGGGCGACGGCAGCATCTGCACCTTCTTCGGGGTCCACTCCGGTCTGGCCATGACCTCGATCGCCCTACTCGGCTCCGAGGAGCAGAAGCAGCGCTGGCTCCCGGCCATGGCCCGGATGGAGCAGATCGGTGCCTTCGGGCTGACCGAGCCCGACCATGGCTCGGACGCGGTCGCGCTCGAGACCACGGCCCGCCGCGACGGCGACGACTGGGTGCTGGACGGGACCAAGCGCTGGATCGGCAACGCCTCCTTCGCCGACCTGGTGATCGTCTGGGCGCGCGACGACGACGGCAAGGTCGGCGGGTTCGTGGTCGAGAAGGGCACCCCGGGGTACGCGGCCAGCGTGATGTCCGGCAAGACGGCCAAGCGGGCGGTCTGGCAGGCCGAGATCACCCTGGACGGGGTCCGGGTCCCGGCGGGCAACCGCCTGGCCCACTCGCGCGGCTTCGGCGACACGGCCCGGGTGCTCACCGCCACCCGCTCCGGGGTCGCCTGGGAGGCCGCCGGCCACGCCCTGGCCGCCTATGAGGCCGCCCTCACCTATGTCAGGGAGCGGGAGCAGTTCGGCACCCCGCTGGCCAGCTTCCAGCTCGTCCAGTACCGGCTGGCCAAGATGCTGGCCGAGGTCACCACCATGCAGCTGCTGTGCCTGCGCCTGGCCCAGCTCACCGACGCCGGCCAGATGACCGCCGGCATGGCGTCGCTGGCCAAGATGAACAACGCCGCCAAGGCCCGCCAGGTGGTCGCAGACGCCCGTGACGTCCTCGGCGGCAACGGCATCCTGCTCGAGAACCACGTCGCCCGACACCACGCCGACATGGAGGCCGTCTACACCTACGAGGGCACCGACGCCATCCAGAGCCTGATTGTCGGGCGAGAGATCACCGGCGAGAGCGCCTTTAGCTCGCGTTAGGCAGGCCCGAGACCGTTCCGTGATGGATCGGGGTCGCAACGGTGATCGGCAACATGCCGGTTCGTTACCTACGGCGGCGAGACTACGCCCTGTCGATGCGCCGCAAGACAGGCGGCGAGGGGGACACGGGCTGGGGGGTCCGGGTCCGGGCAGCAGGAGGGGGACAATGCAGCTCAAGGAACTCACCGTCTGGTGGCAGCAGCGCAGGACGGCCCGGGAGGGGCGAGTCGCGTTCGACTCGGTCGCCACCCGTGAGCTCTACGAGGCTCTTGACGAGGCTTCGGGGCTGGCGCCGAGGCGCTGACGCGCAACGACCCTGACGGCCCGGGCGATCGCCCGGGCCGTTCGGTTTCCTGTGGCAGAGTGACCGCATGGCCCACGACAACCACCACAGCGCCGCCGCCGCCCACCGTGGCCGGCTGGCGGTGGTGTTCGCGATCACCGTGGCCCTGCTCCTCGTCGAGCTCGCCGGCGCCGCCATCAGCGGCAGCCTGGCCCTGCTCGCCGACGCCGGGCACGTGCTCGCCGACGGGGCCGGGGTCGGCCTGGCCCTGCTGGCCATCCGGTTCGCGGCCCGGCCGGCGACCCCGCAGCGGACCTTCGGCTACTACCGCCTGGAGATCCTGGCCGCCGTGGTCAACGCCGTGCTGCTGTTCGGCGTGGCCGCGTTCGTGCTGGTCGAGGCCTGGCGGCGGCTGACCGAGCCGCCGGAGGTGGCCAGCGGGCTGATGCTGGCCGTTGCCCTCGTCGGCCTGGCCGCCAACGCCGTCTCGATGTGGCTGCTGCACGGCGGCCAGCGCGACAGCCTCAACCTGCGCGGCGCCTACCTGGAGGTCTGGGGCGACCTGCTGGGCTCGGTGGCGGTCCTGGCCGCGGCCGTGGTGATCGCCCTCACCGGCTTCGAGGCCGCCGACCCGATCGCCTCGGCCGTGATCGGCCTGGCGATCCTGCCCCGCACCTGGCGGCTGCTCCGGGAGGCGGTCGACGTTCTGCTGGAGGCGGCCCCCAAGGGGGTCGACCTCGACGAGGTCCGCCGGCACCTGGTCGAGACCCCGGGTGTGACCGACGTGCACGACCTCCATGCCTGGACCATCACCAGCGGCCTGCCGGTGCTCTCGGTCCACGTGGTCCTCGAGCGCGACGCCGACGCCGGCAAGGTCCTCGACGGCCTGGGCGCCTGCCTGGCCGGCCACTTCGACATCGAGCACTCCACCTTCCAGCTCGAGCAGCCCGAGCACCGCGGCCATGAAGGAGCGACCCACTGGTGACCACCATGCCGACCCGCCGCCTGGGCGGGCTCCAGGTCAGCGCCATCGGGCTCGGCGAGATGCCGATGTCGCTGGCCGGCCGGCCCGACGAGGCCCAGTCGTTCCGGACCATCCACGCCGCCCTCGACGCCGGCGTGACCCTGATCGACACCGCCGACGCCTACTGCATCGACGAGTCCGAGGTCGGTCACGGCGAGCGCCTTGTGGCCAGGGCCCTGACCGCCTGGCCGGGCGACCGCGACCGGGTGCTGGTGGCCACCAAGGGCGGCCACACCCGCGAGGGCGACGAGTGGTATCTGGACGGCCGGCCCGAGCACCTGCGCCAGGCCTGCGAGGCCAGCCTGCGGGCGCTGGGGGTCGAGGCCATCGGCCTGTACCAGTTCCACCGGCCCGACCCCAAGGTGCCGTTCGCCGAGTCGGTGGGGGCCATGGCCGAGCTCAAGGCGGCCGGCAAGGTCCGGCTGGTCGGCCTGTCCAACGTCAGCGTCGACCAGATCAAGCAGGCCCGCCAGCTCGTCCAGGTGGCCAGCGTGCAGAACGAGTTCTCGCCCCGCTTCCGCCGCTCCGAGGGCGAGCTGGCCTTCTGCGCCGCCGAGGGGATCGCCTTTCTGCCCTGGAGCCCGCTGGGCGGGATCGGCCGGGGCCGCGACCTGGGCGGCCGCCACCGCGTCTTCGGCGAGGTCGCCGAGGCCCACGGCGTCTCGGCCCAGCAGGTCGCTCTGGCCTGGCAGCTGGCCAAGGCCCCGGCGGTCATCCCCATCCCCGGGTCCAGCCGCCCCGAGACGATCACCGACAGCGCCGCCGCGGCCAGCCTGCGGCTCAGCGACGACGAGCTGGCCCGCCTCGACCGGGCCGGTCTAGGCCCGGCCGCCTCGGCGTGCTGCCCGGCCGCGTCGCCGCGGGCGTCCGGGAGCAGGAACACCAGCAGGAAGCAGACGAGGTACACGGCCACCTCGAACAGCAGGCTGCGCTGGAACGCCTTGGAGAAGTCCTCGCGGCGGGCGGCGTCGGCGGTGGCGGCGACAACCCGGCCGATCTGCTCCTGGCCCTGGCCCTGGGCCTGGCCCTGGGCCTGGGCCCTGGCGCAGCTGGCCGGGACGGCCGACGGGTCCTTGGCGTTGGCCCGGTCCTCGAAGCAGGTACGGAAGCCGGCCTCGATCTGCCGGGTCACGGCCGGCGGGACCCCGGCCCCCTGGAGGTCGCGCTGGAGGCCGCCGAGGACGTCGTCGGCCACGCCCGCGGCCTGGCTGCCCAGCAGCCCGAAGAAGATGACCCCGATCAGGGCCACCCCGACCGCCCCGCCAACCTGCTGGACGGTGGTGAGCACGCCCGAGGCGGCGCCGGCGTCCTGGCCTCTGATGCCGGCCAGGATCACGTTGACCAGCGGGGCGATCACGCAGCCGAGGCCGAGGCCGCAGAGCAGCAGGGCCGGGAGCAGCTGCCAGGAGTGGACGGCACCGCCGTAGCGGTCCACCGTCCAGATGAGCGCCCCCATCCCGGCCACCAGCAGCAGCGAGCCCACGCTGAGGATTCGCCGGCCGAGGGTCGGCACCAGCCGGACCGACGCCGCCGAGGCCAGCGCCGACCCGACCGCGAACGGCACCCCGGTCAGTCCGGCGTGCAGCGGGCTGAACCCCAGGCCGATCTGGAGCCACAGCGAGAAGGTCAGGAAGAACGCCGGGATGCCCATGAAGAAGATGGCGGCCAGGGCCAGCCCGGGAACAAACGAGGGCTGGCGGAACAGGTCGAGGTCGACCAGGGGCGAGCCGTCGCGCGCCTTCTTGCGCCGCTCGTAGAGGGCGAAGCCGGCCAGCACGGGCACGGAGGCGGCCATCGACAGGAACGTCCACGGGGGCCAGTCCACGTCGCGGCCCTGGACCAGGGGAAAGACGAGCAGCAGCAGCCCGGCGGTGACGATGGCGACGCCGACCAGGTCGAGCCGCAGCGCCCGCGGCGCTTTCGACTCGGCCAGGAAGCGGCTCGCGAAAGCCAGGGCGGCGATCCCGATCGGGACGTTGACCAGGAAGATCGGTCGCCACTCGAGCCCGAGCAGGTTGGCCTCGATCAGCAGCCCGCCGACCAGGGGGCCGGTGATGGTGGCCAGCCCGATGGTGGCCCCGAACATGCCGAACGCGGTGGCCCGCTCCCGGGGCGGGAAGGTGACCTGGATGACCGAGAGGATCTGGGGGAACATGACCGCCCCGAACAGGCCCTGGAGGACGCGCGAGGCGATCAGCATGGACGGGCTCTGGGCCAGCCCGCAGAGGGCGGATGCGAGGGTGAAGCCGGCCATGCCGATCATGAACATGCGCTTGCGGCCGTAGATGTCACCGAGGCGCCCGCCGGTGATCAGCATGATCGCAAAGGCCAGCTGGTAGCCGGCCAGCACCCACTGGATCTGGGAGTAGGTGGCGTCGAGGTCGCGCTGGATCGAGGGGATGGCCACGTTCACGATGCTGATGTCGACCAGCTGCATGAAGCCGGCGGTCAGCACGACGGCAAGGGCGACCCAGCGCCGCGGGTCGGCGCCGCCCGGCGCCCGGCCGGGCTCGGCGGTGGCGGTCGAGGTGCTCATGGTCGTCGCTCCAGTTCACTCGGGTCAGGCAGGGAGGCCGGGGCGGGGGAGAGCCCGGTGAGCAGGGTGGCCACCAGCTCGGCGGCCGGGTCGGGCCGGTCGGGGAACGGGAGCGTCTCGGGGCCGGTCATCAGCTCAACGAACACGAGCTGCTGGCAGGCGCCGAGCAGCAGCAGGGCGGCCGCCGCCGGGTCGGCGCCCGGAGCGACCCGGCCAAGCGCCTGCTCGGCCCGGAGGTACGCGATCACCGGCTCCCAGGCCCGGTGGGGCCCGCCGCCCCGCTCGGCCAGCAGGGCCCGGAACCGCCCCAGCAGCTCGGGGTCGGCGAACAGCGAGGACCCGAGCGGCAGGATGTCCCGGTAGAGCTGCAGGGCCCCCCTGGCCAGCTCGGTCAGGTTTCCCTGGACCGTGCCGAGGCCGGCCTTCCCGGGAAGGTGCCCGACCATCTCGATGAAGGCGGGCAGGAGCCGCTCGTGCACGGCCCGGACCAGGTCGAGCTTGTCGGCGAAGTGCAGGTACAAGGTGCCCTCGGCGTAGCCGGCCTCCCGGGCGATCTCCTTGGTGGTCGCCCTGGCCAGGCCCTTGGCGCGCAGGACACGCTCGGCGGCGTCGACCAGCTGGGCCCTGGTCCCGGTCGGCGGGGGACTGAGTGAGTGCTCATTCATCGGCCGCCAGAGTATGAGGGGTCGCGCACCCGCGTCAACGGGCAAAACGAAGGGGGAGCCGCCGCGGCTCCCCCTTCGCCTGCCGTCAGGCGTGGTAGACGGCGATCCCGTCGTGCTCGGCCGTCCCGCCACGGCCGTTGGCCTGGATCAGCAGGTGGCCGTGGAACGACTGGTCGGGGTAGCGCCAGGAGACGGACCAGCGCTCGCCGTTCTCGCTGGTGCGGTCGACCCCGAGCAGCCGGGCGTGAGGCCGGTTGCCGGTGCCGCTGGGGATCAGCAGCACGCGGAGCTCGTCGATGGCGAAGCCCTTGACGCCGACGGTGAGGGTCCCGGTCCCGGCGAGGGTCACCAGCTGGCTCGAGGCGGCCGGGCGCGGGTCGGTGACGACGCCCAGGATCTGGGGCTTGTGGTCGCTGTTGACGAACCGGACCCGGACCGCGGTGGCGGTGAAGACGCCGAGGTCGGCGCCGGAGTCGGGGGTGAAGACCACCCAGCCGGCGTCGCCGGTGGGTCGGGTGAAGGTGACCTGGCCGCTGAACGGGCCGAGCGAGTCCGCCCCGCCGGTCACAAAGCCCTTGCCGAGCACGCGGTCGGCGCCGCGGCGGTCCTCGGTGACGGTCACGTGCACCGTGCCCTCGTAGGCGACCGACATGCCGCTCACGGGCAGCGGCGAGGAGATGCGGGAGAAGGGCAGCGGCTGCTCGACCTCGATGGTGCCGGCCATGGCCCCGGTCGCGACCCAGCCGTTGGTGTAGCGGTGCAGCTGGACCTTGGTGGTGATGGTGTCCAGCAGGCGGCCGCCCTCGCCGGCCCGCGGGTGGAGGCCGACCTCGGCCGTGGCCGCGCCGGTCCTGCGGTAGGACGCGGCCACCGGGTCGCGCATGCCGAGCTCGCGCATGAAGGCCACGGCGGCGGCCTTGGCGGCACGGTCGGGCTGGTCGACGGGCGGCCTGGGCGTGGGCGGAGGCGCCGGGTCGGTGCCCTTGTCGGGAGTGGTCTTGTTGCCGGTCGCTGGGGTGACGGAGGTGGTGGCTGGGCTGGCCACGGCGGCGGGCTGGGCCGGGTTGTCGCGGCCGACCACGAAGGCGGTGGCGACCCCGACCACGACGGCGAGCACGCCGGCGACGGCCACGAGACGGAGATGAGCTGGACGCATTGCTGACCCCCCGGTCGACGCTCCTCTGCTGGGAGCGGTCGCCTACCAGGGTCGACCGTTCCGGTCACGAATCCCGATCGGCGCCATCTCGGACACATCCCCGAACGGTCTCCGGCCGGTCTCGGTTCGTGTGTGTGGTCCGTTATCCGGAGACCTTGACCCTGCCCCGCATGTCGGGCTGGTGCTCCCATTTGACCTTCTGGCCGACCTTGGCCCTGACCGTCCTGGGGACGAAGGCGAAGTCGACGATGCGCACGTCGTCGGTGTCGGCGTCGCCGGAGGCGCTCCCGCGGCTGGTCGAGGAGGCGGCCGCCGGGGCGATGGCCGCCTCGCCCTTGTCCTCGCCCCCGCCCCCGCCGGCGCAGCCGGCGGCCAGCACGGCCGCGACGGCCACCAGGATCAGGATCGTGCGGGTGCGGCGCACCGCGGGGACCTCCTCGGACGACGGCCACCAGAGGAACCGTGCGGGCTGGCCGGTGGTTCCCGTTTGCCAACCTACCCGGTCAAGGAGCACGCTGCTGGTCGCCATGACCGCCCAAGCCACAGGGAACCTGGCGCCATGACCGAAGGCCGGCTCGCGCCCGAGGAGGTCCGGACGCGGACCTTCAGTAGGGTCGTTCGTGGGTACAAGCGGCGCGAGGTTCGCCGCCTGCTCGAACGGGCCGCCACCGACCTGGCCCGCCTGCGCAACGGCCTTGGCGCCAGCGGCCCCGGCGACCAGCTGCCCCTCACCCCGGAAGAGGTCGAGGAGGCGCGGTTCCAGCCCGCCATCGGTGGTTACGAGATGGACGAGGTCGACCGGTTCCTCGACGAGGTCGTGGCCGAGCTCGAGCAGGCCGCCCACGAGCCC
>Ga0247825_10002728_pt1 | contig 11674 bp, 8 predicted proteins | sample 13C_Vanillin_Day_FD_194413 | JGI IMG/M metagenome (GOLD analysis project Ga0247825, IMG submission 194413) | Soil microbial communities from agricultural site in Penn Yan, New York, United States - 13C_Vanillin_Day48 | ecosystem: Environmental > Terrestrial > Soil > Agricultural land | place... | reverse complement strand
ATCCACCTTGGCGAGCTCCGCGTCCGACACCGTGAACGCCTCGCCCTCCTTCGCCACCTTGACCGTGGGGTCGTTCAGGATCAGAGGAGCGGATGGCGTGGCAGTGGTGTCCGGATTGGCTGCGGGAGGCGTGGTCGCAGGGCCAGCGGGCTGCGCGACGGCCGGCTGCGCGACAGCGGCCCTCGGGCCGACAAAAGCCGTCTGGGGAAGCTCGTAGCCGACGCCCTCCGCCGCGGTGCCGTCCAGGCTCACGGCGCCACCGAGAGTCTTGGCGAGCCCCTCCCCGGCGTTGATGAGCTCCCCGATAGAGGCATCTGCCTCATTGCCCAGGCAGGTGGTCAGGCCGGCGACCGGGAGGCCGAGGGCATTCGACACCCTGCCAGCGACGGCGACAGTGGAGGGATCCACGGCGCCCGCTCTGGCCATGACGTCAGAGACGCGGATGCCATTGGGATCCGTGACTCGGCGCGCTTCGATGGCCCTGAGATCGGGATCCGAGAAGCCATCCGACGGCTTGGGCGCCGTCACGGCGGCAGAGGGAGCTCCGGGCGTCCCGGCAGGGGCCGCCGCCTCGACAGACTTCGCACCCGGTGCGCCGACGGGGATCAGCATGCCCCCGTCCGGCGGGGCCTTGAGGACGGCCTCCTTGAGCTGATCGGGCTTGACCGCGTAGGGCCCCTTGGCCAGCGGATCCGAGATGACGTAGTTGCCGTCGCGCGTCATGCCCTCGATCACGACATAGTGCGCGGAGTCCGCCTGAGCCTGGGGATTGGTGGAGCGGACCTGGGCAACGAGCTTGTTGCCCTGCTTCAGCTGGTCCTGCAGATCCTTCTCCGAATAGCCAGCGCCGAGCGCGTCGCCCGCGAGGGGGAGATCCGCGCGCTCCATCATCTTCGTGATCCCCTCCGAAGTGGTCCCCTTGTCCGTGACGAGGCCGCTGCCCAGCTCCGAGACGAGCTGAGCGTCCGTCATGTCCTTGAAGTTGCCGGAGCTCTTGGCCAGCATCGCGATGACCGCCGGGCCGCAGTTGAACAGGGCGTTCTTGTAGTTCTCATCAGCCCCCTTGGGGGTGAGCTGATTGATGTGATGCGGCGGCCCCCAGCCCTTCTGCTCTTTCTGGCCGAAGGGACTGCCTCTCTCCGAGCGGAAGCCGCCCTTCGCGAAGCCCGGGAATCCGCCCCGGGCCTGGGGTCCTTCCTTCGAGGAAGGCTCAGCGGCAGCAGACTGGGCTCCATCTTGAGCTTGGGGCTCAGCCTTGGGCTTCTCGGGGGCTTGACGATTCCCCTGGGAGACAGCCCTAGAAGGATCAGCGGCAGGGCGGAGGTTGACGCTCATAGGACGCTCTAAGTCGGAGTGAGGGTTGTGACCTATTCGGGATTATCCCAGGTACGGAAAAGAAGTTTCCTGATCTCCAAAAAAAAACGCGGATCAGGCGGCCTGGACCCCATCCGGGTTTCCCGGATCCATGCTCGTCAACGGGAGCAGGGAGGCCCGCAGGGCGAGGATCTGCTCCCGGGCCATGGCCTTGAGCCGCTCTACGTCCGCCTGCGTCATGCCCTGGGTGGAGATCGGCGTGCCCACCGTCACCAGGCCTCGGGAGCGGGCAAACCGCCAGGAGTGCTTGGGCAGAGCCCGCCGCGTCCCGCTCACGGCCACCGGCAGCACGTCCGCCCCTAGCTCGATGGCCAGCCGGAACGCGCCATCCTTGAAGGGCAGCAACTCCTCTGTCTTGGATCGGGTCCCTTCCGGGAAGATCATCACCGGCATGCCCTTCTCCAGCCACTTGGCGCACCGCGCCATGGCTCCCTTGGCGGACTCCTGGTCTCCGCGCGTCACGGGGATGTCCCCAGCCAGCCACATGCTCCAGCCCACCACGGGGATCTTGAAGAGGCTGGCCTTGCCCAGCCACTTCATCTCCCAGGGCAGGTGGGAGATGAGGAAGGGGTCCGCATTGGACTCGTGGTTGCTGATCACCACGGTGCGCGAGGGCCTCTGCCCCTGGGTCGAGCCGTGGACTCCGAAACGCCAGTAGGGGGTGAGCTTGCAGGACACCACGGCCACCAGCCTCAGGCACCGGCCGGTGATCACCCTGCGGCGATCAAAGGGCCAGGTGAAGAGGGCCAGCACGAGCTGGACGCAGAAGCCCACCAGCGACATCACGGCGATCTCCAGCCACGTCCAGATCGAGAGCAGAGCGTTCATGTGCGGAGGAGCAGTTACCGCACCTTTGGATCCAGATCCACGCTCACGGGGCAGTGATCCGAGCCAAACACCTCGGAGTGGATGGCGGCGCGCTTCACGAAGGGCATGGCCCCGTGCGAGGCCAGCACGTAGTCCAGGCGCCAGCCGATGTTGCGCGCGCGAGCGTCCAGCCGCTGCGTCCACCAGGAGTAGTGCCCGCCGCCCTTGTGGAAATGGCGGAAGGTGTCCACCCAGCCCGCGCGGATCCACCGATCGAACTCCTCACGCTCCTCGGGCCGGAAGCCGCTCGTCTCGCGGTTGTCCTTGGGGCGGGCCAGATCGATCTCCTGGTGCGCGGTGTTGAAGTCGCCCACGACCAGGATGCGCTCTCCGCCCCGGCGGGCCTTCTCCAGCCGATCGAAGAGCCGCCGGTAGAAGTCCAGCTTGAAAGGGATGCGGCTGTTGTCGCGGTTCTTCCCGTTGCCGTTGGGGAAGTAGCAGTTGATGATCGTCAGTCGCCCGAAGCGGGCCATCTGCAGGCGCCCCTCCGCGTCGATCTCCTGCACGCCCAGCGCCGTCTCCACCTCCTCCGGCTCGTCGCGGGCGAACAGGCCCACACCGCTGTAACCAGCGCGTTCGGCGGACACGAAGTGCGTGCGCCAGCGCTTCAGGGCTCTGAGCTCCTCGGGGATGTCTTCATGGCGGGCGCGGACCTCCTGCACCGCCACCACGTTGGCCCGCGCGCTGGCGAGCCAGCGCTCGAACCCCTTCTTGTGGACCGCCCTCAGTCCGTTCACGTTCCAGGAGACGACTCGCACACGATACTTATGGCGCGAGGGCTCCCAGCAGGTCCAGTCAAAATCACGGAACCGTGGAGGTAGGCTCGATCCCCCGCTCTACCAGGAAGGATCGGACCGCCTGGGCGATCTCGCTGCCAGCCTCCACCAGCCCGGCATGCCCCGCATCCGTCACCAGCAACCACTTCGCCTGGGGCAGCATCCGCCGCATCTGCTCCATGTCACTGAGCGGAACGATCAAGTCATTGGCAGCCGCGATGAGCTGTGTGGGCACCTGTACCTGCGGCAGGACGTCCCACGCGCCCCCCTCCATCAGCCCCTGGAGCGTCTTCCAGTAGGCCTCCGGGCTCATCCGGCGAAGGGAGAAGAAGAACTCGTCGAGATCGGCCCGGGGGGCTCGGGCCCGCAGGGTCCCCGTCAGCCGGCCCGCCGAGTAGGCGAGCGGACTGGCCAGGAAGGCCCTCACCATGGGGGAGATCAGGGGCACCACCGGCGCGGCCGCATCCACCGCCTGCTTCAGGACTCCCAGCCTGAGCCGTGCCAGCTGCCCCTGCCTCCACGAGCCCAGAGGACCGGCAGCCCCCGCGATCAGCGTCATCGCCGGCACCAGCTCCGGGCGCCGGCGGTACAACCCCAGGAGGATGCGAACTCCCATGGAAAAGGCGATGTGGTGGGGAGGGCGCCCGTCTCCCCGGCGCATCATCTCCTCGGTGACGCGCTCCATGTCCTCGACCTGGGCCTGGACGGTGTAGTCACCGTTACGGGCCTCGTCGCTGTGCCCATGTCCGCGGTAGTTCCAGTGCACCACGCGGTGGTCCTGCTCGAGGTTGGCGACGATGTAGCGCCAGAAGTTCTCCGAGGTGCCGATCCCGTTGGTCAGCAACACCGAGGGCCGAGAGGCCATCTCCCGCTCGACCTGCTCCTCGGGCAGCTCGCCGCTGTGGGTGTGGTACGCGATCCGGGTCCCATCCGGGGCAGAGACGAAGCGGGTGACGCGGCGGTAGGGCATAGGGACCAGGGAATACATGATGCGGAGTCCCCCCGCGTGCAAGCTCTCCGGGCTGCCCACCGTCCTTTCGCTGGACGCTGGACGTTCCGGCACGAGGCGCCGAGAGTGTGCTCATGAGCACTCCCGATGCCCGGCTCGCCCCCTGGCTCGCACTCCGGTCCAAAGATCGCTTCGATATGGACTCGGCGCTCGCCCACTATGCCGAGCACGGCTACGCCCGCCTGGGCATGCTGCTGGACGATGAGGGCCTGGCAGCCCTGCGCGAGCGCGCGGACGATCTGATGCTGGGGCGCGTGGCCTACCCGGGCCTCTTCTTCCAGCTGGATGCGCCCACCGGCCGGTACGAGGACGCGCCGCTGGGGCTGGGTTGGCAGGGCCCATCTCTCAACTATCGCAAGCTGGAGAAGCTGGAGCTGGACCCTCGCTTCCGGGCGTGGCTGGAGAACCCGCTGTTCGAGTGCATCGCCCGAGCCGTCATCCCCGGTGACATCGTCCTCTACCGAGCCATCCTCTTCCACAAGGGCCAGGCTGGCGGCAGCAACCTGCCCTGGCACCAGGACGGCGGCAAGCTCTGGGGCCTCACTCAGGAGCCCGAGCTCCAGCTGTGGACCGCCCTGGACGACGCGCCCGAGGACGGCGGCTGTCTGGAGGTGGTGCCTGGCAGTCACCGGGGCGGGCTCGTCACCCCCCTGGGCGGCGTCATCCCTCCGGATCGCGTGGCCGCCGCCAACGCCGAGGCTCACCGGCGCCTGCTGCCTGCCCGCGCTGGCGAGGTGATCCTCGTCCACAACCACGTCTGGCACCGCTCCGGGCCGAGCCACACCGGGCAGCGGCGCCGTGCCTTCTCCGTCTGCTACATGAGCGCGCGGACGCGCTGCGTGCGGAAGAAGAAGGCCCCGCGCGTCTTCACGCCCGTGTTCCGTCACCCTCCCCCGCAATCGGAACAGGTGTGAGCCGCAGGCTCCGGAACCCCCGCGCTGCGGGGAAGATGACCCGGAACGTCGTCCCCTGGCCCATCTCGCTCTCCACGGAGATCTCCCCTCCAAAGCGGGTGATGATGCCCTGACACACGAACAGCCCCAGCCCCGTCCCTACGCCTACGGGCTTGGTGGTGAAGAACGGATCGAAGATGCGCGCGCGCATCTCCGGAGGGATCCCCGCGCCCGTGTCGTGTATCTCGATGATCACGTGGTCCTGCACCGCGCGCAGCGCGATGCGGATCTCGTTGTGCTCCGGCTGCCCTGGGGAGATGGCCTGCGCGGCGTTGATCAGCAGGTTGAGGAAGACCTGGCCCAGCCGGCCCTCGCTGCCCTCCACCGGGGGCACCTCCTTATAGTCCCGCACGACGCGGGCACGGGCGCGCAGCTCCGCCCGGGCAATCGTGAGCGCCGACTCGAGCACGTTCTGCAGGTTGACGGTCGCGGGCATGTCATCATCCGCGCGCGAGAACGTCTTCAGATCTGCCACGATCTGCCGCACCTTGTTGGCGCCCATGGCCGCCTCGCGGAGCACCTCGTCCAGCTCGTTCAGGCGTCCCGGCGACACCTCCCCCGAGAGCGTCTGCAGCTCGTTGGCCAGGAAGGACAGGTTGGAGATCACGAAGGTGAGCGGGTTGTTGATCTCATGAGCCACGCCTGCCGCCAGCGTGCCCATGGCCACCAGCCGGTCCGACATCACCAGCCGCGATTGCATCTGCTTGCGATCGGTGAGATCGCGCGCGCTCACCACGGTGCTTGGCTCACCCTGGAAGACGATGCTCAGGCAGCTCACCTCGGCCGTCATCACCCGCCCGTTGGGCTGGACGAAGCGCAGCTCACTGGCCCCTGGACGGACCAGCTCGGGAGGCGCATCCAGCACCCCCATGGCCACGTCCCGATCCTCGCAGTACACGTACTGAAGCACCGAGGTCCCCACCAGCTTGGAGGCCGGCAGCCCCAGGAACTTCACCGCGAACGGGTTCACGTACAGGAGCGGTCCGCCCCGGTGGACGAGGATCGCCTCCGGCGAGCCCTCAATGAGCGCGCGGAAGCTCTCCTCGGAGCGCCGCAGCGCCGCCTCCGCCTGCTTGCGCTCGGTGTACTCGGCGGCGTTCGCCAGCGCCGTGCCCAGTATCACCGCCAGCAGCTCCATGGTCCGCGCGTCATGCTCCGTGAACGCGTGCGGCCGCCTGGAGACGATGTTGAGCGCACCCGTCACCCGCAGCCCGTCTCGCAGCGGAACCGTGATCATCGACCGGATGCCGAGCTGCCGCGTGGCCTCCCGGTTCACCCGCTCGTCCGTCTCGGTGTCCCGCGTATGCAGCACCTCACCCAGCAGCACGCTGACGCCCGTCAGGCTCTGCTCCACCTTGGGCCGGAAGCCATCGAACGGCTCCGCGCTCCCCGCGCTGACGCGGTAGGCCAGCTCATCCCCCTCGAGAATCCCCACCGCCGCGCCCTCTGCGTGACACAGCACGCGGGCCTGCTCGCAGATGCGCTGCATCACCCGGTGGAGATCCAGCCCCGCCTGCATGATGTCGCCCTGGAGCTGGATGATGTTCGCCAGCCGCGCCACCTCGCCCTCGCCGCGCTCCCCCAGCGCCGACGCCGAGGCCGCGCGCCGCTGCGCGAGCAACGTCAACCGGCCCATCACCTCGGAGGGGGCGAAGGGGGCCACCAGATACTCGTCCACCCCTGCAGCCAGCAGCGGCGCCAGCTCCTCTTCCTCGTGCGATGAGGCCAGGCCGAGCACCATCAGCCCAGGTGCGACGTTGGCCCGCAGCGACTCCAGCCACCGCGCATCCGCCGCCAGCCGCGCCGCCTCCACTGCCAGCACGTCCACCGGCTCTTGCGCGAGCATCCTCCCGACTTGCGCTGGATCAGGCTCGACCGTGACCCCATGTCCCAACCGCTGCAGCTCCGCAAAGAGCGCAGGGAATAGAGCTGTGGTCACAAGAAGGATTCTCATTTCTCAGCGTCTTAGAGATTGATGTTTACAGTGTAGTTACACCATTTAGCCTAGCCCAGTAAATGTCGAGTTTAATACACACCTCTGCTCTCAAGGGCTGAAACATATGCTCCCTGGTGTGAGTGGGACTCCCGGTGTCCTGGTGGCAGAGCAACCGCACTACCTGCCGTGGCTGGACTTCTACGAGCAGGTGGCGCGGGCGAGCACCCTGCTGGTCCTGGACAACGTGCAGTGGCTGAGGCGGGGGTGGCAGCGACGGACACGGGTGGCGCTGGCACACCATATGCCCGTACCTCCACCCAGCGAGCCGGGGTTCCAGTGGCTCACCATTCCCCTGGAGGGGGCGCGCCGGGACGCGCTGATCTCGGAGCTGGCGGTGGATGCGAGCCAGCCGTGGACACGCAAGCACCTGCAAGCGCTCGTCACGCTGTATGGCGCGCGGCCCTACTTTCGCAGCCAGGTGCTGCCACGGCTGGAGCCCTTCTATACAGAGGCGGCCCAGGCACGAGGTCCGGGCTCGCTGCTGCGCACGCTGCTGTCCAGCATGGCGCTGTTCTGCGAGCCGCTGGGGATCTCTCCGCGGGTGGTGCTGGCCTCCACGCTGGAGCGCTCGCACGCGGACAAGACGGGGCGGCTGGCCTCGTACTGCGTGCAGTTGGGAGCAGAGACGTACTACGCGAGCACAGGCTCGACGCTGTACTTGCAGCCAGCGGTGTTCCGGGAGGCGGGGGTGCGGCTGCTGTGGCAGCGCTTCCGCTACCCGCAGTACTCGCAGGGCCGCGAGGGCCGCTTCGTGTACGGGCTGTCCATCGTGGACGTGCTCTCCAACGTCCCGGTGGACGAGGTGCGCGAGTGGCTGAAGCCCTCGCCCTGGGGGCCCTTCTCCTCACCGGCGGGGTGAGGCAGTCGCCGCTACAGGGCCTTGCCGGTGAAAGCCATGGTGTGCTCGCGCTCGGAGGGATCCCTGTCGAAGCGGACAAAGTAGCTGCGCACGGCGCGATCCAGGAGCACGGGGTTGAGCTGGGGCGCGATGCCCAGGTAGTTGGCCATGTCGATCACCTGATCGAGCAGGTCGCGTGGCTGGCAGGCGGCGAAGGAGCGGTTGGTGGGGCGGTAGTGCTTGTCGATGAGGTACGCCACCATGTCCGGATCGTACGGCACATTGCGCTTGCGGCAGATGGCCTCGAAGATCTCGAAGAACTGCTCCTCGTCCGGGCGCTGCACCTCGAGCTTGTAGCGCACGCGGCGCAGGAAGGCGTCGTCCACCAGATCTGAGGGATCGAGGTTGGTGGAGAAGGCGGTGAACACATCGAAGGGCACCTGCACCTTCTTGCCGGTGTGCAGGGTGATGTTGTCCACGTCGCTCTCGAGCGGGACGATCCACCGATTGAGCAGATCCACCGGGGACACCTTCTGCCGCCCGAAGTCGTCGATGAGCAGCATCCCGTTGGTGGCCTTCATCTGGAAGGGCGCCTCGTAGTACTTCACCTCGGGCGAGTACACGAGGTCGAGCGTCTCCAGCGTCAGCTCGCCGCCCACCACGACGAGGGGGCGCTTGATGCGGACCCAGCGCCGGTCGTACGGCGGGGTGTTGGCATCGTCCTCGACGGTGGTGTGGAGGATGCTGTCGAAGAGCCGGACGATGAAGTCGTCAATCATGATGGCATGGGGGATGAAGATCTCACCCTCGAAGCAGTTCACCATGCGCTGACAGATGGCCGTCTTGCCGTTGCCTGGCGGGCCATAGAAGAAGATGGCGCGCCCGGAGTTCATGGCGGGGCCGATGCCATCGAAGATGTAATCGCGGATGCTGAGATCGCCGAACTTGTCCTCCATCTTCGCGCGGGTGATTCGGTTGCCGCGGATGGTCTGCTTGCGCACGGAGTAGACCCAGTCCTCGATGGGGACAGGGGCGGGGCCGTTGTAGCGGTTGCGATCGAGGATCTGCCGCATCAGCTCGGTGGCGAACGAGGTGAGCTGATAGATCATCATGGACTTGCCGACGCCGGAGGCGCCGCCGCCGCGGATGTCCAGGTACTTCTGGCGGCGCAGTCCTTCGATCACCTCGTCGACAATGGTCGAGGGCAGCGCGAGGCGGTTGACGAGATCGATGCCTCGCATCTCGCCGGCGAAGAAGACGGCCTTGAGGATGAGCTCCTCGACCATGGAGACGGTGAGGCCGGCCTCCTGGATGTTGCGAGGGCTCTGGGGCCAGAACGTCTTGGGCGGAGGAGCGGGAGGCTCGACGGCGCGCCGCTGCGCGGTGGCCATGCGGCGCTCCGGGGGGGGAGGCGGTGCTGAAGGGGCTGGCCGTCGCTCGCCGATGGTGGTGTGCGAGGCAGTACCGGCGCGCCGTTCGGGAGCGGCGTCAGCACTGGCGCGGCGTTCAGGAACGGCGTCAGCACCGGTGCGGCGCTCAGGGCCGGCGTACTGCGTGGAGGGGCTGGACCGGCGCTCGGTGCCAGCATAGGGGAGTTGGAAGCGTCCGTCGGTGGGATCGTCGGTAGGAGGCTGCGGGGGCAGCGCGGCCACGGCTCCGGAGGTCCCCCCTCTGGGGCGCGGAGGCGAGGCCAGCGGGGCGGCCGGCGCTCGAGGAGTCTCGACGGGCGTGACGTGCCGGCTCTGGTCGTTGGAGTTTGCGGAGGGATCGTAACCGGGAGGACTCCCGGGCCGCTTGTACTCAGGCATGAGGCCAGCCTACCCCACTCCCCGGGTTTTCTCCCCTCCCCTGCGGTCCAGTGGGGCCACCTGGGGTGGGACAGAAGGGAACGGCACCTTCCCGGGCGGAGTGCTAATTTGGGAGGCATGAGCTTCTTCCAGGATCCGCCCCAACTGGGGAACCAGTACGACGACGATGCGCTCCTGCAGTCCTACCTTGCCCGCAAGCTTCCTGAAGAGCTGCGGCGCTCCATCAGCGCCGAACTCCGGGATCTGGGCGAGCTGAGCGGCAAGTACTTCTACGAGTTCCAGCTGCGGGATCGGCTGAACGAGCCAGTGCTGACGCAGTGGGACGCCTGGGGCAAGCGGGTGGACCAGATCGAGGTGACGCCGCTCTGGAAGGAGGCGGAGGCACTGACGGCGCGGCGGGGCCTGGTCGCAGTGGCGTACGAGCAGAAGAGCGGCGAGCTGAGCCGGTTGCACCAGTTCGCCTTGAACTACGTGATTCAGCCTTCGCTGGACGTGTACTCGTGCCCGCTGGCCATGACGGACGGGGCGGCGCGGACACTGCTCACTCTGGGGAACCGGGAGCTGATCGAGCGCGCCCTGCCCCGCCTGACGTCGAGGGATCCAGCAACGTTCTGGACGTCGGGCCAGTGGATGACCGAGCGGACGGGCGGCTCGGACGTGGGGCTGACGCAAACGGTGGCGCGGCAGACACCGGAGGGCTGGCGGCTGTACGGGACGAAGTGGTTCACGTCGGCGACGACGTCGCAGATGGCGCTGACGCTGGCCCGGCCCGAGGGCAACGGGCCTGGAGGCAAGGGGCTGGCGCTGTTCTTCGTGGAGACACGCAAGCCGGACGGGATGATGAATGGGATCCTGATCAACCGGCTGAAGGACAAGTTCGGGACGCGGAAGGTGCCGACAGCTGAGCTGACGTTGGACGGGACGCTGGCAGTGCCGGTGGCGGGGCTAGCAGACGGCATCAAGAACATGGCGTGGATGCTGAACGTGACGCGCACGTGGAACGCGATGGGGTGCGCGTGGGCGATGCGGCGGTCGCTGGCGCTAGCGAAGGATTACGCCGCGCGGCGGGTGCAGTTCGGAGCGAAGCTGGCGGAGAAGCCGCTGCACGTGGACACGCTGGCCGGGATGGAGGCGGAGTTCGAGGGCGCGTTCCTGATGGCGTTCCGTGCTGCGGAGCTGCTGGGACGGATGGAGGCGAAGGTCGCGAGTGAGGAGGAGTTGCTGCTGCAGCGGTTGGTGACGCCGCTGGCGAAGCTGACGACGGGCAAGCAGGCGGTGGCGACGACCTCAGAGGCCATCGAGAGCTTCGGGGGGGCTGGGTACATCGAGGACACAGGGCTGCCGCGGCTGCTGGCGGACGCGCAGGTCATGAGCATCTGGGAGGGCACGACGAACGTGCTCTCGCTGGACGCGCTGCGGGCGCTGGCGAAGGAAGGGACACTGGACGTGTTCCACGCGGACGTGGAGCGACGACTGGCGGCAGCGAAGGACTCCGGGCTGAAGCCGTGCGTGAAGGCGGCGGAGGACGCGCTGGAGCACGCACGGAGCTGGGTCACGGGGGCTCTGGCGAACCCGATGGGCCTGGAAGCAGGGGCGAGGCGCTTCGCGCTGACGCTGGGACGAACGCTGGAGTTGGCGATGCTGGTGGAGCACGCGCAGTGGTGCCTGGATCACGGCCACGGCCCGAAGGTAGTGGCAGCGGCCCGGCGGTTCACGCGTCACGGCGTGGATCTGATCACAGACGTAGATCTGGATGACTCACGGCTGCTGGCGTGACCGTAGGGTGCGTAGCAATGGATCTGCGGAGACGGTATGTCTGTTTATCTGCCTTGGCTCTTGCACTGGGATGCACAAGGCCAGGCCTCAGGCCTCCTCTTCGGCTTTACTACCCACATACTGATCTGCCCAAACTGGAGGGCGATCCCGACCTAGCGGTGGCGGGTGTGGATCTGATCCTGAGCGTTGGACAAAGTCCAGAGAATCTGGTGGGTAGGATGGCCTGAGGAGGCTTACGCCATGCCGAAGGTCACCATTGAAGTGCCCGAGGGATTCG
>Ga0247825_10002727_pt1 | contig 11675 bp, 7 predicted proteins | sample 13C_Vanillin_Day_FD_194413 | JGI IMG/M metagenome (GOLD analysis project Ga0247825, IMG submission 194413) | Soil microbial communities from agricultural site in Penn Yan, New York, United States - 13C_Vanillin_Day48 | ecosystem: Environmental > Terrestrial > Soil > Agricultural land | place... | reverse complement strand
GGTGGCAAGCCGCCGAGCACCAGCGGGCCGTAGCGTTTGGTGACGACCCGAGGGTCGAGCAGCAACACGACCCCGGTGTCGCGCCGGCTCCGGATCAGCCGGCCGAACCCCTGCTTGAGTTTGAGGGCCGCGTGCGGCAGCAGGTAGGACGTAAACCCGTCGCTACCCTGCTCAGCGAGGCGCTCGAGGCGGGCGGCGGTGATCGGCTCGGAAGGCACCTTGAAAGGTAGCTTGTGCAGGACCAGCGCGCGGAGCGCGCGGCCCGGCACGTCAACCCCTTCCCAGAACGAGTCGGTCCCGAGCAGAATCGCGTTGCCGGCCTCGCGAAACCGGCGGAGCAGGAGGTCCCGCGCGGCGTCTCCCTGCACCAGGAGCGGCCACCGCGCTTCCAGGGTCTCCCGAAGCTCGGCCGCCGCACGCCGGAGCGCGGCATGGCTGGTGAACAGGACGAACATCCCGCCGTCCGACGCCCACGCGAGATCGGTCACCACCTTGGCCAGTGCCGCCCCGTGGCCCACCTCATCTTCCCGCGGCTCGGGTAGATCGGTGGGGATGCCGAACAGGCACTGAGACGGAAAGTCGAACGGCGACGCGAAGATCTCGCGCACCGTGACGGGGGAGTCCTCACCCGAGAGCCCGAGCCGGGATTCGAGGAAATCGAACTCGCCGCCGGCCGCGAGGGTGGCGCTGGTCAGCAGCACGGTGTCGAGCCGGTCGAACAGCAGCTCGCGAAGCATCGGCGCGAGATCCAGCGGCACGGCGTGAAGTGCGATGTTCTGCCCGCGCGCGGTACGCTCGAGCCAGCGGACCGTCGCCGGCCCTCCTGCAACAGGACGCAGGGTGCGATTGAGCCCGTCGCTGACCGCACCGAGCCGCCGGAGCACACCCTTGGTTTCCTGCAGGAGCTGGCGGGTTCGGTCAGTCTCTTCAGTCTGGGCGAGCCGGTCGGCAATCGTCTCCAGCGCATCGGCCAAGGCGCGGACCGCGCCGAGTGCCGCGTCCAGTTCGCGGGCGAGGCCGGCCTGCCAGACCGGATCCTCCGCGAAGCTGTCGTCCAGCCGCAACTGCGCGCCCGGGGGCTCGCCCAGCCGCTGGTTCAACCGGAGGAATAGCGCATCCGCGGCCTGCCGCGCGTGACCCAGCGCGGGCAGCACCTGCTCTCGCAGTAAGTCGAGACTCGCGCGACTCAGGAGATCGTCCCGGGCCATCACTTCGTGGGCCAGCGTGGGCACCAGCCCGCGACCGTTCCGCTCCAGCCGCCCCAGCAGCCGGCGCAGACCCCGGCTGGTGACCTGTACACCGAGGTGTTGGGCCGCGACATCCTCGAGGTGGTGCGCTTCGTCCAGGACCAGCCGCTTGTACGGAGGCAGAACCGCCGCGTCTTCCCAGTTGTCCTGTGCCTGGCGTACCGACAGGTCCGCCGCGAGCAGATGATGGTTGGCAATCACCACATCCGCCTCGGCGGCGCGGCGCCGGGCGCGGAACAGAAAGCACTTTTCGAATTGGGGGCACTTGAGCCGGGTGCAGAGATCGGGCTCCGCGCTGACCTCTTCCCACACTTCCGCGCTCGGCGCGACCGGCAGATCACTCAGGGTGCCGTCGGCAGTGCGCCCCGCCCACTCTGCGATACCCGTGAGCTCGTCCACCTTGTCCGGCTCCAGCAGGGTGCGCTGGGCAGCCACCGCCGTGCCCAGCCGAGCAAGGCATACGTAGTTCCGCCATCCCTTGAGCAACGCAAAGGTGGGCACGTAGCCGTCGCAGGCGAGCGCCCTCCGGAGCAGCGGCAGGTCCTTCCCCACCAGCTGCTCCTGCAGATTGATGGTGTTGGTGCTCACCACGGTGCGCTCGCCGTTGGCCCGGGCCCACGCCAGGGCGGGCACAAGGTAGGCGAACGACTTGCCAACGCCGGTGCCCGCCTCCAGCAGCTGCACCCCGCCGTCGTTGTAGCCGTCGGCGATGTACGCCGCCATGTCCCGCTGGGTGGGCCGGTCCTCGAACTGCCCCAGCACCCGGGCCACCGCGCCGCCCTCGTCGAGCATGGCCACCACGTCGTAGGGGTCGAGCCGCACGGTCTCGCGGGCGCGGGGCACCTCCACCACGACGTACAGTTCGCTGGCGTCGTTGTTGACGATGCCGAATCCGATGCCGCCGTCGTGCAGCCGGGCGGCGACGTTGAGATCGGCCATGGATGGGTCCAGCCGCCCGCTCGGATGGTTGTGGAGCAGCATCTCGCCGCGGCGCGCCACACCCGGCAGTGCGAGCACCATGTCCACCGTGCCGCGCGCGACCGCGCGCGCCGACGCGATGGCGCCGTCGGACCCGAGCTGGGCCACGAACGACACCTCCCGGCCGCCCGCATGGGCGATCTCCCGGACGAGGTCGGCCCGCGCGTCCGCCGTCAGCCGCTCAGCAGCCCTGGCCACGGATGTTCACTGGAGGTGGGAGGGCTTGGAGGACTCGCACCCGACGGAGGCAACCCATAAGCCTTGAAATCTAACTTGGACAGAGTCTGACCGGCGGACTGAAAAACCGCACGCATCCCTGCGCTCCGCCCCCCTTCAGCTTCAAGTCTTGAGTTCCTTTTTCTTCGCCGCCGGGAAGAGAACGTTGTTGAGGATCAGCCGGTAGCCCGGCGAGTGTGGGTGCAACGCGAGGTCCGTGGGGAGGTCGCCGATCTGATGCTGCGGATCTTCGGGATCGTGCCCGCCGAAGAAGGTCCACGTGCCCTCTCCCCGATCGCCGTGGATGTACTTGACCCATGCCGCGCCCGCCTCGTCAGCCAGGACCGTGACGCTCGGCTTGAGGGCGCGGCGGTTGAACGAGGTGGTGAGTCCGTAGAAATCGGGAATGACCTGCCGGTGGTTCTGCACCAGCATGGTGGCCACCGGGTCGATCTTGGCGCTGAAGTTGAACAGCTGGAAGGACCCCAGCGGCTGGCGCCGGTCGAGCGAATTCACCTGGTGGCCGTCGATGTCGGAGAATACCGGCGTGGTGGGGCTGAGCTCCACGCGCGCCCCCTGGAACGCGAGCGCATGGTCCCATCGCAGCTTGGCCGTCGCGTCGGGGTCGGCCGGCGTGCCGTCGGCGTAGCCTGCTGCGATGTCCACGCCCGGGCTCGCCAGCGCCAGATCGAGCGTCTCGGTGGCGGTGCACATGGCGAAGAGGAAGCCGCCCTGCTCCACGTACGCCCCAATGGCGCGGGCGACCGCTTTTTTCTCCTCCGGTACGCTGCCGAATCCGAGCGATTGCGCGGTGGCCGTGTTGCGTTGGACCATCTCCCGGAGCCAGGGCGCGCCGGCGTAATTCAGATAGAACTTCGAGTACTGGCCGGTGAAGTCCTCGTGATGCAGATGGAGCCAGTCGTACTTCTTCAGCCCGCCCCGCACCACCTCGGGGTCCCACACCTTCTCGAATGCGATGCCGGCATAGTTGAGCGCCATGGTCACCGCATCGTCCCAGGGCGGCGCGTTGGGCGGCACATACACTGCCACCTTCGGCACTTTCTCCAGCGGGACGGCATCCATGTTCCCTTCGGCAATCTCCGCCCGGATCGCGAGCACCGCGGCGTCGTCGACCGGCTCGGCCACCACGCCGTTGAGGCTCGCGTCGCGGGCCGTCCCCGTCGCCGCGGGCAACAGGAACGACCCGTAGCGGTAGTTCAGCAGCCACTCGGAACGCTCGCCGCGCTCGAGGGCCCGGAAGGCGAGCCCGTACGCCTTGAGATGATCGCTCTGAGCATCGTCCATCGGTACCAGCAGCCAGGACGCCGAGCGCCGCGGCACCGCCGCGCCCACCCGCACTCCCGACACCAGGCCGAGCAGCGCCGACGCGGACGCCGCAACGAAGTTGCGCCGTCTCATGTACGTGGCACCGCCCCGCGGGCCTGGTCGAGCGTGCGGCGTGCCTGCGGCACCAGGGCACTCTCGGGATAGCTGAGTATCAGTTGCTCGAGTACCTGGACGGCGGCGGCCGCGCGATCGGTCTCGAGCAGCAGCCGGCCCAGCGCGAGGGATGCGGCCGGAGCCGACACCCCGCCTGCCGGCTCGCGGGCGGCGCGGAACAGTCGCTCCGCGTCCTCAGTGCGCCCGGTCGCGCGGGCCGCGCTGCCTGCGTATAGCCGGAGCTCGGCCCCGCCGCCGTCGGCGGGGAGCGCCGCCGCTACCCGCTCGATGGCGGTGACTGCCGCGGCGGTGTCGCCGCGCTCGAGCTCCAGGAGCGCCGCGCCCAGCGCCGCCAGCGAATCTGCCTTGACGGCCTGGAGCAGCGCGAGCATCGTGGCCCGCGCGGTTGCGTCCTCCCGCGTGCCCGCGAACGGTCCGGCCTCGGTGAGCAGCGCGGCAGCGGCCGCGAGACGCCCTCGGAGCAGCGCCACCCGTCCCCGCACCGCAAGTCCATCCACCGTACTGTCGCGGGCGAGGAGCGTGTCGGCGCGTCCCAGCCGACCGCCGCGCGCCCATCCCCACGCGATCTGCCGGTTCAGCGCGGCGCGTTCTGATGGCGGCACCGACCGGGCAAGGCCACCGAGCCGGCGCTCGGCCTCGTCCGGCCTGCCCTCGGCGAGGAGCACCGCGATCACGGTGGTAGCCGCGGTGCTCGCCGCCGCGCCGGGGGAGGTCGAGTCGGCAGCCACACCTTCCAGCAGGCGTCGCGCGGCTGCCTGGTCGCCCGCCTCGGAGAACGCCTGGGCGGCGTCGAGCCGGAATCGGGTAGCCTGGGGTCCTGTGCTGCGCTCGGCGAGTGCCGTTAACGTCATCGCCTGCGCCCGGCGGGCGACCGGCCCCGTCTGTGAGCGGATCTGATCCAGGAATCCCACGAGCGCCTCGATCGCCGCGGCGCGATTCTGCGGCAGCGACGTCGACAGGGCCTCGAAACCGCCGGCGGGATCGCCCCATCGCGCGCGAAGCTCGGCCTCGAGCCTCCGCGCGCCGGGTCCCCGCTCCGTGCCGAGCAGCCGCAGCAGCACGGGCCGCTCGGCCTCGGGGGTGGAACTCAGCGTGGCGAGGGCACTGCTTCGATAGCCCGGCACCCGTCCGATCGCGGCGAGCCATTCCCGGAGCGCTTGCGGCCAGTCCTGCTGTTGGACCGCCGCCTGCGCGAGCTCGGCGGCCAGTGCGTCCGGCCGGCCCACCTGCTCCCGCCCGGTAAGGAACGCCCGCCGCGCATCCCCCGCGTCCCGCCGCGCGAGCGCGGCTAGGCCCCACTCACGATACGGCGTCTCGTCCCGCGGGTCCGCGGCGGCCCATCGCTCCGCGACCGCCCGGACGCTGTCGGGCTCACCCCGCGCTGCCCACGCCCGAAGCAGGATGCCGTGGAGCGGCCCGCTCGTGGGGTTGGCCTTGAGCGCGCCTCGCGCCTCCGGCAGGATCTCCCCCAGCTTGTTGATGGCCACCAGCGAGCGCTCCAGGCCGAAGAGCGCGGCCGGATCCGCCGGGTTGGTGGCCAGGACGGTCCGATACGCCGCAATCGCCTCGATGTAGCTGCCCCGGCGCTCGAGATCGAACGCGCGACGCGCTGCCTCGGTCTGTTGAGCCCAAACCGGGGCAACTGCCGTGAGCAGGAAGAGCCCGGTCAATCGCGACGCGGCGCCGGTCATGGGTCGCGCGCGCAGCTCATTGAGCAAGCCGCCGGAAATAGTCCACCACCAGTCGGCGTTCCTCCGGCGAAAGCCGCTGCAGCTCGTCCCAGCTCGGGACCCTGGGGCGCCCGTCATCTTCGCCGAGTTTCGAGCGAAGCGACGGAGGCAGCCGCGGATCATCGTCCTTCCCGGTGGTGCTCTCCCGCTCTTTCCGGTCGTCCTCCTGCTGGCCTTGGAGTGTGCGGCCGGCGTCCAGCATCCGGCGGAAGAGCTGCTGCTGCCGCTGCACCGTTTCACGGTCGAGCCGCTGGGCCTCCAGCCGCCGCGCGAGATCCTGCGCCTCGCTCGACATCTCCCCCGCGCCAGGAAGCTGGCCGCCGCCGCGGAGCTTCTCGAGCTCCTCGGCGAGGGCGCGCTGACGCGCGCCAAGCTGGCGGAGCTGCTCCTGCATGCCCGCGCCACCCCCCATCTGTGGAAGCAGGCCCGCGGCCTGCTGGCCGATCTGGCCCTGCTGACTGGCAAGCGCCTGCATCCGCTCCATCGCCTCGGCGAGCCCCGAGCCCGAGGCCGCGCCGCTGACGTTCTCCCGGGCGCGTAGCAGCTGATACGCCACGGCGTTGAGCGCGTCCACGGCGTCGCCGGCGCGTTCTGCGGCCTCCCGCGCGTTGGGTGTGGCGGATGACACCGACTCCCGCGACCGGCGCATCTGCAGCTGTGCGATGGCGAGCGCCTCCGCAATGGCGGGCGATACCAGAGCGTTCTTCCCCGCCGCTGCCCTGAGCTGCGCGCCGAGCCGCTGGACGCCTTCCTCGAGCGCACCCTGGTCGCCCCGCGTGAGCGCGGGCGGCGCGCCGCGCCGCAGCGAATGCTCCACGCCGAGCTGCCGCTCCCCGAGCCGGGTCGCCTCCGACAGCGCGCGATCCAGCGCCGCGGTCACCTCGTCGCGCCACTCCTGCTGCAGCTCCTGCCGTTCCTGCGCGATCTGATCACCCAGGGGCTGGAGCTGGTCCGCCGCACGCTGGCCGCGGCGTCGCGCCTCCTGGCGCTGACCCTTCCGCATGGCGTCGCCGGCCTGCTCCATCTGCCGACCCGCCTGCTCGGCCCGCTCCGCCGCTGCGCCAAGCGTCTCCTGCCGGTTGGGAAGCTCCGGCTCGAGCTGCTGCAGCGACGACACCAGTGAGTCGGCGCGCGCCGCCATCTGCCGCTCAGTCTGGGCGGCTTTCATGCTGTCAGCCGAAGCCGCCTCCTTGTTCCACTCCTGCTGCTGGGCGGCGAGGTCTCGCGCCTCCTGCGTCAGGTTCGCAAGATCCCCCTCCAGCGCCGCACGTCGGAAGAGCTCCCGGCTCTGCTCCAGCGCTTCCCGCAAACGCTTCTGCCGCTCCGCCAGATCCTCGAGCGCTTCCTTGGTTTCCTCCGCCTTCAACTCGCGCAGCGCGTTCCGGAGCGCCGCCAGCTTCTCGCGGAGCTCCGGCGTCAGCGCGCGGTCGAGCTGCGCCCGGATCTCCTGCAGCTGCCGCTGGAAGCTCGAATCGGTGAGGCCTGCCGCCTCGGCCGCTTTCTCAAGCTCTTGCACCGCATCCTTGAGTGCCTCCGCCTCGCGGACGAGCTCTTCCTGTCTGGCGGCCACCGCCTCCGCCCGGCGGGCATCCTCGAACCGCAGCTCGTTCGCCTCCCGGCCCTGCTGCGCCGGCGCCCGCGGACGCTCCCGGGCGAGGTCTTCGGTCTGGCGCTCGAGCGCGCGGCTGGCCTCCGCCAAGCTGTCCAGCCGCCCGGCGACCGAACGGGTGGAGGCGCGCTGCGCCGCCCGGACCTCGCTCAGGGTCGGGAGACGCAGCACGAACTCCCGCGAGCGTCCCGACTGTGCGCCGGGCGAGTTGTCGGTGGCCACGGCGAAGTACCGCACGGTATCCCCCGGCAGGAGCCCCCGTGCGTTCAGGTCGAGGAGGAACGACAGGATGGCGTGGGCCCCCGCGGCCTCCGGGAGCGCGACCGGCTCTCGCTTCGGGGGGTCCGCGGTGCCCAGCCGCCCGATCCGCCGGCTTTCGAGCCTCACCCCGCGAAGGCCGTGGTCGTCCCGGGCGTCAATCACCAGTGGTACCCGCAGACTGAGGGGTGCGATGGTATCGGTGCCAGGCAGGGCGATCTCGATGCGTGGCACGCTATCGGCCACTACGCGGACGGCGATCCGCACGCTGTCGCCCCCGAGCGGCGCGCCCGACGCAGTGGTGAGACGGAGCTGGTAGCCGCCGGATCCGCGGGGCGCGAATGTGCCAGCGAATCCGGGGCCGCTCACCTGCAGCGTCTCCGCGCGCTCGCCCACCCAGATCGCCGCCGCCAACGGAGCGGTCGCCGTGCCCTTGGTCTCGAGTCGAGTGCCCGCCGGCACCAGCATCGTGTCGCCGGTGACTGGAATCGGCTCGTCCTCCAGCTCGAGATACCGTGGGTAGCGTGCCGTGACCGTGAGCGCTCCCAGAAAGACCGGCAGGCGCACGTGGACCGCGACCGTGTCGGACGACCGGCTCCCGCTGGTTGCGCGCGCGAACAGGTCGCCAGTGAGCGGAGGCGTCACGAACCGGGCGCGCCCAAGCGAATCGAGCGCGAGCGCGGTGGGTCGCCACCGCTCACCGGGGGCTCGGAGCCAGAGGATTGCGTGGCGTCGGCCGATTGCCTGGACGTCGAGCGCCACCGTTCCACCGCGATCCACGGCTTCCGCGGCCGCGCTGAGCCGCACCGGCGCGATCGTCATCTCCCACGCCCGCCGTGGATACCAGAGGGCCGACGCCGCGCCCCGCACGGGACCGGCGGCCCCGAGCGCGGCGAGGCCCAGCGCCAACAGTCCGACACCGGCGGCGAGCCGCCGCCCAGCCCGCCGGGCGAGCGGGTCAGCCGCCGTGCGTCCTCGCAGCACCACATCCGTGGCCCGCGCTTCATCCGCAAGACCGAAGAGCGCCTCGCTAGTCCCCGCCGCCGGCGTCTCCAGCAATGCCACCAGAGCTCCCCGCCGCCAGCTACCGCCTTCCTCGAGAGCACGCGCCATCGCTGGCAACCGGAGCGCGAAATCGTGCCGCCAGGCGAGCCCCGCTGCGGCGGCGATCGCCATGAGTGCCGCCGCCCAGGCGGCCAGGACCCACCACGGCGCTTCCAGCACGTGAAGCCGCGCGAGCCACGCCCCCAGACCGAGCAGCAGCGCGGCGGCGCCGAACGCGCCGGCGGCCCACCCCGCGCGATGCCGGAAACGGAGCGGACGCGCGAGGTGCTCGAGCGCGCGGGCCGTCGCGGCGCCGGTCATCCTCCGAACCCCACGGCGTAGGCAAAGAGGTTGACTCCCATGCGAAGGGCCGCCTCCCGCTTCTCGGGCGGATCGTTGTGCACCTCGGGATCCTCCCAGCCATCGCCGAGGTCGGTCTGATAGGAGTAGAACACGGCCAGGCGTCCATCGACAAAGATGCCGAAGCCTTGCGCCGGTTTGCCGTCGTGCTCGTGGATCTTGGGAATCCCGCGCGGAAAGTCGTAGACGAGGTGGTACACCGGGTGGTCGAGCGGCACCTCGGTCAACGCACGATCGGGAAACAGGCGGCCCAGCTCGCGGCGGATGGATTGATCCATGCCGTAGTTGTCGTCGGCGTGCAGAAACCCGCCCTGGAGCAGCCAGGCTCGCAACGTCGCGAGCTCGCCGTCGGTGAAGCGGACGTTGCCGTGACCGGTCATATAGAGATACGGCACCGTCCAGAGCTCGTCGTCCGCGAGGGTGACAACGCGCTCCTCGCCCCCGGCGCGGAGCGTGGTACGGGTTCGGATCGCAGCGAGCAGGTTCGGCAGGCTCGACGGATTCGCGTACCAGTCGCCGCCGCCGCCGTAGTGAAGGCGCCCGATGGTGAGCATGGCGGGCACGGCGGGCGCACCGACAGGGGGACGCCCGGGCGCCGCGCCGATGAGCGCGCCGATCGCGCCACCTGCCAGGGCCAGCTTGAGCCATGGCCCGCCCACCCTTCCGCTCACAGAGACATCACCAGGCGATACGCCTCGTTTCTCGCCATGCCCAGTTCGGCGATGAGCCGTTGGGTTGCCTCCCGCCTGGTCACCCCGTCCGCGAGCAAGGCCAGCGCCCGGTCGCGCGCCTCCTCGGTACGGTCGGGCGGCTGGGCCGGCACGCCGGTGCCGGCCAGGACGACGGTGATCTCCCCTCGAGGCTCCTGCGAGGAATAATACTCCCCAAGCTCGCGCAGACTCCCGGTCCGGAATTCTTCATGCAGCTTGGTCAGTTCCCGCGCGACCACGGCCTGTCGGTCGCCGCCGGCCGGGCCGGCGAGGTCGCGCAGCAAGTCCGCCAGGCGGCCCGGAGCTTCGAACAGCACTACCGTCCACTCCTCCTGGGCCGCTCGGGCGAGCAACCGGGTGCGCTCCACGCCCTTCCGCGGCAGGAATCCGAGAAACAGATAGCGATCGGCTGGCAGCCCCGAGGCCGAGAGCGCGGTGGCAACCGCCGATGGACCCGGCACCGGTACCACCGGCGACCCGGCCGCCCTCGCCGCCGCCACGAGCTCCGCGCCGGGATCGCTCACCCCGGGCGTTCCCGCATCGGTCACCAGGGCAACGTCCCGATCGTCCGCGAGGATCGCCAGCAGCGTCTCCAGCCGCTTGGCGGTGGAGTGCGCATGAAAGCTCAGCATTCGTGGCTTTACGCCGAGATGGGCCAGGAGGTTGCCGGTGCGGCGGGTGTCCTCGGACGCGACCACCCCGACGGTGCGAAGCACCGCGGAGGCGCGGGTGGAGAGGTCCTGCAGGTTGCCCAGCGGGGTCGCAACGACGTAGAGGGTGCCGGGCATGGGGCGAAGGGCCGGTAAGGGCGGTCGAGACGGTAACGACGGGACAGGGGCCGTGGAAAACCGAAAGGTACCAGGGGTCATCCCCCTTGGTACCTTGACCCCCCCACCGTCTGTACCGCTCCGCCCTTGCCTTTCCCGCCTATTGAAGGTGCTGCTTGATCTTGGCGTCCAGCGTGGTCTTCGGAACCGCACCCACGACGGTGTCCACGTGGCGGCCGTCCTTGAAGAACAGGATGCTCGGAATGCTGCGCACATTGAACCGCATGGCGGTCCGCTGGTTCGAATCCACGTCGAGCTTGGCGATCTTGGCCCGGCCCGCATACTCGCCCGCGAGCTGGTCCAGCACCGGCGCCACCACCTGGCACGGACCGCACCACGTGGCCCAGAAATCGACCAGAACGAGCCCGGTGGCCTGCTCAATTTCCCCGGCGAACGTGGAGTCGCTCACGTGGACGGTGTTCGTGACACTCATTGCGTTATTCTCCGTTGCTGTTGGGCTCCCGTCGAGCCATCCAAACACGTAAGGAGAGACCGTGGCCGATCGCCCCCGCATTGCTCATGTCGGCGTCGCCGTCGAAAATCTCGAGACGGCGGTGGCATTCTATCGCGACGTGCTGGGCGTCGAGCCGCACCCGCCGGAGATGGCCGATGGCGCCACGATTCTCAGCTTGCCGTTTGGCGATGCCGACGTGGAGCTGCTCGCTCCGCTGACTCCTGACGGCCCTATCGCCCGGTTCCTCGCTCGCCGCGGACCCGGCATCCACCATATCTGCTACCGCGTGCCCGATCTCGACGCCGCCCTGGCCGCCTGTCGCGCCGCCGGCTACCGGCTGGTTGACGAGAACCCTCGGCCGGGCGCTGGGGGCCGGCGCATCGCTTTCGTGCATCCGAAGTCCACCGCGGGCATTCTGCTCGAACTCACCGAATAGAACCCGGATACCGGCCTCCGGGTTCCTGACGGTATCACAGCGAGTCGCGGGTAGCGGCGGAGTCCTTGGGCGGCGGACCGGGACAGGGCTTGATGGGGCTGCCTGCGGACGCGAGGTCCACCTGATTCACCAGCCACGCGCCGTCCCCGGCGCGGACCATGGTGAACGGCACCACGCGGACGCAGTCGGGGCGTCGGAGCTCGACCGAGAGTGACCGGCTGGCGGCGTCCGAGCCCGATCCTACATCGGAGACGACACGGTACTGGGCCTTGGAGAGATAGGCCTGCATCACGACCATCCGCTTCTCCCAATCGGGCGGCTGGTTGGTTCGGATTGCGGGGCCCC
>Ga0247825_10002725_pt1 | contig 11677 bp, 7 predicted proteins | sample 13C_Vanillin_Day_FD_194413 | JGI IMG/M metagenome (GOLD analysis project Ga0247825, IMG submission 194413) | Soil microbial communities from agricultural site in Penn Yan, New York, United States - 13C_Vanillin_Day48 | ecosystem: Environmental > Terrestrial > Soil > Agricultural land | place... | reverse complement strand
TCGCGAGCTGAAATGCGTCACCGATCCGGAAGCCGCGCTCGCCGAGGGCGCGCCGCTGCTCGCCGACGAGATCCCGGGCAATCTCGCGTGGGAAGCCGAGATCGGCGATCAGCATGCGGTCGAGGCGGCCTTTGCCGCCGCCGCGCACGTGACGCGCGCGAAGATCGTGTCGACGCGCGTCGCCCCAAATCCCATGGAGCCGCGGGCGTGCCTCGTCGCCTACGACGCGGCGACGGAAACCTACCGCATCCACTCCCCGATGCAGGGCGTCACCACGCTGCGCAACCAGATCTCGAGCTACACGAAGGTTTCGCAGGACAAGCTCGTCATCGAGGTGCGCGACGTCGGCGGCGGCTTCGGCCAGCGCTCGGGCGCCTATCCGGAATACATCGCGCTTATGATCGCCGCGAAGTCGCTGGGCACGCCCGTCAAGTGGGTCTGCAAACGCAGCGAGGGCTTCCTGAGCGACGCGCACGGCCGCAACATGATCGCCCACGGGCAGCTCGCACTCGACCGCGACGGGAAGTTCCTGGCGATGCGCATTGACTGGATCGTCGACCTGGGCGCGTATCTCTCGCCCGGCGCGCAGGGGCACGTGCGCAACACTACCAACTGCATGACCGGCGTCTACCTGATACCGGCGCTCTACGGGACCTACCGCATTCCGCTCACGAACACGACGCCGCTGGCCTCCTACCGCGGGGCCGGCCGTCCGGACGTCGCATACGCCGTAGAGAGCCTCGTCAACCAGGCCGCGGCGGAGATCGGCATGGACCCGGCCGAGCTGCGGCGTCGCAACTTCATTCCGCCGTCCGCGTTCCCGTATTCGTCGCCGACCGCCGGCGTCTACGGCGGCGTCTACGAGAAAGCCGACCTGCCCGGCATGCTGGAAAAAGCGCTGAAGCTTGCCGACTGGAAGGGCTTCGCGAACCGCCGCGCGAAATCGAAGGCGGCAGGGAAGCTGAGGGGCATCGGCATCTCGACCGTCATCGAGAACACCGGGCTCGGCAACGCACCCGTGGACGAGGTCGAGATCCAGCTCGACGCGGGCGGCACGGTCACCGCGTTCACGGTCGCCAAGTCGCAGGGCCAGAGCCACGAGACGACGTACGCGCAGATCGTCGCGAAAGCGCTGGAGATCGCGCCGGGACAGGTGAAGATCGTGGAATGCGCGCCCGGCACGAAGCTGAAGGGCAACGGCACCGGCGGATCTCGCAGCACCGTCGGCGCGGGCAGTGTCTGTCACCTGGCGGCGCTCAAGCTGATCGAGGAAGGGAAGGCACTCGCCGCACTCGAGCTCGGCGTCGAGCCATCGCAGGTCGCCTACGGGCGCGGCAAATTCAGCACCGGCGAATCCAAACGCGTCGTGAAGCTCGCGGATCTTGCGAAGGCGCGGACCCTGACCTTCAAGGCGGACGGCAACTTCGGGCACACGTGGCCGAACGGCTGCCATATCGCCGAGGTCGAGGTCGATCCCGACACCGGTGCGACGGAAGTCGTGTCCTACTGCGCAGTGGACGACATCGGCACCGTCATCAATCACGCGGTCGTCGAGGGGCAGCTCCACGGCGGCGTGGTCCAGGGCGCGGGGCAGGTGTTCGGCGAGAAGGTGATCTACGACCCGCAGACGGGGCAGCCGCTCACGGGAAGCTTCATGGACTACTACATGCCGCGCGCGGGCCTGATCCCGGAGCCGCGCTGCGAGGAGCACCCGACACCGAGCAAGGTGAGCCCGCTCGGGGTGAAGGGTGTCGGCGAATCGGGTTGCACGGCCTCGATCCCGGTGCTGGTCGGCGCGGTGCTCGACGCGCTGCGGCCGCTTGGCGTGAAGAGTCTCGAGATGCCGCTCACTCCGGCCAAGCTGTGGGGGGCGATCAGCGGAACGAGGTCGCGCGGAAAATCCTCCCGCGCCGGTTAGCGGGACGCGTTAGAACCGCACCAAGGGAAAGATCGATGCACGGAACAATAAGCACAACCTCTGGACTGCTGCTCGCCCTGCTGTGGAGTACGGCGGCCGCAGCGGCCTCTTTCCCCTGCGAAAAGGCGCAAACCCGCATCGAGAAGGCGATCTGCGCCGACGCGGAAGTCTCGCAGCTGGACGAGTATCTCGGCCGCTACTACTCCGGAGCCAGGACCGCGCTGCGCGAGTCGGCGTCCTGCCTCCTCGCCGACCAGAAGCAATGGCTGAGCTCGGTGCGCAACCCGTGCGCGGACGCCGCGTGTCTGAAGAAGGTCTATCTCGAACGGCTCGGCGAGCTTCATGCGCTGCAGCCGGGCGCGAGCAGCCTGAGGAACGTCGCGCTGCCGGCAGTGCCGCCGCTCGTGTGGATCATCCCGCCCGCGGGCGACAACGTCGCCGCGCCACCGCAGCCGAACGCGAAGCCGCTCGTCGCCAGGGGCCACGTGATCAACGACCTCGAGAAAGGCGACGGCTTCGTGCTGCGCACGGCCGAAGGCGCTACCCACATCCTCCTGCTGACGATGTTCTTCGACGGCGCGAGCGTCGACGCCCTCAACGCTCTCGCCAGGCAACCGGCCGCGACGTTTCTCGCGCGCGGCCACGCCGCCACCAATCCTCGCGGCAACGTCCACTACGAGCTCAGCCGCTGCGTGTTCCTCTATCGCCTGACGCGTTGAAAGAGCGTTCCAGATGAGGCGTCCCGGATGAGGCGTCCCAGATAAGGCGTCCCAGATGGAGCGTCGTAGATGAGACGCAGTACCTGGGACGTTGTATCTGGGACGCACTATCTGGGACGCTCTTAAGTTTATATTGCGGCTAATTCCAAACCGAACGCTTTTCACGCGCCGCGCGCCGCGGTAGTGCCCTCCGGCAGCTTCTCGAACTGGTTGTCGAACCACCGCCGCACGGCGTAGATGCCGCAGGCGAACCCGATGACGACCGCGGCGATGAGCCAGTAGTTGATGCGGGACGAATCGCGCAAGGCCTCCGTCAGCTGATCGCCGAACACGGTGGTCACGATCGCGCCGGGCATCATGCCGAACAGCGTGCCGAGCACGTAGTGCCATAGTTTCACCCGGATCGCGCCCGCCACCATCCCGACCACCGGAAACGGGGCGATCGGCACCAGGCGGACCGCCGTCACGGCGATCACGCCGCGCCGGCGCAGGATCTCGCTGATGCGATTCAGGCGCTCGCCGGCGAGACGGCGCACCGTGGCGCGGTTCATGCCGCGGCCGGCAAGGTAATTCGCGACCGCGGCGATCAGGATGCCGAGCGTCGCGTAGCCGACGCCCAGCCACGGGCCGAAAGCGACCACGGCGGCGAGGGTGATCAGCGGCCGCGGAAACATGACGAAGCTCGCGGGCGTGTACGCCGCAATCACGGCGAACGGCGCCCACGGCCGGCCCGCGAAATCCTCCGCCCAGCCGATGATCCGCTCGGGACTGGCAATCGAGGCGAGCGGCGTGTAGCGCCACATCGCGATCAGCCCCGCGAACACGGCTATAGCGGCGAGGGCCTTGCCCCACGGAAAACCGCTCTTGCGCACTTCCTTCTCCGGAGAGAACTCGAGGATCAGCCGGTCCATCGAGACCGGGCGCTCCGGATCGGTGATCTCGGCGATGTTGACAACCGCGTCGGACCACTCCGGATCCTCGAGCGGGCGCAGCGAACGGCCTTCCGTGCGCAGCGCCTCGATGGCCGCCGCCAGCGAGCCGCAGCGCTCCACCTCTGCCCCGACACGCGCCGGCTCCACCCCCAGGTGCTCCGCGACGAGCCCGTCGCGGAATCCGCGCGCCGCGCGCGCGACCTCCTGGCGGCCACCGGCCTCGACCGTCAGGTCGCACTCGGTATCCATGCCCATCGAGCGATTGGAGAAGTTCGCCGAGCCCACGCGCAACCACTCGTCGTCCACCACCATGACCTTGGTATGGACGTCCATGCAGGTTTCATCCTTGAGCCCCGGCACGTGCGGGTAGTAGATGCGGAACCGCCCTTCCCGGTCCGCCGCGCGCATCAGCTTGACCAGCCGCGTGCGCAGCACGTGCATGGTGTGCTCTTCCAGCCAGCCGTGGGAGAGCAGCCGCGACACCACCACGACCTCGGGGCCGCCCGGCTCGGCCAGGCGCTCGGCGAGCGCGTCGCCGAGCTTGTGGGACGTGAAGTACTGGTTCTCGATGTAGATCGTGCGCTTCGCCCGCGCGATCATGTCGAGGAACAGCGCCTCCACCTCGCGCACCTCGGCCGTGGTCTCGGTCAACGGGACGGTGCGCGAGATCGCGACGCCGACGTCGGACAGATCCGGCTTCAGCGCTGGCGGCCAGGGATCACCGGCGATGGTAACGGGGTCGAAGCGCTTCCCCACCGCCAGGCGCCAGCGCTCGCGCGCCACGTCGCCGAGGGCGCGGGCCGCCTCGCCGTCCACCGCCATCATGACGTCGTGAAACGGCGGATAGGGCTCGTCGTCCGAGACGCGGCGCGGGTCGTCCGCGCGGTGCTCGCGCGTGTCCCAGCGGCGGCACGTCAGGTCGAGCCCGCCGGAGAACGCCACCGCGTCGTCGATCACCACGATCTTCTGGTGGTGCGAGCCGATGGTCGGGTGCGTGTTGTCGTAGCGCAACTGGACGCGGCGGTGCGGTTTCCACGCCGCGCCGAAGAGCAGCGGGAACTCGCGGTCCACGCCGAACACCATCGGGAAGTCCCAGTCGAGGATGCGGATGCGCAACCGCCGGTTGCGGCGGACGAGCGAGTTCAGGAAGTCGCCGAGCACGATGTGGGCGCCGCCGTCGCGCGCGAGCAGGGTGCGGCTGTTGAAATCCCAGCCCAGGATGAAGATGGAGCGCTGCGCGCGCTCCGCTGCCGCCATGAACGCCCGGAAGTAGTCGTCGCCGTCCACCAGCAACGCCGCGCGGCGCGCTCGCGCCACTTTCCAGCAGTTGCGGCCGGGCTCGAACAGCGTCGCGCCTTCCGCGCGCGGAGCGGCGCGCTCGGCCCTGACCTGGTCCATGCTTGAGCTTGCTGTTTGTAGTGGCATCGGCCGGGATGAAAGACTGTCGCCGAATGACTACTCCGGAGCAACGTCCCTGCCTTTTTAGGCCGCGCGAAAACGGCTTCGTTCACGCCGAATCGGACGAAAAACCGGCCCCAAACAAAACGGCCGGCTGTCTCCAGCCGGCCGCTCTACTCTTTACTCGTCACCCGTCACACGTCACTCGTCACCGCTCTATCCTGATCCCCGCCGCCTTGATGATCTTCGCGAACTTCGCAATGTCGGCCTTGATCGTCTGCGCGAACTCGGCCGACGTATTTCCGATCGGGTCATAGCCGAGCTGCTCAAAGCGGCCGCGCACGTCCTGCGATTTCACCGCCGCCTGGACGCCGCCGGCGAGCTTCGCGACGATATCCTGCGGCGTCTTCGCCGGCACGACGATGCCGAACCACGCGTCCACGGCGTAGCCCTTCAAGCCGGACTCCGCCACGGTCGGCAGCTGCGGCGCGGCTTTCGTGCGCTTGCTCCCGGCGGTCGCCAGTATCTTGAGCTTGCCCGCCTTGGCGTGCCCCGCCACCGCCGACAGGTCGGCCACCATGAGGTCGATCTCGCCCGTCACCATCCCCGCGACGGACGGCGCGGTGCCCTTGTAGGGAACGTGGGTCATCTTCCCCCCGCCCGTGGCGGTGATCAGCTCGGCCGCCAGGCTCGACATGCTGCCGGCACCGGAGGAACCGTAAGTCAGCAAGCCCGGCTTCGACTTCGCGATGGCAACCAGCTCCTTCATCGATTTCGCCGGCACGCGTGGATTGACGGCCACCACGTACGGAACGAAGGCGACATTGGAGATCGGCACGAGATCGATCAGGGGGTCGTACGGAAGCTTGGAATAGAGGCTCGGCGCGACCGCCAGATTGCTCGAGCCGCCCATGATGATGGTATAGCCGTCGGGAGGCGACTTTGCGCCCGCGTCTACGCCGATGGTGCCGCCCGCACCCCCGCGGTTCTCGACGACCACCGCCTGCCCCCACGTCTCGTGCAGCTTCTGGCCGACGGTGCGGCCGATGATGTCGTTCGGACCGCCTGGCGCGAACGGAACGATCATCCTTATCGGCTTCGACGGATAGGGTTGGGCGAACGCCGGACCTGCCACGATCGACGCCAGTGCTATTGCAACTGCAATTACTCGCCTGGGTGTCATGCACCGCTCCTCGAAGTTTCTTCTATGAATTGCACCACCGCGCTTGCGGTGGATGGTGCGCGCCGCGCCGGGACAGCTCCCGGCGCGGCGTTTGAAGCTACTTCAGCGTGATATTCGCGGCCTTGATGACTTTCCTGTACTTGTCGAGCTCGACGGCCATCAGCTTGGTCAGTTCGGCCGGCGTAGTAGTGACCGCGTCGGCGCCGTTCGATTCGAAAGGCCCCTTCATCTCCGGCGACTTCGCGATCGCGGTGAGCTCGGTGGAGAGCCGCTTCAGCACCGGGGCCGGCGTGCCCTTGGGGGCAAAGAAGCCGAGCCACAGCGAAACCTCGAAGCCCGAATAGCCCGATTCGGCGACCGTCGGCACGTTGGGCAGCGCGGAGGACCGCTTGGCCGTCCCGACCGCAACAGGATGCAGCTTGCCCGACTTGGCGTGCGGCAGCACCGCTGGCATGCTGCCGAACAGCGCCTGCACCTGCCCGCCCAGCGTGGCCGTGCCGGCCGGGCCGTTGCCGTTGTACGGCACGTGCACGACGTCGATGCCGGCGGCGAGCTTCAGCATCTCCATCGCGATCTGCGTGGTCGTGCCCGCGCCCGCGGAAGCGTAGTTCAGCTTGCCCGGCTGCGACTTGGCCAGCGCGACGAAGTCCTTCAGCGTCTTCGCCTTGACGCCGGGATGCACGACCAGCAGGTAAGGCGTGCTGGCGACCAGCGTGATCGGGGCGAAATCCTTGATCGGGTCGTACTTCACGGTGGGGAAGATCGCCGGCGCGATGACGTGCGTGCTGGTCGTCCCCATGGTGAGCGTGTAGCCGTCGGCGGGCGACTTCGCCGCGATGTCGGTGCCGATCGTGCCGCCGGCTCCGCCGCGGTTGTCCACTACCACCTGCTGTCCCAGGCGCTCGGACAGCTTGTTCCCGACCAGGCGCGCCACGATGTCGGTCGAGCCGCCCGGCGGAAACGCCACGATCAGGCGAATCGGCTTGGTTGGATAGTTCCCCTGGGCGACCGCGAGGGCCGGAACCGAGACGGCCAGCACCACCGTCGCGCAAGCTTTGAACAAGGACTTCATGCTTCCTCCCGAGTGTTGGTTGTTGGAATGATGGCCGCCGCGCGCGCCCGGACGGGGAGCGACGGCAGCACACAGCCCACACTCTGTGCTGGGAGGCGATTGTAGCCGGTTTGCCGGTGACGGTCAGCCGCCGGGGCGGGCGCACGCCAAACCCCTCACGTCCGCTGCGGTGCGTCCTCCTGCACCGCTTCCTCCTTCTTACTGCGCAGCGCCGGCACCACCATGATGAGGAGGAACAGGGCCGTCGCGATCAGGAAGCCCAGGCTGATCGGCCGGGTGAAGAATACCGTCGGATCGCCGCGCGATATGAGCAGCGCCCGTCTCAGGTTCTCCTCCATCAGCGGCCCGAGCACGAAGGCCAGGATCATCGGCGCGGGCTCGCAGCGCAGCTTGATGAAGATGTAGCCCAGGAAGCCGAAGAGCAGCGTCATGTAGATGTCGAGCGACGCGTTGTTGAGGCTGAACACGCCGATCGCCATGAAGCACATGATGGCCGGGAACAGCAGCCGGTACGGCACCGTCAACAGCTTGATCCACAGGCCGATCAGCGGGAGGTTGAGCAGCACCAGCATGGCGTTGCCGATCCACATGCTCGCGATGAGCCCCCAGAACAGGTCGGGCTTCTGCGTCATCACCTGCGGTCCCGGCGCGATGCCCTGGATGGTCAACGCCCCGAGGATCAGCGCCATGGTGCCGCTGCCCGGTATGCCCAGCGTCAGCGTGGGAATGAACGCGCACTGGGCGGCAGCATTGTTCGCCGCCTCGGGGCCCGCCACCCCTTCGATCGCCCCTTTGCCGAATTGCGCGTTGTTCTTGGCCATCTTCTTCTCGAGCGCATAGGAAGAGAAAGCGCTGATGGTAGGGCCGGCGCCCGGCAGCGTACCGAAGAAGGCGCCGATCGCGGTGCCGCGGATCATCGGCTTCCACAGCCGCCGGAAGTCGTCCTTCGTGGGCCACAGGTGCTTGATCTTCTGGAACAGCAGGTCGCGATTGGTCCCGCCCTTCTCCAGGTTCGACAGAATCTCGGCGAAGCCAAAAAGGCCCATCGCGATCACGGTGAAGCTGATGCCGTCGGTCAATCCGGCCACGCCGAACGCGAAACGCGACATGCCCGAATTAACGTCGGTGCCGATGATGCCGAAGAGCAGGCCCAGCACGATCATGCCGAGGGCCTTAATCAGCGAGCCGTACGCAAGCACAGCCGAGGCGATGAGGCCCATCACCATGAGCGAGAAATACTCGGGCGCGCCGAACTTGAGCGCCATCTCCGCCAGCGGCGGTCCGAACAACGCGATGAGAATGGTGCCCACCGTGCCGGCAAAGAACGAAACGAGCGCGGCCGTGGCAAGCGCGGGCCCCGCCCGTCCATCCTTCGCCATCTGGTGGCCGTCGATGCAGGTCACCACCGAGGCCGATTCGCCGGGAAGCTTCACGAGGATGGCAGTGGTGGAACCGCCGTACTGGGTGCCGTAATAGATGCCGGCCAGCATGATCAGCGCGCCCACCGGCGGCAGGTTGAACGTGATCGGCAGCAGCATGGCGATGGCGGCCAGCGGGCCGATGCCGGGCAGCACGCCGACCAGCGTGCCGACGAACACGCCGATGAAGCAGTACATCAGGTTGATCGGCGAAACCGCGGTGCTGAAGCCGAGGGCGAGATTGGGGAAATGCTCTGCGAGGAACTCCATCTCAATAGCCTCCCCACAGCGGGTACGGCAGGTCGATGCCGTAGATGAAAAGGCCGGTCGTCATGGCGACGAGGGTCGCGGTCAGGAGGACGAGCTCCAGCGGCCGGAACTCGCGGATTGCGAAGGCGCTGATGATGACCACCAGTGCGATCGAAGGTATGAAGCCAAGGCCGAACGTCTCCATGGACAGGCCGTAGACGATGAACGCGAGGCACAACATGATCAGCGGGCGCCAGGCGAAGCCGGCGACCTTCTCGCCCTGGACCCGGGTCGATATCGCCACGATGATCGAGCCGATGAACATGAGGATCGCGCCCAGGTACGTGGGAAAGTAGCCCGGCCCCATGCGCATGGCGGAGCCCATGGGGTAGTCGCGTGCAACGATGATGGCAACCAGGCCAAAGCCTATGAACATAAGGCCGGCCCAGAAATCTTCCTGGCTTTTGATGCTGAGTTTCACGGTTTCTCCTCGTTATGTCGTGCTCGGCGGTAGATTAAATCCCTGCCCTGTCCGCCGTTGCAGGTCCGGCTCGAGCTGCCCGGTACCTGGTGGGTCCCGCATCGGGGACCACGTCATGATGTGATGTGGTGATTGCCGGCTTGCTGATGCTCCTGCTGGTGGATTTCTATTTACGACTGATTGCGCGACTTTTGGTTCGCATTGCGAACGCACAATAACGTGGCTGACATTCCGCTGCAACCGGAAAAATCAAAAACTTGTTGCGACGCAACAAGATAGCGGCGCGCGCTATTCGACCTGCACCGCTCCGGCCTTGATGAGCTCGGTCAGGCGGGCCGCCTGGGACTTCATGAATGCCTCAAACTTTTCCGTCGTTCCGCCCTCGATTTCCAGGCCGAGCTGGTCCAGGCGCTGCTTCACGTCGGGCAGGGCAAGCGCCTTGTTCACCTCGCGGTTCAGCCTGTCCATGATCGGGCGCGGGGTCTTCGCGGGCGCGGACATGCCGAACCACACGATCGCCTCGGCATTCTTGACGCCCTGCTCCTCGAGCGTCGGGATCTGCGGCATCACCGGCGTGCGTTTCTTCGCCTGCACCGCCAGCACCTTGATGCGCCCGGCCTTGATCTGGGCCTCGGCAGACACCGTGGTGGTGGAAAGCAGCTGGATCTGGCCGCCAACCATGTCGATCAGCGGCTGCACCGTCCCTTTGTACGGCACGTGCGTGACCTTGATGCCGGTCGAGAGCGTAAACACCGAGAGCGCGATGTGCGGGCCGCTGCCCAGGCCGGACGAGGCCCAGCTGATCTTGCCGGGGTTTGCTTTCCCATAGTCCACGATCTCCCGCGCCGTCTTCGGCGGAAAGGAGAGGCTCGCCATGACGTAGAACGGGGTGTACCCCATCCACACGATCGGCGCGAAGTCGGCCATCTTGTACGGCGGGCTCTTGCGCAGCAGGATGTTGTTCACGCTCGGGCCGGGGTTGGTGAGGAGCAGCGTGTAGCCGTCCGGATTTGCCCGCGCCACCGTCTCGGCGCCGACGATGCCGCCCGCCCCGGGCCGGTTATCGATGATGAACTGCTGGCCGAGCTGCTCGGAGAGCTTGCCGGCGACGAGCCGCCCGATGATGTCGTTCGACGCGCCAGGCGTGAACGGAATGATCCAGCGCACCGGCCGGCTCGGATAATTCTTCGCCGCGTCCTGCGCCCAGGCCGCTCCTGCGGCGAATAAACCAATCACTACGATCAGCGTTGCTCGCATTCTTGCTCCTCTCTTCTCGGAACCGCCGTCCGGGTGGCTGGCGGTTGGTGGCTGGTGGCTGGGCCTCGAACCACGAGCCACTGGCCACTAGCCACTAGCCACGGTTTTTCAAAGCATCGGGGTTGATGACATTGAACGGCTTGCCTTCGGCGTAGGCGTTGATCTGGTCGAAGACGGCGCTGAAAAGGCGCTCGTAGCCGTCATACGCGACGTAGCCCAGGTGAGGCGTGCACACGGCATTCGGCATCTTGAGCAGCGGGTAGTCGGGATTGAGCAGCGGCTCCTCCTCATATACGTCTACCCCCGCGAAGCCGGGACGTCCCGCCTTGAGCGCCGCAGCAAGAGCGCCCGGCTCGATCAGTCCTGCGCGGCTGGTGTTGACGATGACGGAGACGGGCTTCATGCGCGCCAGGTCCGCCGCGGTGACGAGGCCGCGCGTCTCGGGAGTCAACCGCACGTGTAGCGTCACCACGTCCGAGCGCTCGAATAGATCCTCCTTGCTCGCCGCCATCTCCACCCCGTCGGTGCGCGCCCGCTCCGCCGACTTCGCGCGGCCCCAGGCCAGCACCTTCATCTCGAAGGCCTTGCCATAGCGCGCAAGCACGCTGCCGATCCGCCCATACCCAACGACGCCGAGCGTCTTGCCGCGCAGCACGTGCCCCATTGTGGTCTGCCAGCGTCCGCTCTTCAGCGCCGTCACTTCCTGCGGGAGGTGGCGGAACGCCGAGATGATCAGGCCCCACGCCAGCTCGGCGGTCGCGTACGAAGGCTCGCCGGGATGCATGTCGGAACACAGCAGGATGCCGCGCTTCGTGCAGGTCTCGAGGTCGATGTGCGGATAGACGCTCGACTGGCTGATGAGCTTGAGCTTCGGCAATCGATCGAGCAGCGGTGCGCGGATCGGCGTGCGCTCGCGGATGCAGACCAGCGCCTCGGTGTCCTTCAGGCGCTCGGCGAGCTCGTCGGTGTCCTTGGTGTGGTCGTTCCAGATTTTTACGTCATGCCCCTTCAGCTTCGAAAAGGCATTCAGGTTGCGGACCGCGTCTTGAT
>Ga0247825_10002724_pt1 | contig 11682 bp, 8 predicted proteins | sample 13C_Vanillin_Day_FD_194413 | JGI IMG/M metagenome (GOLD analysis project Ga0247825, IMG submission 194413) | Soil microbial communities from agricultural site in Penn Yan, New York, United States - 13C_Vanillin_Day48 | ecosystem: Environmental > Terrestrial > Soil > Agricultural land | place... | reverse complement strand
TTCACGACTTCCTCGAATCCCTCGGGCACTTCAATGGTGACCTTCGGCATGGCGTAAGCCTCCTCAGGCCATCCTACCCACCAGATTCTCTGGACTTTGTCCAACGCTCAGGATCAGATCCACACCCTGCCGAGGGCTTCTTCCCAAATGGCCAGTGCACGCCGGTGAAGCGACTCAGCCCGGTCATGCAACCCCTGCTCCATGTAGAGGCCGGCGAGATTGTTGAGCATTGCGGCAACGCGGGGGTGGTGACTGCCAAAAGCCGCTTCAAAAATGGCGAGCGCGCGCTGATAGAGTGGCTCGGCCTGGCTATAAAAACCCTGGCCTTCGTAGAGGGCCGCGAGGTTGCCGATCGTGGAGGCAATGAGGGGATGGCGCTTGTCCAGGTCCGCTTCCCGGATGGCCAGCGCGCGTTGATAGAGCGGCTCGGCTTGCTCATACAAGCCCTGCTCCCTGTAGAGGTTGGCCAGGTTGTTGAGCGAGTAGGCGACATGGGGATGGTCCTTGCCCAGGGCCGCTTCCTGAATGGCGAGCCCGCGCTGATAGAGCGGCTCGGCCTGGCCATACAATCCCTGCTCCCTGTAGAGGATGGCGAGGTTGCCGAGCACGGTGGCAATGTGGGGATGGTGCTTGCCCAGGGCCGCCTCCAGAATGGCCAGCGCGCGCTGATAGAGCGGCCCGGCCTGGCCATACAAACCCTGCCCACTGTAGAGATTGGCGAGCTTGGTGAGCGAATAGGCAACGTCGGGATGGTGCTCGCCCAGGGCCGCTTCCCGAATGGCCAGCCCGCGCCGCAGCAGCGGCTCGGCGCGGGCCTGCTCACCTTGTTGCTCGTAGAGCTCTCCCACCAGGATGAGGCAAGCAGCTACCTCCAGGTGTGTGCCGCCCAGCACGACCTCTCGCAGAGCGAGCGCCTGTTCCCCCTTCGCAATGGCTTCGGCGTACTTGCCCTCCTTCTGGAGTTTCTCTGCCTCATCAAAAGCCGCCTGCGCCTTCTGCAATCGCGCATCTGTGGGTGCCTCACTGGCCGCCACGTTCACCGAAAAGCAGAGCACCACCACCAGCATCCACCTGAGCACCCGTCTCATGGCATTTCTCCGGAGAAGTCTGTTGTTGGCCATGGCACCACCAGCCAGCCGCGACTCTGCTGCTGGCAACAGCTGGGTGGCGGTGCCCTTGTGGACTCAGTTAGCCGCGGTTCTTCAGCAGCGCCGCCTTGGGATCCACTCCCTTGCGCTGCAGGGTGCAGCGATCCCCCTGCCCCACCTCCACCGCTGCGCCCGGGACGAAGCGCCCGGGGCACTCCTGCTGGATCGTCTCCAGCGCTCGCCCATCCCGGGTACGCGCCAGACACACGGCGCCATCGGGCGCCCAGGCCGCCTCGAACGAGGCGCGCGCCGGATCCCAGCCCGTCACGGCCACGGTGGTGAGCTGCTGCACGCCCAGCGCGTCATACATGTCAATGGTGGTGGCCTCGCGCGTGTGGCTGGTGCCGTTGCCGCAGTAGTCCGCTCGCGCCATCCGCGTGCAGGCCTGGTGCAGGGGTGCCAGGGACTGGCCGTTACGCGAAGCCCAGGGCTTGTAGCCCCACCGGATGCACTTGGTGATGACGCCATTCTCACACGCCAGCGTCAGCTTGCCCTTCTCCTGCCGGTGGGTGCCGCTGGCATCCCACACGCCGCTGATGGCCAGCGCTCGCGGGGGCGTCACTCTTCCAGTGGGCAGGCACGGGTTCTCCCACTCCTGGGCCACCGGGTTCCACGCCTCCACCCGGTACCACACCATCTGCGCATCTTCCGGGTCTTCCTCGGCGTCGCACACGACGACCTCCACCGCACTGCCCTCACTGGAGGAGCCTCGCAGCACAACGCCGACATCCGCCTTGCTCAGCGATGGAGCGTCCACGGAGACAAGCACGCTCTTGCGCATGTCGCTCGCAGGCACGCTGTCATCCCACGAGGGCCGGGTGCCCCAGAGGTAGGGGCCCTGGGGTTTCTGGTCACGCTGGCCTGCCTTCTTCTGACAGCGGCGAGCGTAGCGCTCGGCCTGCGTCAGCGGGGCCACCGTGCCGGGAGCCGGGGAGGCCGGGGCTTCGGCCATCGCGGTGGACGTCAGCAGCAGGCTCAGCAGGGGGAGCAGCTTCTTGTTCGACGCGTTCATCGATGCACCTCGGCGATTCAGGACGACCGGGATGGGCGCCCTTCGCCGAAGATGACCCCCTGGCGAAACGAGTTATGCAGAATAATTTACGCTGACTTTAACGACCCCATTCTCCTGCGCTTCCAGCCAGACTGAAAATGGGGTGCCCTGTGGGTCCCCGGCGCTCACTGAAGCGGAAGGGAAGCGCAAACGCGCACGCCGATCCGGGCGTCACGCTGCGCGGGCTCTCCGGGCGTGCGGTTGGCAGCGCGCGCGCCGACGTCATCGTAGTACCAGCTCCCCCCCCGGCTGACGATGCGCCCGTGGTCCGGCGTCACGGGGCGCGCAATCTCGAGCGCGTTGCCAGCCATGTCCACCAGGCCGAAAGGGCTCGTCGAGGCCGGGAAGGAGCCGACCATGTCCGGACCATAGCTCGCGGGCTTCCGGCCATAGGTGGTGTCGATGTTCGCTTCGTTGAACAACAGCCGGTCGCCGTGCGGATAGGCGCGCCCATCAGCGCCTCGGGCCGCGCGTTCCCACTCGTGCTCGGTACACAGCCGCGCTCCAGGCAGACGCCCCGTGATGTCGAGCCAGTAGAAGTAGCCCGCGAGATCCTCGGCGGAGACGCCAGACAGGGGGAACCTGCGCCAGTCAGAGGTGGTGTGCCAGGTCCGGCCGAGATGGTGGAAGCTCTCCCCCTCACGTGCCGTGAGGACGTCGCCGAGCGAGCGATGGAAGGAGAAGATCCAGCCGGTGCCGGGCTGATGCCGCAGCGTGACCGCCCGGCCCGCAGTGAAGTCTGGCTTCTCGAGGATGCGCCTCGCCGGTGCATCCACGGGCAGGGAGTCCAGGTAGGCCAGCCAGTCCCCGAAGGTCACCTCCGTCTGCCCGATCAGATACCCCTCCTGGATACAGGCCTGATGGAGCGGCGAGCTGATCATGAAGCGCCGCACCTCCTCCGGATCATTGCTGCCCAGGAGGAAGCAGCCGGGAGGGATATAGACATAGCCCGCGGGCACGGCCGCCGGGAGCACGAGGTGGACCTTTTCACGGCCGCCACGCGTGAGGAGCAGGGGCAGCGTGATGGGTGCGTGATCGGGCCGGGTGATGCGAAGGAGATAGGAGCCCGCGGGGAGCTGATCGCGAGCGAGCGGTGTCACATCAGGCCCCGGGACGGGCTCGAGCCGCCACGGCCCCCGCGGGTCGGGGATGTAGCGCTGGAGCTCGACACGCGCGCCAGGGGGCTCGGTGACCAGTTCGAGCCTGGCCGGCGCAAAGAGCCGCTCTCGCCACTCCTCTCCCTCCTCCGCGCTGTCGATCATCCGCTCCAGCCGTCTCCGCAGCTCTTGATGCTCGTCCTTCCGGTGGAAGTCCTCGGCCAGGAGCATCTGCCTGTAGGTGATCTCGGTGAGGAGCCTGCGTGCCCCCTGGTGGCCATGCGCGCGCTCGAGCGCCCGCTCGAGGGACTGGCTGGCACGGGCCACGGCCTCCTCCGCCTGCTCGTAGAGGCCGAGCGCTTCTGCCCAGCGCTGCTCGGCGGCGTTCCAGAGTTCATGAGGATCTGATGCTGCCCCAGGGCTGGAGGACGGTGGCCCCCGGCCATCGAACAGCTCGAGCGCCTCCTGGCGGCGCTGCCGGGCCTGCTCTCCCACCGCACGGCTCGCGGAGAACTCCTCCCTTGCCGCGGACAGCTGCCCCGCGACGAAGCGCTCGTCCTCCAGGTATGCCTGCAGGCGAAGGCCGCCATAGAGGGCGGCGAGGGCAAGCGCCACGGAGAGCACGGCGAGGGAGCGTCCCCAACGCTGGAGCCTCAGGGCCCGGCGTGAGGCGGAGAGAAAGGCCCGCTCACGAGGCCCCAGGGTGGTGGAGTCCAGCGGGCGTGCTTCGTCCAGTTGCTGCTGCCCCCACAGCACCTCCTTCGAGTGCGCCAGGCGCTCCCACTCGGCGCTTGCCGCCTCGACGCGCTGCCGCACCGCCCGGTGGCCAATGTCATCATCGAGCCAGTTGCGTAGCGTGCCCCAGCTCACCATGAGCGAGTCGTGGGCGAGCTCATACCGGGCCTGGGCGCCCGCTGTTTGCGTGTGGAGGATCCGGCCCTCCAGGAGCGCGTGAAGGGCGGTGCGGGAGGCTGGGTCCGAGGCCGTCGTCAGCTCCTCTTCGCTCCGATGGTGGCGCATGCCCTCCGCCGTCACCAGCCGAAGGAGGATTCTCCGCGCTGCCTGCTGCTCGGCGGGGCTCAGCCGCTGGAGCACCCCGTCCGCGTGCCGCGACAGCGCTCCAGCCACGCCGCCCATCTCGCCCAGCGCCGCCAAGGTGATGCGGCCATGCGCCGGGTTGCGCCGCTCCCATAGCTCGGCGAGCGCGAACTGGAGCAGGGGCAAGCTGCCCGCACCATGCGCCGTGGAGGCGACGAGCGTCTGGATGAGCGCCTCGGATTCGAAGCTCACGCCGCGGCTGCGTGCCGGGCCGGTGATGGCCTCGTGGATCCCTTCAGGTGACATGGGGCGGAGGATGTAGAGCGCCCGCTCTGCCTCTTCCCCCAGACCTTGCAGCGCGGACACGCGCGTCAGGAAGTCGCCACGCACCGCCAGCAGCACGCGCACGCCCTCCGAGGGCAGCGCGAGCTCGCCGAGCAGCGCGGCGAAGCGGGTGGCCTGAGAGGGCTCGGCCAGGGTGATGAGCTCCTCGAGCTGATCGACGAAGAGGAGCAGACCGCGCCGGCCCTGGTAGCTCTCGCGCAGCGTCCGCCCAAGCCAGGCTGGCGTGTCCATCAGGGCGGTGACGAGCTCCGGCTCCTTCCGGCCGAGCAGGGGCGCGAGGGCGGCGGCAAGGGCCTCGATGGGCCGGTGGCCCGGCCAGAGCGTGACCGTGGTCACCTCCCGGCTCTCGTCCAGGGCCTCAGCGGCGGCCCGGGGTAGCACGCCGGCACGGCACAGCGAGGACTTGCCGACGCCGGAGTCGCCGGCGACGAGCACCAGCGGCTGGCGGCGCAGGCGTTCGAGCACGGCGCGGATATCCGCATCCCGTCCGAAGAAGAGCGTCCGGTGCTCTGCCTCGAAGGGCGCGAGGCCCCGGTAGGGGTTGCCGGCCGCCAGTGGCACAGAGGTGAGGTGCTTCTCGAGCCGCTCCAGGGCCTCACAGAGGAGGTCTGCCGAGGCGAAGCGATCGGCTGGCTCGGGTGAGAGGCAGCGCATGATGAGCGCAGCGAAGTCCGGGTCGAGGCCCGCCTCAGGCCCAATAGGAGGAGGCCACATCTCCAGGCCGTGGGTACCTGGGGCCCCCTGCGCGTGAGCAGTGCCCTCCCAGATGTGTGAGAGCAAGCGAGGTGGCAGGCTGCCCATGCACAGCTCGTAGAGGGTCAGGCCGAGCGAATAAATGTCGCTCTGCGGAGTCCCCGGCTGGCCCCGCAGACTCTCGGGCGCCATGTAGCGCGGAGTCCCTATCAGCGGGGGCTCATCTGGGGAGAGGAGAGACCCCATTGCGTCGAGACGCTCGGCCAGCCCAAAGTCCAGCAGCTTCACCTCGCCACCCTCGGCGACAAGGGCGTTGGACGGCTTGATGTCCCGGTGGAGGACACCCCGGCGATGGGCGGCTGCGAGCCCTCGGGCAAGCCCCAGGCCCAGGGTGAGGACGCGCCGCCAGGGCAGCGGCAGGGGCAGCTCCGCGAGGCTGCGGCCCACGATGTACTCAGAGACGATATAGGGGTGTCCATCCACCTCGCCGACGCGGAACACGTTGACGACGTTGGGGTGCTGCAGGCGAGCGATGGCGCGCGCCTCCGTCTCGAAGTACGCGCGGGCGAGCGGACCTGGCTGCTTCGAGGCGATGAACTTCACCGCTACGGGACGGCCCAGAGAGATGTCCTGCGCGAGGTAGACCACGCCCATTCCGCCGCGACCGAGGAGGCGCTCGAGGCGGAACTCGTCGAACTCGGTGGGCGGTGTCCAGGTATTGCCAGGCGCTGCATCGGCGGGGGGAGCCTTCGGGTCTTGGCCGCCCACCGTCTGGGTGACATCGCCTGGGGCGACCCCCTTGCCATGGTGGGGGGGATCTCCAGCCTTGAGGCCGCCGCGAACGACCGCGGCCATGAGGTTACGGCAGGCCTCGCACCCGGCGGCATGCTGATGGGCGCGGGCCAGCTCATTGGCAGGGAGCCGGCCATCGAGCAGATCGACCAGGAGCTCGTCGGAGAGACAGCCGAACGCGTCCGCGTGAGCCTCGCCTGGTTTTGACGGATCCATAGAATTGAAGGCGCCGAGTCTCTCAACAGTCCCTCATTCAATTCAACCCATGGCCGCGTTCAGAACTTGCGGTCCCGCATCATGAACGCAATGAGCGTCAGGCCCCACAGGATGCCAATCGAGCCGAGCACGATGCCCGCGATGGCCTGGCCCTTACGCCCAATGGGCGGGTGCGACTTCAGATCCACTCGCCGCAGTCCGATGATGGAGCACACCAGCGCGACCGGCGCGAGGATGGGCAACAGGAACCCGAGGAGGCTCAGCAGGAAACCCGCCCGAGCGACGGGGTTGTTGGAGTACAGCTCCCATGCCTTCCGGAGGAGCTCGGGCGGCACCTGCTCCCGGAAGAAGAGCTTGTTGCGAGTGTCGCTGTAGATGATCAGGGTGATGAAGATGGGGAACACGCCGGACACAAACGCCTGTGCACCCTGAGTCACAATGCCCACGAGCATCGAGATGATGGGCACGAAGCACAGCGCCAGCCGGGCAAAGGGCAACCCTGCCCAGAAGCACGCCCCGACGACTGCCGCGGCCAAAGCAATGATCGCGAAGAGCAAGCTCTCCGCACCCGAGGCCAGCAGCTGAAGCCCGAAGATCAGGTTGATGATCGCACTGAAGCCAACGAGCCAGGCCCACGCGTCCCGCTTACCCCAGTACTTGAGCCGGAACGCCTCCAGATAATCCACCTCTGGGCGCGTCGCGCAGGCGGCGCAGTAGTCCTGGTCCCCCACGGTGCGATGGTCCCGCGCGCAGAAGAACGTGCCACATCGGGCGCACGTGCCGAGCGCGGGCTCCTCCGGGTGGACGAAGCAGCGGGCCTCTTGAGTGACGGGGACACCAGACGCTGGCTGCATGGTCATCGGCGAGCCCTTGGGCAGGAGAGATGCGCCTTGTCACGCCGCGGGGCCAGGCACGTTCACGGGCGTGCCCGGCTCCTGGGCGGGGAGCTCGGTCCTGAGCAGCAGGTCGAGCGCCGAGCTCTGGAAGCCGAAGTTCCCGGTCACCTTGCGGTGGTGGAGACTGTGGTGCTCGGAGGCGCGCAGCGGCGCGCTCCACCAGCGGCCAGGCAGGAGCGAGTAGTTGAGGTGGCCCAGGGTGTTCATCGCCAAGCTCACCAGCGGGTAGGTGATGACCGCCCAGAAGCTCAAGTCGTAGAAGAGCTGGAGCAGCACCATCACGCTGCCCAGCATCGCGGCCTCCACCGGGTGGAAGCTGTACGTCGAGAAGGGCGTCGGTACCCGCGAGCGGTGGTGGATGAAGTGCACCTTGCGGAAGAGCCAGCGCGTGTGCAGCAGGCGGTGGCACGCGTAGAAGTGCACCTCGTTCCAGATCGTGAAGACCAGCAGATCGATGGCGAGCCCCGAGGCCGTCAGCTCCCACTCGATGTGCGTGAGCCCCCGCCTGTCGAGCCACAGGGTGAGCGCACCGTAGCCCCCGAAGATGGCGATCGACACGAGCGACCAGCCCACCTCCTCGCGCAGCTGTCCCGGGCGCAGGGGGTGCTCGTCAATGACATGCCCGGCCCCCAGCCGGGGGAAGACGCGGCGGGACAGCCACAGGCCCAGGCCTCCGAAGCCGAAGTAGATCAGCGCGAAGCCCGCAGCGGTGATGGCGCCCAGCACCGGGAGCGACGAGCGCTGGACGAAGTCGTGGAGCAGGGATTCGAGGCTCATGAACCGCGGCTACTTCTTCTTCATCCCCTCGAGCATCTTGCGGAAGGGCTTCTCCGCGGCCGTGACGGTCTTCTCCGGCCCCGTGAGCTTGAAGAAGAGGGCGCCGGCAGGGCTCTCGACGATGGCGCCGATCAGCCGGAAGCCGGGCTTGGGAGTGGTGGGCCCCATCATCGGGCCGCCGCCCATGTACGTGCCCTTCACGTCCACCAGCGTCACCGGAAACCCGGCGATCTGCTCCTGCTTCGGCTTGACCTCCTTCTCCAGCGAGGAGCCGTCGGCCTTCTTGAACTGGTTCACCCAACGCTTCACGTTGGCGTCCACGCCGCCGCCCTTGCCCTCGCCAAAGTAGAAGACGGCCAGCTCCGCGGGCTCCGAGTCGCCCTTCACCGCGGGGATGCTGTAGGTGGCCGAGCGCATGGGACGCTCTGGCTGCACGGGCCACTCCGCGGGGGCCGTCCACGTCACGCCACCGGCCTCCTCGGCGTGGGCTACACCCGCCACCGCGAGGCTCAACACCATGACACTGAGTATGAGCATTCGGTTCATACGGCCAGAGTAACCGAAGCCCTCGCGGCATGCTCGGCTGCCGTAATGGGGCCAGCATCCGGACGAGCCCTCACCCGGCGGCTGGAATGGGCTCGCGCCTCAGGGGCCGCCACCGGTAGGGGCACTCGCGCAGGTGCAGCACCGAGTCCAGCCGCGAGCGGCCCGCGAATACCCCATCCTGCATGGCCTCACAGTAGAGTTCGACCGGCCGGACGAAGCGGGCATTCCACGGCCCCCGGTCGATGGTGAGCACGTACATGTACCCATCCGCCACGCCGAAGGCGTCGTAGCACTCGATGAGCGGCTCGTGCAGCGCGTCCAGGCTGGCCCACACCGAGCCCTCCGGAGGTCCTGGTAACGGCCGTGTGTCCAAGACCCCCACCAGCCGGCCCCCAGGGTGGGCGGGCAGCGGGTCCACCCCGAAGGTGAGCCGGTCCCCCTCGCGAGCCATCACCATGTCCGCCTCGCCAAACTCGTGGAACTTGAACTCGACGAGCGAGTTGCCGATGCGGCGCATGAGCGCGTCGTTGGTCTCGCTGCGGATGAAGTAGCCGCCGCGCCGCCAGCGCCCTCGTGCATTGCGGTAACGCACCGCCGCCCGGTAGCTCACCTGGTAGAAGTTGAAGCCCGCCAAGCCGGTGAGCCCCTGCGGGCGCATCTCGCGCAGCGAGGACATCAGCACCTGCACCCAGGCGGTCCCCTGGTGCAGCTCCGGCTCCAGGGGCGCGGGCAGCACCTGCTCGAGTGCGTCCGGCTCCACCGCGTAGTTGAGGGAGAGCGCCTCCACCCACACGGTCTGCACCTGGGTGAGCCAGGGCACAGAGGGGCACTCCTCCATGTCCTCGCTGGAGGGGCTCACGTCCTGGGCCCGCTCGAGCGCGGCGTACGTCTCTCGCAGCGCCGCGTGCCCGCGCGGGGTGGGCAGGTAGTGATCGTCCTCCTTCATGATCATCCCCCGCTTCATGAGCGTGTGCAGCGCCACCTCGCCCTGAGGGCGCGGCACCTCCGAGGCCTCCATGCGCCGCAGGAGCCTCTCTCGCGAGAGCCCGAGCGGCTCCAGCGCCAGGGTCACCATGGCGGCCAGCTCAGGTGGCGATAGGGAGATCATACGAGCCGAGCCTGGGCGTTGCCCGCCGCGAGGCGCCTGCGCCGGGCGCGATGCAGCAGGAGCCCACCGGTGAGCTGCGTCACGAACCACATCGCCCCGAGCAGCGCGAAGCCCAGGTGGGGCACCTGCGTCATGGCCAGGGCCACCAGCGCATAGAGCACAGCGGCCGTGTACCAGGCCCGGCCCATGAGCGCTCCCATGACGGAGAAGGCCATGGCGATGAGGACGCACCCCACGGGGGGCATGAAGAGCACGTCCAGTCCTACCAGCCAGTTCACGAGCGCCACCAGCGCCAGGCCCGCCATGCACGTCGTCCAGATGGACCACACCTGCCGCTCGATGAACGAGCGTACTCCGGCGGCCTCCCGTCGCTGCAGCCAGAAGATGGAGAGCAGGTTGATGGGGAGGATGGCCAGCCACAGCAGCACATAGGGTCCGGGCGAGCGGTGGCCCTGCTGATACAGCACGTGCGTGCCCAGGAAGCCCCCACCGTTGGTGAAGGCATGGAGGATCCAGATGACGCCCCAGTTCTGAAGAGCCGAGTCGTCCCGGGCCTGCGTGACGACGCGGCGGATGAGCTGCAGGGCCTCGGCTGCTTCCTCTCGGTTCATGTGGGGCTGGAAGCCTACCCGATAGGCAAAGCCGGTATGGCGCTCGGAGTGTGACTCAGCGCGTCACTCTGAGGTGCTTTCGACCCCCTCCGTAACGTGCTAGCAACCCTGCCCTCAGTTGCCAATCCCACCTTGGAGGGGGTTACCCACCATGAAGAAGCTGTTGCTCGTCGGGGTCTTGACCCTGAGTGCCGCTTCCTGCGCGCCGGAGATCGCGCAGGACCCTGCACCGGACTACGTCATCGCGGACTTCAATCCCGCTGCTTCTCCCGCTGTAGTCCCCACGCCGAACGATCTGGCCATTGATCCGGCGACGGGGCTGGTCAACGCGCCCATCGATCCCAACGCTCCGGCGGCCCAGCAGGAGTTCACGAAGGACTACCTCAACACGCTCAACGGCTTCCCCACGAGTGTGACGGCGTCCACGAAGGTCCCCGACCTGGACAAGAACTCGGTCTCCGCAAGCTCGGTGCGGTTCATCGACCTACTGCAGGGCACGCCCATCGCCACGCCTCCGGTGACCCCGACGATCGCGTATGACGAGGACACGGATCAGATCGTCATCGCGCCGCCGCCCACGGGCTGGCCCAAGGGCGGCCGGTACGCGGTGGCGCTCGTCGGCGGTGACAACGGCCTGAAGGGCACGGGTGGCAGGAAGGTGGTGGGCTCGTCGGTGTGGGCGCTGGCCAGCCTGGAGCAGCCGCTGGTGACCTGCGAGGACCTGACGGCGCCGGACTGCAAGGCGAGCACGGACCTCATCCCCTCGACGAAGGAGGATCCGGTCGAGCGTATGGCGGACCAGACGGCCTCCGCGCTGCGGCTGGAGCAGCTGCGCCGCGCCTACAAGCCGCTGCTGGACGCCGTGGCGGCACAGGGCGTGAATCGCCAGGACATCGTGCTGCTGTGGACCTTCCGCATCATGAACATGCCGGAGGCCACTTTCGACCCGGCGGGCTCGGTCATCCCCTTCCCCAATGACTTGCTGCTGGTGAGGAACACGGACGGCACCACGCGCGTGAACCTGCCGATTCCCGCCAATGCCTCGGAGACGCAGCGGCAGCTATTCCAGGGGCTGAACACGCTGGATGGGTTCTCCACCACGTCGGCCATCGTGTCGGAGAACAGCGACGGGCGGGGCGCCATCGACACGGGCAGCAAGCTGGACCCAGGCAGCCTGACGGAGGGCACGAAGTTCATCAAGTTGACGCCGGGCGGTACGGCGCCGAACGTGACGGTGTGCCTGAACTGCGCCTCGAGCAACCCGGCGGCGAACAGCCCGCAGCAGCTGCAGTTCGTGCCGCAGCTCCCGCTGGATGAGAAGTCCCAGTACGCGGTGGTGATGACGACGGACCTGAAGGACGAGC
>Ga0247825_10002723_pt1 | contig 11685 bp, 12 predicted proteins | sample 13C_Vanillin_Day_FD_194413 | JGI IMG/M metagenome (GOLD analysis project Ga0247825, IMG submission 194413) | Soil microbial communities from agricultural site in Penn Yan, New York, United States - 13C_Vanillin_Day48 | ecosystem: Environmental > Terrestrial > Soil > Agricultural land | place... | reverse complement strand
GGCGTTCAGGTTCACCGACTCCGTGGCGGCCGTGATGTCGAAGGCGCGTGGCATCAACTCGCTCCTGGCTGCGGGAGCTGCGTGAAGTGCAGCTCGTAGGTGACGTAGGCGGGCTTCTCCAGCTCGATGATCCGCTCCAGCATGGGACGATGTGGCGCCAGCTCCGCCGGGGCGCGCACGCGGATGTGGAAGGGCCGGGGCAGGCCGTCTGGACCTGGTACCCGTTCGTCCAGCTCGAAGTCCTGGCGGCCCGTGGCGGTGGACAGGAACAGCAACAATCCGCGTGCCGTTCCACGCCACCGAGACAGCTCCACTCCCGCGGCCACCAGCTCGCGCAGGCGCCCCAGCCCTGTCGTCACCGGCAGTGCCAGGTCCACCCAGCGCGCGAGGAAGGGCACGAAGCGATCCGGCGCCCGGCGTGGATCGAACAGCGCATCCAGCTGCTCCAGCATGGCCTCCGTGGGCGCGTGGAGCACGTCCATCACCCCGAGCAACGCCATCAACGGGCTTCCCTCATGAGAGGTCCGCTGGAAGACGCCCGGCAGCAGCTGGAGGATCTCAGTGCTCCTCATCGTCCGTCACCACCTCCAGCTCGTGGGAGCCGGAGCACAAGAGCCAGGTGGGCGGTAGCGTCACCTTCTCGGTGAACTCCCGCGTGGAGCAGGGCTCGTACCGCGGACTGTCCGCGGGCTTGCGGAAGACACCACCCGGTCCTCCTGTGAGGAGCGGCGCACCTTCGGGCGCCGTGGCCAGGGCGTACACCGGCTGGAACAGGCGCTCCGCCTCGCGGAGTGGCAGGCCACTGCCAACGTCGGGCCGCTGCCACTGAGGGGTGGGGAGGCTCGCGTCCTGCCACAGCACTCCCGCGCGGTGCGAGCCGGCGTACACGGTGGCGCCGGAGAAGGCCAGCGCCAGGCAGCTCCCTCCATCCCAGCCCTTGTCATAGGCGCGCCACCCCTCTGGTGGATCCGCGCTGCCCAGGAGCTCGCGGCTCAGGCAGCCCTTCCCCGGATCCGAGCCGCTCGCTGCCGCCAGCCCCGCCCAGAGGAAGGCGCGCGGCCCGTCCCGCTGAACCTCGAGCACACGCACGTCCTGGCCGCGAAGCCCGATGGAGCGGAAGCTGCCGCCACGCCCTCCGGTGCTGGAGAGGAAGACGCCCGCTTGCCCCATCCCGCTCACCGCGACGCTCACCCCGCCCCGCACGTCGGCCGCGGCCGCCACGGCGAAGAAGCCCAGGTCCTGGTTGTTTGGATCCACCAGCACCTGCAGGGGCGTGGCGCCAGGACGCACGGCCAGCTCGAAGAGGCCCACGCGCGTGGCGATGAGCAGCACGGGCGTGCCATCTCGCAGCGTCCACGCCAGGTCCTCCACGGTGTCCAGCGTGTGAGTGGCGCGCTCCCATGTCTCGCCGCAGTCCGAGGAGATGTGGATGCGCGAGCGCTGCTGCGCGTCCCCCGTCAGCCGCGCCGCGACGGCCACCAGCCCCGCGCGCTCGGGGTGAGCCTCCACCACCTCCACCTGCTCACTCGGGAAGCGCCCCGCCGGCTCCCACCCGTCTCCCGCGTTCACCGAGCGGAACAGCGCCTCCGCCCCGCCCGCGTAGAAGGTGTTTGGCTGGAAGTTGTCTGGGGCGAGCGTGCGCACCTCCTGCGGCACCTCGTCCACGCGCAGCCGCACGCGGTCCACGTAGCTGACGCCCGGCTCGGACAGCAGGATGTCGTAGACGTGCGAGGCCCGGAGTGCCTGGCCGAAGACCCACCCTCCTGGACGCAGCGAGGAGGGCAGCGGCGTGAGGGTCCGGTAGAGGCGCTCCAGGAGGCGCTGCCGCAAGGCCACCGCGTCCTCCGCTCGATGGGCCACCACGCGCGCCAGCACGCTCAGCACCTTGTAGCGCGCCCAGCTCACCCAGCACTCGGTTCCGAGCGGCCGGCGATCCTCCAGCTCCTTCCGGATGCGGACGCGCGCCTCCTCTGTCTCGTGCTGGCGCAGCGCCGCCACTGTCACGCCTTCGCCGTAGCGGCCCTGCATCTCGGGAGGCACATGGGGCACCAGCAGCACCTCCACCGTGCCCGCGGGTGCGTGGGCCCAGATCTGCGCCAGGGTGACGGCCTTGGCGCGCGCCACCGCTCCCGAAGCGCGCAGCGCCAGTAGCTCGAAGTCTTCCGCCGTGATGGCCCGCCGCAGTGAGTGCAGCTCCTGGGGCCCACGCACCAGCGCGTTCTCCAGCGTCTCCGCGGGCCTTCCTCCCACCGCGGGCTGGGGATTGGTCACCTTCACGCCAGGGATGGGATCCTTGAGCACCTCCAGCGTGTTCGCCGCCACGTTGCCCGCGGCGCCTCCACCGCGCCGGTACCAGAGCCGGATGGCGCGCCCGGCCGCGGGAATGGCTGCCAGGGCCCGAGCCTCGCCGAGCGTTCCGTCCTCCCAGGACATGCGTGCCGCGGGTGCGAACGTGATGGTGCCCGTCATCCGGTCCACCACGTATGCGGGCTCGTCCGGTGCGAGGTAGGCGAAGTCATCCACCTCCCGCCAGATGCGATAGGTGCGGCCCTCGTGCTGTCGGGCCGGGGCGCGGCCATCCAGCTCGCCGGGCAACGCCTCCACGCCCACCACCAGATCCAGCGAGTCTCCGGTGGGAGCGACGATGGGCGGCCGACGAGCCCGCACCGTGAGCCCCGGCTGACCGGTGCCTTGGCCAGCCAGCTCCGCGTCCACCTGATCACAGTGGTAGGCCCGCACCTCCGCCTCGGTCTTTCCCACCGGGATGCGAGCCGCTTCCGCCGTGAGGAAGATCACCGGCTCGGTGCCTGCACTCGCACGTGCCAGGGTGACGCGCGTGCCACGAGGAATATCCACCAGATTCTCGGCCGGGCGGCTCACGCTGAAGCGCAGCGCCACCGATGCGGCCGCGGGAGGTTGGAGGCGCACGCCCAGGAGCCGGAGGAACTCGACATAGACCTTCTCCGGCAACCGGTTGAGCCGGTAGAGCATCGTCTCGGTCAGGTGTGCAAAGGCCTCCAGCAGCACCATGCCCGGATCATGCGGGCTCTGATCAGTCCACTCCGGACACGCCTGGGCGATGTGGGCGCGTGCTTGATCGAGCAACTGCTGGAACGTCCGATCATCCAGCTGAGGAGACGGGAGCGACATCAGCCAGCACCTCCCGCAAGCATGAAGGGATAGATGAGCCGCTCGCCGCGCTGCGTGGAGCGCACCCGGTACTCCACGGTGATGTCCAGCCGCTCGGCGCTCTCGGGGCTGCGGGTGGCGTCCACCTGGAGCAACTGGATGCGAGGCTCCCAGCGCTCCAGCGCCCGGCGCACGTAGTAGATGGCCAGCCCCGCGGTGGTGTCGTCGCAGGGCGAGAAGGCCAGCCGGTGCAGATCGCAACCGTACTCGGGCCTCATCACCCGCTCGCCAGGGAGCGTGGTCAGCAGCAGGAGCACGGCCTGACGGATGGCGGCGTGCTCCTCCACCATCTCGACGGCTCCCGTGGGGGCGATGCGCAGCCCCGCCCGCTCCTCGCCAATGTCGAGGTCCGGGTGCAAGAAGCGCCAGGCGCGGTAGCGAGGCCCCCCGTTCATCCCGCCTCCGTGACCAGATACTGCCCGGGGGCGTTCACCTTGTACTCGACCACCCCAGGTGGGGTGCCGTCCGTGAGCCCGCTCAGCGTGTCCAGGCAGACGGGCCGCCCATCGATGCGGATCAGCGAGGAGTAGCCCACCTTCACCGCCAGCGTGTTCGTGCAGGGCTTGATCGTGGGGCCGATGTTCGGGCACCCGGCGATGGGACGGCCCTCGGGATCGGCCCGCACGAGCACGGGCCGCCCTTCCACGGTGACCCAGGACTGTGAGGCCACGAGCCCCACCTTTCCCAGCTCGTGGGCGCATACCACCAGCGCATCGAGGGTCAGGAAGCGCATTCACCCTCTCCTGAAGTCGATGGAGTCGCCGCGAATGACCACGGGCTGGCCGGGGGCCTCGATATCCAGCGGCACCTTCGAGTGGAGGCGCATGCCCGAGGGCTTCAGCTCCAGGTAGCTGCCCGTCCCGTCCTCGAGGCGGAGCGTCCGGCCCGCGTCGTCCAGCACGAGCTTGTGCCCCTCGGCCGTCCGCACCGAGTAGCGGCGCACCGCTCCTCCCTCGACGCCCGGATCCGCGGGAGCGTGCTCACCAAAGAGACCTCCCATCACCACGCCTCGCGCGGGATCTCCGTCCACCAGGATGAGCAGCACCTGATCGCCCACGTCCGGCAGCATCACCAGGCCCCGGCCCGCGCCCGCGCCCGCGCTGAGCACCTGCATCCACTCCGTCTCCACGCCGCCATATGCGGACAATGTGGCGCGAACCCGGCCCAGCCCCTCCGGATCATCCACACGGCTCACCACGCCCAGTGTCGCGCCCGAGGTGCGCGTCCGGCTCCTGCGCGGTGGAGGCTCCGAGGACAGCTCGGAGACGAACCCTCGCTGTGTGTCCAGCACATGGTTGACGGCGGTGAGCACGTACCGGCCAGACACAGCGGCGGTGATGCCTCGGACCTCGACGCGCATCCCTGGGCGCAGCCGAGCGTCTCCCTCCGCCAGGGCCGTGAGCACCACCTCTCGCGCGCTCCGGTGATCCAGCTCCGCCTGCGCCGCGGCCTCGGCGTGGGAGTCCCCCTCCGCCAGCTCGTTGACGAGGGCGCGCTCTCCTGGGCTTCCAAGCCGCGCGGGAGGCACCTCGACTCCTACCCTTCGTCCTTGCCTGGGCTGGGAGACTCGAGCGGAGTGATGCCGCGCCATGAGCGGATCCCACCCGTCCGCGGAGACTTCGCGGCAGGCCGGCTCACCATTCACCTCCACGGTGGCCTCCAGGAGCGTCTCGCCGAGCAGCAGTGGCGACGGCTCCCCTTCGCCGTCCAGCGTCACCAGCCGCACCACACCATCATGGAGCACCACGTACACACCGCAGCGATCCGCCAGCTCCAGCAGGAAGTCGAAGTCCGACTGCCCATGCTGGATGAGCTGCCGCCACAGCGGCCCCGGCGTGGCAGCCTCCACGGAGACGCCGAGATCCGCCAGCAGCTCCCGCGCGATATCCTGCAGCGTCACCTGCACGTGCTCCCGCACCGGCTGACGCTTGCGCAGACGATGGAGCAGATCGTAGCCGCGCACCCGCACCTCGCGCGGGCCACCGGCGGCGTGGGCGTATTCGATCACGGTCACTTCACCCGTGAAGAGGGGCTCCACCTGTGCCGCGGTGGAGACCCGCAGCGTGGTGCCGGGAGCCACTCCCTGGGACGCGAGCGTCCCTCGAGGATCCACGAAGATGAGCTCGCAGAGCGCGGGTAGCGACAGGCGCTGCTGCACTCGTACCGAACTCAGGCTCCGCAGCTCCGTGGCCGGGAGCGCAGTGCCGCCGAGCTCGACCGTCAGCGCTGGCAGGCCACGGAAGCCGCTCATGTCCCCCTCCGGAGCGCACTGGCCGAGGGCAACCGGAGCACAGTCCCTGCCGGGACGCGCATCGGGTCGTCGATGCCGTTGAGCCCAGCCACGAGCCTCCAAAGCGTGGGATCTCCGTAGAACTGGTGGGCGATCTCATCGAGCCGCTGGCCTGCCACGGGCGGCTCCCCTGGAGAGCCACCGGCACCGACCACCTCGTGTGCCTCGAAGGACTCCGGCGGCAGTTGCTCCGTCACCTGCTCGGGGGTGAGACCGGGAGCCACCGGCGCAGCCTCCGTGGCCTCGGAGAGGGCCTCCTCCACGCGCACAAGACGCATGCGCACCCAGGAGCGCCGAGGTGCTCCAGAGGAAGTGAAGTGCTCCAGCCGCTCGGCGATGGAAGCGACCACCGCCGGCTCATTGAGCCGCTTGCCCCACACGAGCCGCACACGAGGGGGCCGGCCGAAGCCCCCCTCCGCGACGCTGTTCTCCGCGAGCCTCCACAGGGGCTGGGTGAGATCGCGTACATCCTCGGTCTGGACGGACGAGCCCAGCAGGGACACGTCGAAGAGCAGCTCCAGCAGGATCTCGGTGGTCCCCGCTCCCGTGAAGAGGAGCGGCTCGTCAGCAGGGGCCCCCCCAGCGAGCCCGCCTGCCAGCGCGCGCCTCGGGCGAAGGCCCGCGGTGCGGCGCATCACGAGCGTCTCGGGATTGAGGAGCGCGCCGATGCGTTCTCCGCTCGGCTCGAGGAGAAAGGCCACGCGCTCCATCACTCGCCTCGTTGCTCACGATCGAGCCGGGTCAGCCGCTCCCATTGACGCAGCAACGCCTCGGTCTCCGCCGACTCAGCGGGAAGCACATCGGGGAGATCGGGCCACGGGCCGGTCCAGCGGATCTCGGGGCGCGCGGGAGTCTCACCAGGCCACAGCGCCAGTTGCCGTTCCTCCTTCTCCAACAGGTCCGGCCAGGAGCGCTCGATCAACGTCGATAGATCCTCTTGAGGCTCCTGCTCGGGAGCACCCTGGCGCTCCACCGCCGGCTCTTCACTCCAGGGATAGGCTGCGAGGTTCCGCTCGCGAGGCGCCGCAGCCTCCGCGGAACGCACTCCCGAGTGCTGGGGGCGCGGCGTGAGGGGAGCCAGAATCCGGGCCACGACTGGGCCATCGGCCCTTGTCCTCTCTGGCTCGGATGGAAGGTGCTCATCCGCTCGCGAAGCCGGCGGGTGGACTGGCTGCCCGGGGTTCGGCACCTGCTCGGGCTCCTCGCTGCGATTCATAGGACGGTCCATGGGACGCTCCACCCGGAGTTCCTGGAACGTCGGCGCCGGGACCGTGCGTGGAACGACGGCCCTGGGCGTCTCGATCACAGAAGCGCCGGAAGTCTCGACTCGTTGCTCCCCGCGAGGCACTGCCGGGATCTCGCCCGCGAAGGACGGTCTCTTCGGCGGAGCGCGTGTTCCTGGAAGGGCTGGAGCTCCTTCGGTGCTCTCGCGCCTGGGAGGGTGTGGCACCACCGTATGAGCTACCTTCTCTGTTCGTACCTCTCGACTGGCCGATGCCGAGGGCCGCTGTGGCGGTGACTCCGCTGATGCCGCTGGCCGCGGAGCCGAGACCCGGGCCGCCATGCGAGCAGGATCGTTCCGCGCATTCCGCCGGACGAACTCCACCCAGTCCGCGGGAGGACCTGACTTCAGCCCCTGGACATCCTTGAGCCAGCCGGTGGGAGGACCGGAGGGAGGAGCCTCCTCCCGAGGAGGCACCCCGTTCTTCAGCGCAGGCCCGGGCCCCGAGGGCTCCGGGAGCACCGCCCCCACCCACGTCTTCAGCCAGCGGGCCATGGCGCGCGTCAGCCTGTCGCGCCAGCGTCTCTGAGCTCGCTCACCCACGGTTGATGGACTCGAAGGTGAGGACGAGCCGCGCGATGGCGATCTGGTTGCTGAGCGCGTCGAACGCGGCCACCTCCCAGTCGCAGGGCCAGCACTCCAGCAGGTTGTACCGGAGCACCTCGGTGATGCCATCCATGCCGAGCAGCAGGACGGACACGTTCTTGCGCTGCGGCTGGCCGTTCATCGAGCCCAGGAACCAGCTCCACAGCTCGGGCGAGGTGGTGAAGCCGTAGCTCAGCGTCACGTGCCCCAGGTTGAGCGGGCCCGCCAGCTTGCGCACCACCGTGCCTCCGCCGCCCTCGCGGTAGGGGATGACATCCACCTTGGCGCGCAGCCCACTGCACTGGGTGAAGTGCCCCTCCGTCACCCCGTCGATGAGCAGCTTGAAGTTGTAGGCGCGGAACGGATCCACCAGCGCGCCAGGCTGGGCGCCAGGCTCTTGCGCGGGCGGTGCATCCACCGGCGGGTTCGCCTCAGCCATTCTTCACCTCCTCCACCTCCGCACCGCCCGCGTGCTGGCCGATGCGGAAGATAATGAACTCGGCGGGCTTCACTGGCGCCAGGCCCACCAGCGCCACCACCTGCCCCGCGTCGATGCTCTCGGGCGGGTTGGTCTGCTCGTCGCACTGCACGAAGAAGGCTTCCTCCGGAGTACGGCCCAGCAGCGCCCCGTCCCGCCACAGCCGCAGCAGGAAGGCGCCCACGTCCCGGCGGATGTTCCCCCAGAGCGTCGGATCATTCGGCTCGAACACCGTCCACCCGGTGCCCAGGGCGATGGACTCCTCCACGAAGTTGAAGAGGCGGCGCACGTTGAGGTACCGCCACTCGCTGTCAGCGCCCGCCACCGTGCGCGCGCCCCACACGCGGATGCCCCGGTTGGGGAAATAGCGGATGCAGTTGATGCCGTTGGAGTTGAGCTCCGCCTGCTCCTCGGGGGTGATGTGGCGCACGAGGTTGCCCGCGCCAAGCACCACCTCGTTGGCCGGAGCCTTGTGCACCCCGCGGGACACGTCCGTGCGCGCGTAGATGCCCGCCACATGCCCGCTGGGCGGCGCGTTCACCCGCTCGCCCGTGATCGGGTCCACCGTGGTGATCCACGGGAAGTAGAAGGCACCGAACCCTTGATCCGACATGCGGGGCCGCAACCCCTTCTGCGGCTGTCCGGGCTCCCGAGGCGCGCCGGCTGCCGCCCCAGGCGCCTCCAGCAGCGCGATCCGGGTGAGCTGAGCGATGTCGTCCACGTCCTCGGGCGCATCGAGGATGGCGACGCGGTCCTTCATCTTCTCCGCGTGCGAGAGCAGCGCGTCATGGGCCGCCGGATCCGAGAAGCCAGGGGCCGCCACCATGGCCACCTCGCTCACCTCCTCGAGCACCGCCAGCCCTTCGCGGCGGCGCGTGCCACCCATCAGCCGCGCGCCGTCCCCGATGTTGACGACGAAGCAGCGCCGCCCACCATTCAGGAAGAAGCCGTAGACGGCCCGGGACAGTGCCGTGCCTGAGCTGTCACCCTTGGTGTACTCCTTGAGGAAGTGGGCCCAGCCATTGATGGCCACGGCCTCGTGCAGGTGCGCATCCACCACGGGCGCGCGGCCCACGAAGGCCGCCGTCGTCGTCCCTACCCCCTGAATGGAGCGTGTCCCCGTGGAGACCTCCTCCACGTAGACACCGGGCGTCAGATAGTTCGGCACGTCACCCCTCCTTCAACGGCATGCGGATCACCAGCTGCCCCTCTTCGGCGACGAGCGCCTCGGCGCCCACCTGGAGCACCTCGCCCTTGGCACGCACCTCCAGCCGGCCAATGGACTCGAGGGACGGCACGAGCGGGAACCGGAAGCCACCTCGCGCGTCCGTGCGCGTGCTCAGCTTGAGCGCCGGCACTTCCACCAGCGCGCCGGGGATGGGCACGTCCCCAGGCCCCACGACGCGCCCCACCAGCACCTCGTTCGGCACCGTGTGCGTGACGAGCGGGAAGCGCACGCGCCGGACGTTCGGCTCCGCGCGCTCGCGCCGCACCGGCAGGCGGAGGCGGAAGGCGGGCTGAGGCGACACGCCCAAGCCCGACCACAGCTCCAACGGGATAGGGGTGAGATCCACCTCGAAGTCAGGCGTCTCCAGCGCCGCGAACACGAGCTCACCCAGGAGCTGGTGCGCACGCTCGGGTGTCTCCGAGCTGACGGTGATCAGGTAGCAGACGGAGAACTGCAGGGGCACGCGCCGCACGGAGCGGGCCGGTGGCGCCGAGCCAAGCTCCAGCAGATAGAGACTGACACCGTGCTCCCGGAGACTCCCATCTGGAGCCGCGAAGGAGACGGGCATGTTGCCAGCCACCTCGCCCACCCAGGCCTTCAGGCGCTGGTCAACCTCGTCAATCATCAGGTCCCCCCAAGCTCCTCGTGGGCCTTCCTCTCTCAGGCGCGCGCGCGAGGTGACAGGGAACGTGGTGATGACACCCCTTGGATCGGAACCTGCCCCGCAGGGCGATCCCGTGACACCTGGACAACAGGCGCCATGCGCCCCAAGCCACACTTCCCCCTACAAAGCGCCCATACCCCGTTGAGCGAGCTGCGTGTGTTGACCGCTTCTCTTTCCGCAACGGTCCGCGAATGATGGGGACCTCACTCTTCCTGGACGGTTTTCCTGATGCGCAGACGCAAGACCGCTGCCCTCTCCCGCCTGAGTGCCACGCTGACCGCCGTGCTGGCACTCGGGGTAGGCGTGGAGGCCCGGGCGCAGGACTCCACCTACTCAGACCCTTCCGCGGTAGCACCCCAGCCCGAGGCTCCGGGTGACAAGCTCGGGCTCGGCGTGATGCTGGACGTGGGAGCGCCGGACGGTGTCGGCATCTCCGCGGTGGTGCGGCCGATACGCTGGCTGCGGATCAACGCGGGACTCACGACGAACACCCTCAGCCTGGGAGTGCGTGGAGGGATCAGCCTGGTGCCGCTGACCTCGTTCATCACTCCCTCCATCAACCTGGACCTGGGCCACTACTTCGACGCCAACTACAACGAGCTGGTGGATCGCTTCGGCGGCATTCCCCTGCAGACACGAGCGCCCATCAACGACGTGGGCTTCAACTACGGCGGTGCCAGCCTGGGGGTGGAGTTCGGCAAGCCGCAGCGCTTCTCCGTCTCGCTCCGTGTCGGCCTGGCCCGCGGCTCGCTGGTCATCGATGAAGCGCAGCAGCTCCTGCAGGACGTCACGGGAGACCCGGACATCACCGCCACGCCGCTCACCTTCCGCTTCACCACGCCCTCCGTGAAGCTGGGCTTCCTCCTCTACATCTTCTGATCGAGCCGACCCATGCGCACTTCCATCCGCATCCTGCTCATCACCCTTCCCCTGCTCACCACGGGCTGCAGCTCGCTCTTCTCCGTCGAGGCGGAGACCGAGGAGCTCTGCAAGACACAGCGCAACGTGAACTTCCCGGGCCTCCCCCTGCCCCCCGGGACCGTCAGGCAGACTTTCAACTATCCAATCGGGGACCTCGTCGCCACCCTGCCTACGGAGGGCACGGAGGCCAAGCTCAGCATGCGGCTCTTCGAGGTGACGGCCACCGGCGGCAACCCGGAGCTGAGCGGCGTGGAGTTCGTCAGCATGGCCATGCGCCTCCCAGATGAGACCAGGCCCAGGGAGCTCCTCAAGTACACGCGCCCCCCCAACCAGGCCTCCACCCAGAAGCTCAGCGCCGTGGCCAACGATCAGAGTTCGGTGGAGATCAGCAAGCTGCTCGGCCAGGAGACGATCGAGCTGACGGTCGAGGCCAGCGGCCAGCTGCCCCCGCGCGACTGGACCGCGGACGTGCGGGTGTGCGCGGGCCTGTTCATGAAGGCGGACGTGCTCGATCTGATCTTCTGAGCCCGCCGCCGTCCACTACGGCTCGGTGGGGAGCTGAAGCTGCTCACCGAGCACCTGGCTCTCGGCGTACCGAGCGATCGTCTGGCGCAGGTACTCCAGGTGGTCCTCCTCCTCGGCCTGGCGGAGCGTGAAGGCGTCCAGCGCGTCGTCGTCATCCGCCTCCTCGGCCAGCGCCGCCAGCAGATCCCACCCCGCGTTGTCCACCAACTCCGCCGCCATCAGCGCGTGGAAGAGGTGCTGCAGCTCCACATCCTCGCGCAGGATGACCTGCTCGTTGCCGCGCGACTCCGTGGCCACCAGCCGGGAGCGCTCCGACTCTCCGTTCACGTCGCCGCCCAGCGTCTGGATCTGCTCCTCCAGCCATGCCTGGTGCTCGGCCTCCTCGTCCCGGTAGGCCCGCATCGTGTCCAGCATCCCCAGGATCTGCGGCTCCTCGGACGCGGCCATCAGCGACAGGACCCGATCGTAAAGCCTCACGCTCGTCCGCTCGAACGTGAGCCGCTCGTGAAGCAGATCAATGAGC
>Ga0247825_10002722_pt1 | contig 11687 bp, 9 predicted proteins | sample 13C_Vanillin_Day_FD_194413 | JGI IMG/M metagenome (GOLD analysis project Ga0247825, IMG submission 194413) | Soil microbial communities from agricultural site in Penn Yan, New York, United States - 13C_Vanillin_Day48 | ecosystem: Environmental > Terrestrial > Soil > Agricultural land | place... | reverse complement strand
CGTGATGATCTTCGCCGCACTCTGGGCGGGGTGGGCGGGGTGGTCGCGGCTGAAGAACCGTGGCTTCCCGCGCCTGCCTCGCGCCGGGGCCTACGGCCTGATGGGCCTGGCCGGCCTCCTGCTCCTGGGCGCCCTCTTCCTGCCGCGGGCGATCCTCGGACCGCCGCCGCCGGCGGCGGTCCGGCCCACGACGTCCGCGATACTCTCGATCGTGAAGCCGACCGAAGGCGCCTCCGTCGAAGGCGATGAGCTCACCGTGGTGGTCCAACTCGTAGGGGGGCGCGTCGTCGATGACGACACGACGACGAACGCCCCCGGCGCGGGCCATGTCCACGTCATGATCGACGGTGGGAGCATGTCGATGAGCTACGGCCTGGAGCAGATGATCCCGATCGGTGACCTGGCCGAGGGGACGCACGAGATCGAGGCCGAATTCGTGGCCGCCGACCACGGGCCGTTCGACCCCCCCGTGACGGCCACCGCGACCTTCGTGAAGGCCTCGCCGTGAGGCGGTGCGCGCGGGTCGGCATCGTCGGGCTGCTGTCCGTGGTGGGCCTCGCGCTCGGCGCCGGTCCCGCGCTAGCGCATGCCGGCCTCGAATCGAGCGACCCGGCCGACGGCGCCGTCCTCGACACGCCCCCGGATCAGATCCTCCTCACCTTCTCGGAGCCGCCGGACCTCACACTCTCGACGCTCGGGATGCTGGACGCGACCGGGGCCGAGGTGCCGCTGCACGACCCCGAGGTCGTCCCGGGCGAGAGCGGCCGGCAGGTGGCGCTTACCCCGATGGCGACGCTCGGCGACGGTGTCTACACCGTGACCTTCCGCGTGGTGTCGAGGACCGACGGGCACCTCACCGCGGGGAGCATCGCGTTCGGGGTGGGCCAGGTGACGGGAGAGGTCGTGCCGACGGCGAGCGCCCCGACCGAGAATCCCTGGCCGTCGGCGCTGTCGGTGATCGGGAAGACCCTCCTCTACGTCGGCCTGATCCTGATCTTCGGCGCCGCGGTCGTCGGCATGGGGGCGTTCGCCGGCGAGGTGCCGGGGCGGCGCGTGCTGCTGCCGCTCGCGGGCGTGACCGCGCTCGCCGGCGCGGGCCTGATGCTGGTGGCTGAGGCGCGCTCGGTCGGCGCGGGGATCGGAACGATCGCGCGGTCCGATGCGGGCGAGCCCTTCCTGCGTCTGATCATCGTGTGCGTGGTCGTGGCCGTCGTCGCCACGATCGCGGGCTTCCGCGGCGGCGGACTCTGGCTGGCGGGCGCCGGGGAGGCGGCCGCCTTCGCGATGCTGGTGCGGGCGACCGGCGGCCATGCAGGCGGCCGCCCGCTCCAGGTGGTCCTGCAGTGGATCCACTTCATGGTGGTCGCCGTCTGGGTGGGCGGCTTCACGCTGCTCCTGCTGCTCCTTCGCGCGCGGCGTCGGGCGAGCCCGCCCGTGGCCGAGGCGCACGCGTATTCCTCGCTCGCCGGGTACGCGCTCATCGTCGTCGTGGTATCGGGCGTCGTGCGCGCGATCGACGAGCTGGACGGATGGTCGGGCATCACGAGGGCCCTCGACACTTCGTACGGCACGACCCTCGTGATCAAGGTGGCGATCGTGATCGCCCTGATCGGACTCGGGACGCTGAACCGGTTCCGCGCGATCCCACACCTGTACGAGGGGTCACCGCTCCTTGCCCGCTTGGTCGGGGTCGAGGTCGTGACCGCGCTCGTGATCTTCGGCGCCACGGCCACGCTGACCGGCCTACCGCCGCACCCACAGCCCTCGCGGCCGGCCCAGGGCCCCGCGCCGGCATCTCTCACGGTGGAGGGGTCCGACTTCGCCACCACCGTGCACGTGACGTTGACCGTCACGCCCGGTGTCCCCGGGCCGAACGGGTACGAGGCGCACGTCGTCGACTTCGATTCCGGCGAGCCGGTGACCGCCGACGAGGTCTCGCTCCGGTTCGAGGCGGTCGGTCGCGCCGACCTCGATGTCTCGCAGGCTGACCTGATGCTCGATCCCGACGGCCACTGGATGGGCGAGGGCACCGAGCTCTCGGTCCCGGGACCGTGGACGGTCACGGCGCTGATCACGAAGGGCGCCGAGGCCACCGAGGTGCCGATGTCGCTCTCGCTCGAGCCGACCGACCAGCAGGTGAGCGTGGCCATCGGCGACCCCGGACAGCCCACGATCGTGACCTTCACGATGGGCGACGGGATGCAGCTCCAGTACTACGCGGACCCCGGCGAAGCCGGGGCTAACCAGCTGCACCTGACGGCGCTCGACGCCACCGGCCTGGAGCTCCCGCTCGAGTCCGCGGTCATCGTGTTGACGCCCGAGGACGGCACGCCCGAGCTGGTGGACGTCGAGCGGTTCAGCCCGGGACACTTCGTGGCGAACACCACGCTCGAGGCCGGGGACTGGCACGTCGACCTCGTCGCCACGACCAAGGACGGCGCCTCGCTCACCGGCGCCTACGATCAGACGATCGGATAGGAGGCCCATGAGAACCACGATCCGCCTGGCCGCCGCGTCGGTCGCGCTCGCGCTGGTCGTTTGCGCGTGCGGCGGTTCGGGGGGCACCTCGGACGGCTCCGCGTCGCCGAGCGTGCCCCATGCCTCGATGTCGATCACGGCGGGGCCGAGGCCGTCCACCGACGCCACCCTCTCGATCGTGAGCCCGAAGAACGGAGAGACGATCCAGGGGAGCGACGTCACGCTGAAGCTGAAACTCGAGGGCGGCACGATCTCCGATTCCGCGAGCGCTGAACTCGTCCCCGACGAAGGGCACCTCCACGTCGTGCTCGACGACCAGCTGATCTCGATGACCTCCCACCTGGAGTCGGTGCTCCCCGACCTCGCCCCGGGCATGCATCTGCTCAAGATCGAGTTCGTGGCGAACGACCATGCCCCCTTCGATCCACGTGTGATCGCGGCCGTGTCGTTCGAGGTGCCCGAGTGAGTGCGACGACATCGGCCTCACCCATCTCCCGCCACGTCGCGCGCGGGGCGGCCGGCCCGCTCATCGTCGTGCTCGGGTGCGCGTTGTTGCTCATGCGCCTGCGCGTGCTGACGGTCCCGGGCGGCGCTCGCCTGCTGCTCCTGACGGCGATCCTCGCATCGGTGGCGGTCGCCAGCCTGCTCGTGCCGGTGCCCGCGGACCGGGCACGGCTCGCGCGCTGGCCCGTCCTCGGGATCGGGCTCGCCGGTGTGGGCACGGCGGCGCTCGCGGCCGGCCGCCCGGTGGCGTTCCCCGCGACCGCCTGGACCATCCCTCTCGCGCTCCTCGCGGCGGTCGCCGAGGAGGCGTTGCTGCGGCGCGTGCTGTACGCGCGGCTCGCACCGGCGGGGATCGCGGTCGCGATAGCCGTTACCGCGGGGCTTTTCGCCCTGCTGCACGTGCCCCTGTACGGTTGGGCGGCCTTCCCCGTCGACCTCGGCGCCGGGTTGCTCCTCTCGTGGCAGCGCTGGGCGTCGGGCACTTGGACCGTGCCAGCGGCGACCCACGCCGCGGCCAACCTGCTCGCGACCGTGTTGCGATGAGACGCGCCCTGCCGCTCATGCTTGCGTTCGCCCTGCTGGGCTCGGCGTGCTCGTCCGGTGCCCACGGTGATCCGATCCAGGTCGGCGCGATCTATCCCCTATCGGGCTCCCAGGGTCAGGGCGGGATCGACGAGCACCGCGGCGTGATGCTCGCGGCCGACCTCGTCAACGACGACGGCGGTGTCGGCGGGCGGCCGATCGAGATCACGTCGCTCGACGTGGCGGGTGCCGACGCCGCTCCGGCCGCCGTCTCGCAGCTCGACGACGCCGGGATCGACCTCATCCTCGGGAGCTACGGCAGCACGATCTCGGCGCCGGCGTCCGAGGCGGCCGCCGGCCGCGGCATGCTGTTCTGGGAGACGGGCGCCGTCGGGATGCTCACCGACGCCTCGGACCGTGGCGAGCTCACGTTCCGCGTGCCGCCGACCGGCGGCACGTTGGGCCGGGCGGCGATCGACTTCGTGAGCGAGCGGTTCGCGCCCGAGCTCGCCGACGCGGACCGCGACCTGACGTACGCGGTCGCCTACGTCGACGACGTATACGGGCGCAGCGTCGCGCAGGGCGCCCTCGACCGCCTCGACGAGCGAGGGCTCCGCACGGTGGGTCGGTTCCCGTACGACTTCCGCACCGCCGACTACGACGCGGTGGCGAAAGACATCGGGGCCTCGGGGACCGATGTGCTCTTCGTCTCGGCCTACCTCGAGGACGGGATCGCGCTGCGGCGGGCGCTCGTCCGCAACGACGTGCACCTCGTCACGAGCATCGGGACGTCCTCGAGCTATTGCATGCCGGAGTTCGGCGAGACGCTGGGGCGCGACGCCGTCGGGCTCTTCGCCTCGGACAAGCCGGCCGGGGGCTCGATCGACCCCGAAGGGCTGCTCCCGGACGGTTCGGCCCTCCTCGCGCGCGCGTTGGCGGCGTTCCGGGACCGCTACGGCGAGGACATGAGCCCGGCCGCGCTCGCGGGCTTCTCAGCCGGGTGGGCGCTCTTCGCCGACGTCATGCCCCACGCGACGGACCTCTCCCCCGCGGCCGTCGCCGACGCCGCACGGGCGGCGGACCTCCCCCTCGGCTCGCTCCCGAACGGCAGCGGGCTCAGGTTCGGGGCGCCTGACACCCTCTCGGCGGGCGACAACCTCGCCGCCGCGAGCGTGATCTGGGAGTGGGTGCGCCCGGGCCACGCCGCCGTCGTGTGGCCTCCCTCGCTCGCGACGCACGCGATCGAGCCGATGGACATCACGTGACCCCGTCGGTGCGCCGCGCGCTCGCGTCGGGCCTCGCGTTCGTCGTCGTGTGGGGGGCGCTCGCGGCGTGGTCGGGACGCCTCTCGCCGCTCGCACGGCTGCCGCTCCTGGACGGGCTCGGGCCCGCGGCGCCCTACCGCTGGGTCGACCCGCCGCCCGACCTCGCGGCCGACAACCAGCCGCCCAGCGCCGGCGAGTTCACGCTGGCGCTCGACCCCGACGGGGTGCGCGGCCAGGTGGTGTTCACCTCGGACAACCAGGTGACCGTGATCATCGCCGACGGCGCGATCGGTCCGCGGGCGGGCGAGCAGAGCGTCAAGCTGTCGGTCGAACCGGTGGATCCGGCGTCGCTGCCCACGCCCGGCGGCGAGCTCGTCACGTTCGGGAACGCGTACGCCGTGAGCGCCTCGTACGAGCCCTCGGGCGCCGCCGTGAAGAAGCTCAACGGCGAGGTCGACCTGATCCTGCTGTACCCGGTCACGCCGAACGTGCACGCCGCGACCCACACGATGTTGCGGAGCGCCACCGGCGCGGGGTGGACGGACCTCGAGTCCACAGACTCCGCCGCGCAGCAGCAGGTCCAGGCGCGGATCGCGGGCTTCGGGACCTACGTCGTGGCGGGGGTTCCGGCGCCGTCCCCGGTGGCGCCGGCCGACGGCGGCGGCGGCGGCACGAACACGACCGCGCTCGTGCTGCTGGTGCTATCGGGGTGCGCCCTCCTGGTGGGCATCGGGTTCCTGCTGCGGAGCCGGCGCGCGGCCTAGCGGGCGCGGATCCGGGCTTCGCGGAACGGTGCCCGTCAGCCGCAGGCCGCCACGAGCAGCGGGTACGGGTTGATCGCATCCTCGATGATCGAGTAGCCGTAGTAGCTCGCCGGCCAACTCGAGGGCATCACGTTCGGATGGAACTCGAAATGGTTGTGGTAGATGCCGGTGGCGTCACCCGTGTCGCCCACGTACCCGATGATGTCGCCGGCCGACACCGGGCCGTTCGAGTTCGAGCTGTAGCTCGACAGGTGCGCGTTGTAAACCGTGCCGTACCTCCCGCTCACGAAGACGACGTTGCCGCCGAGCGAGTTGTAGTCGGTGCGTGCGTACCCGTCGAACGGCGCGTAGATCGGGGTGCCGTTCGGGGCGAGCATGTCGACACCCTTGTGCAGGTGGTACCCGCCCGCGTACCGGGGAGCACCGAAGCCATCCCCGTAGCTCCGCGGCGAGCCGGTCGGACAGACCTCCAGCACGTGCTCCCACCCCGGCGGCATCGGGACGGTGCTGTGGCCGCCGCCGTACCCCTGCGATGCGGCGGCCGCGATCGCGGCCTTGTACGCCTTCGACACCTTCTTCTCGTACCGCTGGGCCTCGGCGAGCTTCGCGTCGATCGAAGCCAGCAGGTCCTGCTGCAGCTTGAAGTCGGCGAGGATCTCCTGCTTGCGTTCCTCTGCCTTCTGGGCCTCCTTCCGGGCGGCGGCCTGGAGCGTCTGGAGCGAGGCCTCGTCGGTCTCGAGCTGGATCCGGAGGTTCTCGACCTCGGCGGCCAGGTCGGCGTCACTCTGGGCCACGGCGTCCACGAACTCGAGCCGGTCCGACAGCTCGCTCAGCGAGGACGACCCGAGCAGGAACTCGACGTTGGAGGCGGGCCCGTTCATGAAGGCCTGTGCGGCACGGTCGTCGAGCCGACCTGTGATCTCGTCGTAGCGGGCGCGCGCCCGGTCGAGGCGGGCACGGGTGTCCAGGAGTTGCGCCGTGAGCGCCTCGAGCCGACCCTCGGCGGCGTCCACCTGCGCGGTCGCCGTGGCAAGGCGTGCATCGATGACGGCCATCTGGTCACGGGCGTCGCCGACCTCCGCGAGCAGCGCGTCGACCTTGGCGTTGGCGTGCTCGACGTCCTGCTTGGACGGGGCGGCCCGGGCGACGGAGGACACCACGACGACCGCCGCGAGGGCCAAGGTGACCGCGAGCAGCCGGAACGCGATGGGGAAGGAAGGGTGCGTTCTCGTCATCTGGGGAGCATCCATGTAACCGGACGGGTCGTCGTGTTGGCAACCCGCGCCGCCCGGAAGCCTCCCCCGGGGTGAGCGGCGATGCAACCATCCTCGTCCCGCCGCCGCCGATCCTTGATCGGCGTCGCTCAGCGGGCGAGGTCGGCGGCCTGGTCCGGCTCGATCAGCGCCTGGCGCCATCCGTTGCGTTCCAAGCGCTGTCGGGCCTCCGCGAGCGCGACGTCCCCACCCACCTGCTCGGCGCCGAACCGCGACCCCGTCCACCACACCTGGGCGGCCAGGGCGTTCGGAGCGCCGCGCGGCCCCCGCTCGGTCTCGATCGAGGCGAGCGACTTCGCGAGCGCGGTCTCAGTGTCCCCTTCGACCAGGGCCACGATCGTCTCGGCGATCAGCAGGGCGGTGGCCGATCCGGGCTCGCCCTCGGCGGTGCGGGCGACGGGGTCGCTGAGGACCTGGCGCGCTGCGGCGGTGTCGCCGCGGAGCGCCTGCACCTTGGCGAGCTCGGCCGCAGTCCAGGTCACGAGCGCGCGCTCCTGGAGGTCCCGGCAGAGGATGAAGGCCTCGCGGAGGTCGCGCTCCCCTTCGTCGAGCCGGCCGGCCAACCGGTGGATCGCGCCGCGATCGCCGAGCGCGCTCGCGAGCTCCCAGCGGGCGCCGAGCTCCCGGAGCGTCGAGACCGCCAGCTCGGCGTGCTCGAGGGCTTCGTCGAGGCGCATCAGGCGCCGGTACGACGCCGCGACGGTCTCGTGCGCGACCGCGGCGGTGAACGCCTGCTGCCCCTCTTCCCCGATCTGGAGCGCCTCGAGGGCGGTCAGGAGCGCGTCCCGCTCGTCGGCGGTGGCCGACGTCACGTTCGCGAGTCCCACGAGCGCCCGGGACTCGGCCCAGGCGTCGCGACGATCCTCGGAACGCGCCACCTCGAGCGCCTCGCGGAACATCGCCTCAGCCTCGGACAGTTCGTTCCGCCAGAACGGGACCCATCCCGCCATCAGGAGCGTGCGGGCCAAGGTGTAGGGGTCGCCGAGCCGGCGAGCCGCCTCGAGCGAGCTTCTGAACAGCTCGGCCGCGCGTTCGTCGTCACCGTGGATCGTGAGCGTGATGTCGGCGAGGAACCGTGACGCGTGGGCGGTCACCCGGTCGCTCTCCCCGCCGGCGACGGCAAGGGCACGGTGCAGGGCCGAATCGGCGGGGTCGAACTCCCCGAGCCAGTAGCGCGACTCACCCAGCATCGAGAGGCACCAAGCCTCACGCTCGCCCCAGCCCTCCTCGGGGCCGGAGAGCGCGAGGGCACGCTGGTAGAGGTCGGCCGCCGACCGCGACTCGATCCGGCGCCGGGCCAGGTCGCCGGCGTTCGCGAGGGCCTCGGCCGCGCGCTCGGCGAGCGTCCGGTCCCGCGGGTTCAGGTCGAGGGAGGCGAGCGCCGCCTGTTCGAGGTGGAACGCGATCGTGCGCGGGTACCGGTCGGCGGTCTCGGGCGACGAGAGCTTGTTCGCCACGCGCAGGTGCAGGCGCTGCCGCTCCCGCTTCGCGAGCGAGTCGTAGGCCACGTCGCGCAGGACCTCCGAGCCGAACCGCCAGACCCCCGGGCGGTCCTCGTCGCGCACGAGCAGCTCGTCGTCCTCGGCCTCGGCGAGCAGCTCCTTGCGCGGCTCGACGATCAGCGACAGCTCCTCGAGATCGAACCGGCCCCGCGGGAAGACCGACGCCCGGCGCACCAGCTCGCGTGCGTCCGGATCGAGCTGGTCGATGCGAGCGGCGATCACGGCCTGCACGGTCGGCGGCAGCAGCCGGCCGCTGGGCGCCGGGCCCATCGGCGGCAGGTTCCGTTCCTCGCGGCGGATCATGCCAGTGATCTCGACGATGAAGAACGGGTTGCCGCCCGCGTGGTGTGCCACCCGCTCCGCGTCGTCCCGCGACAGGTCACCCGTCAGCATCGCGAGCTCGATCGCGTGCGGCGCGGCGAGCGGCTCGACCCAGAGCGTCACCGCATCCGGGATCCCGCCGGCCCAGCTCGGCCGCGCCTCGAGGAACTCCCAGCGGGCCACGCAGACGACCATCAGCGGCACCGGGCGAGCCTCCCGCACGAGCTGCTCGATCAGGTCCAGCAGCAAGGGGTCCGCCTCCTGGAGATCCTCGAAGATCAGGACGACCGGCCCGTCGGCCGCGAAGCCCGAGAGCATCGAGAGCACGCCGCTGCGGACTTCCGCCGCGTGGTACAGGTCGTCGCCGTCGCCATCGCCGCCCAGACCCAGGGCGAAGCCCAAGCGCCGCGCGGCGCGTTCCACCTCGTCGGTGTCGACCCATTCGCCGACCCGCTCTCGGAGGCGGCCGAGCACCTCGTCCTCGGGTGCGCCGCGCTCCTCGCCGATCTCGCGGTACACCATCTGGGCGAGCGGCCAGAACGTGACCTCTTCCTCGAACGCGCTCGATCGGCCGCTCAGGACCTTCACGCCCTCGGGCAGGTCCGCCAGGAAGGCCTCCACCACGCGGCTCTTGCCGATGCCCGGCTCGCCGAGGAGCGTCACGAGGTGTGCGCGCTGGTGCTCCCGGACCCGTCCGAACGTGTCCTCGAGCAGCGCCAGCTCGCGGCGGCGATCCACCATCGGGATCGATGTCCGCGAGCTTCCCCCGGTCATCCGGATCACCGGCCACGCCTCCATGTCGCCGTCGAACCCCTTCGCGGGCACCATCCGCACCGCGCCGTACTCGACGCCGTCAGCCGTGAGTTGATGGGTCGTCCGGCCGGCGAGGATCTCCCCCGGCGCGGCGGCCTGCTGTAGGCGCGCGCCGATGTTCACCTCGGCGCCGATCACGAGGTTGCGGTCGGTGGCCGTGCCGATCGCCACCTGACCCGTGTTGACGCCGATCCGCAACTCGACCGGCATGGGCAGCCCGAGCCGGGCGCCCAGCCGTTCTGCCCGCTGGAGCACGTCGAGGGCAGCACGTATCCCGCGCAGCGCGTCGTCGTCATGGAGCGCCGGCATCCCGAAGACCCCGAGTACGGCGTCACCGATGAACCCCTCCGCTCGGCCGCCCAGCCCCGTGATCGCGTCGGTCACCATCCCGTGGAACGCCGCCAGGACGTCGCGGAACCGCTCGGGATCGAGCCGGGCTGCGAGCCGCGTCGAGCCGGCGAGGTCGACGAACACGACGGTCACGACACGCCGCTCCGAGGCGAGCGGAACGGCCACCGGAGCCCCGCAGTTGGGGCAGAACCGGGCGCCGGGCGGCAGCGGTTCCCCGCAGCGAGGGCAGACGTCGGGAGTCACCCGGCAAGCATAGGGGGGCGGCACGCCGACCCCTGCCGCCCGGGCGGCGCGACCTCAGCGGCGGTACTCGATGATCTGGACGGGGTTGCCGTCGGGGTCGCGGAACGTCGCGAACCGCGCCAGCCCCTCGACCTCGCCTACGAACTCATCGAAGGCGGCGCCGCGCTCCTCGAGGGTCCACCGGGCCCGGTCCAGGTCCTCGACACGGAACACCGCCGTCCCGCTGGCGCCGGCCGTCTCGCTCCCGTGGAGGGCGAGCCGCACCGGCCCGGCCTCGAACTCCGCCCACTCGTTCCCGTCGCGCCGCACGAGCGAGAGCCCCACGACGTCCTCGTAGAACGTGACCGCGGCGTCCATGTCGCGGGTCCAGTAGTAGATGTGGTCGAGCGGACCGATCATCGCGCGATGCTAGCCTCTCGGCCGTGAGCGCGTCGCCGTCCGCCGACCTGCGCCGCCGGCTCCGCTGGGTCTTCGCGGCGCTGATCGCGGTGGTGGCGTTCGGCGTGGCCGGCTACGTCCTCCTCGAGGGCTGGTCGTTCTTCGACGCGCTCTATATGACGGTCCTCACCCTCACCACCGTCGGGTTCCGCGAGATCAGGCCGCTGGACACGTCGGGGCAGGCCTTCACGATGGTCCTGATCCTGATGGGCGTGGGGCTCGCGCTCGTCGCGGTATCGCTGATCGCGCGGCTCGTCGCCGACCCCGACGCCGGCGCCCGCTCCAGGAGGAGACGCATGCAACGCCACATCGATCAGCTCGAAGACCACACGATCATCTGCGCGTACGGCCGCGTGGGCCGCGCGGTCGCACGAGAGCTCCAGCGATCGGGAGCGCCGTTCCTCGTGATCGACCCGAAGGAGGAGCTCCGCGAGCGGATGGCCGAGGACGGCGTCCTCTTCCTGATCGACGACCCTTCGTCTGAGGCCGTGCTGAAGACCGCGGGCGTGGATCGCGCGCGCTCGCTCGTCTGTGCGGTCGATTCCGACGCGACGAACGTCTACATCACCCTGATCGCGCGGTCGCTCCGCCCCGACCTCACGATCGTGGCGCGCGCCTCCGAGCCCGGCTCCCCCGAGCGGCTCGAGCGTGCCGGCGCGGATCGCGTGGTCTCGCCGTTCGTCACGAGCGGCCAGCACATGGCCACGATGGCGATCCGCCCCGAGGTGGTCGACGTCGTGCGGACCGAGAGCGACCCCGGCCACCCCACGATCGCGGTCGAGGAACAGTACGTCGAGACGGGATCGGTCCTCGCAGGGGCGACCGTCGGCTCCGCAGGCACCTCGGTGCTCGCGATCCGCAGGTCCGGCGGCGAGGTCGTGGCGGCGCCCGGCCCGGAGACCGTGGTGGACCCCGGCGACACGGTGCTGATCCTGGCCACCGATGATCCGGCGGCCGGCTGAGCCGCCGCTAGGACCCGCCGCCCAGGATCCGGGCCTTCTGGGCCTGGAACTCCGCTTCCGTGAGTACGCCCTTGGCACGGAGCTCGGCGAGACGCTCCAGCTCGGTCGTCACGTTGGGCGCTGCGCCGCCGGGAACGGGCGCCGGGGCCGGCGGCGGCGTGGCCGCGGGGGCGACGACCGGCGTCGGGGGTCGCTGGTCCACCTCGCTGGCGTGGTAGATCGTCTTCTGAACCTCTTCGGGGTGCCGGAT
>Ga0247825_10002721_pt1 | contig 11687 bp, 9 predicted proteins | sample 13C_Vanillin_Day_FD_194413 | JGI IMG/M metagenome (GOLD analysis project Ga0247825, IMG submission 194413) | Soil microbial communities from agricultural site in Penn Yan, New York, United States - 13C_Vanillin_Day48 | ecosystem: Environmental > Terrestrial > Soil > Agricultural land | place... | reverse complement strand
GCGTGGCCGAGCCCGCCGATCGTGGTCATCACACCGGACGCCAGTCCCCGCTTGAACGGTGATCCGCGGCCGGAGATCGTCCCGTCGTCCGACGCCGCCTCCGTGAACCCCATCGAGATGCCTGCGCCCACCGATGCCGCAAGGCCGACGAGAAAGGTCTGTGTCGTGTTCCCCGTCGCGAAGGCGGCGGCGAAGATCGGCGCGAGCGTGGAGACGGACCCATCCATCAGCCCCGCGAGTCCGGGCTGCACCCACGTGAGCACGAACTGGCGATGCGCTTCCGCGTCCTCCGCCGCGCGTGCGGCAGGCACCAGGTGCTCTCGCTCGAGGTTCTGCCACTCGGCCTCGTGGCCCGACTCCGAAGCAGCGAGCCGGTTGAGCAGCTGCCGCGTGCCCGCGTCCTTCGAGCGGCGCGCCGCCTGCTCGTAGAACTCGCGCGCCTCCACTTCCATCCGCGACGCCTCTTCGCGGATGCGCTCGAGACCGAGATTCTCGACCAGCCACACCGGCCGGCGCTGGTAGAACCCGGCCACGTGCTCACGGCGCACGAGCGGGATTGTGTCGCCGAACCGGCGGCGATGCTCATCGATCAGCCAGGCGGCGTGGTCGTCCTCGACCTTGGCGATGTCGTCGAACATCTGGGCCGACTGCGGATAGTCGGCCCGCAGGCGCTGCGCATACCACCGGTAGATGCGCGCGTCGTCCTCCTCGGAGGAGATGGCCAGGGCCAGCACCTCCTGCTCGGAGAGATTCTTGAACTGCCGTCTATGCGCGACGCCCGGAATCATCGATTCGCCCCTCTGTTATGTTTCTGGTCCGGCTAAAGCCGGACACTACGTAGTGTCCGCCTTCAGGCGGACCTCATTGTAGTGATCCGGTCTGTGGCATGATTCGCCGGGAGGAGAAAACGTGTCGCGTCTATTGAAAGTGCTCTTCGGTGTGATGGTAGTGGCCGGTGCCGCATCGCCTGCCTCGGCGCAGACCTGCGATCGTGCCTGTCTGCGGACGATGCTCGACCAGTATCTCGCCGCGGTCATCAAGCACGACCCGGCCGCGGCTCCGCTCGTCGTCGGGTTCCGGCAGACCGAGAATGCGATCAACGTTCGCCCGGGCAATGGCGTGTGGAAGACGGTCACAGGCCTCGGCAAGGTGCAGCGAAGATATTTCGATCCCGTGACCGGTCAGGCCGCCTATTTTGGAACCGTTGAAGAAGGCAGTGAAACGCCGATCGTCTCGGTGCGCCTGCGCGTTGAGAATCGCAAGCTGACTGAAGCCGAATGGTTCCTCGCGCGTGCCAACGACCCCGGGCTCGGCGGCCCGCGCCGCCAGGGAGGCCCGCCCGCCAACCTCCACAATCCCGACTACCTTGCCGCCAACCCTCCACGTGACACGGCCGTCCCTCGCAACCAGCGATCGGATCGCGACACGCTTATCCGGATCGTGGACAGCTACTTCGACGCGATCACGTCGCACGACGGCTCGGTGGCGCTGACGCATCAGGGATGCGGACGCGTCGAGAACGGCTCACCGGCACCGGCCGGAGCGTTCCTGCCGGCAGCGCCTCGTGGTCAAGGTCCTGGCGGGGGAGGTGCGGCGCCCGCAGGTCGAGCTGCCGCAGCGGGTCAGGGTCCGGCCCAGCCGGGTCCGGCCGGCAACGACTGCGTTGGCGGACTGCAGAATTTCAACGCTTCGATGGTCGTCGCGCGAAGGACTCCGCTCGTTGACGAAGAGGCGCAGGTCGTCCTCGCGTACGCGGTGTTCATCCGCCGCCCTGGATCGCCGACGCCGCGCAACGCGTTCAGCGAGTGGTTCGTGATCGACGACGCGAAGATCAAGACGGTCTATGCGGCGATGTTCTATCCCGCGCCGGAACTGGCGGTGCCGAACTGGCCGCCGTACATCGGCAACTGGCCGCTGCCGGCCACCACGGTGCCCGCGCCGGCGCCGCCGAAGTAGCCCTACTCAGATTGATGCCGCGCCGATTCAATCCGACAACGATTGTCGATATCGCAATCGTTGCCGGATTGATTGCCGTGGCCGCTCGCGAGGCGCTGCGGGTGACCGCCGGCCTTCACGTCCCGCCGGATCCCGATCTCTTTCGCAGCGCGGCCATCACGCAGACGCTGGTTGACGGCGGCTGGCTCGCCGATCCGTTCTTTGCCGGCGAGTGGAACTGGTACAACCCGCTCGTGCCGGCGATCGTTGCTCTGATCCATGCGGTGACGGGCACGCCGATCCTCGAGCTCTATGCCCGCGCCGGAGTGGCGCTGAATGCGCTCGGCCCGCTCGCGTTCTGGTTGCTGGTGCGTGTGTTGTTCGGGTCGGGCCCTGCCGTGGCGGCGGTCTTTGCGTTTCTGTTCCTGCCCCCGCGTTTCATTCCGGGCTGGGCGACGGCAGGCTACTGGCCATGGTTGTTTTCATCGGTGTTCACGCAGGCAGTCTTCTACGCCGGTCTCGTCGCGATCGATAGTGCCAGCCGCTCGATGCAGATGAGCCGATGGCTGCTTGCCGGGGTGGCGCTCGGCCTCGTGTTCCTGGGCCACACGGGGCCGGCCCTGATCTTTGGCGGCGTTCTGGTGCTGGCGGCTGTACGGATGTGGCGCAACGGGTGCCCGCTCACGCGTTCGGCGTCGATGCTCGCTGCGTCTCTTGCCGCCGCGATCGTCGTGTCGCTTCCGGTGATCCTGTCGGTCGCCGTTCGCTACGGATTTGCGGTACGCAACAACGTCCTCGCGCTCTACGCCTACTCTGAAACCGAGCCCTCGAACATCATCGGCTTCCTTCTCAATCACGTGAACGCCGGCGGTGCGCTGGCCATCCTCGGCCTCGTGCTGATCGCCTTCGATCGTGAGCGCCGGCAGCGGGCCTGGGTGATCGGCTATTGGGGGTTGGTCAACGGCCTGTTTCTCCTCATGCATTACGGCCGGCCCACCCTCGAGGGCATCGGCATTCGCATTCCGCAGGTCGTGACCGCCTTTCACTTCTTCCTGTACGCCGAAGGCATCGTGACGATCCTTGCCGGGTACGGCCTGTGGCGGATGATTGAGCTGGTCGCAAGCCTCGGCGAATCGCGCGCGAGCTGGCTCCGCCCGCCGCTCGTGGCGCGGGTCCTGCTCGTGGCGATCATTGCCGTCAGCCTGGGACCGCTGCTTCCCAAGCGCCGCGCCCGCGAGGACTTCGACGAATCGCACCAGCGAGCACGGCAGTACCAGAGCCGACGGGCCGACCAGGAGCTCGCGCAGTGGATTCGCACGTCGACAAAGCCTGGTACCGTGTTTCTCGCTTCCTATCGGGTGTCGCTCTACGTCGTCGCTCCGGCCGGCGGCAAGGTCGTCGCGCTGGATCCCGTGTTCGCCAATCCTTACGTTGACCTTGCCACGCGCGAGCGTGAGCAGTACAGGATGGAGGACCGGATTCACGAGAACGATCGCGGCGGTTTTTGCGCGTTGGCGCCAAAGTACGGGGTCGAGTACGTGATCGTGGATACCGTGCAGCCGGAAGTTCCGGTGCCGTCCAACACGTTCCTCCAGGAAGTGCAGACCATGGACGGCATGCGCATCTTCCGGGCTCCGGACTGCGGTCGTGATGCGGGCAAACACACAAGAGGGTGATGGCAACCAGGCTTCTCGTTACCGGCTCGTCGGGACTCATCGGATCGGAAGTGGTGGACTATTTCTGCCGCCTCGGATGGGAGGTGCACGGCGTAGACAACAACATGCGTGCCGACTTCTTCGGGCCGGGCGGAGACACTCGCTGGAATCAACACCGCCTGCAGGGGCTGCATGCTGGATTCGTGCACCACGAGCTCGACATTCGCGATCGTCCCGGCGTGGATGCGCTGATTGATAGCGTCAGGCCATCGCTGATCGTGCATGCGGCTGCGCAGCCCAGCCACGATCTCTCGGCGTCCCGTCCGCTGGACGACTTCGACGTCAACGCGACCGGCACGCTCAACCTGCTCGAGGCGTCACGGCGCCATGTTCCCGGAACAACCTTCGTGCACATGAGCACGAACAAGGTCTACGGCGATCGGCCAAACACCATCCGACTGAAGGAACTGCCGACGCGGTGGGACTACGACGATCCGCGGTTTGCCGGCGGTATCGACGAGACGTTTCCGATCGATCAGAGCATGCACGGGCCGTTTGGCGCATCGAAGGTCGCGGCCGACCTGATGACGCAGGAGTACGGACGCTATTTCGGCATGAACACCTGCTGCCTGCGTGGCGGCTGCCTCACCGGGCCGAATCACAGCGGCGTCGAGCTGCACGGATTCCTGAGTTATCTGGTGAAGTGCAATGTGCGCGGCACGCTGTATCAGGTCTACGGATACCAGGGCAAGCAGGTCCGGGACAACATTCACGCGCTCGATGTCGCGCGCTTCATCCATGCCTTCTTCGAGCAGCCGCGCCGTGGCGAGGTCTACAACATCGGCGGCGGGCGGAACAACAGTGTGTCGATCCTGGAGGCGTTCGACCGCATCAGCAGCCTCTCAGGCAAGCCGATGCTCTGGAAGTACTCGGAGAAGAACAGGGAAGCCGACCATATCTGCTACATCAGCGATCTCTCGAAGATGAGGGCGCACTATCCGGGGTGGGACATTTCGAAGAGCCTCGACGACATCTTCGTTGAGCTCTTTGAGGCTGCGAGAGCGCAGCTGGCCGACGTGGAGCACCACGCACGGTGAGGCTGCTGGTCACCGGCGGCGCCGGGTTCGTCGGCTCACATCTCGCGATAGCGCTGAAAGGCCGATGGCCTTCCGCGGAGGTTGTTGCACTCGACAATCTCTATCGGCGAGGCTCCGAGCTCAACCTGCCGCGGCTCGAGTCGAACGGAATCGTGTTTCACCGGGGCGATGTGCGGGATCGCAGTACGTTTCCCGCCGGTCCGTTTGATTTCCTCGTCGAATGTTCGGCGGAGCCGTCGGTGCTGGCTGGCATCGAGAGCTCACCGGACTATCTGATGCAGACGAACCTGACGGGGGCCTATCACTGTCTCGAGGCCGCGCGTCAGTGGAATGCCGGCGTTTTATTCATGTCCACCAGCCGTGTGTATCCGATCGGCGTTCTCGAGAGCCACCCGTACGCCGAGGACGCAACGCGCTTCTCGTGGGCGGATGGGCACGCCGGCGGCATCTCCTCGCGCGGCGTGACCGAGGACGTGGACATGCGCGGCGCACGATCGCTGTACGGCTACACCAAGTACGCCGCCGAGCTCCTCGTGGAGGAATATCGCGCCGCGTTTGGACTCCGGGCCGTCGTCAACCGGTGTGGTGTGATTGCCGGACCCTGGCAGTTCGGGAAAGTCGATCAAGGCGTGGCGGCGCTGTGGGTGCTCGCCCATTTCTTCGGCCGGCCGCTGAAGTACATCGGGTACGGCGGAGGCGGAAAGCAGGTCAGGGACTTTCTCCACGTTCAGGATCTCTGCGATCTCATGGTCGAGCAGGTGCACGATTTCGATCGGTGGGACGGTTGGAGCGGAAACGTCTCGGGCGGGTCCGCCAACGCGGTGTCGTTATGCGAGCTGACTGCGCTCTGCCGCGAGGCCGTCGGTCGTGACATCGTGATCGATGCGGAACCGGAGAATCGTCCAGGGGATCTCCGGATCTTCATTGGCGACTGCGCGCGGCTGTTCGAGCGGACGGCCTGGCGGCCGGTGCGCGGCGTCCGTAACATCGTGGAAGATATCGAAGGGTGGGTCCGGCAGCAGTCGGTGAGCCTCCAGAACCTGTGATGCAACCTCATTCACGAACGCCGCTGCCCGGTGTAGGCGACGACCTCCAGACGCTGTACGAAGAGCGGTTCGCTGGAGCCGAGGCGTATCGCCAGAGCGTCTGGCGTGTGCTGATGTCTGATTTCTTTCAGCGCTACGTGGACGGCTGTCGAGCCGTGCTGGATCTCGGCTGCGGGTACGGCGAGTTCATCAATCAACTGCAGGGGCCGGCCTGCTACGGGATGGATCTCAATCCTGCTGCCGGCGTCCGGCTCAATCCGGGCATCACGTGGTTCCAGCAGGATTGTTCGCAGACGTGGCCGCTGCCGGACAACAGCCTTGACCTCGTGTTCAGCAGCAACTTCTTCGAACACCTTCCCGATACGCACCGTCTGCTCAGCACGCTGCGCGAGGCGCATCGCTGTCTCCGGCCGGGTGGGCGGCTCATCGCGCTGGGGCCGAACATCACCTACTCGGGCGACGCCTACTGGGAGATCCCGGATCATTACATCGCGCTGTCAGAGGAGAGCCTCGGCGACGCCTTGCGGACCGCCGGCTTCACGCTCGAACGCGTCATCCCGCGGTTCCTGCCGTTTACGATGTCTGATGGCCGCCGCTATCCGATGTTCATGGTGCGGCTGTATCTGCGGATGCCGCTCGCGTGGCGGCTCTTCGGCCGTCAGTTTCTCGTGATTGGGGTGAAGCAGGCCGCATGACGGGCACCGCGCTGACGCTGCTCAGCGTTCTCATTCCGGCGCGAAACGAGGAAGGGTGTATCGCGGGAACCGTCGAGCACCTTCACCTCGAGCTCACCCTCGCCAGGATTCCTCACGAGATCATCGTCGTGGACGATGGCAGCGACGATGGGACATGGGGCGTGCTTCAGGATGTCGCGCGGAAGGTTCCGGTCCTTCGTCCTGTCAGGAACACCGGGCAGAACGGATTCGGGCGGGCGGTCACCCACGGAATCGATCAGTCACGCGGCGACGCCGTGGTCGTCATGATGGCCGACGAGTCAGACGACTGCCGCGACGTCGTGAAGTACTGGACGCTGCTGAACGAGGGATGGGACTGTGTGTTCGGCAGCCGGTTCATGAAGGGCGGCGGCGTCATCGACTATCCCTGGGTGAAGCTGCGCATGAACCGCACGGTGAACTTCCTGATTCGTGTGCTGTTCAAGATTCCGCACAACGACATCACGAACGCGTTCAAGGCCTACCGGCGCTCGACGCTGGAAGGATGCCGGCCCTTCCTCTCTCCGCATTTCAACCTGACCGTTGAGCTGCCGCTGAAGTCGATTGTTCGCGGCTACTCGTGGACGGCCGTTCCCATTACGTGGCGGAACCGCCGCACCGGGGTTCCGAAGCTGAAGCTGACGGAAATGGGTAGCCGCTACTTCTTCATCGTGGCGTATGTCTGGCTGGAGAAGTACTTCAGCCGCGGCGACTATCGAAAATCTCAGCTTCCAACCCCAAACGCCCAGGCCCCAACCCCCAAATCGCAGGCCGTAATCGAACCATAATAGGCGCCCCCGCGTCTGATGGGTGACGGAGGTCTTCATGTCCGCACGTGTGTTGGCCAGCATTCTTGTCTGCGGTCTGCTCGGGGCGACGACGATCGCACAGTCCGCACTCAAGCCGATTCAATTCACTGACACCAGGTTAAGCAACGGGTTGCGCGTGATCATTTCGGAGGATCACTACGCGCCGGTGTTCGCCATCGCCGTCAGCTATGGCGTGGGCTCGAAGGACGAGCGGGCCGGCCGGACCGGGTTCGCCCATCTCTTCGAGCACATGATGTTCAAGGGCTCGGAGAACGTCGGCTCCGGGGAGCACTTCTTCCTGGTGTTCAACTACGGTGGCTCGATGAACGGCACCACGAACACCGACCGGACGATCTATTACGAGATCCTGCCGAAGAATCAGCTCGACCTCGGGCTCTTCCTCGAGGCCGATCGGATGAAGTCGCTCGCCATCACGAAAGAGAATCTCGACAACCAGCGGAACGCTGTCCAGGAGGAGCGCCGGCTGCGGCTCGACAACCAGCCGTACGGCAAGAGCCAGGAGCGCTTCAACGAGATGGCGTACGACAACTTTGCCTACAAGCACTCCGTCATCGGCTCGATGGAGGACCTGAACGCCGCCACCGTGAACGATGTGGCGGACTTCTTCAAGACGTACTACGCGCCGAACAACGCGGTGCTCTCGCTGGTCGGGGATCTCGATGCGAAGACGACGCTGGCGAAGGTCGAGAAGTACTTCGGCAGCATCCCGCGCCAGGCGGCGCCGAAGCCGGTGGACCTCTCCGAGCAGGAGCTGAAGGCCGAGCGGCGGGAGTCGATGACCGATCCGCTCGCGCGTGTGCCGCAGATCAACATGGGGTTCAGGATTCCTCCGGCGACTCACGCAGACTGGCCGGCGCTCTCGGTCCTTGCACAGATCCTTGGCAGCGGCGAGAGCTCGCGGCTCTACCAGGCGGTTGTGAAGGAGAAAGAGCTCTGCACAGGAACTGGAGTCAACAGCGGGGCGCGGATGGGTCCGGCGCTCCTTCAGGTCCAGTGCCAGGTCCGCGCCGGCAAGGACATCAAGGAAGCCGAAGCGGCGATGAACGAGGTGATCGGCGCTGCGGCGAACGTTCCGGTCACCGAGCAGGAGCTTCAGCGGGTGCGCGCGTCGGCGCGCCGCAGCGACGTCGGTATGCGCGAGAGCGTGCTGAACCGTGCGCTGACGCTGGCCGACAACGCGGTCCTCTACAACGATCCAAGCCGGATCAACACGCTGTCCGCCAGGCTGACGGCTGTGAGGCTGGCCGACGTGCAGCGGGTTGCGCGCACGTACTTGCGGCCCGAGAACCGGGTCGTCATGCACACGCTTCCTGGTGCCGCCACGCCGCCGGCCCCGCCGACCCAGTCACGCTGAGAGGAGAACGCACATGAAACGTCTGTTGATGTTGATGGCGGGTCCGCTCGCGGGGCTCGCATTGCTCGCGGCACCCGCCCTACAGGCTCAGGAAGCGCCTCGCGCGCAGCAGCCCACTGACTTCACCGGTGTCGAGCTGAAAAACAGGGCGCCGATCTCGAACGAGATCCTCAAGGTCAAGTTCCCGCGGCCTGCTGAAAGCCGCCTGAAGAACGGCATGGAGCTGCTCGTGCTCGAGGAGCACCGCTCGCCGACGATTCAGGTGCAGATCGCCGTGCCGGCATCCAGCCTGAATGACCCCGAGGGCTCGCCGATCAGCGCGGCGACTGGCAGCCTCATGCGGCTCGGCACGAAGACGCGCGACGCGCGCGCGATCGCGGAGGCGCTGGCCAGTCTTGGCGCGTCGGTCTCGTTCAACATCGGCGACCGCTACGCCTACGCCACGTTCTCCACGCTCACGGAGAACCTCGATGCGGTCATTGCGCTGATGGCGGACATGCTGTTCAACCCGTCGTTCCCGCAGGACGAGCTGGACAAGTGGAAGAACCAGCAGCTCAGTCAGCTGACGCAGGTCCGGTCGATTCCCGACTTCCTCTCGACTGAACGGTTTGCCAAGGCGATGTATCCGGACGACCGCCGCTCCTTTGTGCTGCCGTCGGCTGATGGCGTGAAGGGCCTCACGCGCGACATGCTCGCCGCGCACTACCAGAAGATCTATCGTCCGGAAGGCGGCCGCATCACCGTGCTCGGTGACGTCAGCGCCCGTCAGATCACGCCGAAGCTCGAGGCGCTGCTGGCGGAGTGGAAGGGCGCTGGAACGAAGGCGCCAGCGCTTCCGCTGCCGGGTGTCATCAAGGGGCGCACGGTCATTCTGGTGGACCGCCCGAACTCGGTGCAGACCGCGTTCTATCTCGGCAACCGCGCATTCGATCGCTGCAGCCCGGATTACCTCCCGGCCCAGGTGATGAACCGCGTGCTGGGGGGTGGTCCGGCGTCCCGCCTGTTCCGGAACATCCGCGAGGCGAAGGGGTACACCTACGGCATCAGCAGCGGCTTCACCTCGTCGCAATACATGAACCTCTTCTCGCTGCAGACCTCGGTCCGGACTGAGGTCACCGGCGATGCGCTGCGCGAGATGCTCAAGGAGTTCAGCGACATCCGCACCAAGCCAGTGCCTGCCAGTGAGCTGGAAAACGCCAAGCGCGCGCTCGTGGCCAGCTTCGCGCTCAGCACCGAGAACCAGGCGACGGCGCTTTCGAACGCGACCACGATCAAGGAGTACATGTGCCTGCCGGCCGACTACTGGGATACCTATCCCGAGAAGATCGCCGCGGTCACCGCTGCCGACGTCCAGCGCGTGGCGCAGAAGTACGTGCCGCTTGACGATCTCGTGATCGTCGCCGTCGGAGATGGAGCTAAAATCCGCAGCGTCCTCGGGGAGTTCGGGACCATCGAGGAGTGGGACTCCGAGGGCAGGCGGCGCCCAGCCAAGTAGGGCCGGCCCCGCCGGCCCCACCGACTTAGGAGACGGTAGATGTCAGCACGCATTGCCATCGTGATTGCAGCGCTCGTGGTCGTGTCGGCCACGGTGACGGCGCAATGGCCCTCGTACCCGACGCCGGACGTTCCGCGTGACGCCAAGGGCGCGCCCGTGCTCACCGGTCCGGCGCCCCGCACCGCGGATGGCAAGGTGGACTTCTCGGGTATCTGGACGCGCGGTGGCGGCGGTGGAGGAGGCCGTGGCCGCGGCGCTGGTCCCGCCGCGCCGGAATTTTCGACGCCGCCGGACGGTGTCACGCTCTCGAGCTTTGGCGAGGTGGCCGGCCGCGGCGCCGCGCTGCCGATGCTGCCCTGGGCGGCGGAGCTGAAGAAGAAGCGGATGGCCGACAACATGAAGGACAACCCGGACGTGTGGTGCCTGCCGATCGGCCTGATGCAGTACCACAACCATCCGCAGCCGCGTCAGATCGTACAGACCAAGAACCTGATGCTGATCACCTACGAGTCGAACTACGGACTCCGCTACATCTACATGGATGGCCGGCCGGCGCCGAACAACGACCCGCAGCCCTGGTGGTTCGGCTATTCGCGCGGTTGGTACGAAGGCGACACGCTCGTGGTCGAGACGACGCATTTCAATTCGGAGGAGCGTGCGGCGTGGCACGACGTCAACGGCACGCCGTGGTCCGACCAGCTCAAGATGACCGAGCGCTTCCGTCGTCCCTCGTTCGGCATGCTGGAGATCGACATCACGATCGACGACCCCAAGACGTTCACGAAGCCGGTTGTCGTCCGCGTGAATCAGCGGCTCATGGTGGACCAGGAGATGATCGAGTTCATCTGCAACGAGAACGAGCAGTCGACCGATCACATCCCGCCGCCCGGTAAGCCCGGGCTGCCCGGAACCCCGGCGCCTCCGAAGTAGCGAGTGAGCAGGCTGATGAGAACACTCCTTTTGACGCTTGGGTTCGTCGCGGCGATCTCGTCTGCAATCCCCGCGCAGGCCCCGGAACCACCGTTGGCGGACACGCGCCTGACGGTTCACACCCTCGTCAGGGAGGACATCTTTGCCGGCTTCCTCCAGAACGACCTGACCCGGCTGGCACGTGCGGAGAAGAACCTCGACCAGCTGCTGGCGAGCCGGCCCGCTGAGCGGGCGAGCATCCTCGCATGGCAGGGATCCGTCGCGCTGACACGTGCCGCCCTTGCGAATGAAGGGAAACAGCCGGACCAGTTCCGTCAGCAGTACCGCAGGGCCCAGGATCTCTTTGCCGAGGCGATGAAGCTCGGGCCTGATAACGTCGGCGTGTTCGCCATCACCGGCGGCACTCAGACATCGGTCGCCGATCGCCTCCCTCCGCAGGAGCGGGCGGCCGGCTGGGAGCTCGGATACACCGCGTATCAGCGTCTCTGGAAGATGCAGGAGCAAACCATCGAGAAGCTTCCTCTCCATCACAAGGGCGAGGTCCTCTCAGGTCTCGCGCAGACCGCGCAGCGAACGGGACGCACCGAGGAGGCGAACGCGCAGGTCGAGCGAATGCTGGTGCTGCTTCCGGA
>Ga0247825_10002720_pt1 | contig 11687 bp, 10 predicted proteins | sample 13C_Vanillin_Day_FD_194413 | JGI IMG/M metagenome (GOLD analysis project Ga0247825, IMG submission 194413) | Soil microbial communities from agricultural site in Penn Yan, New York, United States - 13C_Vanillin_Day48 | ecosystem: Environmental > Terrestrial > Soil > Agricultural land | place... | reverse complement strand
CATCTCCTTGATCGCGGAGCGGGTCAGCATGTCCACCGCGCGCGAGTAGTCGGGCTTGGCCGTGCCTTCCATGATGCCCTTGATCTCCTTGAACTGCCGGCGCACTTCCACCACGACCGAGCCGGCGGCGCGGCCGACGGCTTCCATTGCCATCGCGCCGAAGAGGTAGGGTATGAGACCGCCGATGAAGAGGCCGATCACCACAGCCGGATCAGCGAGGTCGAACTTCACCGACTTGCCGGCCGCTTCGAGCGCGTGGGTGTAGTCGGCGAAGAGCACGAGCGCTGCAAGGCCGGCCGAGCCGATGGCGTAGCCCTTGGTCACCGCCTTGGTGGTGTTGCCGACTGCGTCGAGCGGATCGGTGATCGCGCGCACTTCCTTCGGCAGGTCCGCCATCTCGGCGATGCCGCCGGCGTTGTCGGTGATCGGGCCGTAGGCGTCGAGCGCGACGATGATGCCGGTCATGGACAGCATGCCGGTGGCGGCGATGGCGAGGCCGTAGAGCCCGGCGAGTTCGTACGCGGCGTAGATGCTCGCGCATACCGCGATCACCGGCCATGCCGTGGAGCGCATCGAGACGCCGAGGCCGGCGATGATGTTGGTCGCGTGTCCGGTCGTGGAGGCCGACGCGACGTGGCGCACCGGGCCGTATTCGGTCGCGGTGTAGTACTCGGTGATCACCACCATGAGCGCGGTGAGGACCAGGCCGACCAGCGCCGAGGCCAGCAGCTTGCCGGTCGTCAGGTCGGGGTACTGGGCCGAGATCCCGCCCATCATCCATTCCGTCACGAAGTAGAAGCCGACCGCCGCTATCAATCCGGCGATGATCAGGCCCTTGTAGAGCGCGTTCATGATCTTGCCGCCGGGGCTCGCCTTGACGAAGAAGCAGCCGATGATCGACGCGATGATCGACACGCCGCCCAGCGCGAGTGGGTAGGCCACCGCCAGCGGTGCGACCTCCGGCTTGGAGAGCAGCAGGGCGCCCAGCAGCATCGTGGCGATGATGGTCACGGCGTAGGTTTCGAACAGGTCCGCCGCCATGCCGGCGCAGTCGCCGACGTTGTCACCGACGTTGTCGGCGATCACCGCGGGGTTGCGCGGGTCGTCCTCGGGAATGCCGGCTTCCACCTTGCCCACCAGGTCGGCGCCGACGTCCGCGCCCTTGGTGAAGATACCGCCGCCCAGCCGCGCGAAGATCGAGATCAGCGAGCCGCCGAAAGCGAGCCCGATGAGCGGGTGGGCGATGTCCTTGATCGCCGCGCCGTGGGCCGCCGAGCCGTGCAGTGCCCAGAAGAAGCCGGTGACGCCCAGCAGGCCGAGGCCGACCACCAGCATGCCGGTGATGGCGCCGCCGCGGAAGGCGACGGTAAGCGCCTCGTTCAGGCCCTTCCTCGCCGCTTCCGCCGTGCGCACGTTGGAGCGCACCGAGACGTTCATGCCGATGTAGCCGGCCAGCCCCGAGAGGATCGCGCCGATGGCGAAGCCGACCGCAGTGGACCAGGATTTCAACCCGAAGCCGATCAGCACGAAGAGGATCACGCCCACGATCGCAATCGTCTTGTACTGGCGATTGAGGTATGCGCTTGCACCCTGCTGGATGGCGGCGGCGATCTCCTGCATGCGCGCGTTGCCGGCAGGCTGAGCGAGAATCCACTTGATCGAGATCGCGCCGTAAGCGAGCGCAACGATCGAGCAGATGAGGGCGAACAAGAGACCTTGTGACATGACCACTCCCTTTGGTTGATTCCGTTATTCGTTAATCGTGAATCGTTAATCGTGGCCGGTGCTCGGTGAGCATGTTCTTCCGCGAAGCGGGATCAAGCCCGATTCGCGACTCACGATTCACGACTCACGCATTCAGATCTTAAATGGCGTGCCGAGCTTCTTCGGCACCGCTGCGTTCGTCAGTCTCACGAAATCGGGCAGGCCGTTGCGGTAGGGCGGGTAGTCCTCGCCCAGCACCAGCGGCGCCAGGTATTCCCGGCACTTGTCGGTGATGTGAAAGCCGTCGCCGGTGATGTAGTTGCGCGGCATCATCTTCTCCGCGTTGGCGACGTCCTTCAGGTCCGCGACGCCGATGCTCCAGCGGTACGGCTTGCTCGACTTTCGCACGATGACCGGCATCACGCCGCTGCGGCCTTTCACGGCCAGCTCCACGGCGGCCTTGCCCACTGCGTAGGACTGCAGCACGTCGGTCTTCGACGCGATGTGCCGGGCAGCGCGCTGCAGGTAGTCGGCGACCGCCCAGTGGTATTTCTGCTTGAGCTTGTCCTTGACCAGCTGCGCGATCAGGGGCGCGACGCCGCCCAGCTGGGCGTGGCCAAAGGCATCCTTCAGGCCGGACTCCGACAGGAACTTGCCGTCGGGCCAGCGCACGCCTTCGGAGACGCCGATCGTGCAATAGCCGATCTTGCGGACGGTGTCATCGACCCGCGCCAGGAACTTGTCCTGGTCGAACGGGATCTCGGGGAACAGCAGGATGTGCGGACCTTCGCCGTCTTTTTCCTGGGCGAGGCCGCACGCAGCGGTGATCCAGCCGGCGTGCCGCCCCATCACTTCCAGGATGAAGACGCGGGTGGAGGTGCGCGCCATCGAGGCGACGTCGTAGCCCGCCTCGCGCATGCTGGTCGCCACGTACTTGGCGACCGAGCCGAAGCCGGGGCAGGTATCGGTGATCGCGAGATCGTTGTCCACGGTCTTCGGCACGCCGATGCAGACCAGCGGATAGCCTTGTGTCTTCGCGAACTGCGACACCTTGTGCGAGGTGTCCGCGGAGTCGTTGCCGCCGTTGTAGAAGAAATAGCCGATGTCGTGCGCCTTGAACACCTCGAGCAGGCGCTCGTAGTGCGCGCGGCCTTCCTCCAGGCCCTTCAGCTTGTAGCGGCAGGAGCCGAAAGCCCCGCCGGGCGTGTGGCGTAGTGCGCGGATCGCGGCGGGCGACTCTTTCGAGGTGTCGATCAGGTCCTCGGTCAGCGCGCCGATGATGCCATCGCGGCCCGCGTAGACCTTGCCGATGTGCTTGCGGTGCTTGCGCGCCGTCTCGATGACGCCGCAGGCAGTGGTATTGATGGTGGCGGTGACGCCGCCGGATTGGGCGTAGAAAGCGTTCTTTTTAGCCATGACAGAGTGCTGAGGCAAAACGGGCGGTATTTTACCCTAGACCGCGTCCGCCGGGCCGGGTTCGCGCGGGGGCGGGTTGCCGGCGCTTCGGGTCGCGCCGGTGTAGTCGTCAATCGACTTTACTTCCGTCCGAGCGCCGCGAACAACTGGTCCCGGATGCCTTCCACCGGGCCGCTGCCGTTGATCTTGACGTAGCGGGGGGCGCGCGCATCGCCAGACGCCGCCCACTTGGCGTAGTAGTCCACCAGCGGCTTGGTCTGGGTGTGGTAGGTGGCAATCCGCTCCCGCACGGTCGCTTCCTTGTCGTCGGCGCGCTGCACCAGGTTCTCGCCGGTCACGTCGTCCTTGCCCGCCACCTTCGGGGGATTGAATTCGACGTGATAGCTGCGCCCCGAGGCGGGGTGGACGCGGCGGCCGCTCATGCGGCGCAGGATCTCCGCATCGGCCACGTCGATGTCCACCACGAAATCGATGCCGATTCCGGCGCGCTTCAACGCCTCGGCCTGCGGGATGGTGCGCGGGAAACCGTCGATGATGAAGCCACCGGCGCAGTCGTGATCCTTCACACGCTGCTTCACCAGCTCGATCACGATTTCGTCGGGAACCAGGGCGCCGCGGTCCATGTACTTCTTGGCTTCGATGCCGGTCGGCGTGCCGGCCTTGATCGCCGCGCGCAGCATGTCGCCCGTCGAAATCTGCGGGATCCTGAATTTCTCGATGAGGAAGCGGGCTTGCGTGCCCTTGCCGGCGCCGGGCATGCCCAGAAGAATTATTTTCACTTTTGTCTCCCGCGACGAAGTATACGCCCGAGGTCCTCGGGCGTGTCCACGCCGGGGTGAGGCGTCGAGCGCGTGATCGCGCAGTGGATGCCGTAGCCGTGCGCCAGCGCCCGCAGCTGCTCGAGCGCCTCGAAGCGCTCGATCGCCGCGGGGGCGAGCCGCGTGAAGGCGCGCAGGAACGCGACGCGGTAGGCGTAGATGCCCAGATGCCGGTAAGCCGGCAGGCCGCGCGGCACGCGCGAGATGCCCCGCGCGAAATCATCGCGCGCCCACGGGATCGCGGCGCGGCTGAAGTAGAGCGCGTAGCCCGCGCGGTCGAGGGCGACTTTCACCACGTTCGGATTGGCGAGCTCGCGCGCGTTGGTAATCGGGTGACAGGCGGTAGCCATCGCGGCGTCGGCATGGCGCGCGAGATCGGCAGCGACGCCGCGTATCAGGGAAGGCGCGATGAGCGGCTCGTCGCCTTGCACGTTGACGACGATGCGGGTGCCGGGATACCGGCGCCTGGCGGCGACCTCCGCGATGCGGTCGGTTCCAGAGGTGTGGCTCTTGCGAGTCATCACGGCCTCGTAGCCGTGGCGCTCGACCGCCCGGGCGATGCCCGCGTGGTCGGTTGCTACAAGCACCTCATCCGCTCCGCTGCGCGCGGCGCGCTCGGCCACGCGCACCACCATCGGCTTGCCGCCGATGTCCGCGAGCGGCTTGCCCGGGAAGCGCGAGGAGCCGTAGCGGGCAGGAATGATTACAGAGAACTTCATGGTAAGCAGTGAGCTGTGAGCAGTGAGCAGTAGAGCGGCGGTAGTCACCGCTTACCGCTTACTGCTTACTGCTTACCTCCTCAAACTTCCTCCTCGGGAGGAAGTTTGCGCGCCTCGTCCTCGAGCATCACCGGGATGCCGTCCTTGATCTGATAGCCCAAGCGGCAGGGCTTGCAGACGAGCTCGGCCTGCGGCTTGCGATAGAGCAGGGGGCCCTTGCACAACGGGCAGACCAGTATGTCGAGGAGCTTGCTGTCCATTTAACTAACGTCCGTGGCTCGTGGCTGGTGGCTCGTGACCGGTAAGAATCATTTTCGCAAAGACTCCAGCTTGTGCAGCACCAGGTCGCCGAGCCCGGGATCGGGAACGGCGTCCACCGGGAGCTCCCAGTGCGATTCGTCCTCGAAACGCCGGCATTTTACCGCATCCTTCTCGGTCATCAGGACCGCTTCGGCGCCTTCGAACCGCAGGTCGGCGGGGGTGAACGGGTGGTGATCGGGGAATGAATGCGCGGTGAAATCGAGACCCATCTGCTGCAGGTGGCGGAAGAAGCGCTGCGGATCGCCAATGCCGGCTACCGCGTGCACTCGCTTGCCGCGGAACGTCTCGGCGCCCGCGACGCGGTCGGGATTGAGCAGGTTACGGAATTCGCGGCCTTCCAGCCCCATGCCGAAATTCGCCGCAACGTCGGGTATCAGCTTGGAGGAGGAATGCGGCGCGCCGCCGCCGTTCAGCACCACCGCGCCCACCGCGCGCAGCCGCGCCGGGGGCTCGCGCAGCGGCCCCGCGGGCAGCAGGCAGCCGTTGCCGAACCCGCGCGTGGCGTCCACGACGCAGATCTCGAGGTCACGGCCGAGCGCGTAGTGCTGCAGGCCGTCGTCGCTCAGCACGACGCTGCACGCCGGCTGCGCGGCGAGCAGCGAGCGGGCGGTGGCGACGCGATCGACGCCGGCCCATACCGCGCCGCCAGCTCGCCGCGCAAGCAGCACAGCCTCGTCGCCGGATACGGCGGGATCGGCGTCGGCGGTCACGCGGTGCGGCCCATGCGCGCTGCCGCCGTAGCTCCGGCACACGATGCCGGGCTCCCAGCCGCGCTCGCGCAGGAATTCAGCCAGCCACAGGGTGAGCGGCGTCTTGCCGGTGCCGCCGACGGATAGGTTGCCGACAACGATCACCGGCACGGGCAGCCTGACGGGAGTAATAGTGGCGCGGCGGATGCTGGCGACCGCTGCGTAGAGCAGGCTCACCGGGTAGAGCAGGGCGGAGACGGGAGTGATGCGCTCCCAGTGGCGTTCGATCCAATGCATGAGAAGGTCAGCAGTAAGCGGGGAGCGGTAAACGGTAGCCCAGCCGACTGCTCACTGCTTACCGTTTACTGCTTACTTCTTCCCGGCTTGAGTGGTAAAGGTGATCTTGCCGTAGCCCGCCAGGCGGGCCGCTTCCATGATGTTGATCACGGACTGGTGCGGCGCATTGGCGTCGGCGTTGATCACCACCACCGGGTCCTTGGTGTCGCCGGCCGCGCGGCGCAGTTCGGCGCTGAATGCGGCCGGACCGGCGAAATTCACCGGGGTGCGGTTGACCGAGTAGCGTCCTTGTGGGTCCACGGCGACGTCGATCTGGCTGGGCCGATCCTCGCTCTTCTCGGCTTCGGCCGTCGGCAGGTTGATCTGGAGCTCCGCGAAGCGCGAATACGTCGTGGTGACCATCAGGAAGATCAGGATCACCAGCAGCACGTCGATCAACGGGATAAAGTTGATCTCCGGCTCTTCGCGGAACGCACGCGGGCGGAAATTCATCCTAGGTCCGCTCGCCCTGGAGGATTTCCACCAGCTTGATCGCCTGCATTTCCATGTCCACCAGCATCACGTCCACCTTGGCGCGGAAATGGCGGTAGAAGATCATCGCCGGCACCGCGACCACCAGGCCGAAGGCGGTGTTGTAGAGCGCGATCGAGATGCCGTGCGCCATCTGCAGGGGGTTGCCGCCCTGCGGGGTCTGCGAGCCGAAGATCTCGATCATGCCCACGACCGTGCCGAACAGCCCGAGCAGGGGCGAGATCGCCGCGATGGTGCCCAGGCTGTTGAGAAAGCGCTCGAGGTCGATCGCGACCAGCCGCCCGGATTCCTCGATTGCTTCCTTGATGATGACCGAGGGGTTCCTGGCGTTGCGCAGGCCGGCGGCGAAGATCTGGCCCAGCGGCGAGCCGTTGGCAAGACGCGAGAGAAACTGCGGCGTGATCCCGTTCTGGCGGTACTCCTGCACGGCAAGCGCCAGCAGGTTTTTCGGCATCACCACGCCTTCGCGCAGCGACCACCAGCGCTCCCCGATAATGGCCAGCGCGATGACGGAAGCGACAATGAGAAACCAGATCGGCCAACCCGCGGCCTGGATGATTGCGAACACATCGCCTCCCTGAAATTCGGCGTAACTTTATCCGCCGGATGAACTTTCAGCAACCACGAATTCACGTGCTTGCTCAGAAACGTTCTCCAACCGCGTCACGCAGAAAAGCTTTTTGCCATTGTCCACACCAGCTGTGGACAACCCTGTGCATAGACTTTGGATGATTCGCATAAGTTGCCCGACTGGCACGGATTTTTTCCGCTGATCAAAAAATTGTCTTTTAAATATAGTATATTAATCAAAGGATTATATTATTCCTTTGGAATATTCAGCTAGCCCGACCTGGGGGCACTGTCCGACCGTGCCCCGCTGTGGACTGAACGGCGCTCGGTGCAAGGGGGCATTGGCGCGCAAGTCCCGGTTCCAGCTGAAAAAATTTCTCCGCAGCGGTCAACTGCCACAAGCGATCGGTCGCGGCGTTCAGTAGAATTCCGTCATGCTCGAACGCCAGGGCGGCCAGCCGGTGCCGCAGGTCATATCGGTTGCCGAGTTGAACCGCCTCGCGCGCGAGCTCCTCGAGCGCAACCTCCCGCTGGTGTGGGTGGCGGGCGAGATCTCCAACTTCAAGCGCTACGACTCCGGCCACTGCTACTTCACGCTGAAGGACGCGCAGGCGCAGGTGGATTGCGTGATGTTCCGCAACCGCGCGCAGCTGCTCGGCTGGGCGCCGGATAACGGGGCAAAAGTGGAGGTGCGCGCGCTGCCCTCGCTCTACGAGGCGCGCGGCAAGTTCCAGCTCAACGTCGAGACAATGCGCCGCGCCGGCCTGGGCGCGCTGTTCGAGGCGTTCGAGAAGCTGAAGGCGAAGTTGAGCGCGGAAGGGCTGTTCGACCCGGCGCGCAAGCGGCCGCTGCCGCGCTTCCCGCGCGCGATCGGCATCGTGAGCTCGCCCAAGGCGGCCGCGTTGCGCGACGTGCTGACGACCCTCAAGCGCCGCATGCCTGGCCTGCCGGTCATCATCTATACGACGCCCGTGCAGGGCGAAGGCGCGGCGCCGCGCATTGCCGCGGCGATCGCGCGGGCGAACGCGCACAAGATGTGCGACGTGCTGCTGCTTTGCCGCGGAGGCGGCAGCATTGAAGACCTGTGGTCGTTCAACGAGGAAGTCGTCGCCCGCTCGATCGTCGCGAGCGCGATTCCGGTCGTGACCGGCATCGGCCACGAGACTGATTTCACCATCGCTGATTTTGCCGCTGATGCGCGCGCGCCCACGCCTACCGCGGCTGCAGCGCTGGCGAGCCCCGCGTGCGACGAGCTCTCGCGCCAGCTCCTGCACCAGATGCAGCGGCTTTTGCGCGCCTCGAGCGCGCGCCGCGTGGCGCGCGCTCGAGGCGCGCATGCAGCGGCTCGATTTTCTCTCGCGCCGGCTGGTGCACCCGGGCGAGCGCATCCGCAACCAGGTGAGCGAGCTGAAGCACCTCGCGAGCCGGCTCGGCAGCGCCTGGGAGCGCGGACTGGAGGACCTGGGCTGGCAGACGCGCGAGCTGGGGCTGAGGCTCTCCGCTGCGGGTCCTGATGTTGCGGGATCCATCCGCGAGTCGGAAGAACTGGCGCGGCGGCTGCGCGAAGGCGGTCGCCGGCGTCTCGAGGCCACGGCGTCGCTGCTGGCGCGCCTGGATGCGAATCTCAAGCACCTCAACCCGCAGTCGGTGCTCGAGCGCGGATACAGCATCACGGAATCGACCGACGGCACCATCGTCCGCGATGCAGAAAAGCTCGCGGTCGGCGAGGACGTTACAATTACCTTTGCAAGAGGCCGCATCGGGGCCCGGGTGAGTCGCAAGTCGTAAGCACCGGCTGTTTTGAGGGGGGAAACGCTCATGGAACTGGAGATGGAGAAGGACGCTCCGAAAGAGGCGTCAAAAACGGCTCCGAAGCCCGCCACGCCGGCACGGTCCCAGGCCTACAAGCCGGAGGTCGCGCTGCAATTCTTCAAGTCGTTCGGCAAGCTCGAGCGCCTTGATGCGGGCAAGCCGATATTCGTCGAGAACGAGGCCGCCGGCAACGTTTTCGCCGGGGGCAGGAAGATGTACTTCCTGCTCGACGGCGAGGTCGAGCTGAGCATAGCCAGGAAGCCCATCGGCAAGGTCGCCAAGGGGGATGTCTTCGGCGAGATGGCCTCCATCAGCCAGATGCCGCGCTCCGCCACCGCGATCGCCAAGACGGCCACCCAGGTGCTCGCGCTCGACGAGAAACAGTTCGTCGGCGCAATGGAGAAATCGCCGGAGTTCGCGCTGATGCTGATGAGCGTGCTCATCGGGCGCGTGCGCGAGACCGTTTTCGACTTGACCATCGGCGGCAAGCTCATCGACGAGGATCGCTGGAACCGGGCTTCCATCTTTGATCGCCAGCTGCTGGCGGACCTCCAGCGCGAGTTGGAGGACAAGCCCGCCACGCTGCACCATTTGAACAAGGTGATCGTCAAGGAAGGCGACAGGGGGATATTCATGTACCTGGTGGTCGAAGGCGTGGTCGCCATCTCGATCGCGGAAAAGGTAGTGGAGAAGATCGGGCCGGGCGGCGCGTTCGGGGAGATCGCGCTGGTGGACCAGTCGCAGCGCGTCGCCACCGCCACGGCCGAAACCGACTGCACGCTGCTCGCCATCAATCGCAACGATTTCATGAGCCTGGTCAAGGGCAAGCCGGCATTCGCCATGGCCCTGTTGAAGGCGCTCGCCGAGCGGCTCAGGTTCCTGGACTCCAAGTACAGGGTGGTTCCGAAGGTGCCGGCAAAAGACGCGGCACCGGCAAAAGCCGCTCCCGAGAAGATGTAGACATGGACGAGCTCGATTTCACCGCCAGGCCCGCGAAAAACGCGATCTACGACCCCACCGTCGCGAAGCGCTGCTTCGAGACCATGGGCAAGGTGGAGGTGCAGCAGCAGGCCGGCCAGTTCTTCGGCGAGAACCAGAACAGCGACAAGATGTACCTGCTGGTGGAGGGCGAGGTCGGCCTGATCCGCGGAAAGAAGGTGCTGGACGTGGTGAAGGCGGGGGAGATCTTCGGCGAGATGGCTGCAATCAGCCTGCAGCCGCGCAGCGCCACGGCCGCGGCGAAGACCGCGTGCCGCGCGCTGTCGCTGGATGCGAAGCAGTTCCAGAGTGCGATCCAGAAGACGCCGGAATTCGTCCTGATGCTGATGAACATCATCATCAACCGGATTCGCCTCACCGCCGCCCTGGTGAGCAAGAACTTGTCGGATACGGCGCGGCTCCAGGATCGGCGCGTGTTCGACCAGGCGTTGCTCACGGAGCTGGAGAACGGTATCCCGCATCGCCCGCGGGCTCATGCTCCCCTCAACAAGGTCATCATGAAGGAAGGCGAGGGCGGCATATTCATGTACGTAGTGCTCGGAGGGCGCGTCGCAATCTCCATCAAGTCCAAGACGGTGGATATGATCGGGCCGGGCGGCGTCTTCGGCGAGAAGGCGCTGGTGGACCAGTCCCCGCGCGCGGCCACCGCCACCTGCGAGACCGACTGCGAGCTGCTGTCGATCAACCGCAACGACTTCCTGGCGTTGGTGAAGTCAAACCCGGCATTTGCCGTGTCGCTGCTGAAAGCGCTGGTCGATCGCCTGCGCTACATGACATCGCATCACAAATGATGCGATGTCAGTGACGAAGTGATGCGGTGACGGGGTGACGAACTTCCTGTAGCGCCCTCCAGTCCGGTCACTACGTCACTACGTCACTACGTCACTACGTCACCCGCTCACTAGTTGCGCCTCGAGTTCGCGGCGAACGTACTCAAGAACCATGTCATCGAGGTCCTCGGCCAGGCAGTCGAACTCGGTGACGTTCTGCATCGATCGCAGCCAGGTGAGCTGGCGCTTGGCGAGCTGGCGGGTGGCGGCGATGCCCTGCTCGCGCAGCTCCGGCGCGCCGATGCGGCCCTCGAGGTGGTCCCAGGCCTGGCGATAGCCGACAGCGCGCATCGAGGGCATGCCGGCTTCCAGCCCGTATTCCTCGCGCAGGCCTTTCAGCTCCTTCACCAGGCCCGCCGCGAGCATCGCGTCAAAGCGCTCCGCGATGCGCATGTGCAGCACCTCGCGGTCGGCCGGCACGAGCGCGATGCGGATCGGCGTGTAGGGGAAATAGACGTATTTCGGCTTGGCGAGCAGCTTCGACAACGGCTGGTTGGTGATGAGATAGATCTCCAGCGCGCGCTGCACGCGCTGGGAATCGTTGGGCTCGAGCCGCGCGGCCGTCTCCGGGTCCACCCGCGCGAGTCGCGCATGCACCGCCGGCCAGCCCTGCTCGTCGGCCATGGTGTCGATCATCATCCGGATCACCGGGTCGGCCTCCGGCAGGTCGTTCAGCCCCTCGGTGAGCGCCTGGAAGTACATCATCGTGCCGCCCACCAGCAGCGGGATGCGGTCGCGCTCGGTGATCTCTCGCATCAGCGCCAGCGCGTCGTCGCGGAAGCGCGCCGCCGAGTAGCTCTCGTGCGGCTCGATGACGTCGAGCAGGTGATGCGGCGTTTTCTCCAGCTCTTTCGCGTCCGGCTTCGCCGTGCCGATGTTCATGCCCTTGTAGATCTGCGCGGAATCCACGCTGATGATCTCGCATGGCAGCTCGCGCGCGAGCTGCCATGCGAGATCATCAGCGTGGATTCCGCGCAGATC